>Ga0209773_10000820_pt1 | contig 10472 bp, 10 predicted proteins | sample BogFormECP14_OM1_FD_188244 | JGI IMG/M metagenome (GOLD analysis project Ga0209773, IMG submission 188244) | Bog forest soil microbial communities from Calvert Island, British Columbia, Canada - ECP14_OM1 (SPAdes) (version 2) | ecosystem: Environmental > Aquatic > Freshwater > Wetlands > Bog ... | reverse complement strand
CCGAACGCGAGTTCCACGAGACCGCCGCGTTTGACGTTGCCCGCGAGCTGAAACGGCTGGGTGCCGCGCGAACGCCCCAAGCCATATTCCGCATAGGCCTTGCCGCCCTGAACGAGAATCCATGGCGTCGAGGCGAAGCTGAGCACGTTGTTGATGACGGTGGGTTTGCCGAAAAGGCCCTTGATCGCGGGCAAAGGCGGCTTGGCGCGCACCTGACCGCGCTTACCCTCGAGACTCTCGAGCAGCGAGGTCTCCTCGCCGCAGATATAAGCGCCGGCGCCTAGTCTGGCCTCGATATCGAACGCGCGGCCCGAGCCGAGGACATTCGCTCCGAGGACGCCGCCGTTGCGCGCCTTTACGATCGCGGCGCCGAACGTGCGGAAGGCGTGCGGATACTCGGAGCGGATATAGACATAGCCGCGTGTCGCGCCGACGGCCAGCCCGGCGATCGCCATGCCTTCGATCAGCAGGAAGGGGTCGCCCTCCATCAGCATACGATCGGCGAAGGTGCCGCTGTCGCCCTCGTCGGCGTTGCAGACGATGTACTTTTGATCGGCCTCGACGCCGGCGACGGTGCGCCATTTGATGCCGGTCGGAAATCCCGCTCCCCCGCGCCCGCGCAGGCCCGAGGCGAGCACTTCCTCGATCGTCGCCCTGGCGCCGAGCGAGATTGCGCGCTGCAAGCCTTGCAGGCCGCCGTTACGGCGATAATCCTCGAGCGAAAGCGGATCGGTCACGCCGCAACGCGTGAAAACGAGCCGCTGCTGGCCCTCGAGATACGGAATTTGGTCGACGAGGCCGAGCGATTTGGCGTGCGCGCCGCCCGCCAGGAAGCCGGCCGCGAACAGGGAGCCGGCCTCGGACGCCGCAACGGGCCCGTAGGCGACCCGCCCGCACGCGGTCTCGACCTCGATCATCGGTTCGAGCCAGAAGAGACCGCGCGACCCCGTGCGCACGATTTCGATTTCGGTGCCGCGTGCGCGCGCTTCATCGGCGATCGCGCGCGCGGTAGCCCCGGCGCCGACGGCGAGCGCCGAGGAATCGCCGGGGACGAAGACCTTGGCGATCATTGCGGTCGCCTCTTCGCGCCGGCGACGATCTCGTCCAGACGGGCGCGATCGAGCCGGCCCATCGGCTCGCCGTCCAGCAAGGCGGCCGGCGACAGCGCGCAATGGCCGAGGCAATAGACCGTCTCGACGCTGAGCGGTCCGTGCGCATGTCCATCGACCTCGAGGCCGTGCGCGCGGGCGAGGTGGGCGACCAGATCCTCGCAGCCGAGCGCCTGACAGGATTCGGCGCGGCAGAGTTTGAGAACCGCGCCGTCGGCTGGCTCGGGTCGAAAATCATGATAGAAGCTCACAACGCCGATCGTTTCGGCCTTGGAGACGTTTAGCGCCTCGGCGATGAGGGGGATCGCGGCGCTGTCGATGTAGCCGAAACGCTCCTGCAAATCATGCAGGATCGGCAGCATGGCTCCGTGTTCACCGCGCCGCGCATCGATCAGCGAGCGCGCCTGTTCATCATTCCAGGGCGTCTTGCCCAACATCCTCAGGCCTCCCAATAAGGGCGCACGGCCTGTGCTCGGCCCCTCAGGTGGCTGCTAGTCCCTCAAAAACAAGGGCAAATCCAATTGAACCTTCATAACAAGCGATAGAAAGCGCCTATCGACCGAAGTCGTGCTTGTCTGGCGGAGTGATCAGAGCGACGATGTCATCGGGAAGTTGCATATTGATTAAGTTGCGCGCAATTGGCGAAACCGGATCGCGAGCCGCCACGATGTACCCCACGGTGCGCCGCGCTGTCGGCTCGACCAGTTCGATCGCGAGCGTGTTGCGCGGAATGCCGAAAAATTGCAGTAATTGGCGCGGCACGATCGAAGACCATTGGCCGGAGCTGGCGTGGGATACTAGATTGAAGATCGAGTTGGTTTCGACGGAGGGTTTCGGCGTCGCGCCGACCGAGCGGAAGACGCCGTCGATGATCCGGCGGTTCTGCATATCGGGCGTCAGCAGGCACAGAGGCGCGCGAGCGGCCGCCGCCCATGTGATTGTCTGCTCGTTGGCATGAGGGCCGTTCGCCGGCGTCAGGAAAACGAATTCCTCTTCATAGATCGGTTTCGCGCGGACGTGCTCCAACGGCTCGTTGTCGAGGTAGGTTATCCCTGCGTCGATCTCAAAATCCTCGATTCCGCGCTGGATATCCGCGGAAGTATGCGAAAGCACCGTCACGGACACGTTCGGATAGCGCGAGTAGAACGGCGCCGTGAGATGCGAGACGATCGGTAGTGCCGTCGGTATCACGCCCAGGCGCAGACGTCCGCTCAGGCCCTTGTCGAGTTCCTCGATCTTGCGGCGCAGATCCTCGGCTTCGGCGAGAATGCGATGGGCGTGATCCAACGCGAGCCGGCCCTGCGGCGTCAGGCCGATGAAGCGATGGCCGCGCTCGATGATCGGCGCGCCGAGATCCTCCTCGAGCTGGCGGATCGCCGCCGAGAGCGTCGGCTGCGTGACGTGACAGGCTTCCGCCGCCCGGCCGAAGTGCTTTTCACGCGCCAGCGCGACGAGATATTCGAGTTGCCGCAACACCATGAGGCACGTTAACGCGGGCGGCTCGGTCGCGCATCCCCTTCGATAGTCCAGCTCAATGGTTTGCAGAGCCGCGTGGTAGACCCTAAATAGGGGCTGAAGCGCCCTCGTGGGCGCGATCGGAGCGATAGGTGAATCCAGCAAAACCCAACGCCGCGCCACGCCTGACGTCGCGCGCCTTGGCCGCGGTCGCGGCCTTCCTCGTGCTAGCGGGCGCAGGCCTTTGGATCGTCATGACCCCCTCGCGCTCCGGGACCGCGCTCATCGGCGGGCCTTTTCAGCTACAGACCGCCGACGGCAAGACGATCACCGACGCCGACCTGAAGGGACACCCGTTCCTGGTCTATTTCGGTTACACCCACTGCCCGGACGTCTGTCCTGCCACGCTCGCGCAGATCTCCGACGTCTTGCAGCGCCTGCCGGACAAGCCGATTCGCGCGCTGTTCGTGACCGTCGATCCCGAACGCGACACGCCGGCGCTGATGGCGGACTATGTCAGCAGTTTCGATTCCCGCATCGTCGGCCTCTCCGGAACCCCGGACGAGGTCGCCAAGGTGGAGAAAGCTTACCGGGTCTACGCGCGAAAGGCGCCGACCAAGGACGGCGACTATTCGATGGATCACTCCTCCATAGTGTATCTCATGGACGCGCGCGGCGCGTTCGTCGAAGCCTTCAACCTGGACAGAACGCCGGAAGCCTCGGCGAAGGAATTGGCTGGCTATCTCTGAGAGCTCTTCTAGACGCTGTCGGCGACTGCGTCGGGCGACCGCGCCCACAGCAGCGCCGAACGGTTCGGCGCTTCGCTATTCAGGTCCCGCTTTTCCCCGTAGCGCCTTGATCGCCCCCCGACGACCCTTCTCGTCGAGCCGGCGCGCCTTCGAGGCCAGCGACGGACGCGTCGGCCGACGCGGTTTTTCGCGCTGCTGCGCCTTGGCGATCAGCGCGACCAGCCGTTCGCGCGCGTCTTCGCGATTGCGCGGCTGGCTCGCGAAGCGCTGCGCGAAAATGACGATCACGCCGTCTTGAGTGAGGCGCGAGCCGGCGAGCTTCATCAGCTTGGTCGCAACTTCGTCGGGCAGGCTCGGCGAGCGCCGCGCGTCGAAACGCAACTCGACCGCCGACGCCACCTTGTTGACGTTCTGCCCGCCGGGACCCGAGGAGCGCACGAAGCTCTCCACGAGCTCGCTCTCGTCGATAAGGAGATCGCCGACTCTCATGTGAGTCTGACCTAAGCGGCGACGACGACGATGCGCGCCGCTCCACGCGATCGCGGTTTTTTCTTGATGGTGATTTCCACGTCGCGGTCGAGCGACGTCAAAAAAGTCATCAATCGCTCGACCGAAAAGCCATCGAGCTTATAATGAGCTAGGGCCGAAATCTTCGGTTGGCCAACGCCCAAGCGCGCCGCCGCCTCAGCTTGGGTCAGGCGCTTCGATAAGATGGTCGAATTTACCGCATGGGCCAACCGCAACTTCGTCTGCCGCTCCTCCGCATCGGCATAGCCGAGATCCGCGAATACATTGCTGGTTCCGCGGGTCACCGCCTCGTCGAGGTCGCCGGAACTAGTCGGATTTCGGTTTGCCATAGCTTGCCTCATGGTCTCGCTGAGCGATTCGCAACCGCCTTTCGATGAGATCGACGTCAGTCCGCGCTGTCCTTATCCCTTTCGGCGATTTCTTTTGAAAGGCGTGAAGAACATAGATCACCTCCCAGAAACGTATGGTGTAGAGAGCGCGATAGGCGTTTCCGTCATGGACCGCGACGATCTCGAAAACCCCAGGGCCTTGCCCTTTCCATGGCTTCGCGCCGGGATGTTTCCCGCCGAGCTGAGCGATCCCAAGCGCAGCGCCTATCTCGTCTTTCACGGGTTCGGGAAATACGAGAAAGTCTCTCTTCGAAGAGCCGATCCAATCGAGCGGCCTTTCGCCTTGTCACAGGGGCCGGGCCATGATTCTTTATCCCACAATTGGGATAAGCCTTCAAGACGCGCGATCAGCTCGGACACGACCTCGCCAAAACGGCGAGGATGAGCCGCAGAACTTACCGCCAAGTCCTCACATCGACGAACCGTCCCGCGACCGCCGCCGCCGCCGCCATCGTGGGCGAGACGAGGTGGGTGCGGCCCTTGTGGCCCTGGCGGCCCTCGAAGTTGCGGTTCGAGGTCGATGCACAGCGTTCGCCTGGCGCGAGCTTGTCCGGGTTCATCGCAAGGCACATCGAGCAACCCGGCTCGCGCCATTCAAAGCCCGCCGCCTTGAAGATCGCGTCCAAGCCCTCGGCCTCCGCCTGCGCCTTCACGAGGCCGGATCCCGGCACGACCATCGCATTGACGCGTTCAGCGACCTTGCGGCCGGCGACGACCGACGCCGCCGCGCGCAAATCCTCGATGCGGCCGTTGGTGCAGGAGCCGATGAACACGCGATCGATCTCGAGGTCCCCGATCTTTTCTCCACCTCGGAGGCCCATGTATTCGAGCGAGCGCTTGATCGATGCGCGCTTGGCCTCCGTAAGCCCGTCCTCCACTTTCGGGACGATGCCGCCGACCGCGACGACGTCCTGCGGGCTCGTGCCCCAGGAGACGATCGGAGGCAGGCTGCCGGCGTCAAGGCGCACGATGTCGTCGAAATACGCGCCCTCGTCCGTCCGCAACGTATCCCAATAGGCGCGTGCCCGATCCCAGAGCTCGCCCTTCGGCGACTTCGGCCGATCCTTCAAGTAGACGTAGGTTTTCTCGTCGGGCGCGACCATGCCGGCGCGCGCCCCGCCCTCGATCGACATGTTGCAGACCGTCATGCGGCCTTCCATCGACAGCGCCTCGATCGCCGAGCCGCCGTATTCGATGACATGGCCGGTGCCGCCCGCCGTGCCGATCTGGCCGATGATCGCAAGGATGATGTCCTTGGCGGTGACCCCGGGGCCGAGCGCGCCGTCGACGACGACGCGCATGTTCTTGGCCTTGGACTGGATCAGGGTCTGCGTTGCCAGAACATGCTCGACTTCCGAGGTGCCGATGCCATGGGCGAGCGCGCCGAACGCGCCATGCGTCGAGGTGTGGCTGTCGCCGCACACGATTGTCGTGCCCGGCAGCGTGAAGCCCTGCTCCGGCCCGATGATGTGCACGATGCCCTGGCGATGGTCGAACTCGTCGTAATATTCGATGCCGAACTCGCGCGCGTTCTCCGCGAGCTGCTCGACTTGCAGCCGGCTCTCGGGATCGGCGATGCCGCCGCTGCGGTCGGTCGTCTGGATGTTGTGATCGACGACGGCGAGCGTCTTTTCGGGCGCCCGCACCTTGCGGCCGCTGAGGCGGAGACCCTCGAACGCCTGCGGGCTCGTCACCTCATGCACGAGATGTCTGTCGACATAGATCAGGCTGGTCCCGCCCGACGTCTCGATGACGTGGTCGTCCCAGATTTTGTCGTACATCGTGCGCGGCTGGGCCATGGGTCGCTCCGGCGCGTTTCATTCGCGCGAAGGGGGAATGGTGAGGCGCGCTATGTATGCCGAACCCGCCGGCGTGAAAAGGGGGCGAGGCGACGTCGGCTCGGCGCGATCGGCGTCGGATCGACGAAAGGGATCGGCGCCGCGCGAACGCGGCTAGCAATATCGTCACCGAGAGAAGGCGCCCCTGAATTCGGGCGAACCTCGCACAGCGCGACAGAGCGTCTAAAGCGGTCCGATGATCCGACGATATTCGGCTTCCGGCACACCGTAGCTTTCAGCCGCCGTCGCCTCCAACTTGGCGCGATCCAAAACTTCTATCGCGCCGCGTCGCGCGGAAACAATTTCCTTGTCCTCGAGAATTTGGATTGCTTCCGTCACGCTCGCCCGGCGGACGCCGATCATGATGCCCAGGAACTCATGGGTGAGCGGAAGCTCATTGCCGTCGAGACGGTCGTGGCACATGGCGAGCCATCGCGCGAGCCGCTGCTCGATCAGCAAACTGTTGTTTGAAAGCGCCGTGTGACCCATCTGAATCATGAAGACCTGAACGTATCGCAGCAGAAGCGCCCGCAGTGACGAGCTTTCCGCCATGGCCTCGCCGAGTTTTACCGCAAGTAGGCGACGGCCCGAGCCTCCCACTTGCATGATGTGGAGATCGGGAGAGCGATCGACGCCGAGGACCGCCGCCGTGGGACCCACGCCTTCCCGGCCGTAAATGCCGACTTCCAATTTTCTTCTTCCGTCACCGTTCGCGATTTGTGACGCGAGGCCGGATTCGATGAAATAGACATACTCCTGGGCCTGATTCGGATCGAGCAGGATCGTGTTGCGCGGTAAATCCCTGAACTCGAGATGTGGCTCCAAGAGCCCATAGTCGTTGCCCGACAAAAGCGCCAGAAGACGGTTGTGAATTGAGGAGTGTTCCGGAGGATTCATAGCTCTGGCCCGCAGGGGGCGAGAGCGCGAAGCCTCTCTCAATTGTTTGCGCCCAAGAAAACGGCAACCAATGAAGCGTTTCTCACACGTTCCGAAATCAATTTCAATGAATATTTTCGGATATGATCAGAATGTACGCTGGCGGACATTTCATAACGTCATATGGTACGGCGACGTACACTTAAGCGTATGATCTAGGCTACCCCAGCATCTCACAATTCATTCCATCGCATTCACGGCTACAGTTATGATATAGAGGCAGCGTTGCTTTTTTGCTGAAACTCGGATACGGTGAGTCGGCGTATTGAACGAGTCGACCGACAACAACGATAACAATCTGTGAACGAAAAATGAAGGGCGATCGGGGGTAGTTCGACAGTAAACAAAACGTCGGTTTCACAAGACGCCGTGACGCGTCTCGAAAGTTTCGAAAGTTTGGTTCAGAATACATTTTGAACGCAAATTTCGAGGTTTTCTGTATTCCGCAAGTGTTTTGTTGAGGAGCTTCATCGTGGCTGACCGAAAACCGAGAGAAGATCTCGAGAAAGACACGGAATATTGGAACAAGGGAGATGAGCGCGAAAACCCGATAGACACTCTGGTCGGTTCCCGAATCCGGATCAGGCGGATCATGCTGGGGTACAGCGCCGAACTACTCAGCGAGGCGCTCGGCGTTAGTGTCGGACAACTGACGAAATGGGAGAGCGGCTCGAGCAGGGTCGGGGCAGAGAGGCTGCGAGAGATATCGGAATTTCTCCACGAGTCGCCGGCGGCGTTCTTCGAGGATTTCGAGACCGATCCAATGCGTGCGACGGCGAACCGCGCCTGGACAGAATGGGACGAGACGCCGAACGCCGTGTCGTCCGCCGAAAATCTGGAATTGTTCTGGGCTTTCTCGCGTATCGCCGACGCCGAGGCCCGCAAGAAAGTCGTTGCCTTGGCGGTTGCGCTGGCGTCGGAGCGAGAGCTTCGCAATTGATCGACGACGGCTTTCCGGCCTGAATTCCGCGGAAATGTAGCCGCGCTCGCTGAGCGCGGCCGTCTTAGAGCACTCTGTTTTTCCAGCGTCGACCAAGCCGAACCCACGCGCCCGGCGACCGCGTCTACAGAAGCGCCCGGGAATTTGCCCCGGTTACAGACTTCCTTTCTTTCGCACTGATAATCGCATCCGCGCCCGTCCCATTTCGTCGGACGGGGCAGTGCGCTAAGAAGACGCGCCTTTTCTCGATCCCGAGATGGCCGACGGGGGAAGCGTCCGTGAGAATGACGACCGAGGAAGCCTTCATCAAGGTTCTGCAGCTTCACGGAATCGAACATGCGTTCGGCATCATCGGCTCGGCGATGATGCCGGTCTCGGACCTGTTTCCTCGCGCGGGCATCACCTTTTGGGATTGCGCGCACGAGGCCAACGCCGGGCTGATGTGCGACGGCTACAGCCGCGCCACCGGGAGAATCGCGATGGCGATCGCGCAGAACGGGCCCGGCGTGACGGGCTTCGTCACGGCGGTCAAGACCGCCTATTGGAACCACACGCCGATGCTGCTGGTCACGCCGCAAGCCGCCAACAAGACGATGGGCCAGGGCGGCTTTCAGGAAGTACCGCAGATGGCGCTGTTCCAGGACATGGTCTGCTGGCAGGAAGAGGTCCGCGACCCCTCGCGGATCGCCGAGGTGCTCAATCGGGTGATCGCGAAGGCCTTGCGCGGCGGCGCACCCGCGCAGATCAACGTGCCCAGGGATTTCTGGACCCACGTGATCGACGTAGAACTGCCTCAGGTCGTGCGGTTCGAGCGTCCGGACGGCGGCAAAAAGGCCGTCGCCGAAGCTGCGAGGATGCTCTCCGATGCGGCATTTCCGGTCATCCTGAATGGCGCCGGCGTGGTGCTCGCGGGCGCAATCCCGCAGACGATCGCGCTGGCGGAGCGGCTCGATGCGCCGGTCTGCTCGGGTTATCAGCACAACGATTCGTTTCCCGGGAGCCACCCGCTGGCGGCGGGGCCGCTCGGCTACAACGGTTCGAAGGCCGCGATGGAGTTGATCGCCAAGGCCGATGTCGTGCTCGCGCTCGGCACGCGTCTCAATCCGTTCTCCACCCTGCCCGGCTACGGCATCGACTATTGGCCTCGTGCTGCGAAGATCATCCAGGTCGACATGAACGCCGACCGCATCGGCCTGACCAAGAAAGTGTCGATCGGCATTTGCGGCGATGCAAAGCAAGTGGCCGAGCAGATTCTCGCGCAACTCTCGCCTGCCGCGGGCGACCGCGGGCGGGCGGAACGCAAGGGCCTGATCCATCAGACCAAGTCCGCGTGGCTGCAGCAACTTTCCTCGATGGATCACGAGGACGACGATCCCGGGACTGCGTGGAACGCCGGCGTCCGGGAAAGAGAGCCCGATCGCATGTCGCCGCGTCAGGCCTGGCGCGCGATCCAGGCGGCGTTGCCGCGCGACGCCATCATCTCATCGGACATCGGCAACAATTGCGCGATCGGCAACGCGTACCCCACCTTCGAGCAGGGGCGGAAGTATCTGGCGCCGGGCCTGTTCGGCCCCTGCGGCTATGGCTTCCCCTCGATCGTCGGGGCGAAGATCGGCTGCCCCGACACGCCGGTCGTCGGCTTCGCCGGCGACGGCGCCTTCGGCATTTCGATGAACGAAATGACGTCGATCGGTCGCGAGGGCTGGCCGGCCATAACGATGGTGATTTTCCGCAATTACCAATGGGGCGCAGAAAAGCGTAACACGACGCTCTGGTACGCCGACAATTTCGTCGGCACCGAGCTGAACCCGAAAGTGAGTTACGCGAAAATCGCCGAGGCCTGCGGATTCGAGGGCGTCACGGTGACGACGCCGGCTGAACTCTCCGCCGCGTTGCGCCGCGCCTGCGAGAAGCAGATGAAGGGCGTGACGACCTTCATCGAAGTGCGGCTCAATCAGGAACTCGGCGAGCCCTTCCGCCGCGACGCGATGAAGAAGCCGGCGGTCGTCGCGGGGGTCGAACGCGCGGACATGCAGGCGCAGCGCACGGATTGATCGCCGTGGCGACGGGACCCGATGCGCGTGACCCGTGATCTCGCGTCGGCCTCGCTAGCCGCAGTGACACAGAAATCGACGCCGCGCCTCCCATTCCCGCGTCACGGCGTCGTTTGAATTTTGCAGGCGCCACTTGTAGTGCCGGTCGTAGTTCGCGTGCCAACGCCCACCGGAAACCGCCGGGCAAGCGGGGTCGTGGATCGCGTGGTTGAACTCCTGCACCGCGGAGGTGGCGTAGCCCGCACAATAATCCGCCGGCATGGCCAGCGCCGACTCGGCTGTCGAGATTCCGAGCGTCGTGACGGCCAGCAGCGCGGACACACGAGATTTGTGGATCATGATCTGCACCTTTCTACCTTCTCGGGTCCGCGGGCCGGAATGGTTCGTCGCTCTGGTTCGGTTCACTCGAGCTAGATTTCCAACCCACACCTTCGTTGCACCGACGGCGCTGCCGGTTCACGAATAAAGACAATT
>Ga0209773_10000819_pt1 | contig 10472 bp, 6 predicted proteins | sample BogFormECP14_OM1_FD_188244 | JGI IMG/M metagenome (GOLD analysis project Ga0209773, IMG submission 188244) | Bog forest soil microbial communities from Calvert Island, British Columbia, Canada - ECP14_OM1 (SPAdes) (version 2) | ecosystem: Environmental > Aquatic > Freshwater > Wetlands > Bog ... | reverse complement strand
TATCCGAATGTCACCAGCTATTCGCAGGGCACTTCGCGCAGCGCCTACACCACCGGCGGCGTTTTCTCCGCAGGTCAGTTCACCGTTCCCACTGCCGGAAGCAACGGCGATGAAAAGACCGGTCAGTTCCGCGATCCAGCCTTTATTCAGACAAACCTGACTGCGTACAAGGACAATCGCATCACCGAACGGTTGAACTTCCAGATCCGCTTTGAATTTTTCAACGTGTTCAACCATGCCAACTTCCTGACGATCCAGAACGATCTGTCACAGAGCAACTTCGGTATCGTCAATTCCCAGGCCCTGCCGCGCTGGTGGCAAATCGGCGGCAAGCTGTACTTCTAAAGTTGTACGCGGCTCAGAGCGGGACCGCGGCCCCGGCCCCGTTGTCCCGCAAGCGACTCCAGCTCCGTCGAACGGAAAAATTTGCAGCACAGTCGAGGACAGCAATCAGCAACACAAGAGGCGGGGCGGTGCAGCCCCGCCTCTTCTTTGTGTGCCGAGCATGTTCGATAGTTTGGAGGTGCAAGTCCTCTACCCATCTTGATGGAAGAGAAGGGTTAGCCGCCTTTTCTCACGAGGAGCGGGTGGCGTAAGCGATTCGGGTTTTGTGTCAGTCAGTTCTCGCTCCTGAACGGTTTTTTTGGTTAATCGAGCAGCTATCGGCCGTTGCTAGCCTGGGGGGAAGCGTTTCCGGGCAGACTTCGACTGCTTGTGGGAGTGCGAGACTAGGCTTTGTTTTTCATCTTTTTCAGCAGCGCAGCGCCGTCCAGACCGCAGCGAAAACATTCTGCCAAGGATAGGCGCAACTATAGCGGATCCAGATGCGGCGCGCAGTGATGCGCACTTGCGCGGCGATTTTCAGCAGCTTCAGCCGAATGGTATCGACTTGGGCTTCGGCCCACTCCGTACCCGCCAAGCCCAACCGCCGCAAGGCCTCGACCAGCACATAGGCCAGCGAGGAGAAGTACAGCCGCAACTGATTGGCCCGCAACGTCTCCGTACTCATGCGGTCCGCGAACAGGCTCAACTGTTCCTTGATGCGATTCTCCATCTCGCCTCTCGCGCAGTAGAGTTGTTCATAGAGTTTCTGCGCGGGCCAGCTCGGCGCGTCCAGAGAGGTGACCAGATAACGAGGATTTTCCTTGCCTTCGATCTGTTCTGCTTTGGCGATCACGCGCCGCGACCGCGACCAGCTTTTCTTGGTGCGATAAGTGAACTCACAGAACACCCGCGCCGGTTTTCCCGTGCGCCGATGCTCGCGTTTGGCTTCCTGCATCGCACGGCCGATGATCCGCCGCAAGCGCTTGTTCCGTGCAAAGCCGAATGCATAGTCCACATCGTTGTTTTCGCACCAAGCCAGTAACTCCTCCCGGCAGAACCCCGAGTCCGCCCGCAGAATGATCCGGGTCTTCGGCCACCGGGCGCGGATCTGCTGCACGATGCGCTGCACTTCTTCGAGACTTCCGGCACTGGCGTCGATGTTCGAGGGCCGCAGCCGTGCGCACAGAAGATAATCTCCGCAGAACACATATAGTGGCAGATAGCAGTAGTGCCCGTAGTAGCCGTGAAAAAAACGCGCTTCTTGCCGTCCGTGCAGCGGCGTGTCCGTGGCGTCCAGGTCCAGCACGATCTCACACGGTGCGCATGGGTGCGCTTCCAGAAATAGATCGACTAGCAGAGTATCCAGTGCTTCGGCCGAATAGCTGATTCTGTTGTAGCGTTCCGCGGCAGGGGAACCAACCGGTGTTAGTTCCAGCCGGTTCAGCGTGCTCTTGCCGGCCAGCGGCGCTCCCAAATCTTTCTTCCCAGCCAACACTCCCAGGAGTGGATCCTGCCGCAGTTGCTCGTGGTCGTTCAGATCTTCATAGCCGAGGGCCAGCCCATAAATGCGCTGCGCCAACATTTCTTCCAAGCGGTGTTCGATCCGTTCCGGCTGCCGGTAGTCGGTGAAACAAGCTGCCACGCGCTGAAGCAAACCGATCTTGCGCTCGGCCTGGCGCAGCAACAGTGAACCACCCTCGGTGGTTAGCCGATCCCCTGCGAACTGCCCCACGACGCCACGTGAAAAATGTGCTTCAAACCGGAAGAGAGTCTCGCTACACTCTGTCATTGAAAAGGCCTCTTTTCCTGGGACTTTAACTACGTCTAGACACCGCAGTTATGCCCGAGAAAGCGGCCTTTTTCCACTTCTATTCAACGTTTTGTTCTTATTCCTTGTGAGATTTCCGGGCTAGCCAGTGACTGTCAGCGTGAAAAAAATTAATCTCGTGCGCGTTTTGCGCATCGAAGTGATATGCACGAGATCGTAGTCTTGTTGAGTTTAGGACTTTTGGTGGTTTGGACTATCGGTCCATTTGTGGTTTTTATCGTTTATCACGTTCTACCACTCCGCAGATTTCTTGGACTCGATGATCCGATTAAGTGACCCTGGGATCTCGGCATCCCGGAATGAATGGGACCCGCGAATTTTGACCGCAGATAGTTGAAAAGATTGTTTGCCCCCCGGAATTCGAACCCCGATATGCTGATCCAAAGTCACAGCCTCCTCGTAGCCATTCGAGTCACCTCAACACCTTCGACAGTTTCAACACTTTCAACATCGCTTAGCTTCGACACTTTCGACTTCCGCTCAATCTTCTCCTGAAAATTCAGCGACTTACGGTTTTGTAGGTTTGGCGCGGGTCTTGCCTTTATTCCGGAAGTAGCGGAAAGGCAGCGTTCAAGATTCTGGGCTCGCCTTTCGCAGTCACATAGCTGATCGGGAGGCCTGCTATGAACCACAACGCAGAACCAACTATTGCTTGCCTGACTGATCCTGCCGCGGAACAAATGCTCGTCGTTGCCGCCAAGAACGGAGACGAACAGGCATTTGAAACTCTCTTCAAACGTCACCGGCAAAAGATCCTTCGTGTTGTGCTGCGATACGCACATGTCCGGGAGGACGCGGAAGACATTGTCCAGCAAAGCTTCCAAAAGGCTTTCGTCTATTTGCACAAGTTCGAAGGGAAATCCTCCTTCTCCACCTGGTTAACGCGGATCGCTATCAACGAATCCCTGATGTTACTGCGCCATGGCCGCGCGCTGCGCGAGGTGTCGGTCGACGATCACAGTGAGGCTGAAGGAAATGCAGCCAGTCTGGAAATGCCCGATTCAAGTCCCGACCCCGAAGCCAGCTACCTGCGGCGGGAGAGAGTGCAAATCCTGTCAGAGACGCTCGGGAATTTGCGGCCGGGAATGCGGAAAGCCATCGAGTTGCGGGACCTCGCAGAGTTATCGACTGGGGAAACTGCCCAGCGTATGGGTGTCTCGGTCGCGGCCGTCAAAGGACGGCTCTTCCATGCGAGAAAGAAGTTACAAGAAAAATTGAGCCGCTATCTGAAGTCCAATTCGACGCATAGAAAAAACACTACAGGTATAGGCGATACCCCTGGGCACATTTCGCATCGTCACTCTTGCAACGCCGCTGGTCTGTGAGGAAACAGCATGTTGAAAATTCGCTTCAGTGAAACACCTTCCGAAGAGAGATGGACTCTGCATGGCCGGCTTACTGCTCCCTGGGTTCGGGAGCTAAGGGCATGTTGGAAAAAGAATCATGGCAGAGATAAACAGAGAGCCTGCATCGTCGACCTGAGCGAAATCAAGTTCATCGACAAGAGCGGCGAGCGGCTTCTGCGCGCCATGGTGAAGGAAAGGGCGCAATTCATCGCCAGCGGGATCTACATCAAACATGTTCTTGAGAAATTGACGAGCAAAGGCAAAGGCTCGGTCCTCAACCGGTTTGGCGGATTCTTCCTTGCGGCTGTGGTAGCAGCATTCGCCGTACGCTTTGGAGCGGAATGCATTACCACTGGTGTTTACATCAAACGCGGTCTTGAGCAATTAACCATCAAAGGCAAAGGTTCGGTCCTCGACCGGCTTACCGGATTTTTCTTTGCGGCTGTGGTAGCAGTATTCGCCGTCCTCATTGGCGGCGCAACCGCCAAAGCGCAGAACACTGCGGTCACCGGAAGCGTGCCGAGCGGGCTTGCCAGCGATCAAGTTCTCCAGCTGACTCTCCGGGACGCCGTTAAGATGGCCTTGCGATACAACCTCGGAGCGATCGAAAGTGGACAAAACACCCAAATTGCTCGCGGTCAGCGGCTACTCGCGCTTAGCAATCTGCTGCCACAAGTCAGCGCCGGCGCTTCGGAGAACGTCCAGCAAGTGAACCTCGCGACGTTCGGGCTCAACGGGCTAAAAACAGGAATTCCCACTGTTGTTGGCCCGTTCAGCTACAGCTCAGTGGATGCAAGCGTCAGCCAAACACTCTTCAGCTATGAATCCATCCAGCGGTTTCGCGCAGCGCGCACTGCTGAACAGGCCGCCCAACTGAGCTATCAGGACATCCTGGATGTGGTCACCCTCACCGTCGGCAACGCCTATTTGCAGATCATCGAGGCAGACTCTCGAATTAAGGCACAGGAAGCCCAGGTACAGAATGCGAGAGCTCTTTACGATCGGGCAGTCGATCAAGTGCAGGCGGGCACCGCTCCGCGAATCGAAGCAACACGCACCGAAGTTCAGTTGCATACGGAGGAGTACAACCTAAGCATCGCGCGGAACAATTTTCAAGTAGCGAAACTAGCCCTTGGACGCGCGATCGGACTCCCGCTCGGGCAGCAGTTTGAACTGGCCGACGCGCTCCCCTATTCCGACATCAGTCCGCTCAGCGTCGACGAAGCGCTGCAAATTGCGTACAAGTCGCGCAGCGATTTCCGTTCAGCGCTCACCTCCCAAAAGGCCGCCGCGAAGACGCTTTCGGCCACTAAAGGCGAACGATATCCCGTCGTAGCCGTGAACGGAGAATACGGCGACATTGGGCCAACATTTGGCCACTCGCATGGAGATTTCACGTTTCAGGCTGGGATCAGGGTTCCGCTCTTCACCGGCGGACGGATCAAGGGTGATATTACCCAGGCAGAAGCTGAATTACGGCAGCGAAAGGCCGAGGCGGAAAACATTCGCGGGCAGATTGACTATGACGTGCGAACGGCCTTTCTCAATCTCAACGCAGCCAAAGAACAAGTCGCGGTTGCGAAACAGAACGTCGAACTTGCCAATGAGAGCCTTGCTCGGTCGAAAGACCGCTTCACTTCCGGAGTGACCGACAGCGTAGAAGTGGTCCAGGCCGAGCAGGCTCTCGCCAGCGCCAACGATCAATACATAACCAGCCTCTACAACCACAACTTCTCAAAACTTTCGCTGGCTCGTGCACTCGGAGTAGCACGCACGAATTACGAACAATATCTAGGAGCAAAGTAATGCCGAACAAGAATGGTACGCAAACCATGGAATCTGATGAAAAGCTAACAATTAATCTTGCGGATGATAAAGCCGATTCACCGTCGAAAGAGAGAACAGACAAACCCTCAACAAGCCGGCGCAAGAGAGTCCTCGTGATTTCGGCGGTGATCGTGGTTGCCATCGTAGCCGCCTATTTCGCGCGGAATGCTTTTCGTTACGAAGACACCGACGATGCGCAGATAGACGGGCACATCATGCCCTTGAGCGCGCGCATCAACGGCCAAGTTCTCAAAGTGAATTTCGTTGAGGGCCAGTTGGTTCATGAGGGCGACGTGCTGGTGATCATCGATCCCGAAGATTACAAGATTGCCGTGATTCAGGCCCAGGCGGCGCTGGAGGACGCGAGGGCCAGCGCCACGAGCTCCCACTGGTACGTGCCCATCACCTCGGTGACGACCCAAAGCAATCTCGATTCGGCGCAGACCGCCGTGGTCAACGCAGAGGCGGGGCTCCGGGCAGCCGAGCAAAACCACGAGTCGGCTAAGGCGTCGCTGACGCAGGCCGAGGCTAATGCGGTCAAGAGTGATGCAGACCTCGACCGCGCCAAACAACTCGTAGCGAAAGAAGATATCTCCCGCCAGCAATACGATCAGGCGGTCGCGACAGCAACGGCCAACCGGGCCGCAGTCACTTCAGCGGCCGCCGCACTGCTGGCCGTCGAGCAGGCCGTGCGTCAGGCGGAAGGGAAACTCTTGCAGTCCAAGGCCGATCTGCGCAGCGCGCAAACCGCGCCGCAACAGGTATCCCTGAGGCGCGCCCAGGCGGACGCTGCGGATGCGCAGGTCGACCAACGCCGCGCTCAATTGGCCCAAGCGCAGCTGAATTTCAGCTACACCGTCATTCGCTCGCCGGTGACGGGAATCATTGGAAAGAAGAGCGCTGAAGTCGGTCAGAACGTGAGTGTCGGCCAAGAGATGCTGGAAGTTGCGCCGCTCGATGACGTCTGGGTTACCGCCAATTTCAAGGAAACGCAGCTCGAGCATATGCGACCTGGGCAGCGCGTGAAAATCAAGGTGGATGCCTACGGGCGTACGTGGTACGGGCGCGTGTCCAACATGGGCGGCGGAACAGGGTCGGTTTTTAGTCTGCTGCCTCCGGAGAACGCGACAGGCAATTACGTGAAGGTCGTGCAGAGGGTGCCAGTACGAATCGATTTCGACCGCACGGAGGGACAGGACTTCAATGCAGAGGGACTGTTGAAGCCGGGATTGTCAGTCTTGCCAGAGGTGAGGGTGCGATGAGCACAGCGGGCACTCTGACGACTGAGCAAGCCACGTGGCGGCCAAAGGTCAACCCATGGATCATCGGCGTCGCGGTTTCGTTGGCTGCATTCATGGAGGCGCTCGATACCAGCATAGCGAACGTGGCCCTTCCACACATTGCGGGCAGCATGGGCGCGAGCAATGATGAGAGCACGTGGGTCTTGACAAGCTATCTGGTGTCAAACGCTGTCGTGCTTCCTATCAGCGGCTTCCTCGTTAGCTGGCTGGGACGTAAGCGTTTCTTTCTGACGTGCGTCGTCTTTTTTACAGCTAGCTCGTTTTTGTGCGGCGTCGCGCCGAGCCTCGGAATGCTGCTCCTTTTCAGAGTGCTGCAAGGGGCCTTCGGTGGCGGACTGCAGCCAATGACGCAGGCCATCCTGGCGGACACTTTCCCACCGGAGAAACGGGGGTTGGCCTTCGCATTGTATGGAATGACGGTCATCTGTGGCCCCGCCATTGGTCCCACGCTGGGCGGCTGGATTACGGATAATTATTCCTGGCGCTGGATTTTCTATATCAATGTTCCAGTGGGAATTCTGGCCGTCTTTCTGGTTTCTCAGCTACTCGAAGATCCGCCCTACTTGTCCCGTCTGAAAGCTGCTATGGCGAAATTCGACTACATTGGGTTTGGCCTACTCGCCGTCGGTGTAGGCGCTCTCCAGGTTGCACTCGACAAAGGACAAGAAGATGACTGGTTCGGGTCGCGTTTCATTACCACACTGATCATTCTTGCCGCCGTGGGTTTGGTGTCCCTCGTTATCTGGGAGTGGCGCCACAAGGAACCCATTGTGGATGTCCGTCTGTTCAAAGGGTTTAATTTCGCAAGCTGCAATCTGATGATGTTCGTGCTCGGCGCCGTTCTGTTCAGTTCCACCGTCCTTCTCCCGCAGTTCTTGCAAACGCTCATGGGTTACACGGCACAAAAGGCCGGCATGGTCATCTCGATGGCGGCTATTCTTCTGGTCTTTCTTTTGCCGTTGGTAGGGCGCCTCGCCGGACACTTTCAAGCCCGGCACCTTCTCGCTTTCGGCTGGATCGCACTCGCTGTGGCCATGTATTTCTCATGCAAGCACATCGATCTACTCATCAGCTTTCGTGCTGCCGCGTGGATGCGCATTTGGCAGTATCTCCCGGTTGGATTCTTATTCGTTCCGCTCACGATGGCTGCCTATATCGGCCTGCCGGAGTCGAAAAGCAACGCTGCGGCCGGTTTGATCAACTTCACGCGCAATATCGGGCAGAGCGTAGGAACCTCGGCTGTGACTACGTTGCTTGCACGCCGAGGTCAATACCATCAGTCCGTTCTTGCCGGGTACACACGCTCTCATCGGTTCGATGCGGCCGTCGCAGGCTTGACGAGCCGTCTGACGCATGCCGGTCTCAGCATGCACTCGGCTCAACAACAAGCCATGGCCAGAATGTACAACTTGGTGATCGCACAGGCTCAAGCCTTGTCTTACGTCGAAATCTACTGGCTGCTCGCCTCGACTTCCGCGCTGATGTTTTTGTTGTGCTTCCTGCTAGCCAAAAACGAACCGGGCAAAGGCGGCCAGGTCGCCGTTCACTGAAGGTATTTGGAGCAATGACGTTAGTTCGTGAGAGACACAAAGCGTGTGACGGGACCGGCTCCACAATGCGCGACATGAACAAAGGGTCTAACAAGCGTGCAACGTTCCTAGATCGGTGAGGCAAGTTATGGCTAGCGTCGCGGTAATCATGGCGGATCCAAAGCAGTCTGAAGAGAGACTCAAACACGAGAGCGTCGCCCTGCCCGAAGAAATCGATAGGGGATCGATGTGCGACGAGATCGTCGGGAGTTCTGGCGCCTTGCAAAAAGTCCTCTCTCTTGTGTTTAAGGTTGCTCCCACAGACGCCACCGTGCTGATCACCGGGGAGACCGGAACGGGCAAGGAACTTGTTGCGCGTGCGATCCATCGGCGGTCGCGGCGCTCCTCACGCTCTTTTGTAAGCGTAAACTGCGCAGCCATCCCGCGCGACTTGATTGCCTCTGAATTGTTTGGCCATGAGAAGGGCTCTTTTACCGGGGCGTTGCAGCGGCGCCTGGGGCGGTTCGAACTTGCAGAAGGAGGCACGATCTTCCTCGATGAAGTCGGAGAGCTTCCTGCCGAGACCCAGATTGCTCTGTTGCGTGTTTTGCAGGAACACGAATTTGAGCGTGTCGGCGGAACTCGATCCATCCAAACAAATGTTCGAGTGGTTGCTGCCACGAACCGCAACTTGCAGGCGGCCATCCAGGCGGGCACGTTTCGCAGCGATCTCTTCTACCGTCTCAACGTTTTTCCGATTGATATGCCTCCTCTGCGGGAACGACGAGAAGACATTCCTGTGCTGGTCGAATACTTCGTCGATCATTGCGCGAGGAAAGTGGGAAAGAACATACAGGAGATAACCAAAGAAAGCCTCCACTTGCTTCGCTCCTACCCCTGGCCAGGGAACATTCGCGAATTGCAGAACGTGATTGAGCGATCTGTCATCATGTGCGAAACAGAGAATTTCTCGGTCGACAAGAACTGGCTTGCTCAGCAACCGCTTGCGACCGTACCGAAAATCCCGCTGGGCCTCTCCGAAAAACTCGCCGCTCAGGAAAAAGAAATGATTGAGGCTGCCCTTCGAGAAAGTGCAGGGCGGGTCTTCGGACCTTCAGGCGCGGCTACCAAACTGGGCATTCCCAGGTCTACCCTGGAGTCGAAGATTCGGTCACTGAAGATAAGTAAGAACAGTTTCTGAACCTTCGCTGAAACGCTATCTCGCCGGTCCTGTTTGGAATCGGTTCAATAGCCCCCAATGCGAATGCGCTAGGAAATTGCGGGACCTCCGGCGACCGCGGCGCTGGGTGCAGAAATGTTAAGTCTTTTCGTTGCATGACGTGATGTACACCAAGCATGGTGACGACCACCGCGATCTACTCTCGCGAACAATTAGGAATCTCTAGAACGGTGTTGGATGGGGCGATTTCGTCGGCTTGCCATCCGTGCCGCGAGATTCACCTGCTATCTGCCGACGCGCTTCGCTCTTATTGCTGCCTTTTGCTGCCTCGCGGAAGTCACAACTTCTGTAGAGTGAATGAGAAAGCTGGTAGGGGCGATTGAACCCACCTTCCAAAGCTTCGTGAAATAGTGGATCAAACTTACCTGGCTAGCTTAGGCTGAGACTTCTGCCGCTCGACGGCAGAGTCATTTCTTGGTCCATTCATGGTCCAATAATTGTTACTTGGAGTTCCAAAACGCGGTTTTGGTAGCCATGCGTGCCGCGTAGTTTCAAGCAGTTACCAAAAGATGAAGCACTGTCACGGCAGTGGTCTTATGCGGCTGTGCGAATCAGTACCGGTAAACGCGCTAGTATTGACTGGTCTGGCTACCTGGCGCAGCGTGCCGTATGAGCGGCCTGACACATCTGAGATTGGCAGGAGCGACGGGACTCGAACCCGCGTCCTCCTGCGTGACAGGCAGGCGTTCTAACCAACTGAACTAAGCCCCCGCAAATTCACTAAAAATGACTTCCAGCTCCTTGCACAGTCTTGCAGTGTCTTGCACTGACTTCCACGTCCTTCGACGTGACAGGGCATCGTTCTCGACATAGCCTATAGACGTGAACCGAGTCGAAACCTGAAGTTCGCAGCGCGACCGGCTCCGACTCCATGTCGAATATCTGAATCCCACCGGTATCCCATTCGGTGACCCGATGAAAGCGTCCGTCGAGCCACGTTCCCCAGCCCTTAACGCTGTCTGGACGGCGCAGGTGCACGGATATCGAAAAGGCCTTTTCCGGCGGAATGTGTGGCGTGGGTCCAGGAAAGCCGTTCGGCATTCGCATGCGTGTCAACGCAACCTGAGAATTTCCTCT
>Ga0209773_10000818_pt1 | contig 10492 bp, 6 predicted proteins | sample BogFormECP14_OM1_FD_188244 | JGI IMG/M metagenome (GOLD analysis project Ga0209773, IMG submission 188244) | Bog forest soil microbial communities from Calvert Island, British Columbia, Canada - ECP14_OM1 (SPAdes) (version 2) | ecosystem: Environmental > Aquatic > Freshwater > Wetlands > Bog ... | reverse complement strand
CACCGCGATTGATTTGAGGCGAATGGGATTTTGTCTGAGCCTCGTTCAAGCCATCCCGAAGCGCTTGCTTCTCATCCGGGGTCATTCGTTCTTGCTGTAGGTTACGGACTCGCTCGGTCGATATTTCCTGAAGCTTGTCAGCCCGCGTTTCCCGGACGAGAACCGCAACCTCGTTGTCTGTTGGCGCACGACCACGTGAATTGGTGAACTCCAGAATGGCTGCATCCCGCTGGGCACTACGTTGGCTGTACTTGTCGAGGAGGTCCTGTGAGAATCCTGCGATTTCGAATCCCTTGTCACGACCACGAGCATCGTGACGGTTTTCAACCTCGTAGCCAAGGGCGCGTACTTCGCGAGCCAGGGCATTGCGATAGACCTCGGTCAGATAGCTGCGACGCTCGTACAGACCGGAAGCCTGTAGCGCCTTCCAACGTCCTTCAGTCCCATCGTAGGTGAGATTGGCAGCGACGGCATGAGTGTGGAGCTGAGGATCTAGCTGACGACTCGTGTCGTGAGTGTAGGAAGCTACGATCCAGTTTCCGGTGGCCCGATTTTCGTTCAGGCCGGCGAGGCGAACCCTGGTGGCCGAGTATTTCTCTGCTTCTTCCAATGCCTCGCGAACGGCGGTTCCGTGCGCGGCGACCAGTCTCTCATCACCGCCAACAATGGCCATCACAGAGACGGACTTCGGCGCCGAAAATGTCATGTCATAAAGAGAGCGCGCCTTACTTTGCTCCTCACCATTGCTGGCAATGCGATCTGCCCCGTGACGTTGCCGTAAGAATTCTCCCGTTTGTGGGTCGAGACCCTGGCGCACTGCCTCGAAATCCTCGGAGGTAACCTCTCCTTTGAGACCAAGCAGTTCAGCGCCGCGTCCGTGCCACCGGCCTTCGACAGTTCGATTCTGGTCGTAGTAGTCGCTCTGTTGGAGATGGCGCTGTGCGTAGCCTTCACCGCCGGTCATGGCACGAATCGTCAGCACGTCCCGACGCTAGCTCTGTTCGAGATTTGGCGTCAACCCCGAAGAGATCTACCGCTGGCACACAGTTAGAGTCTCCAGTAAGGGCGAAACCCAATCTTTGACCGACTGATATGAGTTGACCATTCGAGCATGGTCTCCGGACAGACCTCAGCAGTGACAGAGAACTCAGGATCCGTAACTAATTGAAAGCAACGGGCGCGGATGGCTCCCTGACGCCCCTAAAACACCCTCGGAAACGCTTATCGAAACCTTATCGAACGCACCCCAACGCCCTAGTGCACAGTCTCTTAAACGGCAACTGCGTGCGTGAACAAAAGCGCTCTCTGAGCGTTCTCATCGTTCGGAACCACCACCACGCTTGTCCCCAAAAAATCCCCTTCGTTGGTTAAGCTGTCGCTCAACTTTCCGAGATTCCTGGCGCGCCAAGAGCGCGCACTTCCTCTTCCAAGGAATCGAGCCGTGGTAATTCGATCTCAACTGCCGATTCCCAATTGGTTACCTAGGTGATCCTGTCTCGACTTTCACACCTTGACTGTCATCTTCAGTTCGTTGTAATTTTCCGACAACCGCAACAATTACCGAGGCGTCTGATTGCTTTTAGGGTGCGGAGCGTCGGCTACTCGACCCTTGCGGGAGCGCTTTAGCCAGGGAGAATAATCCGATGATGATACCGGGACTGTCACAGTTGGCTAAGGACCTAAAGGCAGTTGAGGACCATGCCCGAGCCTGCCAGTCTGGAGATGAAGAACGAATAGTGCGCCTCACTCGGGAAGAAGTCGACGTAATAGAGTCGTTCCGTCGTTTCAAGGCTCAGGACTACAATTGATAAGCTGGTGGTCGCGGCTTCGGACGTGTAGCGGGCTTCGACCGGCTGGTCCAGTGAACCCAAAAAAAGAAGGGCCAGTCATTCCTGGCCCTTCTCAGCAGAAGCGTTGATCGCTAGGTTGACACGGTGGCTACTGTCCGTGTTTCGCCATCGCTACTGCGATCTTCTCCTTCACGGCATCAAGGTTGAACGCCGCGCCTTTCTGCATGGGCGGATAATCGATCGCGCTCATGGCGAGCTTTCCTACTATTTGCTGGGCTAACACGAAGCGCCAGAACTCGTACAGGAACCAGTTGAAATACGTGAAACTACCCCTGTTGCCGTCGACGCCCACAAATCCCATTTTCTCGAAAGGATCCAAACGCAGGTTGACACAACTCGGCATGTCCGGATGGTCCTTCGTGCCGAGCCAGCCCCCAGGCTGCGTAATGAACTGGTACTTATAGTCGTCATACCGCACCGCGGCGAGGTTGTTTTCCGCGAAGTAGAAAATTTCATGACGTGCCGACGGACCCTTGCCGGTGATTAAATCCAGCTGGTTGTAGCTATCGAGGTGGTTCCGATAGGTCTGGTCGCCGAGTTTCGCGCCCTTAAGGAGCTGATCCTTAATATTTGGGTTGCCCGCGGCGGCAGCGAACGTTGGCAACCAGTCAAGGACTGAAATGATCCCGTTCTCGACCTTTCCGGCAGGGACATGGCCGGGCCAGCGAATCATCATAGGAACCCGGAAACCACCTTCATAGCCTGTGCCTTTGGCTCCGTAGAAGGGGGTTGTTCCTCCGTCTGGCCAGGTGAAGGCCTCCGTGCCATTGTCGGTCGTGAACATGACCATGGTGTTGTCGTCCAACCCGTTGTCTTTCAGATATTTCATGACAGAGCCGACGATGTCGTCGAGTTGCGCCATGCCTGCTTCTTGAATGGTCCAGCCGTTTTTCGAGTTGCGTAATGCTTCGTATTTTGGTGAGAGGTGGGTGGTGACGTGCATACGCGTCGGGTTCAGCCAGACGAAGAACGGCTTGTTGGCGGCCTTCGCCTGGTCTATGAACTTGAGCGACAGGTCGAGAATCTCATCATCTACAGTCTCCATCCGTTTCGGATAAAGCGTGCCTGCATCCTCAATCTTCTGCTTTCCTACTTTGCCCCATCGTGGGTCGACCGTAGCGTCATCCTTATCGGAAGCCCAGGAGTGAACCATGTTGCGCGGGCCAACTTGACCCAACAGTTCCTGCGGGTAGCCGGGGTGCGCGGGATCCTCCATCGCGTCGAGGTGATAGAGGTAGCCGAAGAACTCGTCGAAGCCGTGAACGGTGGGCAGGAATTCATTGAGATCGCCAAGGTGGTTCTTGCCGAATTGGCCTGTGGCATAGCCCATCGACTTGAGAACGGTCGCGGTGGTCACTGCTTCGGCGGGCAGTCCGAGTTTGGCGCCGGCCTGACCGACCGTGGTCATCCCCGTGCGGATCGGCAGCTCGCCGGTGATGAACGCCGCGCGGCCTGCCGTACAACTTGCCTCGCCGTAGGCGTCAGTGAACAACATGCCTTCAGCGGCGAGCTTATCGAGGTTTGGAGTGCGTCCGGTCATCATACCGCGATGGTAGGCACCAATGTTCCAGATGCCGATGTCGTCCGCCATGATAGCGACGATATTGGGTTGCTTAGCAGCCATCGAATTCTCCTTTAATTATTCAGTCTTCTCGGTCGAGAGCGTGAACCCTGCGACTCGTAATTCCCAAAGTCATTAAACTGTCGAGTACTTTTAACGAGCCAAAAGCCCCGCTCAAAGGGAACTTGGTCGGGGCATTAAGGAAGGAACATCTCAGCGTAAGGAGCGTCGGATATCTTGGGAACTGTTAGAACTGACAGCATCGGTGCACAATCTTGAACAGGCAGAATTCTGTTTGGCGGTTAAACTCTGTTGAGCGGAGCACGGTTTATCCACCGACCCGTCCGATCTGACGGAAAGCTCATGAGGCGCAGATGGCAGACGCACTGATCCAATCAAACGATCTGCCGGGCAGTCCGCATCCCGGTATGGCTTGGATACCCGGCGGAGCATTCCGGATGGGTTCCGAAGACTTCTATCCCGAAGAGCGGCCAGTTCACGAAGTTAGCGTGGATGGCTTCTGGATGGATTGCTGCGAGGTCACGAACGAACAGTTCGCGCAGTTCGTGAATGAGACTAGCTATAAGACGCTCGCCGAGCGCACGCTCAATCCTGCAGATTTCCCTGGCGCCCCTCCTGAGAATCTCGTGCCTGGCTCCATGCTCTTCCGCAAAACCGACGGACCGGTCGACTTACGTGATTACGTCAACTGGTGGGCTTGGGCGCCGGGAACGAGTTGGCGTCATCCGCTGGGGCCGGGATCCTCGCTCAAGAGTCTTCTAAAACATCCCGTGGTGCACGTTGCCTACGAAGACGCCGAGGCTTACGCACACTGGGTGGGGAAAGAACTGCCGACCGAAGCGGAGTGGGAATTTGCGGCTCGCGGTGGGCTCGACGGGAAGAAGTACACGTGGGGCGATGAGCATTCTCCCGGCGGCCAAATGATGGCCAATAGTTGGCAAGGAGAGTTTCCATGGAGAACCTGCTCCAGGACGGCTATGAAGGGACTTCCCCGGTCGGAACCTTCCCGGCGAACGGTTACGGTTTGTACGACATGGCAGGTAACGTCTGGGAATGGACTTGTGATTGGTTTGTCCCGCGCCACGCCGACGAACTGGTCAAGGCGTGCTGTGGCCCGGTAGTCAATCCGCGCATTCTCTCACCCGACAAGAGTTACGATCCGGCGCAAGCGCAGTTCCGGATTCCGCGCAAGGTAGTCAAAGGCGGCTCGCACCTGTGTGCGCCCAACTACTGCCTGCGTTATCGTCCCGCCGCGCGGCAACCCCAGATGGTCGACACCAGCATGAACCACATCGGGTTTCGTTGCGTTGCACGCCAACCGCTAACAGGCTGAGAAGGGAGCCATCAACTTCTGGGACTCGACTGCGGACCGACGAACAGTGAAGGCTCGATTGATTCAGTCTTGCGGAGTCGGTGACAGGGCAGCGTTCTAACCGGACGCGCACCTGTCGCCTATCAAAGTTATTGAAGGCCTTTTGTGATCTCGAGAAGACGGTCACAACCACTTTGCGATAGGCTCAGCAGATAAGTTCCGCTGTTTCCGAGCCGCCAAAACCCCGCGTGGCGGATCGCTTTTCATCGATTTTGCTGAAGTCTCCATCGGATTCGCCGTGGCGCTGGTTATAAACGAAGTGTGGCCCGAGAGAGACGCCACCACAAAGAAGCCGGGCAATGATGTTCGTTGGGGGAACAAGCTGAGAACAGCAATGAAAGGATGATCTCGGCATCACTTGGAACTCTTCGTAAGCCGCAGAAACTCATTTTTGTGCTATCGAACCTCTCCAACCACGTTCCTTCCTCTGGCCGACCATGTAAACGAATTGATTGGCATGGACCTGGCGTGAGCATGGTGCTAGGGCCTCTGTCGCGACAAGGCAGAGGCCGCATCGACTGCCGCGAGACCCGAGGAGGGGGAGGGGGAGGGGAACATAGAGGTAGAGAGTGAGACACCATCCCTAAGCCTTCGGCTTAGGTCGGTGCAGACCCTCCGGGGACTAGCGAACGCTGCTCGCACGAAGGCGAACAGCATTCGAGTCCGTTCGAATTGCGTCCGATTCTGATTCGAAACGGATATGGGGATCTGGACTACCAATTTAGATTACTCAACGCCCGCCGCGTTAGCAGTTGACAGCTTACGCAATATGCGTAATAATGTACGCAATATGCGTAACTCTTCCGTGCTGACTGCTTTGTTCCCACAGGTACGGCAAGGTGTGCTCGCGGCTACGCTAGGCCAGCCAGACAAGTGGTGGTATCTTTCGGAACTCGCCGATCGTTTGGGTACGAGCCCGTCGAGCCTTCAGCGGGAGTTATCATCTCTGGTGGCAAGCGGAATATTGGTGCATCGTCGGGAGGGCACAAGGGTTTATTTCAAGGCGGAGACCCAGTCCCCGGTGTTCCGAGACCTGCAGCAGCTCTTCGAAAAAACGGCAGGGTTGGCTCCGATCTTGGAGCACATACTAAAACCGTTTGGGAACAAGATTCAGAGCGCTTTTATCTATGGTTCTGTGGCACGAAGCCGGGAACATGCGATGAGTGACGTGGACGTGATGGTCATTGGCAGAGCAGGTCTTGCTGACCTGTCTCCAGCGCTCCGCAAGGCGGAGGCGCAGCTGGGTAGAGACGTCAACGTCACTGCCTATGCCCCAGAGGAGTTTCGGGAGAAAATCAAATCGGGCGACCATTTCCTTGCCGCCGTTTTACGAGGACGGAAACAGTTTGTGAAAGGAGGGCAGAGTGACTTGGACGAAATTGTTGGCAAATAAGGACGCCCAGAAACACACAACCTCCAAGAAGGAACTGGACAATATGCGAGCCCTGATCGCCCGCGACCTCGCAGACGCGAGCCTTGCCGGGCTTTCGGCAGATCGAAGATTCGCGACTGCCTACAACGCTGCGCTCCAGGCTGCGAATATGGCCATCGCCTGCGCTGGGTATCGGATCATGAGCAAGGTCGGACATCACCGGGTGTCGTTAGAAAGCACCAAACTTGTCTTGGGGAAGGCGGGTCACAACTACGCCGACTACTTCGAGACCTGTCGGCGAAAGCGAAATACCATCGACTACACCTTCTCCAACGTCGCCACGGAGACCGAAGCGAAGGAGATCCTTGTCCAAGCCTCTCGGTTTTACGGCGAAGTCGAAGACTGGATCACGAAAAACCACCCTTCACTGAAGATGTAGGAGTCCGGACGCGACCTGAACTTTACCGCCGCCGGACGACAGTCGTTGGATACCACACGACAATCTTAGTCGGACTTCCAACCTCCGGTTTGCCGACAAACCGCCGACCTGCTTCGTCGTGAACCGATGCATTCTCCAGGGTCAGGTGTATCCTGATGCCGATCCTTGCCAACCGCAGTGTCTGCCGTGAGGTGTGCCGTGAGACCTGTCACGAGATTATGTCTCCCCCTCTTCGTCCTCTGCTGTGTCCGCTTAGCGCCGGCACAATCTCACCCCGATTCCAGTCTCCTTGTAGCGATTGATTCCGGAGTGCTCGAAGGTGTGCCCTTCGGCTCCGCGAGGGATGAAGTGATGTTCCTGGGGATTCCTTATGCTGCAGCGCCAACCGGAGACCGACGCTGGAAACCTCCTCAGCCAGTCGAGAAATGGCAGGGCACGCGTAAGGCAAACAGGTACGGCGGGGACTGTTTTGAAGCAGAAGACCCCCACTCAGACGACTTAACGAAGGAGATGGTCCAGACGGTTGACCCTTATTTCACCTATCGACACGACGAGGACTGCCTTTATCTGAACGTGTGGACGACGAATCTGCTGGAAGGTCATTCCGACGCGAAACTGCCAGTGATGGTCTGGATTCATGGCTCCGAGCAGGCAGCCCAATTTCTGCCTGCAGGGCCGACGCTAGCGCGAAAGGGAGTTGTTTTCGTCAGCACAAACTATCGCGTCGGCGCGCTCGGTTTCATGGCCCACCCTGCCCTCACAGCGGAATCTCCACACCACGCTTCGGGAAACTACGGAATTCTTGATCTGATCGCGTCGCTGGAATGGATTCAGCGCAACATCTCCAAGTTCGGGGGAGACCCGGCACGAGTCACCATCTTCGGCGAGTCCTCCGGCGGAATGATGGTCTGTTTCCTGATGTCTTCGCCTTCAGCGCAGGGTCTGTTTCAACAAGCCGTCATGGAAAGCCTGGGCTGCGCCGATACCATCTCGCCCGAGTTGAAAACTTCATCCCACTATGAAAGCGGAGTCGGTACAGCCGAAGAGATCGGGTTGCGCCTGATGCGGGATCTCGGCATTGCGGATGGTCCCGATGCGCTGGCAAGACTTCGCGCGAAAGGCCCGCGGGAAATTACGGATGTCCCGGACCACGACAGCTCAGTCAACTTCGACATCGAAAGCGTCATCGACGGCTGGGTTCTCCCCGTCCAGCCGGCAACGATCTTCGCGCAAGGCCGGCAGGCCAAGGTGCCAGTGATTGTCGGCAGCAACGCGGATGAAGGAACCACCACCGTCGAAGAGACTCTGCACGGCCCTCCAACTTTGGCGAATTACAAGGCCTTCCTGAAGAGGGAGTTTGTGAATGATGCCGATGCCGACGAGATTTTTCGCATGTATCCGGCGACCTCGGATGCAGATACCCGCGCCGCCTTCATTGCCTTCGACACAGACTACGAGTTTGGCAATTCCGTCCATGTTATCGCCAAGCATACGGCCCGCGCGGGACAGAAAACGTGGATGTACTATTTCAGTTATCCAGCGCGGGCAAAGTTCTACGAAGGGACGGGCGCGTTTCACGGTATCGAACTCAAGTTTCTCAGCGGATGGTTTTATCCCAGCCACTGGGGCCAGTCTGACGACGAAGACAGGAAACTCGTCGATTTAATGACGGGATACTGGACGCAGTTCGCCAAAACCGGCGACCCCAACGGCTCCGGACTTCCGCCCTGGCCCGTCTACGACCCTAAGGCAGACTTGCTACTGGAAATCGGGCATGAGGTAAGACTGGGGCCTACGCCTCACGCGGACCGCTTCGCCGTGTTCGAGAGGAGTCTGAACAGCAGGCTCACCTCGATATCGACGTCCGGCAAAGGGCCGGACCCGACTCCGCAGAAATGAATGCCGAGAACAGCAGGAATTGAGAAATACTGCAGGCGATGATCCCCCTATGTAATTGAGATAAGCCGCAAACTCACTCACGAAAAGGATTCGCAGTTCTGGGCGGGCAAACCTTACCTTACCGATGAGGGAAGGTTTGTCGACCATCCGGGAGTTATCGTCCTGGTGGCTCGAATCTAATCCCGAATGCGGCTGCTTCCGCACGCGGTTCCAAATGAGAGTCGTCTCTCCGTGGGACTATAATGACGCGCACGCATGACCCTCACTTCTGGCACGAAACTCGGGCCCTATGAGGTTGTCTCGCCGGCAGGCGCCGGCGGAATGGGCGAGGTGTATCGTGCGATTGACACGCGCCTCGACCGAACCGTCGCGATCAAGATTCTGCCGGCGCATTTGTCTTCGAATCCTGAAGCGAAACAGCGCTTCGAGCGCGAGGCGCGGGCGATCTCGTCGTTGAACCATCCCAACATTTGCACACTCTATGACGTCGGCCACCAGGACGGGACCGACTATCTGGTTATGGAGTTCCTGGAAGGTGAGACGCTGGCGGATCGGCTAGTAAAGGGTCCGCTGCCGCCGGATCAGGTGCTGAAGTACGGGATTGAGATTTGCGAAGGGCTGGAGAAGGCGCATCGCGGCGGGGTGACGCATCGGGACTTGAAGCCTGGGAATGTGATGCTCACGAAGACCGGGGCGAAGCTGATGGACTTCGGCCTGGCCAAGTCTGCATCGCCGCCGGGCGCCGCTGCTTCAGCCCTCACACTGACCGGTCCCGTAGCCAGCCGTCCGCTTACGCAGGAAGGCATGGTCGTCGGAACCTTCCAGTACATGTCGCCGGAGCAGATCGAAGGGAAAGAAGCGGATGCGAGGAGCGACATTTTCGCCTTGGGCGCGGTGCTGTATGAGATGGCGACAGGCAAGCGGGCGTTCGAGGGGAAGAGCACAACCAGCGTCATCGCGGCGATTCTGGAACGGAATCCTCCACCCATTTCCGCGTTACGGCCGATGTTTCCGCGAGCGCTAGACAACGTGGTCAAAACCTGTCTGGACAAGGATCCAGATGAACGCTGGCAATCGGCACGGGACCTGAGAACAAGCCTGAAGTGGATCGCAGAAGGTAATGGTGCAGGCGCCTCTTCCGCGGTGAAGCACGACCCGTGGCGCGAGCGGGCAGCTTGGATGCTGGCGTTGGCATTGCTGTGCGGCCTAGCGTTTTTCGCTGCCGGCCATTATCGCGCCCCGTCAGCCAGTGATCCCGTACGGTTCTCTGTTAATCCTCCCGAGAAAGCAGTTTTTTCCGGACCTCCGAACATAACGGTCCCTGTGCCTCAGTTCGCCCTGTCCCCGGATGGACGCGCCATCGTGTTTGTCGCTAATTCATCCGGAGCCGATCCCGTGATCTGGCTGCGTTCCGTCGATCAAGTGACAGCCCGCCCACTGCCCGGGACGGAGCACGCCCAGCTTCCGTTTTGGTCGCCGGACAGCCGCTGGATCGGTTTTTTTGCCGAAGGAAGGCTTAAGAAAATTTCCGTCGCCGGCGGCCCCGTGCAGGTGCTCGCGGATGTTGCGGACGCCTTCGGGGGTTCGTGGGGAGCAGACGACAGCATCATTTTTGCAAAACTAAGCAGCGCAATTTTTCGGGTCTCCTCCGGCGGCGGAACAGTCACTGCGGTAACGAAGGTGGATACGATCATGAACGCGCACCGTTGGCCACAGTTCCTCCCCGACGGCCGTCACTTTCTCTTCCATGTCCAGAGCGGCGACCCCGAACATCGTGGCATTTATGTCGGCTCACTAGACGGAGGAACCCAGAACTTTCTCGTCCATACTGAAAGCAGTGCCCTGTATGCCTCGCCTGGCTATTTGTTGTACGTGGATGGGGACACGCTCTTGGGGCAGACGTTCGATACCGCGCATCTCGAACTCAAAGGCGAGCCGTTCACCGTCGCAGAGCATGTGGGCCGTTCCACTGGTTTCA
>Ga0209773_10000817_pt1 | contig 10494 bp, 7 predicted proteins | sample BogFormECP14_OM1_FD_188244 | JGI IMG/M metagenome (GOLD analysis project Ga0209773, IMG submission 188244) | Bog forest soil microbial communities from Calvert Island, British Columbia, Canada - ECP14_OM1 (SPAdes) (version 2) | ecosystem: Environmental > Aquatic > Freshwater > Wetlands > Bog ... | reverse complement strand
GCAACCGCCGCTTCGTCGAAGCCGGCGATCGCGTCCTCGTAGATGCGATGAAAGTTGAGCCGTGCGCCAAGGCGCAGGAAGGCGCCGCCGAGGCCGATCGTCGCCCGCTCGAGGAACACGAACTCGCGCGGCACCGGCAGGCCGCCGCCCTCCGCCTTCAGGGCTCGCATCACCTGGCCGATCTCGCGCCGTCCGTATTCCGACGGCTTGACGCCGTCGGCGGCGCTGCGCACGCGGTCATCGAGAATCGGTCCGCACATGAATCTGGCCCAGATGGTCATTGCCTCGGTCATGCCCGGCGTGAGCTTGGCGAAGCCCCACATCGCGTAGGCGTCGGCGATGCGCGCCTCGTCGTTCGCCTTCAGCGCCTGATAGAGCTCGACCACGCCGCGCACGAACCGCGGCGGGAAGATGCGCACGCAGCCATAATCGAACAGGTTGACGCCGTCGGCGCGTCGCTTGTCGCCCTCCCCCGACGCCGCGACCGTGTAATTGCCGAGATGCGGATCGCCGTGAATGACGCCGTAGCGCAGGAACGGGCGCCACCACGCCTCGAACAGGCCGACGGCGATGGCGTCGCGCGCCTCCTGGGGAGCGGTCTCGAAGGCGACGAGCGGCTCGCCGTCGAGCCATTGCAGCGTCAACAGACGCCGCGTCGACAGGCTCTCCTCGACCCGCGGCACGCGCACGAACGGGCGGTCGGCGAGCATGACGCGATAAAGACGGGCGACCTTGGCCTCATGCTGATAATCGAGCTCTTCGCGCACCCGTTCCCTGATCTCGCGCGCGATCTCGCGGGTATCGATCGGCGCGCCGGCGCGCCGACGGAGCGAGAACAGGAGGTCGAGGTTCGAGAGGTCGGTCTCCACCGCCGAGGCCATGTCCGGATATTGCAGCTTGCAGGCGAGCCGCGCGCCTTCCAGGCTTGTGGCCCGATGCACCTGGCCGAGCGACGCGGCGGCGGCGGGCTTGAAGTCGAAATCGGCGAAGCGCTCGCGCCAGTCCGGTCCGAGCTCGGCCCGCATGCGACGACGTACGAAAGCCGCCCCCATCGGCGGCGCCTGCGACTGCAACCGCATCAGTTCGGCGGCGAAATCCGCCGGCAATGCGTCGGGGATCGTCGACAGCATCTGCGCGACTTTCATCAGCGGGCCCTTCATCGAGCCCAATGCCGATGCGAGCGCCTTGGCGTCCGTCGCCCGCCCGCCCCCGCGCAGCCTGTTGACGCCGACCCGCGCCGCGAGCGCGCCGGCGTTGACGCCGAGGCGGGCATAGCGCGTCGCGCGCGCGGAGAGGCGGTTGGCTTCGTTATCGTGAGTCAAAAGCGACTTCCCGCGCTAAAGGTCCGCGACCGCTACCTCGATTCGCGAGCCGCGGCCGACCAGTGAATATAAGGCGCGCGCTGTCCGATTGCAGCCTTGCGGACGGCCGGACCCGAAACCGCAAGCAGAAGCAGAGCCTACGAACGCCACTTTCTCGAGCCGCGCCAAGCTTACGGCGGCGGTCGCAGCAACCGTTGAGATGCGGGCGCGAACCTGCTTGATCAGCCCCTTAGCGCTCCATATTGGACGCGTCGCGGCGCTGTAGCAGTTGATCCCTAAAACGGCCGCGCGTCGTTGCGTCCTCGCCGGGTTTACGCTGCTTCTCGACATTGCGGCCTCGCGCGGCGGCTCGATCGAGGATGTAATCTGTTGATTGAACCAATCCGGCCGCTTCCAATTCGCGCAGAAAATCACCAGTGCTAATGAGGCTCACGCGCTCATCCACAATCGCACGGCGCTTCCCGACATCGCTATCTTCGAAGAGCAACAAAGCTTCGGCGGCTGGATCCCCGCGCAAGAAACGCTCAAGCGCTTCAACCGCCGCGAGTTCGCCAAGCCCACGAATAGACCGGCCTTCTTCGAGGCGGCGCTGCTGGTCGATGCCAATGTCCGTCGGTACGATCCGCACCACGTCCAAGTGGGCATTGATCCATTCCATGATCTCCTCGGCTCCAGGCGCGCCGTGGACCCGTGTCGCCTCAATGTAAACCGCGTCGGGGATCGTCACTGCCAAGCCGGGGCGAAGCAACACATCGAGGGCGTCGGCGAGAACAAGCGTAAACAGGGGCGACGTGTCGGTGACGATGAGGCTGAATGGCTCGCTCATTTACGCGCCAGCAAAGCCTCGCGGATAATGGCGCGGCCGCGACGGCGCGCCTCGACGTTTGGTCCCTCCATCGGAGCGACAGGGGGGCGAAGTCCAAGCTCTCCGAGTCCGGCAAGCACTTCGACATAATTTTCAAAGCCGCGCTCGCGCAACACGCGCCAGGTAATATCGCCAGCGGCATACTGCCGGATCATTTTCTGCCTCTCACTTTCGGGCATGGGCTATTCCTTCTCCCAAAGTCATAGCACGCAACCTGTCGCAGCCAGAACTCCTCGAGCCGCGAATCCTTCCCTGGAATTCGCTGTGTCTAGCGGCTATGTCAGACGTTAAGGGCGCCATACGGTCGATTGCTTGCCCCTCGTTCAGGGCGCAATGCTGGTCCCTACCCCATCGCCGCCAGTTCGTCGATCATCCGCTCGATCACCGAGAGGCCGATGTTCCAGAAGCCGGGGTCCTTCGCGTCGAGGCCAAAGGGGGCGAGCAGCTCGGAATAGGACTTCGAGCCGCCGGCCGACAGCATCGCGAGATACCGTTCGGCGAAGCCTTCCTGCGAACGCTCGTAGAGGCCGTAGAGCGAATTGACCAGGCAATCGCCGAACGCATAGGCGTAGACGTAGAACGGCGAATGAATGAAGTGGCCGATATAGGCCCAGTAGGTCTCGTAGCCCTGTCTCAGCTCGATCGCCGGGCCGAGGCTTTCGGCCTGCACGCTCATCCATAATTCGCCGATCCGCTCGGCCGTCAGTTCGCCGCTGCGGCGCTCAAGGTGGATGAGCCGCTCGAACTTATAGAACGCGATCTGGCGGACCACGGTGTTGAGCATGTCCTCGACCTTGGCCGCGAGCATCGACTTGCGCTCGACCGAATCCGTGATCTCAGCGAGCATCGAGCGGAAGGTCAGCATCTCGCCGAACACCGAAGCGGTTTCGGCGAGCGTCAGCGGCGTCGGCGCCATGAGCGCGCCGTTGACGTTGGCCAGCACCTGGTGGACGCCGTGGCCGAGCTCGTGGGCGAGCGTCGTCACATCGCGCGTCTTGCCGAGATAGTTGACCAGAATATAGGGGTGCGCCGACGGCGTGGTCGGATGAGAGAAGGCGCCGGGGGCCTTGCCTGCCCTCACCGGCGCGTCGATCCAGCGTTCGTCGAAGAAGCGCCGCGCGATATCGGCCATCCGGGGCGAAAACGCGCCATAGGCGCCAAGCACGGTGTCGCGCGCGGTCTCCCATCGGTAGACGCGCCGCGGGGCGTTGGGCAAGGGCGCGTTGCGGTCCCAATGATCGAGACGCTCCTTGCCAAACCAGCCGGCTTTCAGCGCATAATAGCGATGCGTGAGGCGCGGATAGGCGTCCGTCACCGCCTTAACCAGCGCCTCGACCACCTCGCGCTCGACGCGATTGGCGAGGTGGCGCGAATCCGCCACGTCGGCGAATTTGCGCCAGCGATCGGAGATCTCCTTGTCCTTGGCCAGCGTGCTGGTGATAAGGGCGAACAGCCGCAGGTTCGCGCCGAGCGTCGCCGCAAGCGCGTTCGCCGCCGCCTCGCGTTTCGCCGGGTCCGGGTCTTGCAGCTTGCCGAGCAGCGGCTCGAGCGTCAGGCTCTCGCCCTCGAAGTCGAACCTCAGCGCCGCCGTCGTGTCGTCGAACAGCCGGTTCCATGCCGCGCCGCCGCTGACCGATTTCTCCAGGAACAGCCGCTCGAGATCGTCGGGAAGCTGATGCGGCTTCTCCTTGCGGATGTCCTCGAGCCACGGACGGTAATGCCCGAGCGCCGGCGCTCGCATCGCCGCCTCGAGCCGCGCGTCGTCGATGCGGTTGAGCTCGAGCTCGAAAAACAGGAGGTCGCCGGCGAGCGCAGTCACCCGTTCGTGCGCGTCGCCGTAGAACTTCGCCCGGCCGGCATCGCTTGTGTCGGAGGCGTAGAGCAGCGACGCGTAAGCCATGATGCGCCCGGTCAGGTCCTGCATCGACTCGTAAGCCTTGACGGCCGGGGCCAGCGTCTCGCCCGCGTCGGGCCGGTCGACGAATTCGGACAGCTTGCCGCGCCAGGTCTCGGCGAACAGCTTGGCTTCCCGCTCGGCGCGCTCGAGATCGGCGGCAAAGCGCGGCGAATCCATGTCCTCGTACAAATCCTCGAGCCGCCACTCCGGCAATTGTCCGAGGTCGGCCGACGCCGGCGACGGCGCCAGGGCGGCGTCGAGAGAATGGTATGGAAAGCTCATCGACCAGGCCCCTTTTAAGCTCTTGCTGACGCTTCTGCGGTTGCTACGCGCCGACAAAGCGGCGCTTTTGGGGAGACGGCGGGTCGGAACGAGACGGCATTAACACCGCATTTACCGTGATGTCACAGGGTGGCGCAATGCGCGGCGTCAAAGGCCGCCTTCGGAACGACAATGACCGCTCTCATACTCGTTGTTGATGACGATCCCATCCAGCGCCGCCTGCTCGAGGCGATGGCCAGACGATTCGGGCATAACGTCGAAACTGCGGAGTCGGGCGAAGGCGCGCTGGCGCGTCTCGAGGCCAGCGACCGTCCGCCGATCAATCTCGTCATCCTCGACCTCGTCATGCCCGATCTCGACGGAATGGGTGTGCTGGCGCGGATGCGCCAGCGCGATATCGCGGTTCCAGCGATCGCGCAAACGGCGCACGGCTCGATCGAGGTCGTCATCTCCGCCATGCGCGCCGGCGCGACCGATTTTGTCGTCAAGCCGGTCGGCGCCGAGCGTCTTCAGGTCTCGATCCGCAATGCGCTGCGCGTCGATGCGTTGGAGGACGAATTGCGCCGGGCGACGCGACGCAACGCCGGCGAACTCAGCTTTCGCGACATTGTCACCCGAGCGGAATCGATGGCGCGCACCGTCCGGCTCGCCGAGCGGGCCGCCAAGTCGAACATTCCGGTGTTGATCGAAGGCGAATCCGGGGTCGGCAAGGAACTGATGGCGCGCGCGATTCAGGGCGGCTCCGAACGGCGCGGCAAGCCATTCGTCGTCGTCAATTGCGGCGCGCTGCCGGAGACATTGGTCGAATCGATCCTGTTCGGGCACGAAAAGGGGTCGTTCACCGGGGCGACCGACAAGCATGCCGGAAAGTTCGCCGAGGCGAACGGCGGGACGCTGTTCCTTGACGAGATCGGCGAACTGCCCCCGGAGGCTCAAGTCAAGCTCCTCAGGGCGCTGCAGGAGGGCGAGATCGACCCAGTCGGCGCGCGGCGGCCGGTCAAGGTCGATTTCCGCCTGGTGTCGGCGACCAACCAGAACCTGATCGAGCTGGTCAAAGCGGGGCGCTTCCGCGAAGATCTCTTCTATCGCCTCAATGTGTTCCCCATTTCCATTCCGCCGCTCAGGGCCCGCATCTGCGACGTGCCGGATCTGGCGATGCGGTTTCTCGCCCGTTTCTGCGTCGAGGAGGGCAAGCGCATCCGTGGGCTCGACAGCGACGCGCTTGCGCTCCTCACCGCATACGACTGGCCGGGCAACGTCCGCCAGCTCGAGAACGCGATGTTTCGCGCGGTGGTGCTGGCCGACGGCGATGAGTTGACGGTCGCCGAGTTTCCCCAGATCGCCGCGCAGGTCGAGGGCTACGACGTGCGCATTCCGCCCGCCCCGCCGCCGATCGCCGCCGATCCGGCGGCGTCCGCCGCCTTGGAGCTCGCCAGTCTCGATCGCCGCGACCCACACTCGCTCAGGCTCATCAACGACAGCGGAGACGTGCGGATGCTGGAGGAGATCGAGACCGAGGCCATTCGCTTCGCGCTCGCCCACTACCGCGGGCAGATGTCGCAAATTTCGCGCAAGCTCGGCATCGGGCGTTCCACCCTTTATCGCAAGATGAAGGACATCGGAATCGCTGATGACATGCTCGGCGACGCTGCTGCATAATACGGGCAAAGCGTGGGCGGGCGTCGATCGGAAAACCCCTTGCCTCGAAGCGGCATGAGCGCGGGCGGCCGGGACTTTGCGCGCTCCGCGCGGCGGAGCGGAGCATGAGCGCGTTCGGGCGCGGAAAGCGGCGCCGCCTGTTGCTGGCCCGAGCCCTTGGCGCGGCGGCGGCCGCGCTCGCCGCAAGCCTCGCCTGGGCCGGCGCGCCGGCGGCTGAGCCCAATCGCGGCGGCGCCATCCGGCTCCTGTCGCCGGAAGCGCCGGCGAGCTTCGGCGCCATGGGCGACCTCAGTCCGTTGATCGCGGCGTTCAACGCCGCGCGCGCGCCGCAGGACGACGGCCTGAGACTCATGCTGTTCGCCGAACCAAAGTTCGGCGTCTCAGCCGTCGCGGCGATCGCGCCCGGCGACGCAGCCGCTCTGCCAGAAGGTCCCCCCGCCGCCGTGAGCGGCTTTGCCGCTGCGACTGCGCCCGCGCCTCGGGAATCGCCCGGCCCGCAAGACAACCCGCCGCCGCCGGTCCCCGAAGCCGCCCCCGCTCCCTCACTGTCGCCGATGCAGGCCGCGCTCCAGGCAGCGACGGAGCGGCTCGTCGCCGAGGCCGATCAGCCGAATCCTCTCGGCGCCGGCGACTGGCGCGCCGCCCGCGCGGCGATCGCGTTCTTCTACGCCGCGCGCGACTACCAGCCGGTATGGGTCGGCGCTGACGGCTTGACCCAGGCCGGACGCGCCGCGCTCACCCAACTGAAACGCGCCAGGGACGACGGCCTCACTCTTCCCGCCATGGCGCTGACGCACGAGATCGGCGCCGGCCTCGGCCCGGATGCGCTTGCCGATGCCGAGACGACGATCGCCGAGGCCGTGGTGATCTATGCCGAGCAGGCGACCGGATCGCGCGTCCCTCCAGCGCGCGTTTCGCCGCTCATCTTCGCAGCGCCGAGCGTGGCCGATCCGGGGGCGGCCCTCGCCGAGACCGCTGCAGCGCCCGATCCCGCCCGGCGGCTCGCTGATTTCAACCCGCCGCAGAAAGGCTACCGGGACCTCAGGGACGCGTGGCGGAGGCTGATCGAGACCGCGCCGAGCGCGTCACGATCCGCCGTGGACATCGCGCCCGATCCGCAGCCGGCCCACGCGGTCCGCCCGGCGAAACGGCCGGCCGGCGGGCGCATCCATACCGCCTCCGCCGACGCCGCGCTGGCGTTCGGCGCGCTTGCCCGCCAGCGGGCGGCGATCCTCGCCAATATGGAGATGTGGCGCTGGGAGCCGCGCGACATGGGCGAGCGGAGGATCGAGGTCAACATCCCGGACTTCTCGGTCGCGGTCATGGAGGGCGACTCGGTCGTCCACGAGGCGCGCGTCATCGTCGGCAAACCGGAAACGCCGACGCCGATCTTCTCCAACGTGATGCGCTACGTCATCATCAATCCGTCGTGGCAGGTCCCCGATTCGATCATCAAGAAGGAACTCATGCCGAAGCTCGGCTCGCTCGGCCGCCGCGGCTACGAGGTCAAGACGGTCGGCGGACGGCTCACCGTGCGCCAGCTGCCGGGCGAAGATAACGCGCTCGGGCGAATCGCCTTCATGTTTCCGAACGACCACGCGGTCTACCTGCACGATACGCCGTCGCGGGAACTGTTCGACGAGGACGCGCGCGCCTTCAGCCACGGCTGCATCCGAGTCGAAGACCCTCTGAGTCTGGCCGAGCTCGTCCTCGACGCTCAAACGAGCGGGTGGACGCAGGAGCGAATCGAGGCGAAGTTCGGGGGCGCGGAAAGGACTGTCTTCCTGCCCCGCCCGCTGCCCATCCACATCGAGTACTTCACTGAATTCATTGATGAATTCGGTGAGCCGCGGGAGCGGCCGGACATCTACGGGGTGACCCGGAAGGTCGAAGGCATACTCGCTCAGGCAAGTCAAGATTGAAAGGGTCACGGGATCGGGCTATCGTTGGCGCAGATCGCTTTTTGCCTAACTGTGACGTGTTCGTCACAATGCGAGGGTCCGAATATAGCGCGCCGCGGGACGCGCGCTCGGCAGGTCGCGTAGGGGCCGGCGGGAGAGAACCCGGCCAAAGCGTATGCGTACGGTACGGGAAGGCACAGTCCTCCGGCTTCGCCGCCGGCGGCGCCGTGTTGGGGAAGGATCGTTTGTTGGCGGGTTTCAAGGTGATCATGAACGCCGGCCGCGGCGGGGCGGCGGCGCAGCTGGCGGTGGCTGCGGCATTCATCGCGGCCTGGGTCGTCCCGAACTCGACCGAATCGGCGGTCGCCAACGGCGACACACGGACCGTCGTACTGTCGGACCAGCACACCAATGAGTCCGGCTCGTTCACGTTCATGGTCAACGGCGTCTATGACCAGGCGGTTCTCGACAAGCTGAACTGGTTCTGCCGCGACTGGCGGCTCAACGAGCCGACCAAGATGGACCCCCACCTGTTCGACATCATCTGGGAGGTCTACCGCGAGTCGGGGTCGACACAGCCGATCGACGTTCTTTCTGCATACCGCTCGCCGCAGACGAACGCCATGCTGCGCCGCCGGTCGCGGCAGGTGGCCGAACATTCGCAGCACATGGAAGGCAAGGCGATCGACGCCCATTTCATCGACGTCGGCACCGCGCGCATCCGCGACATCGCCATGCGCATGGAGGACGGCGGCGTCGGCTTTTACCCGACCGGCATCACGCCCTGGGTGCATATCGACAGCGGTTCGGTCCGCTATTGGCCGCGGATGAGCAGGGACGCGATGACGCGGCTCTTCCCTGACGGAAAGACGGTGTTCATCCCGGCCGACGGCCAGCCGATGCCCGGCTACGAGCAGGCGCGGGCGGAGATCGAAGCCCGCGGCGGCCAGGTGCAAGTAGCAGGCGGCGGATTTGGCATCTTCTCCTGGCTGTTCGGCGCCCGCGGCGGCGGCGCTGACGACGCGGAAGAGGAAGGCGGCCAGGAAGCCACGACCACCGGCAATGCGCGCGGCGGCCGTGGCGGCGGTGGGGGGGTCGCCGAGCCGCAGGTCCAGGTCGCAGACGCGGGCCCGGAAACGGTCGCAAAAGCGAAACGCAACCTGCCGACCGGCCCCGCCTACGCCGACTCCGCCGAACCCGCGCCCGCCGCCAAATCGCAGGCTCTCGTCGCCGGGCCCGAGGCAGTCGCCGCGGCCAAGCGCAACTTGGCGACCGGTCCAGCCTACGCCAGCGCCGCCGAGCCGGCGCCGGAGCCCCCGGTCAAGCCGGAAGTGGTCGCGACGTTGGAGCAGCCCGACATCGCCAGCGACGCTTCGCCCATCCAGACCCACGGCGCTTTTGGGGCCAAGTCGCTCGGGCCGCTGCCGCCGCGACGGCCGGCCGACCTCGACATCGCCGCCGCGCTTGCCGGCGCTCCGATGCCGCCGGCGCGTCCGGCGGCACTGATCCTTGCCTCGGCCGCGAACCAAAGCGGCGGCGCTGTTCTCATCCCCCCGCCATCGATCGCGCAGCGTGGTCTGCTGCCCAAAGTCATTACCTCCGGCGTCGACACCGCCCCGACCGGCGCGCTGGCGCTCGCCGAAATGCAGCCGGAGCAGAAATACGACGACAGCGCGCTGCTGGCGCGGGCGGCCGAACTCACCGTGGCGTTGCCGCCGATGCCGATCCCCAAGATCGACCTGCCTTCCCCGACGCCGGCGGCGACAGCGGCCGCTCCGCCGCAGCTGGAAACGCACGCCTCGGGCTTTCTCGCCCGGCTGTACGGCGCCCTGCAGTTCGGCGGGTTCAAGAGCCCCGCGCCCGCCGCCTCGAGTCCGGGCGACCTGCGCGGCCCGCAGCAGTAATTCCTCGACCGAACGCTAAAGAACGCGACGCGAGAGAGGATCCCGCGCCGCGCGCTCGCGAGTCAGTTTCAGTCGAGGAATACGTAGAGCGCCGCGATCTTGTCGCCGCGCACGATGATAACGTCTAGGCCGGTATAATCGGGCTTCTCGCCGCGCGGACTCGAGCCCCACGCTAAGCGGCCAGCGTTGTGTCGCGCCTGCGGCTCGCCGTGAGGCGTATACGCGAAGCTAGGGTGAGTCGCACGCAGGTCTCCAGCGAACTTGTCCAATGCGTCGCGCCCGGCGAAGACACCGGGAGGCGCATCGAGGATGCAGTCCTCGGTGTAGAGTTCCGCGATTGCGGCACGACGGCGGACCGCGCCCGCCTTCACCCGAAGACCTCCTGGAGGTTGCGGCTTAGCAATTCATAGATCCCGTTGGACATCCCGAATCTCCGTTGAGGGGGGCGTCATGAATTCGCCTGCCCTGGCGGCCGAAGATCTTGCCCGACTTTTCGGCAGCCTACTGTTTGGCGCGTTCAAGACTGCGGCGCCCTCCGACACAAGTACGGGGGCGACCTGCGCGGCCGGCAGCAATAAGCCGACGAGGCCGGCGAATCGTGGCGGCGCGCCCGCAGACGTCGCGGGAACTTCTCGAAACCGTCCGGCCGGCGTTGGCCGCGGGC
>Ga0209773_10000816_pt1 | contig 10497 bp, 8 predicted proteins | sample BogFormECP14_OM1_FD_188244 | JGI IMG/M metagenome (GOLD analysis project Ga0209773, IMG submission 188244) | Bog forest soil microbial communities from Calvert Island, British Columbia, Canada - ECP14_OM1 (SPAdes) (version 2) | ecosystem: Environmental > Aquatic > Freshwater > Wetlands > Bog ... | reverse complement strand
TCCTGCTGCACGACTGGCGGTGGGGGCTGACCTTCGCCGTGCTCGCCGCCATCGCCGACACCATCATCAGGTCCCGGACCGTATTCAAGGGCCCGGCGGGCGTCCGGCTGACCGGAGCCCAGAAGCGCACGCTGCGGCAACTGTCAAGCCTGGAGCGCAAGGGCTACCGGGCCATGCACATCGTGCACATCCCGGACAGCGAGGAGCAGATCGACCACCTGGTCATCGGGCCGGCGGGCGTGTTCGCCATCGACTCCGAGGACTGGGACAAGCGGATGCCGGTGCGGACGAGCAACCACCGGCAGCTGTGGCACGGGCCGAGCAGCATGAAGGACCGGCTCGAGCACGCTCACTGGGAGGCCGACCAGGCCGCCGGGCTGCTGTCGAGCGCGATGGGCAGCCCGGTCACGGTCCGCGCGGCGATGGCCGTGTACGGGCCGAAGATCCCCTGGGACGTGGCCGAGATCAGGGACGTCGACGTGTTCAGCGGCCCGCGGCTGCGCACCTACCTGCGCCGCCGGGCCCGGCGGCGCGACGCGCATCCGCTCAGCACGAGCGAGATCGAGCGCATCGACAAGGCCGCCCACGTAGCGTTCCGGCGGGATCCGGCCAGCTGACCCGGCGTGCCGGTAGGCTGAGGATCCGGTGAGGGTTATTCAGATAGCAACGAGCGAGCATGGGCCGTTTGGCCCGTACGAGCGGTCGCGGCACGCATGACGGCGGGAACCGTCGCGGGAATCTGAATGACCCGAACTTAAAGCCCCGAACTTAAAAGCACTGTCAACCAGCTCTCGCAATTCGGCTGAGGGAGATCACTATGCCTCCGCTTCGGTCCCGTACGGTCACGCACGGCAGGAACATGGCGGGCGCGCGCGCCCTGCTGCGCGCCACCGGCGTGGCCCGGGAAGACATCGGCAAGCCGATTATCGCCGTGGCGAACAGCTTCACCGAGTTCGTTCCCGGGCACGTCCACCTGCGCGAGGTCGCCCAGGTCGTGGCCGAGGCAGTCCGGGCCGCGGGGGCGATCCCGCGCGAGTTCAACACGATCGCGGTGGACGACGGCATCGCCATGGGGCACGGCGGCATGCTGTACTCGCTGCCGAGCCGGGAGCTGATCGCCGACTCGGTGGAGTACATGGTGAACGCGCACTGCGCGGACGCCATGATCTGCATCTCGAACTGCGACAAGATCACCCCCGGTATGCTGATCGCCACCATGCGGCTGAACATCCCGACCGTCTTCGTGTCCGGCGGCCCCATGGAGGCCGGCACTGTTGGAGCAAGCACAGGCGCCGGCCTCGCGGCGGGTGCTCCCGGGCGCAAGCTCGACCTGATCGACCCGATGGTCGCGTCCGCGGATCCTTCGGTGTCTGACGAGCAGCTGCTGGCCATGGAGGAATCCGCCTGCCCGACGTGCGGCTCCTGCTCGGGCATGTTCACGGCCAACTCGATGAACTGCCTGACCGAGGCGATCGGCCTGGCCCTGCCGGGCAACGGCAGCACGCTGGCCACGCACTCGGCGCGCCGCGAGCTGTTCGATCGGGCGGGCCGGCAGATCGCGGAGATCACCCGCCAGTACTACGCGGACGGGGATGCCTCGGTACTGCCCAGGTCGATCGCCAGCCGGGACGCGTTCGAGAACGCGATGGCGCTGGACGTGGCCATGGGCGGATCGACGAACACGATCCTGCACCTGCTCGCGGCGGCGCACGAGGCCGGAGTCGACTTCGGGCTGAAGGAGATCGACGAGCTGTCCCGCCGGGTGCCGTGCCTGTGCAAGGTCGCGCCGAGCAGCTCCTACCACCTGGAGGACGTGCACCGGGCGGGCGGCATCCCGTCGATCCTGGGCGAGCTCGATCGCGCCGGGCTGCTCAACCGCGGGGTGCGCACCGTGCACAGCGCCTCGCTGCGGGAATTCCTTGATCTTTGGGATCTGGGGTCCCCGTCGGTCAGCGCCGAGGCGGTGGAGCTCTATCACGGGGCGCCGGGCGGGATCCGGACCACCCGGCCGTACTCGCAGTCGGCCCGGTGGGAGACGCTCGATACCGACCGGGTCAACGGCTGCATCCGGGACGCGCCGCACGCTTACACGGCTGACGGCGGGCTGGCCGTCCTGTACGGGAACCTGGCTCCGGACGGCGCGATCGTCAAGACCGCGGGCGTCCCGGAGGAGCTGTGGACGTTCTCCGGCCCGGCCGTGGTGTTCGAGAGCCAGGAGGACGCGGTGGCGGGCATCCTGAGCGGCTCGGTGCGCTCCGGTGACGTGGTCGTGATCAGGTACGAGGGTCCGCGCGGCGGGCCTGGCATGCAGGAGATGCTGTACCCGACCAGCTTCCTGAAGGGCAAGGGACTAGGCCGGGCGTGCGCGCTGATCACCGACGGGCGATTCTCCGGCGGGACCTCGGGGCTGTCGATCTGCCACGTCGCGCCGGAGGCGGCGGCGGGCGGGACGATCGCGCTGGCCCAGGACGGCGACACGATCGTGATCGACATCCCGCGCCGGGAGCTGCGGCTGGACGTGCCGGATTCCGAGCTGGCCGTCCGGCGGGACCAGGTACTGGCCTCGCTCGGGTCCTACCGGCCCGCGGACCGGCAGCGGCCGGTCAGCGCGGCGCTGCAGGTCTACGCGGCGATGGCCACGTCGGCGTCGACCGGCGCGGCCCGCGACGTCACGCTCATCGCCCACTCCGACAAGTGAGCCCGGCTTCGCCGCCGGAGCTGACCGCGGGCTTCGTACGCCCGGCCCGGGCGAGCGACGCCGAACAACTGGCCCGCGTCCAGGTCGCCTCGTGGCGGGCTGGTTTCGCGGGGATCGTGCCGCCGGATTTGCTGGGCGAGCTGACCAGCGGAGAGGCCGAGGGGGTGTGGCGCGACCGGTGGCGGGAAGCGATCGCCAACCCGCCGACGAGCAGGCACCATGTGCTGACGGCGGTGACGGAGGCGCTGCCGCGCGAGGTGGTCGGGTTCGTCTCGGCCGGGCCCGCCACCGACGCCGACCGCTGGCCCGGCACCGACGCGGAGATCTACGAGTTCCGGGTATCGCCGGAACGGACCGGGCAAGGGCACGGCGGCAGGCTGATGCACGCGGCCGCGGACACGCTGGCTGCCGACGGGTTCCACACCGTGTCCATCTGGGTGCTCCAGGCGGATGCTTCGCTGCGGCGGTTTCTTGAATCGGCCGGCTGGGCCGCCGACGGCGCCCGGGGCGAGCTCGACGTGGGAGCCAGCGTCCCGGTCGTGCGGCTGCACACGGCGATCAGCGCGTGATCGCGTTCACCTAGGATCTGTGCGTGGCTGATGCGCGGCAATGGCTGGCGGGAACGCGGCCCAGGACGCTCCCGGCGGCAGTCGTCCCGGTACTGATCGGCTCGGGCGTGGCGCTGGGTTACGACGGGTTTTCCTGGTGGCGGGCGCTGCTGGCGCTCGTCGTGGCGCTCGCGCTCCAGGTCGGGGTCAACTTTGCCAACGACTACAGCGACGGCGTGCGCGGCTCGGACGCCAAGCGGGTGGGACCGGTCCGGTTGGTCGCCGCGGGGCTGGCGACGCCGCGGCACGTGCTGCTGGCTGCTGTGGCGTGCTTTTTCGTGGCGGGCCTGGCCGGGCTGGCCCTGGCCGCGGTGACCGCGTGGTGGCTGGTGGCGGTGGGCGCCGCGTGCGTGGCCGCGGGCTGGTTCTACACCGGCGGTCCGCGGCCGTACGGGTACCACGGGCTCGGTGAGGTCTTCGTGTTCACGTTCTTCGGCGTGGTCGCGGTGGCGGGCACGGCGTTCGTGCAGATGGACCGGTTCAGCTGGCTCGGGCTGGCCGCCTCGGTGCCGGCCGGGCTGCTCGCCTGCGCGTTGCTGATCGTCAACAACCTGCGGGACATCCAGGGCGACACGCTCGCCGGCAAGCGGACCCTCGAGGTCCGGCTTGGGGACGCGCGCAGCCGGACGGCGTACCTGCTGACCGTGTTGCTACCGTTCTGCTGCGGAGCGCTGATCGGCATTTACCGGCCGTTCACGCTCCTGGTTTTGGTTACCGTGCCGCTGGCGGTGATTCCGCTCCGGGCCGTTCGGTCCGGCGCGTCGGGTCCGGCGCTGATCAGGACGCTGGGGCAGACGGGACGCCTGCAGCTGGCGTTCGGCGTCGCGTTCGCGGTCGGCCTGGCCACCCACATGTGACCCTGGGATCGCCGTAGCGGGGCCGTTAGGCTAATTTTCATACCGCCCTTGTGCACCGCCGTTGCGCACCGGCCCGAGTTCGGAGGGCTGATCCAGCATGACCACCGCAGATAACAAGGCACCGAAGATCCTGGACCTGCCGATCGGGCTGCCGGCGACCGGGATGCGGAAGGAGTTCGACAGCCTGGGCGAGGTGGAGGTGCCGGCGGACCATTACTGGGGCGCGCAGACCCAGCGGAGCCTGCAGCACTTCAACATCGGCCACGACCGGATGCCCAAGGAGGTGTACCACGCCTACGGGTACGTGAAGAAGGCCGCGGCGATCGTGAACACGGCGGCCGGGCGGCTGCCGGACTGGAAGGGCAAGCTGATCCAGCGGGTATGCGACGAGGTGATCTCCGGGGCCCTGGACAGCGAGTTCCCGCTGTACGTGTTCCAGACCGGGTCGGGGACCCAATCGAACATGAACCTGAACGAGGTCATCTCCAACCGGTGCATCCAGCTGGTCGGCGGGACGCTGGGCTCGCAGGAGCCGATCCACCCCAACGACCACGTCAACATGGGCCAGTCGTCCAACGACACGTTCCCCACCGCCATGCACATCGCCGCGCACAAGATGGCCACGGAGAAGACGATCCCGGCGCTGAAGCGGCTGCGGGACGCTGTGGACCGGCACGCCACGGAATGGGCGGACGTGGTCAAGATCGGCCGGACGCACCTGGAGGACGCAGTGCCGCTGACCGTCGGGCAGGAGTGGTCCGGCTACGTGGGTGCCCTGGATGACGCGATCGCTGAGACCGAGCGGGTGACCGGAGGGCTGCTAGAGGTGGCCATGGGCGGCACCGCGGTGGGGACCGGACTGAACGCGCCGGCCGGGTTCGGGGAGGCGGTGGCCGCGCAGATCGCGTCGATGACCGGGGTCCCGTACGTGACGGCGGCGAACAAGTTCACCGCGCAGGGCACGCTGGACCGGATGGTCCGGGCGCACAGCGGGCTGAGGACGACGGCGGTGACGCTGTTCAAGATCGCCAACGACCTGCGCTGGCTGGGTTCCGGCCCGCGCACCGGGATCCACGAGCTGATCTTCCCGGAGAACGAGCCGGGGTCCTCGATCATGCCGGGCAAGATCAACCCGACCCAGGCCGAGGCCATGCTGATGGTCGCCATCCAGGTCATCGCCTCCGACGTCGCCGTCACCATGGGCGGGGCCGAGGGGAACTTCGAGCTGAACGCGTTCCGGCCCATCCTGATCTCCAACTACCTGCACTCGGCGCTGATCATGGCCGACATGTGTGATCACTTCCGTGAGTTCATGGTCCAGGGCACCAAGCTGAACCAGGCCAAGCTGAAGGAGAACATCGACCGGTCGGTGATGATGGTCACCGCGCTGTCTCCGGTCATCGGCTACGACAAGGCCGCCGAGATCTCCTACTACGCCATCGACCACGACCTGACCCTCAAGCAGGCCGCGCTGGCCAAGGGCGTCAGCGAGGACCTGTACGACCGGGTCGTCGACCCGCTCGCGCTGACCCGCGGCGGCTCGGCCGACCTGCCGTCAGGCCCGCAGAAGTCGTGACATGAGCGCTCCGGATACCTCGGCGACGCAGCGGGCGCACGCCATGGAGCCGGTCGGCAAGGCGGCCCTGATCGCCTCGGTGGGCGGGACCCGGGGCTACGCCGACTGGACCAACCCGGACCACCGGCTGCGGCGGCTGCTGGCCGAGTTCATCGGCATGTCGGGGCTCACCTTCATCCTGTCCGGCGGCGCGGCCATCTTGGCCCGGTACGGCGGCCACGTGCTGCAGCCCTGGCAGACGGTGCTGGTCCTGTCGCTGGTCTCGGCGCTGTGGCTGGTAGTGGCGGTCTACTTCCTGGGCGATATCTCCGCCCACTTCAACCCGGCCACCACCTTGGCCTTTGCGCTGCGCCACGATATGGGCTGGGTGATGGCCAGTGCCTACTGGGCGGTCCAGTTCGCGGCGGCCATCTGCGGGTCCTTGCTGGCCCGCGGGTTCTTCGGCCGGGCCGGACACCTGGCCGCCACCATGCCCAAGCCCGGCCAGTCCTGGCAGGCGGCCGGGTTCGAGGCGATCATCACCTTCGGCCTGATCCTCATGATCCTCAACATGGCCAACGGGCCCAAGCTCAACGGGCCGTTCGTCCCGCTGGCCGTCGGCGCCTACATCCTGGCCTGGGGCACCATGGGCGGCCCGTATGAGGGCGCGTCGATGAACCCGGCCCGCAGCTTCGGGCCCGACGTGGCCATCGGCGACCTGTCCACCTGGTGGGTGTACCTGATCGGGCCAGTGGTCGGCGCGGTCATCGCCGTCGGGGTCGCGCGGGTGCTGCGCGGGCCGGCCCGGGCCCAGGAAGCCAGCGCCGCCCAGGGTACCCCGCTCGACCGGACCGCATGAGGTCGTGCGGATGGCGCGGCAGAGGGCAGGCCAGATCGGGGATTCTGGGCGTGGCCCAGGGTCTGACGAGAGACACTTGAGACGAAATGAACGGTATCAGCGACATCGGGCCGGTTGGCGTTGTACCCTCCCCCTAATCCCAGGTTGTGAGATACGGGCGCGGAACGGTGCCTGAGCGCGTGCGTGTCCAGCGGGAAGGTGTTCAGTTGCAAGCGCAGGGAATGTGGTCGGCCGGGGACGGCGACGATAACCGACGATTCCTTGCCGACCTGCGCGCGCTGCGCGACACGGCTGCGCTGGAATTCGACGAGCTGGCGGCGCGGGCGCACTACCCCAGCAACGTCCTGAAGGAAGCGGAGAACGGTCCCTCCCTGCCCGGCCTGCCGATCCTGGCCGCTTACGTCCGGGCCTGCGACGGAGACGTGCCCGAGTGGGAGGAGCGATGGCGGCGCCTCGGCTTCGAGGCCCACGCCGATCCCGGCCTGCCGGTCAGGCCCGCCGGAGCCAGCCCGGCCGCGGTGGCCGGGGCCCGCGCGGGGGTCGGCGTGGTCCCGCCCGAGTCGTACGACGCGGAGCGGATCAGGGCGGTGCTCCGGGGTTCCCACGGGAGTTCGGACGGGAGCGCGCGCGGGAGCGTGAGCCGGGGAATCGCGGCCGCCGCGGGCGCCGAACGGGAGGGCCCGGGGACGGCCACCGCCGAGCCGAGGGTACCGGAGAGTCCGGCGACCTGGAGTGCCGGGACGAGCTGGGACCAGACCACGCGCTGGGACGCGGACCGCGGCGCGGGCTGGGATACGGACACGAGCGCCGATACCGTCGCGGGCTGGGGCACCGGGTTCCAGCCGGACCCGGACCCACGCTGGGATGGCGCCGCGGCTGACGTGCCGGACGCCGGCCCGGGCTGGGATGGCGCCGCGGCTGACGTGCCGGACGCCGGCCCGGGCTGGGATGACGCCACGACCGACCTGAGCGGCGCTTCGGCCAACGGGAACCGCAACGCGAGCGAGTCCGACGATGGACCTTCCGACACCGCGGTCATCGAGACACCGGGCGTAGACCAGGCCGATGTCACCCTGCGCGATCCGTTCTCCACTGACTGGCTGCAGGACAGCGAGCTGACGTCGCCCCCCGACCTCGAGCCCGGATGGCAGCAGGACCAAGCCAAAGCGGGGCCTGCGCCGGCCAACTGGTTTGCGCCGAACGAGACGACTGACCGCGATCAGGCCTGGCCGTCAGCGACTACCCAGCCGTCGCCCGCCGTCGCCGACACGTGGTTCACGCCGCGCGAGCGGACCGATGACGGGCTGCCGCCGGAGCGCGACGTGGCACCGCCGCCGGAATCCCCGGTGCCGGTGACGGGATTCTGGACGCCTTCGACCGCGGCGCAGTCACCGACAACCGCATCGGCGCCCGGGCCCGCAGCGGCACCGGCTGAGGTCCGTCGGCCCGATCCGCCGCAGGCCGAGGGACACACCGCGGCCTGGCCCGCGGCCGACGAAGCCCCGGCCGACGGAGCCCCGGCCGACGGAGCCCCGGCCGGCGAAGCCCCGGCCGACGGCGCGCCAGGTACGGTCGACCGGACGACCCAGGTCCCTGCTCAGAGCGCCGCGGCCACGCCGTCGTGGACGATCGCCGGGCCCGCGGTGCCGCCGGGGCCGGTCGTCCCGCCGGGCGAACCGCGCGCCGACCGGCTCTACCCGGTGCGGCTGCTGGTGGTCATCGTGGTGGCCGCCCTGATCGGCAGCGTCCTGGTCCTCCTGCTGCGATAGGTGCCGCTGGTCCGCTGCGGGGATGTGCTTACTTGGATTCGGCCCGTGCGAGCGGGCTGGGTCCGGCCGTCGGCGCGTCACGCGGCCGGCTGCCGGACCCAAAGCTCTAGCCCGCGGGCTCACTGCCGTTGGCCGCCGGGGTGTCCAGGTCCTGCGGGACCGCGGACACATCGGACTGGATACCGTCCCCGGTGCCCAGCGGGTCAGCGGAACCGAGCGGGTCGCCGAAACTCACGCCGGGCACGGTGGCGGCGAGCATAGCCGTCATGGCCTCGGCCGCCGCGTCAGGGTCGAGGCCGGTCGCGGCCGCTGGTACGGCCTCGACGGACGGCTCGGCCGCCAGATCCGGGGCGGCACCGCCGGCCGGCGAGGCGCTGATCGCGGGCCGTCCGTCGGCGGCGGGTACGGCCGACGGCTTGCGCCGCGCCTGATCCCTGGCCCCCGGGCTGGCCTCGGCGGGTGGTTCTCCGCCGCCGAAGGCGCTGGCGACGGACCGCAGCGCGGTGGTCACCTCGCTCGGGATGACCCAGAACGTGTTGCCGGCTCCCTGGGCGAGTTGCGGCAGCGTCTGCAGGTACTGGTAAGCCAGCAGCTTGGGATCGGGATCGTTGTCGTGCACGGCCTGGAAGACGGCGGCGATGGCCTGCGCCTGGCCCTCGGCGCGCAGGATCGCGCTCTGCTTCGCGCCCTCGGCGGTCAAGATGGCGCCCTGCTTTTCGCCCTCCGCGGTAAGGATCTTGGACTGCCTGACACCCTCGGCGGTCAGGACCGCGGCGCGCTTCTCCCGCTCGGCGCGCATCTGCTTCTCCATCGCGTCCTTGACCGACTTCGGCGGGTCGATGGCCTTGATCTCCACCCGGGTGACCCGGATGCCCCACTTCCCCGACGCGTCGTCCAGGACGCCGCGCAGCAAGGCGTTGATCTTGTCGCGCGAGGTCAGCGTCTGCTCCAGGTCCATGGACCCGATCACGCTGCGCAGCATCGTCGCGGTGATCTGCTCGATCGCCTGGATGTAGTTGACGATCTCGTAGTCCGCCGCTCGCGGGTCGGTGACCTGGAAGAACAGCACCGTGTCGATGAGCACGACCAGGTTGTCCTCGGTGATCACCGGCGCGCCGTTGAACGAGACGACCTGCTCGCGCAGGTCGATAATCGGCTTCACCCGGTCAATCATGGGGATGACGAAATTCATCCCGGGTTCAAGCGTCTTGCGGTAGCGGCCGAGCCGCTCGACGTTGCGTGCGCGGGCCTGTGGCACGATCCGAACCGACCGTACCACCGTGATGATGACAAAGATCGCGACAACGGCCGCGATGATGAGTTCAGCCAGGATCATGGCTACTCCCGGGGATAGACAAGTGCGGTGGCACCCTTGATCTGCATGACGTCGACCTTGGCGCCGACCGGGATCACGAGTGATTCATCCAGGTAGGGACGCGAGGACCATTCCGCTCCCTCGATGCGGACCCGCCCGCTGTGCTCGTTCACCTCTTCCAGGACGATCGCCGAACGGCCCACCAGGGCGGCGGTTCCGGTGCGCAGCGCCGGCTGCTGCTTGAGGTGGCGGATGGCGACCGGGCGGACGAAGCCGAGACCCGCCCCGGCCGCGACGACGAACGCGGCCAGCTGGATCCCCAGGTCGAGGTGGAACGCCCCGACCACGGCCGCGACCACGGCCGCGACCGCGATAATGCCGAAGGCGAACGTTATCGTCACTAGTTCGGCAACGCCGAGCACGGCCGCCACGATCAGCCAGATGATCCAGGACTCCATGGCCGCTCCGCTGAATGTTCTTGCTCTGAGAGTATCCCCTGCCAGGATCGCTTCTTATCACGTTCCAGCTGCGTCACTCGACGCACGTCGATACCCGCTGTTATCGGTTCAATACCACCCGATTATGTGCAATTGATGACAATTGACCGTCCAGGTCCTGCCAGGGATTTCTCCCGACCTACACTCGTGAGGTAAGGGCATATCCTGCGGCGCGGCTGGACAACAAAGTCCAGGAGGTACCTGGTGGAACGTGGCGACACCGGCCTGGGCCGCGATGCCTATGGCCTGCCCAGGCGAAGACGCCTGGGTGACCGCCGCGCCTACCGGCCGGACGACCGCGCGAGTCCGAACGGGCCGGACGATGCCGATGACGACGAG
>Ga0209773_10000815_pt1 | contig 10499 bp, 9 predicted proteins | sample BogFormECP14_OM1_FD_188244 | JGI IMG/M metagenome (GOLD analysis project Ga0209773, IMG submission 188244) | Bog forest soil microbial communities from Calvert Island, British Columbia, Canada - ECP14_OM1 (SPAdes) (version 2) | ecosystem: Environmental > Aquatic > Freshwater > Wetlands > Bog ... | reverse complement strand
ACTTCCGCGGGGGCATGCACGTATCCGGCGTGGCGCGCGGCGCGAGTAGATCCGATGAAGGCGCTGCGGTGTGAGTGATTTCCACACTGCCTAGAGCAGGTTCGGTTCGCGATTTTCAATCGTGGCACGGACTAGTTCCAGAAGCTCGATGGTGGCGGAGTCTGGAAGTTGCTCGTGGGTGAGGCTTTCGCAGAGGGCGGCCAGGTCTAGGAAGCGGGCCTTGCTTCGCCAATCCTTCGAGAGATTTCCGCCAGCGTCCACGTAGCCTTTCGAAAAGTAGGGTTCAAAGCACCGGCGCGAGGCGCGCTCGTAGCGCAGCAAGTGGCCCAGATCGGCCAAGCCACAGCCGGAAACCGCGAACTCCCAATCCAGAACAGCCGAGACCGCCCATTTTTCCTCGACACGGCGCACCAGCAAGTTTCGTTTGCCGAAATCACCATGAACGAGACACGGGACAGCGTCGAGCTGTTCGAGTGGAGAGGCCCAGGACCAGATCAAGGTGTGCAGGGCTTCCTTAAGTTCCGCGTCCATGCGAAGGTTCAGGTTCGGCGAGTTCAAGCAGGAATCGATGAAACGCGGCACGGGATTGGCGCCCTCCATCAGAGGCGCGGTGACGCGAGGGCCGGGGCCCAGCCACCCTGGTTTTGCAAAAGTGAAATTGTGGATGGAAGCGAGGGTTTGTCCCGCGGAATAGGCCGCTTGGGCTATGGCCTCGGGGTCGCCGTTGCGTTTGAGTCCGCGAAAGTTGATGCCTTCCACGCAACGCATCAGCACAAAGGGTGGTGCCTCGAGGCCATGCGGCGCGGCGTGAATCACTTCGGGAACCGGAACAGCGGCGGCGGCGAAGCGAAGCAGGTCCACTTCCTTCTGACAAAGTGAAGGATCGTGCTCATAGATGCGAAGGACCATGGGCTCAGGTGAGCAATCGAGCCGCAGTTTGAAATTTGCATTGCGGAAGCCGTCGGTACAAGGCTGGCAGGCCAGTATGCGACTATGCGGAAAAGCCGTACGAGCCATTTTTTCCAAAAGCGGCAAAGGCCAGGTGAGACGCGGTTCTGGCCGGAACCACAGAGCTTCTTTTGGCGCGCCTGCGATCATTTGGGCTAGACGAGGACGGGCAAGTTCGAGACGCCGGCGGTGCCGAAGACGCGGCGGTAGCGCTCGATGTCCGCGGGCGAGCCGAGGGCTTTCTGGAAATTGTCCGAGAGTTTGACGGCGGGGCGGCCATCGGCTTCGTTGAGTTTGCAGACAAGGCTGAGGGGATCGAAAGAGTTATCGCCGCGGGGATTGCAATCACGGAAATCGTTGGTGAGTAGCGTGCCCCAGCCGGCGCTAAAGCGGATGCGGCGGGCGGGTTGCCAGCGGCGCGCGTCCAGAAAATCGTTGGCGTCGTGAAAATCGGATGGGGTGGCGCCGTTCTGCAGCGTACCAGCGAAATAAGCGTGCAGGCCGAGGATGTTGTCTACATCGAGGCCATCGGAAGCGATGAAAAGTTTTGGTTGCGGGTCGCGACCGCGTTTTTCGAGGAAGGCGATGTACTCGTCTCCGGCGACGAAGGGATCCTTGCTGTCGGCGCGCTGGCCGGTCCAATTGGCGACCCAATCGGGAGCATCGCGAAGAAATTGCGTGGTGCCGAAGGTGTCCGGAAGAAGAACGAGCAGTTCGCCGTGGTAGGTCTGCTGCCAGAGCTCGAGCAGGCGATACTGCGCGCTTTTCAGTTCTTCATCGGTGTCTGCCTGCGCGGCGACAGCCATGGGAAGTTCGTGGGCGTTGGTGCCAATAGCTTCCAGGTCGTGTTTGTAGGCGAGGTAGGTGTTGGAGGTTCCTTTGAAAGAAGGGCCGAGGACGTCGCTCATGGCTTTGATGACGTATTCCTGCCACAAATAGCTGTGACGGCGGCGAGTGCCAAAGTCGCTGACGCTTAAGCCGGGGACGCCGCGGAGGCGGGCCATTTTTTCCCAGAGGCGCGTTTTGGCGCGGGCATAAAGAATGTCCAGTTCGAACTCGCTCAGGCGCTTGAGGCTGGCGCGAGTCTTTAACTCACTGACGATGGTGAGGGCATAGATTTCCCACATCGTGGTTTCCGTCCAGAGGCCGTGGAAGGAAAGAGAGAACTGGCCATCGCCGTGGACAAAGAGTTCGTAATCCGAGAGGCGGAAATCCTTTTCAAGCCATTCGATAAAGTCCGATTCGAAGATGCCCTGGTGGCCGTAGAAACTGTTACCGGCAAGCCAGATCAGCTCGGATTTGTGGAAGCGACGCTGGCGGGTCTGTTCGAGCTGTTCGCGAACTTCGTTGACGTCGACGTGATCGGCAAGGCGGAGATCAGCCGTGCGATTGATGAGCGAAAAGGAGGCGCGCATTTTCGGGAAGCATTTCCAGATGAATTGCAGCATCAGCAGCTTGTAAAAATCGGTGTCGAGCAGAGACCGAGTGATAGGATCAATTTCCCAATTGTGGTCGTGGGCACGCCTGGAAAGGTTGATGATCATGGAGGAAGTAGATTACCGCATTCGGGGCCGTTGGGCAGCGGGAAGGAATTGGGTAACGCAGTTGCGACCCTAAAGGCGGCACCGGGGCTGTCCCACTCGAGGTTAGTGAGTGAGTTTGCGGATGAGGTCGATTTCGGATTGGCGGTAGGGCTGGCCGTCGGTGCGGAAGATTTCGTGGAACCATTCCTTTGGCTGCTGATTGACGTAGGGATGTTCCCAGGAGTCCCAGGGGAGATAGGTTTGCGTCTTGCCGGCGACAAGGCCCCAGTTGATGGCGGCGACGTGGTTTTCCTTGGCGACCGGGAGTATGCCCGGGAATGTGCTGTTCATGGGGCGCGCCATGTATTCGGTACAGAGGACGGGGCGGTCAAATTTCTGCAGCTCTCGGACGTGCTTCAGGAAGTCCGCGGGGTTGCTGTAATTATGGAAGGAAAGAACATCGGATTGTTCCAGCTGGATTTTCTGGATAGGGTCGAGCTTTTCGGGTTCGGCCCAGTCGCCGTCCCAGAGGCCGCTCGTAAGCGGCTGCGTGGCTCCGGCCGCGCGCGCCCAGGCGAAGGCTTGCGGCAGAAGCGCACGAACAAAATCGCGCTTGTTGGATAGCTCCTGCTTCTCGTAGCTGCCGACGTTCATGCCGCCGGGTTCGTTCCAGACATCCCAACCGAGAATCCGTGGATCTTGAGCGAAAGCGCCGACGACTCCCTTGACATAAGCCTCCAGGCGAGGATATTGCGCGGGATCTTGCAACGCGGCGGCGCCGGGACTTTGCACCCAGCCGGAATTGTGAACGCCGGGGCGCGGGGCGCGCTGCTTGCCGGGATGCGGAAACGGATCCCAGCACGAATCGAAGAGAACGAAGAGAATGCGAATGTGATGTCTGCTGGCAATGGTGAGAAAGGCATCGATGCGTTTCTGAAAACCGGGAGCGTCCTGTTGCCAAAGGAGATCGTGAAGAAACACGCGCATGGTGTTGAGGCCGATGGATTCGGCCCAGCCGAGTTCGAGGTCAATGCGCTGCGGGTCGAAGGTGTCGGCTTGCCACATTTCGAGTTCGTTGATAGCCGTGGCCGGGATGTAGTTGCTGCCGACGAGCCATGGCTGAGTGGAATACCAATTCTTGGCGCGTTGTTCCGTCCAGCGGGATGGTTGTGCGAAGGAAGACGAACTGGCGAGAAGAAAAAAGAGAATTAGCGTAGAGAGTTTTCTCATAGAGAGAGATTTCGGCAGGGCAAGACTACAACATTTTTCGATTGTGGTGCCGGATTTATACCCTCGTTTTGGACTGCAGGGGCAAGAATCCTGGATGTCAGAATTTCAGCAGCAAACCGCGATCCCGCGAGCGGGGCTCCTGGCGGAGGAGATGGGCCAGTCATCGAAGAGGAAAGCGGCGGCAGGACTGCCGGACTGCAGATTAGTTGGGTTTGGAGATGATGCCGCAGGCGATGCGCTGAGGCGCACTGCTGCCCGCTGAGCCGGCGACCGCGTGAATGATGATGGCGGTGCCGCCATGGCTGAACACAGAGTGATCGTCCGCGCCAAGGGTGACATACGGGGCAACGGTGCTGACGTGTGCGGTGCCGTTCGCGGAAACGATCAGCGAGAAATCAGGAATGTCTCCAGCTGGATGGCCGCCGTGGGCGTGGTTTTCGGAGTCAAAGTGGCCGCCGGCGGACTTGAAGTCCGGGGGATCGCATTTGGCGTTTTCATGGATGTGAATGGAGTGCTCTCCGGGAGGAAGATTTTTGATGTCGAGGGTAATCTTCACGCCGGTGGGAGCGGGAGAGAGGAGTGCCGTCCCGACGCTTTCTCCCTGAGAATTAACGAGATTCACGGTAACCGGCTTAGCGGAGGGATGCTTCGCATCCTGAGAGAAAGCAGGGGTAGCCAGGAAAAACAAGGCGGCACAAACGAGCGTCTTCATGCGGACTCTCCTTGGAGAACGAATTGTTGCACAGTGCGAGGTCCCGGTAAGCTTATCGAAAAAACATAGCAAAGTGTGGAAATCGAATTGTCACTGGTTTGTAAAAAGCAAAGTGAATTGCGGAAAGCATTAACCCGGTCAGGGTTTCGCGGAAAAGCTAAAGTCCAGAGAAACAGATTCACTACCGCTGATGGTGATCTCCTTGCTTTGCGTGCCGTAGGCTTCGTGCCAGGCGGTGACGACATAGTGGCCCGGAGGAAGATCAGGAAGGGAGAAGCGGCCATCCTCATCGGTGACAGAGAAATGCCCGGTCTTCAAGACAACGAAATAACCCTGCATCCACGGATGAATGTTGCATTTGATGGGAATGATTTCTTCGTGATCGTAGGCGTAGTTAAACGGTGGCGTGCCGGCGGGTTGCATCTTGTTCCATTCGCGGTTGACCTTCGCGAGCGGATGAATGTTGTGCGAGAACGGATCGCTGTTGGAAATGCTGACTTCCTGGCCGATGCGCAGGGCCAGGACGTGCGTCGTGTAGTGACAACCCTTCTGATCGAACGCGGCAGGGGAGTTTGCACCCACGGAATTATCGCTGGCTCCGGCAGAGATATATACAACGACATTGCGCAGTGAATTGCCCGGACCGACGATGACATTTTCAGGGTAGAGCGGATTCGAGGCGTGCATCTTGACGCATTCGGGCTCTTTCGAGAGGTCGAGCGGCTTGGACTTGGGAGGAGCGCCGGATAGCGTGACTTTGCCACTGATCGTTCCGCCGCTGGGGGGCCCGGCGATTGAGAAGGAGGGTACAACCACAGCGAGCACAGCGATGACAGCCTTTGTCAGATTCATTGACCATCCTCCGGCGTTCCGATCGAGGGCTATCGGAATGAATATGACTCTATTGCGATGTCCATTGCGGGAAAGGATGGGCCTCTTGAGAGTCCCCAAACACCCAGGAGGCTTCCCCACAGATGAGTCTATGATTGCGGGTGAGGGGCGGAAACGAAATTTGGTTGCTTGGCGGCGAATTGATAACTACCGAGTAATTCATAGCAGGGGCGGAAGAAGTTTGTGAAGTTGGGAGCAGGGCTCCGGCCATTTTTGGCGACGAATTGTCCGAAGAAACGGCAGCGGGGCTGCCGCACTCCACTAGAACTTGGCCAGAGCTTTGGCGGCGGTGAAGACCTTTTGGGCGTTGGGGAGGAACGCTTGTTCGAGCGTGGGGGCGTAGGGTACGGGGGTGTCCAGGGAAGCGACGCGAACGAGCGGGCCATCCAGATCGTGGAAAGCTTTCTCGAAAAGGATGGCGGAGATTTCGCCGGCAATGCCGCCGGTTTTGGTGTCTTCATGCACGACGAGACATCTGTTGGTTTTCTTGACGGAAGCCAGGATGGTTTCTTCGTCGAGGGGCATGAGCGTACGGAGGTCGATCAGTTCGGCTTCGATGCCTTCCTTGGCGAGGGCATCCACGGCTTCGAGGGCCGTGTGCATCATAGCGGCGTAGGAAAGAATGGTCAGGTGCTTTCCTTCCCGGCGAACAATGGCTTTGCCGAGGGGAACGGTATAGTCCCCTTCGGGAATTTCTTCCTTAATACGGCGGTAGAGGAATTTGTGCTCGAAAAAGAGGACGGGATTGTTGTCTCGGATGCTGGATTTGAGCAGGCCCTTAGCGTCATAGGGGGTGGAGGGATAAACAATCTTGAACCCAGGCGTGTGGAGGAAATACATTTCAGGATTTAAGGAATGGAATGGGCCGCCGTGAACGCCGCCGCCAGAGGGACCCCGGACGACGATGGGCGCGGGAGCTCCCCAGAGGTAATGACCTTTGGCGACGAAATTCGTGAGCTGATTAAAACAGCAGGCGATGAAATCGATGAACTGCATTTCGGCGATGGGGCGCAGGCCGAGATAGCTCATCCCACAGGCCGCGCCGATGATGGCGCTTTCACTGATGGGAGTGTCGATGACACGTTCCCAGCCGAATTTCTCGAGAAGACCTTCGCTGGTCTTAAAAGCTCCACCGTAGACGCCGACGTCTTCGCCAATGAGAACCACGGTGGGGTCAGCGGCCATTTCTTCAAACATGGCCTGGCGAATGGCTTCGAGGAAGGTGACCAGGGCCATGGTTAGCGGCCGCCCTTCTTCACGTGCTTCTTCGCAGCGGGCTTTTTCGCGGGACGGGTTGAGAGCTTGTCCGGCGGATCCGGAAGCGTCGCCCGCTTTTCTGGACTGGCTGCGGCGGGCACGTCTCCGAAATGAATGGGAGCTGAGCCACCGACAGAACTGCTGCCGCGGCCGAAGCCTTCGACCGTCCAGACGGGTTCTACGCTGGATTCGGGCGGCAGAAGTTCTCGCTTAGGGCGTTCCCACCGAGGTTGGATGTTATGGCATTCCGGGCCGGTGCAGTAGACGCCCTGGTCGGCGGTTTCCGGCGGAGGCAGGGGGGAGTCTTCGGCGAACTCGCGTTCCTTTTCGAGGAGCCCGACGATTTCGTCCTCGATTTCTTTTTTGCCTTTGCCGTCGAGAAGTTTTTTTTCCGTCAGGAATTTTTCGTAGAGCGCGATGGGGTCACGCTTTTCCCAGTACGCGCGCTGGTCTTTGGGGACGTATTCGGCAGGGTCGTGCTGCGCATGGCCACGGCGGCGGAAGGTTTTCGCTTCAATCAGGATGGGGCCTTCGCCAGAGCGGGCGCGCTCGACGGCTTCTTTCGCCGTGGAGTAAACGGCGACGACATCGTTGCCATCGACGATGTAGCTAGAGATGCCGTAGGCCTTGGCGCGATCGGCAAGATTTTCGATGGGGACCTGGCGGCGAACAGGCGTGGAGTAAGCCCACAAATTGTTCTCGAGGATGAGGACGAGCGCTGCTTTTTGCGAAGCGGCGAGATTCAGGCCTTCGTGGAAGACGCCGGTCGAGCTGCCACCGTCACCGATCCAGGTCATGGCCACGAGTTTCTGTCCGAGGTAGCGGCCGGCCATGGCGACGCCGGTCATGACCGGGATAAGATCGCCCAGCATGGAAATGGGGGAGACGATGTGGAGATTTTCGAGGTCGCCGAAGTGGCTGGTGCCGTCTTTTCCCTTGGTGGGCGAAGTGTATTTGGCCATGTGCTGGGTGAAGATGTCTCGCGGGGGGACGCCTTTGACGAGGAGGGCGCCGATGTTGCGGATCATCGGGGCCATCCAGTCTCGTTTTTCAAGGGCGTAGGCGGTGCCGACGGAGATGGCTTCCTGGCCGAGGCTGGCGTAGAGGCCGCCGACGATTTTGTTCTGGCGGAAAAGCCGGGTCATGGTCTCTTCGACTTCACGGTTGAGGCGCATGTAGTAGTAGAGATCGATGAATTGCTGGCGAGAGAGTTTTGCGGCTGGCGCTTTGGCGCGGGTCTCAGAGGCAGGCATTGTGGGTGGTTCTCCGAATGGGCATCCGGGTTTCTATCTTAAGGCCAAGGCGGGGCGGATGGCTAATCGGTGGATTCGGTTGCGGGCGATGAGTGGATCAGTGTAGTTTCGTGACCTTGGGAATTGAATTTGATGCTTTACCTGAGCATACAGATTGCGGGGTTTGTGGATCCCGGGCGGCAAGACCTGGTGGCCTGCGAGTTTACCGATGCGGAGGGGCGGCGCCACACGTTGGAAGACAAGGTGCCGTTGTTTTCCGCAGAGACGCTGCCCGCAAAGCTGGCGTTTCCGCGGCCGGGGATTGTGCGCTGCCAAGAGTTGCAGCGATGGCGAGATGCGAAGGGACGCGAGTTGGTGCGGGTGAGCACCGGTAGGCCGGACGGAGTGGTATCCATCGAGGGATTGTCCGAGTTTACGGTTCTGGCGAAAGCGGTGAGTTCGGCGCCGGAATAATGGCCTAGGATTTTCAAATGGGAGTTCGCGTTGGGGGGAGCGTTGGATGCGAATCATCGCGATTGCCATGTTGGCCCTTGGTTTGACGCTGGGATCGGCGCTTGCCATAGACGACAAGCAAGAAAAGGTTGACAAGATTTTTGCCGCGTACGACCAGGGCAGGTCGCCGGGTTGTGCGGTGGGCGTGATTCAGGACGGGAATTTCGTTTACCGCAAGGGATATGGGCTGGGCAGCATTGAACTGGGCGTGCCACTAACGACGCAGTCTGTTTTTTACATGGGATCGGTTTCGAAGCAGTTCACGGCGGCGAGCCTGGTGCTGGCAGGGGAACAGGGGGTTTTATCGCTGGATGATGATGTACGGAAGTATATTCCGGAGCTGCCCGATTACGGTCACAGCATTACCCTGCGGCAGATGCTGCACCACACCAGCGGACTGCGGGACTTTCTGACCCTGTTCGCGCTCGCCGGCCGCGATGTGGCGGATGTACATTCCGAGGCAGAGATCATCGATGTGATCGCCCAACAAAAGAGCCTAAACAACGTCCCCGGCGAAGAATGGATTTACAGCAACACGAATTATTACCTGTTGGGAGTGGTAATTCATCGCGCGACGAAAAAAACGCTGAACGACTTTGCCACGGAGAACATTTTCAAGCCGCTGGGGATGACCCACACACGCTATTACGACGATCACATGCGGGTGTTGCCGAACCGCGTTGCCGCTTATGATCCGGGAGAAGAGGGAAAGTTCTCTGTAGACTGGTCGACGCAGTTCGACACCGTGGGTGCGGGCGGATTGATGAGCACGGTCGAGGACATGCTGCCGTGGGATCGCAATTTTTATGACAACAAGCTCGGAAAAGGCACGCTGCTCGAACAGATGCAGACCAAGGGCAAGCTGAATAACGGAAAAGAGATCAGCTACGCGCTTGGACTGGTGATCGAACGGTATCGCGGGTTGCCAACGGTGGAACACAACGGGGCCCTCTATGGATACCGGACGGCGATCTTGCGGTTTCCGGAGCAGAAGTTCAGCGTTGTGAGCTTATGCAATATATCCAGCGCGTCCACGGACAGTCTGGTCCACAAAGTGGCGGACATTTACCTCGAGAAGAGTTTCCAGGCGGAGGGTAGCGCGGCGGGTTCGCCAGGCTATAGCGGATTGCCCGATCCCAGCAAGTTCGCGGGAAAATATCTGGATACGCGGAAGCAGACGGTTTACACGTTCACGGCTGCGGACGGAAATTTGATGGCGTGGGGCGCGGCCCTGCGACGGATAGGGCCGAACCGGTTTATGGATCTCGGAACCGGGAAGATTTCGTTTGACGAATCCGGGGGCGGAATGAAAGTGATTTTGGAACTGGATGGCGAGGCATTCTTTGACGGGAAAAGGATGGAGACCCCAAAGCTCAGCGAGTCGGATCTGGCAGCATATGCGGGCAAGTACAAGAGCGAGGAGCTGGACGCTACGTATGTTCTGTCGGTGAAGGACGCGAAACTGTTGCTGCGAAACGGTTGGGAACCGGAGTCCACGCTGACTCCTTTAACAGCGGATGAGTTCGACAGCGATGTGTTTGGGGCGATTGTGTTTCATAGAGATGCGAGCCATCGGGTAAGTGGGTTCGGCCTCTATGCGGGAAATGTGCGGAATATCCGGTTTCGGAAGGCCGACTAGGCCCCTGGCGTTATTCGTTTGATGAGGGACTGGGCGTCGAAAGGTGCGCGGACTTTCGTGTCATTGTCGAAGTAAGCGAAAACGTCCCGCGGTTTGGCCTTGGGTGGATTTTTCTTCAGGATTTTTTCCGTGCGTGGTTCGCTGCCGCGGGCCCAAACCTGGACCCACTCGGCCCATTGATCGAGAGATTTTTGATCGTAGCCGTTGGCGTATAACGCTTCCGGGCCGTGCAAGCGGCAGTACATAAAATCTGAAGTGACGTCGGTAATTTTTGGCCATTCGATGGTGTCTGCGCAGACGATGGCGACGTCGTATTTACGAAGGAGTTCCAGAAATTCAGGGACCGCAAAGCTTTTGTTGCGGATTTCGATGGCATGGCGGAGCTTGTGATCGTCGTCGACATCTTCGAAGGCGACGCGCTGACTCATCCACTTATCATGGTTTGAGGCGAGGTACTTTGCGGCGCCGGTATCGTGTGGAAGCAATTTGAGGAACGCTTCCATTTTTTCAGCATCGAGTTTGAAATTGGGCGGGAACTGCCAGAGAAACGGACC
>Ga0209773_10000814_pt1 | contig 10510 bp, 10 predicted proteins | sample BogFormECP14_OM1_FD_188244 | JGI IMG/M metagenome (GOLD analysis project Ga0209773, IMG submission 188244) | Bog forest soil microbial communities from Calvert Island, British Columbia, Canada - ECP14_OM1 (SPAdes) (version 2) | ecosystem: Environmental > Aquatic > Freshwater > Wetlands > Bog ... | reverse complement strand
ACAGGCTGCGGAAAAACTCCGAATGAACGACGAAAGGGCAAAATTTGAGGGATGCGAAACCATCAATCAACCCTCGCGGATCGTTCCTAGGGCATCCTGGTGCGATCCATTTTTCGCACTTTCCGATAAATTGAGTTTTTCCGCAGCCTGTTCAGCCCCGCGTCATAATCCGTGCTAAACGGGCTTTAGCCCTGGGTTCGGACTTTATCTAAAGCCCGTAAACGGTCTTCAATATCTCCGCCGGACGCTTCAGGATGCTTCCATTGGGAGCCATCCACGACCGCCTGTCGTAGTAGTAATACCAGGGCACTCCAGGAAAGTATGCCCGCAGCATCGGGCCGCACATCTTCGGGCATGGGATGCGTTCCGAGAATATCTGTAGCACGCGAAACTGAGGCCGCATACGAAACCACTCGCCGGCTTTCCCTTCGGAATGAATCCCCACCTCGGCATCCGGAGTGTCGGCAGGTCCGAACTGTCGAATCAATTCCTGGATCGTGGTATTCGGGTTCACCTGAATATTCTTCACGCCGGTTTTATCCTGATAGAGCCACGCCGTGACATTGATCGCGCCCAGAAGCCGCGGAGTCGTGAGCGGCGGAGCCTGACTTAAGCGGAACTTCAATGCCGCCTGCGGCAGACCAGGATCGCACGGCGCTGCATGACTCGGATAGGACAAAGGTGTTTTGGGCACAGCGTTCTCCAGGCTGCGCAAATTTTACCATTGCAACCACAGAGCACGAGGACGCGCGGTTGCGAGACGGCGGAGTCAAAAAATCGCGGTCACTTCTTCCGAACAGCGGTCCATCGCCCATCCGCTCGACCTTCCACCTTCATACGTCCCTTTGCCGAATCCCCATCGATCCACCCCGCAAGCGTTGCGGTCACAGTTCCAGCCTGCTCGGGCCACGTTCCACCGAATGAAAGCTCAACGTAACCGTCGCGCCACGCACCGCTGACCGATTGATCCGGACCGAATGCCCCCGACCATATTCCGGCAACGGTACTGTCCTGCCGCACCAGCTTCAAGGTGCCGGTATAAGTCCCCGCATCGCTCGCGAACTTTACATCCCATGTGCCAGCCGCTTCTCCGCCGTTTTGAATTGGCTCCGGTTTCGCATTGGTAATTTTCAGATTGGAAAAGTACGATTCCTCGCGCGCATAACTCCACAACGCAATCGATCCCTGCAACTCCTCGCCTTTCATGCCGTCCACAACCAGGCTTGGATTCGCCGACCCATTGAGAAATAACTCAGCGTGCCGTCCGCGCACTTCAATCTTCACGTGCGTCCACTCTCCCGGCTGCAAATCGGTATACGACTCGTAAATAAAAGGCCACTGCCTCCGCAGCTTCTCCCATCCGAAGCCCGGCTCAGCAACATATTGGACAGAATGGTTGCGCATCGCCTGGTCTTCCGCACCGGAGTTACCCGGCCGAAGATAAAACATCTCGTAGTGTGAGCCATCAGGACGCGCGCGGAACGCAATCCCCGTAAATCCGGGCATCCGTACGCCCGGCGGCGTAAGGACCTTCGTTGCCATGTCTACCTCGATCGTGCCATCGTGAAACTGCGTCCCGTTCACGAACGCAAATCCATCCTCGCCCTGCGTGATCAAGCGGACAGCTTTGCGGCCCTTATATTCCACTGCCTCCGCCTTCAGTCCGGCTTCTGTCAGATCCTTGGCGTCAGTAAACGCAAAGCTCTGCGACGCAGGGACGGCAGGCTCCTGCGCGCCGGCAATATGCATCGCAGCCAAGAGAAGCAGCGCAATTCCGGACGAAAAGAACATCTTGATCGATCGAGACATGAGCCAAACAGTAGAAGGCAACGCGATAGACGGCAAGCATCCTGTGACGAACCAACGAAATCTTGATATGAGCTGATTCGTTTGTAGCGCAGAATTGTGCTCGTACGAGTTTCGAGATTGCTCATAATGTCAGGTAAGGGACCATACGAGCCGAGTGCCGTTAAATCCGCAAGAAGGGAAGCATTGAACATACAAATCTCATGGCGTCTGTGGCTCCGAATAGCTCTGGTACTCATTGCGATCCTGCTCATCTGGACGCGTCTCGTCTCGCACCGCCACGCGGCTTTATCCCCACCCAGACCAATCGCGGATCTCGCAGCAACCAGCCCCCTCAACCAGCCAGGCAGCGAACCCGCACCCGCCGAGGCCTACGAAATCTACTCCGCGCTCTATCAGGCTCCGGCGCATGAGCCGCTGGCATTCGCGGAGAACTCAGTAACCGACATCCCGCAGGTAGACGGCAGCTGTCTGAAACCGTCCACGCCGCGGGAGCACGAGATGACCGACGCCTTCGTCGCAGCCAATCGGCACAGCCATCGCTGGGAGCAAAAATTCTCAATCCCGCAGGGATACCGCCTGCTGCCGCCCAGCGAAATCACGCGAGTACAGTCCTGTCTCTCAACCCACGGACGCGATGCCGCAGCATGCGCCAGCTACAAAGAGATCAAGCATGTCCGCTACCTCGGCGTCCCAGGCTTTGACCACACGCACACGCAGGCGCTGGTTTCAGTCATCAAAAGCTGCGGGGGTCTCTGCGGCAGCGGTGGAATCTTCGCAGTCGAGAAAGCAGGCAACACATGGAAGCGCTCAGCAACAACCGACTTCACCCGCGACTGCAGCTGGATGTACTAGGAGGTTGCTGAAAAAGGAGTTGTTTTGAAGGGGCACGGCTTCAGCCGTGCCGTAAGTGCCGCAGAATGAGCGCGGCTTTAGCCGCCGAGGGACGGTTTTTATCCACGCGATGGCACTTTTTCAGCATCCTCCTGGGGCCGCATCCCTGGTGCCGATTCCGTAGAAGTGTTCATGCTGCAGTCATGTTTCGGACCGAGATATTTTGGAACTGATGCGACCACGAACGTAGATTCATGCCGAGTGGATAGGCCGTGAAAACAGGCCCGTCAAAGTATGTAACAACACCGAAACTTTGCAACGTGATCCCCACGCTGATGGGAACTCCCCACAAGTCCGCCAGCTTCGCCAGCATCCTTCGAGTTTCCGGCCTGCTGCCGAGCGAACAGCCATGATGTTCGGCGAAACCAAACGGCGCGAACCGGTCTGAGAGTGTGCCCAGCAGGCCCGCTACCTCGGTGAAATGCTTTGAGTCGATGAAGCTGTAGTATTCCTTTGCAACCTTGGCATATTCCGCGGGGTTCTTCTCATTCAATTCCACAACATTGCCCACGGAAACCGTCAGCCATCGCCCGAGGTTACCGTGACCATCGAGCCTCAGTGCAGCAATGGAGCTGCTTCCGGCTCGCCGCCCTACTTCACTAATCAATTGGCCGAGGCCATTACACATCCCGGCCAGTTGAATTGGTTTGTCCCCGCTGGCTTTGAGCGCCTTGACGTCGACTTGCGCCTCTGGGTCGTCCGTGTCTACCGAACTGATTACAACGAGACCAGTTCCTCGCAGCAGTTCACTCCAGGTGTCCGGCGTTGCATGGCCGCTTGGGAATTGTCCGCGAGATCGTTGAAACGCCTTCAACGCCGCGAGCGTTTTTGGGCCCAGCGCCCCGTCTATCCGGATGTCGTGTTCATCCTTCAACAAAATTTGCAGTAGAGTGACCCGCGGGCTGCGTTCCGAGTGGCGCAAGGTAAACATAACGATTTCCTTCCACAACAATCAGCGGCACGAGAGGCCCATAAGTCCGGCCGGGGTGATGTCGTTAACTGTTAGTGGTTCAAGGCGAAGGAACATTACAAACTTTGTGGGTTTACTCCGCCCGCAGCGCCTCCACCGGATCAACCGCTGCCGTCCTTCTTGAAGGCAGATAGCTCGCCAGCGCCGCAGCCAGCGCCAGCCCAAGACACACCGCCCCGTAGGTCACCGGATCCATCGGCGTTACATGAAACAGCAGGGAAGCCAGCAGCCGCGTCACCCCAATCGCCACCACCAGCCCGCAAGCCACGCCAACACCCGCCAGAACCAGCCCCTGCCGCACAAACATTCCCGTAATGTTGTTCCGCTGCGCCCCCAGCGCAATGCGAATCCCGATCTCGCGCGTCCGCTGCGTCACCGAATACGCGATCACGCCATACAGGCCCACCGTGCCCAGCAGCAGTGCCATGCCGCCCGCAATCGCCAGCATCACCAGCGTGAACGAAGTCCGCGCCATCGACTTCGTATAGAAATAGCCAAGCGTGCGAACGTCCGCCAGCGGCAGGTTCGCGTCCACCGACCACACCGCCTGCCGTACTTCTTTCATCAGACTCTCAGACCCGGCCCTCGGACTGCGAATGGCAAACACAAGTGTGCGGCTTACGTGAAACATATCGCCCTCGAAGTGGTTCAGATAAATCGGCCAATACGCAATCGTCGTCGCGTCCTTATTCATGCCGTCGTCGTGCACATCGCCAACCACGCCGACAATCTCGCGCCAGTCATCTTTCGTACCCACCCGAATCTGCTTGCCCAGCGCATTCGTCGGATCGTGCCAGTATTCCCGCGCAAAATTCTCCGAAACAATCCCAACCGGACGCCTGTCGTAGATATCCGTCCAGGTAAAATCGCGCCCCGCCACCAGCGGAGTCCCCAACGTGTGAAATAGCCCCGGCGCAACAAACTTGAATCGCCGCAGTGGAGGCATCTCGCCTTCCGCATAATTGTGGTCCTGCGCAAATACCGGATCAGTCCACTGCCCGCCATCCATCGGCACGGAATTCGCGAGTCCCACAGACGACACACCCTGAATGGCCGCGATCCTGTGCATGATCTCTTCGTGCATGCGCACGACTTTCTCCTCGTCCTTGACCTCCGCCTCAGGAATCGTCAGCCGCAGCGTCTGCACCTGATCAGGATCGGCAAAGCCCGGATTCACATGCATCAAAGCGCGGAATGTCCGCACCATCAACCCCGAGCAGATCAGCAGCACAAACGCCAGCGCTACCTGAACCACAACCAGAGTGTTCCGCGTGCGATGCCGTTCTTTTCCCTGGCTCAGTCCGCGTCCGCCTTCGCGCAGCCCCGCGCCCAGCCGCGCACCCGCATAGCGCATCACCGGAATCAACCCCGACAACAACGCAGCCAGCAACGACGCAACCAGCGTAAAGACGAGCACCGGAGCATTGATGCCGATCTCATCTACTCTCGGCAGGCCGGCCGGAGCAAGCGCCACCAGCACGCGCAGCGCGCCATAAGCAAGCGCAAGCCCCAGAGCGCCGCCAAGCAACCCAATGACCGCGCTCTCCAGCAGCAGCTCGCCGCCAATGCGCCTGCGGCTCGCTCCAAGCGCCGAGCGAATCGCAAATTCCTGCTGCCGTCCTTCCGCCCGAACCAGCAGCAGATTCGCGGCATTGGCGCACGCAATCAGCAGCACCATGCCGATGCTCCCCATCAGGATCCACAGCAGCTTGCCCACATCACCAACGACATCTTGCTTCAGCGGCCGCACGTTCGGCCCCAGCCGCGCCTTCTTGAACAGGTTCACGCTGAAGCCCGGAGGCGAGGGAAAACTCTCCCACACCGTAGGAATCATCCGCGCTATATCGCTGTTGGCCTCGGTAAGCTTCACCCCCGGTTTGAGCCTGGCAATGCCCTCATAGCTGAACTGGCCCAGAGTCGTCTTATTACGATCGAACTGAATGGGCAGAATCAGCGCAGGCGTTTCCCAGTCAAGGAACTGAAACTCCTTCGGCATAACGCCAATAATCTGTCGCGGCTTCCCATCCACAGTAAGCGAGCGCCCCACAATCGATCGATCCCCGCCAAACTTCCTCTGCCAGTAGCCGTAAGTCAAAAGCACAGTATCCGGACTGCCCGGCGTAGCGTCAGCGCGATTGAACCCACGCCCCAGCATCGGCGCAACCCCCAGCACTGGAAGAACGCCATCCGTCACATCCAGCCCATTCACATGCTCAGGCTCGGCAACTCCCGTAATGTTCACCGAGTCGCCCTGATAGACCCCGATATCCTCAAACACGCGATTCTGCTCGCGATAAATAAAGTAGTTCGACGGAGCCATATTCACGTCGCCGAGCCCCAGTCCCGGAGCCGAGTGCCACACACCCACCAGCTCATCCGGATGCGGATAAGGCAGAGGCTTCAGCAGCACACCCTGCAGCACGCTGAAGACGGCGGTGTTGGCGCCCACGCCCACCGCCAGCGTGATCAACGTAATGCACGTAAACATGCGCGCACGCCACAGCCTGCGCAAAACCTGCCTCAGCTGACTTTTGAAGGATTCCACTGCAATGCCTCCGATAATTCGGGTAGCCGATCAGACGGCGTGGATGCTCTGCAGCCTGAGTACGTAACTCATCGACCTTGAGTTCCGTTGCATTCGGAATGCCGCGTATGGAGTGATGCCGCGTCTAGAGGGCCATTGGCATTGGCGCACCTTGCAATGTTACGAACCTCTGAGGCTCACAACAGGCTTGCCCCAACCGTGCAAGATCGGCTTGCATCTTCGGGTCTGTCCCGAACGACTTGAGGGTCGCGTCAAGAATCGCGGCTGCTCTCGTGTCGTCTGGCAGTTCGATTCGATAGTGCATCCATTTGCCTTCACGTCGTGCTTCGACAATGCCGGCACGACGAAGATAGGCAAGATGCCTCGAAATCTTCGGCTGGCCTTGGTTCAGAATCTCTACGAAGTAGCAAACGCACACCTCCCGGCCGTTCATGAGGTTTAACAGCCGGAGGCGGGTTGGATCTGCGAGAGCGGCGAACAGCCGGACAATATCGAACGGCTTCGGGTGACGTGCCATATCCACAAATATACGCCTTGACAGATATGATGAGAAGATCATACATTCGCTTAAGCGAATACGAGGTATAGCCCCCAATGGACAATCAAACCGCAGTTCGTGAGAAGTACGGGTCTATCGCTAGGAACGTGAGTCAATCGCAAGTCACCGCTTGCTGCGACCCTGCGATGCGTTGCTGTGATCCGATCACCAAAGACCTTTACAACGCCTCGGAGAAAGGAACACTACCTGAGAGCGCCGTCCTGGCTTCGTTGGGATGCGGCAATCCGACCGCTTTGATTGAACTCAAAGAGGGGGAGACGGTACTCGATCTCGGCTCCGGCGGCGGTATCGATGTATTGCTTTCGGCCAGGCGTGTAGGCCCCACCGGCAAAGCCTACGGTCTCGACATGACCGATGACATGCTTGCTCTGGCCCGAGAGAATCAGCGGCAAGCGGGCGCAACGAACGTCCAGTTCCTGAAAGGCGAGATAGAGAATATCCCACTGCCGGATAACTCGGTAGATGTTGTCATTTCAAATTGCGTCATCAACTTGTCGGCAGACAAGGCGCGCGTCCTCAGCGAAGCCTTCCGTGTACTTCGACCCGGAGGCCGCTTTGCCGTCTCTGATGTTGTAGTGCGTGGCACGGTTCCCGAATCGGTACGTCAGAGCATGCTACTTTGGGTTGGTTGTATCGCGGGTGCGCTGGAAGAATCCGACTATCGGGACAAACTGCTTACAGCTGGTTTTGCAGAGATAGACCTTGAGCCAACCCGAATCTATGACATCGAAGACGCCCGGGTCTTTCTCACCGAAGCGGGTATACCCGTCAATGAGATTGCACCTCAGGTAGAAGGCAAATTTGTAAGCGCCTTCATCCGCGCCACGAAGCCTGTCGCCCCATGTTGCGAGCCGGGCTGCTGTGACGCAACCCAGGCGAGGGCATGATGACGACACCGATATACAACGTCCTCTTCCTCTGTACCGGCAACTCCGCCCGCTCCATACTGGCAGAAGGTATTTTGAACCACCGGGCGAAGGGTGCTTTCAAGGCTTACAGCGCGGGCAGTCATCCTACTGGCAGAGTCCGGCCAGAAGCACTCAAACAACTTGAATTGGCCGGAATCCCGATAGCAGACTATCGCAGTAAATCATGGGACGAGTTCGCCACGCCGGGTTCGCCTCAGATGAACTTTGTCTTTACCGTCTGCGACAACGCCGCCCACGAAGTCTGTCCGCTATGGCCAGGACAGCCGATGACTGCTCACTGGGGAGTACCCGACCCCGCATCCGTCGAAGGTTCACCCGAGGAGATCGAACGCGCCTTTCATGACGCCTTCACCATCCTCGACCGACGCATCTGCCTCTTTCTGTCGTTGCCCCTGTCCACGTTAGAAAATCTTGCGATTCAACGTGAACTCGACAGCATAGGTAGGCAATGAGGCCGCCACTCGCTCGCCGTGTAGTAGCAGAGTTCGCCGGTACTCTCTTCCTGCTCGCTGCCGTAGTCGGCTCCGGGATAATGGGAGAACGTTTAGCAGCCGGAAACACAGCCATTGCGCTCCTGGCCAACAGCGTCGCTACAGGAGCGGCATTGATCGCAATCATCCTCGCCTTTGGATCCATCTCAGGGGCGCACCTCAATCCGGCAGTGACGCTGGCAGATGCATGGCAGGGCGGTATCGCATGGCGGGAGACACCCGCTTATATCGTCGCTCAGGTAACCGGAGCATTCGTCGGAGTTGCGGCCGCGCACCTCATGTTCGGCCTATCACTCTTCTCTACCTCCACGCATGTCCGCACCGGTCCGGCACAACTCTTGAGCGAGTTCATCGCCACGTTCGGGCTACTCGCAGTGATCTGGGGATGCGTCCGAGACCGGCCCTCTGCTGTTCCCTTCGCAGTAGGCGCCTATATCACTGCGGCGTATTGGTTCACGTCTTCAACGTCATTCGCGAATCCCGCCGTCACCCTTGCGCGATCACTGAGCAATACCTTCGCCGGTATCAGACCCGTCGATACAGCAGGATTTGTCGCCACCCAGTTGGCCGGAGCGTTCGCGGCAACATTGCTCTTCCGATGGCTGATCCCGTCACTTACGGCTGAGGCTTCAGCCGTTGTGGTGAACCACGACAGCCCGAAAGGGCTTCCCGGTAGAAGCACCGGCCTTTAGGCCGGTGAATAAGACCCTGAATGAAAAGGGCCTTCAGGCCCGGGGGTTCTCCAGAACGTGTCAAGCCCCCAAGCCCAAAAAAATTTCCTAACCCACACATTCCAAAGCGAAAAAAGCGGAGCCAATTTGGCGTACTATTACCTCCCAAATTGGTAAAATAGAAGAAGAGAGAAAAGAGCCCGCCCAAAAAAGGCGAGCTTTCCTATTTGGGAAGAGAGTTTCAAGAGAAGAACAGGTAGGCGAGGGCTTTAGCCCTCGCAACTGAACGCAGAAAAGAACGCGGCTTTAGCCGCTGAGATACCGATCCATCGTCAAGCCCGCCTTATGGCGGGCTTTTCCATTTCCCGCAGCAACGCAGCTAACCCCATATAGAAGAAGAATTTACCCAGAACACCCCCGGGGGGGTGTCCTCACGGAGAGCCCATGTACATCGAATGCCGCCACATCTTCCCCAGCGGAAAAAAATGCAAGTCGCCCGCCCTCACTGAGAAGGACTTCTGCTACTTCCACCACAACAAGCGCAACCAGAAGCTCCCAGCGCGCAAATCCGGCGAGCCTTCGACCCTCGTCCACCACCTGCCGCACCTCGAAGACGGCGACACGATCCTGACGGCAATCTCCGACGTCCTCCAGGCACTCGCCGCGAACCGCATCGACCCCCGCCGCGCCCAGATCCTCATCTATGGATTGCAGGTCGCATCGCAGCACAGCAAGCACCTCTCGCCCCACACCACCCTCGAACCCGTCCGCGAAGCCTACGAGGACGAAGATGGCGCACTCGTAGGCCCACGCCTGCAAGCCTACGATACCGAAGACATCCCCCTCGACGACGATGCAGAGGATGAGGACGACGAGGAGGTCACCGAAGAGGAGCGTCGCGCCTACTTCAACCGCCCGTGGGAAACAGTCCCGCAAATCCAGGCCGTCGCTCAACAGATAACAACAGAGCCGCGCAAAGCAGGGAAGAGGCGCTGCCGCACCACCCCACACGTTGTCGTCTCAACCGGAGCGCAAGAGCGCGTAGCCAACAGTAAGCGCAAAAAGTGTGCCGCATTCTTTGCGGGAGCAAACGGTGGGAAGCAAGCGCCAGAGAAGAAACACTGCCGGGCATTCCTCAAGAGTGTAGAGGCCCCACTCCTGCCTCCCGACCCGCCACTCCCGATCGCTCAGCTCCGCGCCTACGCGCAAAAACAAATACTGAAGACCTTCTATCTGAATGGAGCAGTAACTCAGCAAATCAAAGACCAGCCAAGCGCCTCACCCGCGAGCAGGGAACAGCGAAACCTTTCCGGGAACCGCACCAACAAATCGAACCGCAAAGAAGCAGAAGGTTCTTTGACTCAGCCATAACCATTTGATATAAAAAATAAGGCGTAAAGCCACCCCGCCAGACACTCCTCAGTAGCTCAATGGCAGAGCATTCGGCTGTTAACCGAAGGGTTGTAGGTTCGAGTCCTACCTGAGGAGCCAAATTATCAAGCACTTACAACTACCCTTCCTTCAGTGCTTGGTCCAACTTGGTCCAATTGAGTTTCGACCTTGATGGTTCTCCTTTTCGGAGCCGTTCCGTTGATCGCTGTCACCGTTCCATCAAGGATTGCCAGCTTCCAGTCTGCAAGAATCT
>Ga0209773_10000813_pt1 | contig 10515 bp, 10 predicted proteins | sample BogFormECP14_OM1_FD_188244 | JGI IMG/M metagenome (GOLD analysis project Ga0209773, IMG submission 188244) | Bog forest soil microbial communities from Calvert Island, British Columbia, Canada - ECP14_OM1 (SPAdes) (version 2) | ecosystem: Environmental > Aquatic > Freshwater > Wetlands > Bog ... | reverse complement strand
GCCAGCGGCGCAAATCCAGGAGTTCAAACTCGTCCGCCTGCGTCGGGGTGTACTCGGGATACTTGAGGTCCACCCCGCGCACCCAATCGCCGCGCTGTTTGAGCGCCGTCACGAGATGGTGGCCGATAAACCCGCCGGCTCCCGTCACCAGCACCTTCCGCTGCTGCGCCATAGCCCCTCCTTTACCGCGGTGCGCGCCCTCGCCGCGCCGGCGCACCCGTCCGTTCAGCCCTTCTGCTTATGCCCCAACCGCCGCCGCAGCGACCGTGGCGCGGGCTTCGCGCGTGGGCGAGTTCGTGTGCGCTCCGGAGCGCGAAGAGCGCCGCCACGACCTCAGCGCGCCTGGTCGGAACGCGAGAGCGTTCCTCGCGCACAGGATTTAGGACACGTTCATGGCAGGAGGCAGCCTAGTGACCAAGCCAACCTACGATCGGTCCTTCTGGGAAGAGCTCTGGTCGAAGACTCTGCGTGAGCACGCGGATAAAGTCGCGCAGCGCCCACCGAACGCGCATCTCGTCGGCGAAGTTGTGAATTGTGGCGGTGACAGAGGCATGCTGCTTGAGGCATTGACCACGGTTCGCTGCGCTAGGCAGTACGCCGTGGGATTGGTCGTCAGTCGTTCATCCACGATCCGATACGACGGCCCTTCACGCTCGATGCCGACGTGGTAGTTAGGATCCCAATAGCACCGCGTCGTCGAATACCGCTTCGCTCGAATGATAAGACGGCTCCCCCGCTGCTCCACGGTCGCGTCACGAAAGATGGAGCCATCGAGCGCCGCTCGTCCTTCTTTCAGCAACTGCCGCCCCCACGCTTTGAAGGCGCGGCCTTGGAATGCGACTCCTTGGGGTTGATCGTGAATGCGTGCGTGAATGACTGCACGGTCACTGTAGAGATCGTAAAAGTCCGCGCTTTGCGCTTCGCTCGCGGCACGATACCCCTCCAGAAACGCACTCGATTCCACGATATCCACCGATCGGACAGGCTCCGCGGCGGATGCGGGGAACGACTGTAGAGCGATCAAAAGGACTGCCCAAATGGCCCCCGATCCCTTGAGCGCTCCAGGTATCACGCGCGCACCTGCACGTCATCCCGCGTAACGGTCGGCGCAGGCGACTCTGGCGTGCGCGGTTGAATTTCGACCGGGGGTCGCCCGATATCCGCGGCCACCCGGTTGACCGAGCGACGAATCAAGGTATTGACCTCCTTGTTATCGGGTTCACGAATGCGAGCGCCCCGTTCGAGCTGGCTCGCCAGTCGATCGCGCATTTGCGCGATGACCTGGGCACGATCGGACTCACGAATCAGGCCATATTTGACGTAGGCGTCCGCAAACTGGTCATGCGATGCCAGATGCCGAAACACCGCTTGATTGAGCTCGGGATACTTCAGCTGCAATTCCTCCCGCGTCGTCGCGGCGCTGCGGATGGCCGCGGCCGCCTCCTGTTCTCGCGTGAGCGTTTTGGAACCGAATTCCGGGGAAGGAGCTTCCTGCGTAGTAGTCACAGCGGTTTTCTCCGACGAGGTGGACATCGCACGTAGATTTTGCGGTGGCGCGCCGGAGCGCTGGGTAAAGTACTGCGCCTTTTCAACTTCCCAGGTGTGACGCTTTGCATCGATGGCCTGAGCCGTGACTTCACCCTGGTCATCGACGAGGCGCCCCATTACCGTGACCGGAGTCGACCCCGATCGTCGTATGCCGATCAGATCGTTCACAGCGGGAGCCGTCTTCGAGTCGCGAAAGGCGTCTCTGAGCCCGACACCCCACGAGGTGCGCTCCTGGCCGCCAGCGTCTCTCACCGTGACAAAATAGCTCACCGACTGGGTGGCATCATGTCGATAGGGCGCCTCTCCGTGAGCCACCAACGTCCCGTAGCGCACGCCCTTGGCCGTCTTCAGACTTGGCGATTCGGTGCTCGACTCGCGCCGCGCTGCCGATCCCGGCTGAACCCTCGCCGAGTCGCTCTCTCGAGCCGAGGCTTCAGGCGGAGTGGATGGATCGCGACGGCCTCGCGCGCGTTCGACGGCCACCCGTTCGATCTCCGAGGGCGTGTAGCCGCTGACGGTGAGACCCGCGGACGCCGCGGCCTGCCATGCCTCACGACGAAACGCCTGCGTGCCTGATACCGTGACTGCCTGCCAATCGCGCGCCTTGGCGATCGCCACCAGATCTTGGATGATGGCCCTATTGTGGGTTCGGACGGTCAACGAGGTGCCTTTGTCGACAAACGCCACCGTTTGATCATCAAAGTGATAGGTAGCGCCCTTGACGAGATACTTCGCGGCGATGTGCGCTGGCACAGGTGCCGCCGCTCTGGACTTGTCGGCACGACGCCCTTTCTCCGTGCCACTCTCGCGTGCGTCGGTTGCATCCGGATTCTGTGGGACACCGTCGCCCTTCTGCTCCGAGTCGCGAAGCGGGTTTCGTCCGACATCAGTCTTCGCGCTCGCGTCCCGATCGCGGGTCAAGGTCGGGGCAATCGAATTCTCGACCGCCGGCGGCTTGGATGTCGCCAGTGTCACTTCTTGGTAGTGCAGACGCCGACCGCGCAGCTCGCCCGCGACGACGGCAAGGTACTTGTCGGCGTCGTTCGCGATATGACGCTCGATCGCGCTCCGGTTTTTCTCTCCTAAGAGCTCACCTAAGTGTTCGCGCGATACCGCCACACGCCCTACTTCGGCCCGCCCCTGCATGAAGCGAAGGTCCACGGACCCGACGTTGGGCCCGAGGGCGTCGGCTGCGTATTTCACGCTCGTGGCCCAGGCACCGTCCACTTGGATCACGCCCGTTTGATCGAGGTTGTTGGCCATGGTGCCTTGACTCCTCTTACCCTTCGATCACGACGATCTTCACGCCGTCTCCAGTTCGTCCAGAAACGAATGCACCGCGGCGGTCACTTCGGGTTCGGTTAGATATCGGCCCGGCGGTATTCGCACGGCGCTGAAGTCCAGTGAGAACTCCCCCACCGCCGCCGGCGAGCTCACTGCCGGCTGAGCGCCCCCGATGGCGGTGACGGACCCGCCCGGCGCGCAAGGCCGGCCTTCTCGATTAACTCGCTCTTGCCACATGGCGAAGTGGTCATCGGTTCTGCCGCCACTGTACTTCGACACATCGCGCTTCTTTACACCAGGCGGCGGCATTAGGCGTTCCTTGAAAATTGGGTCGTCGAAATATTTGATTTTGTGACACTTCACCGGCAGCACGTGTTCGACGAACAGCAGTTGCCGATCCGCGGGCATCTCCTTTATTTCCTGCGGCAGCATCAGGGCGCGGCGTTGATCGCTGACATTGGTGCTGGGACTGCGTTTGCCGCCTCCCATGACGCCCGGAACGGTGCGCGAACGCGACTTGACCGTCGTATAGCCCAATTCTTCGCTGATGTTGCGGGCATCCTCCATGTCATTCGGCGGGAAAATGATGCGCGCGGCGAGGGTCTTCAGCATGATCTTGCGACCATTCGGACCATAGCATTCGTCCAATTGCGAGGGCGTTTGGATCACCGTCAGCGTGCGCACGTTGTAGCCCGGTACGAACGCTATGGAATTCAACATGATCGGAATGCGACCGACGGCCGTGAACTCGTCCAAGACGACCAGTAACTGATACTTGAGGAGGGGATTGATTTCCGGAAGTTCTGCGGTCTGCTCGCCTATGGCCTGCTGAAAAAAAACATTCATCACCACCTGAAGACGCTCGAAGTCACGCGGCTTGATCCCTAAGTACACAGCCATTTTCTTCTTGCGCAAATCACGCAAATCGAAATCACTCGCCGATGTCGCGAGATCCAGTAAGGGATTCAGCCACAAGTCCAACTGACTCGTGAAGGTCTTGCGCACGCTCGAGGCGGTCTGCGTCGCCAAATCGACCACATCCATGATCAGCGAAATACATTGGGGAGAAAGCGGCTTACCAATAGCGGCCCAGCCTTCGATGATGCGCTTCCAATGCTTCGAGAATCCCTCCTCATCAGAGGCCATCGCTTGCCGGAGGACTTCGCCAATCGTGACGGGGACCTCCGGCATCGGATCTTTGTGGGTCGGATCGGCGTTGTAAGCGCGCTCATAATCGCGCCGCTCGAAGAGATAGAGCGCAATGCCGACAAACAAAGCGCGGGCGGACTTGATCCAAAATGGGTCCGTGCCCGGAGATTCTTGATAGAGCATCGTCGCGATGCGCTGTACATCATCGATGCGCAAATACGGATGCTCAGCGACATAGGTAAAAGGATTCCAGCGCGCCGTGCGCCCGTCGGCGGAGAATGGGTCGAACAGGTAGACTTCGCTGAAGAGCGAGCGGTAGCCCGCTGTGAGCGCCCAATTTTCCTTCTTGATGTCGAGGACTAAGACGGAGCCCGGCCAGTTCAAGAGATTCGGGATGACGCACGACACCCCTTTGCCCGATCGTGGCGGCGCCGCCAAAATAACCCCGGTTTGCCCTGGCAGCATCAAGTACCGATTTTTGTAGCGCCCGAGAATGATGCCGTGGTCGGAAAAGAGCCTGGCGCGACGAATATCGCGTGCCGTCGCCCAGCGTGCATCGCCATGGAGAGTGCGCCGCTTCGGCAAGGCGACGATGAGTGCCATGCCGCCGACAATCAGCAGGGCCAGAGCGCCCGCGCCGATCAATCGGGAGCGGACTTTTGCGTTATCCCAGTAATAGTAGGCGTATCGGGGCAGCGTCAACGGAGACGCCTCCGTGGGTGCGAGCTTCAAGAACACGAGAAAGAAATACGCGCCCAGGTACGACGCCGCCACGAGCCCCAAAAGCGAGACTACGATCAGCTTGTGGAGCCTAAGCCCGGTCGCGACGCTTGGCGCTGGGGTCATACCAGACCTCCTTGACGAATCGATTCTTGCCGTCGAAGCCAAACTGCATGACGACATCCACCAGGGAGTACAGAAGATTCCACACGTCCTGCGTCTGCAACGACTGGCCGGCTTCTGACTGCTTGACGAGCAACATAATTTGCACCAGCGCCAGGCGAGCCGTCGACGCGTGTACGCTCGTGATCGACCCGGGGTGCGCGGCGATCACACGCAGATAATCGAACGCCTCCTCGCCGCGTAACTCGCTTAAGAACACCCGATCGGGCCGCATCCGAAGACAGGATTCGAGCAGCGTCTTCGGCGTCACCTTCGCAAGGCCTTGCGCCCCTTTTGAATAGAGCAGCCGCACGCTGTTAGGGTGACGCTCGAGGACCAGCTCCTCCGCATCCTCAATGGTGATGAGCCGCTCGCCGGCCGGGACTTCGAGAATCAAGGCGTTCGAGGTGGTGGTCTTACCGGTGCCGGTGCTCCCGGAGACGACTATGTTCTTGCGCAGTTGCACGGCCACGCGGATGAACTCGGCGTATTCGCGCCTCGCTTTGAGCGCCAGCAATTCCTTCTCGCTGGCGTCCAATTCCTCGCTCGCATCGACACACTGCGCGAACAGGCCGCCCGCGGCGAGTTCCTCCAAGGTTCTCACCTTGCTGCTCGGGCGGCGGATCGTGATGGAGACGCGCTGCGCCAACGTCGCGGGCGGAAGAACAAACTGCACCCGCTCGGCGGTGGGCAATGTCGCCGACAGGATCGGTGTGACCTCATCCACCCGCTGCTTGGTGGCGCTGCCCACGAGCTTGGCGAAGTCGCGGCACCAGTAGAAGTCCGCGAATGCCAGCCGCTCACTCGACCAGCCGTCATAGCTCTGGACGAACACTTCCTGGGGACGGTTGATGCACACTTCCGTGACGCGCGGGTCGTCCAAAATCGGCCGCAATGGCGCGAGCGTGTGCGTCAAGGAGGAGACATTGTCCTCGGCGATGGGTGTCTCCACGCTAGGGAGTCGCCGCGGCGCGCAGCTCATAGACGGGCCTGAAATCCACATCCCGCGCGACAATCACCTGGATTCGCGAGCCTTGATTGACTGTGATGGTCGGAGGAATATTGATGGTGTTGCGCAGGATGTCATCGATCACCTGCTGGCCTCCCTGCGGGTTTAAAACGACCGTCGAGCCGGAGCTCTCCTGATGCTGTGCGACGCCCTGCAGCGCCCCATCGATCACGGTCACGAGCAAAGCCGCACCGAAGCGCGCCCAAAAGTGATTATTGACATTGCCCGTGACGCCGGCGCGCCCGAGTTCATCCGTGCCCGGCGAATCAAGCTGCACGACGACGCCTGTGGGGGTGCGGGCTTCGCTCCACAGAATAAAGAGGCGGCTCATGCCTTGCGCGACCTGGCCGCGCGTCTCGCCGACTAACTTGCTACCGCGCTCGAGGAGCACCACCTTGCCGTCGGCGCCGAAGATGTCAAACGCCGTTACGCAGGTCGTCATGCCCGGTAGCTCCGAATTGATCGCGGTTTCAAGAGTACAGTCGAGAAAATTGCCCTTCGGAATAATGAAGCGGCGCGTGGCGAGTACTTGGGCGCGCGTCGCCGTGGCGACACTGGGGGTGAGATAGCCTGAAAGCTGTCCGCGATCGTTACCGGTGGTGACGGAAGTCTCCGCTGCCGGTATCACGCCGGTCCCGACCGCATTGGTGGCCTCGCTCGATCGCAAGAACACTGAGGGAGTCAGTTGGCGCTCGAGCGCAAGCTGCGAGGCGCTCTTCGCGGGCGGTCCGCTCGGCAAGGTGGCCGCGCTTGGCGTACTCGGGGTTGCCGCTGCGGACCCTAAGGGCGGCGCGGCGCCGAGCATATCCGCCAACGCGGTGGGGCCGCGATCGGGCGCTGCCGTCGAATCAGTCGCGGCGGCTTGCGGGGACTCCACCGCACCCAAGGGCGGCAATTTCATCTCGCCGGTGCTCTTGGCCGTTCTCTCTTGGACCACCTTCGCTTTGGCATCGGCCTGCTTGTGCGACAGGTTCGAATAGTAGAAATACAAGAAACCCCCACCCACCAGGGTCACGACAATGAGCGCCAACAGGTTGTTGACTCGATTTTGCAAGGATCGCTGTTGATTGACCGATGGGATATCCCGTTCACCGGGTACCGAGGCGCCCGCGGCCGAGCGGATGCTCTCCGCCATTCCGTCGCCGAGCGAGGTATCGACATGTTCGGTTGTCATGGATTCTTCACCCCTTTGGTGACCCTCTCGACCCCTGGCACCAAGGTTTGCGTGTCGAGCCGTTCGCCGCCGCCATCGAAGGATCGGTTTTGGATGCACGCGACCAACCGGCCCCGGCGCAGCACGAAACTGCGCGCCACGCGGTGAATCACGACCTCATCGTGATCGACCGTGAAATTCACCAAACTCTCGGACTCGTCATCGTTCTTGACATACAGGGTGGGAAACTCCGCATGCGCCGGGAATCGCAGGCGCGTCTGCACGCCGTCGTCATAGGCGCTTTCCGGTCGGATCACCGGTGCGCCGCAGCCCCAATAGTTGCTGTTGCGAGGGCGCTGCGGACCCTTGTCCGCACTCGCGAGCTTTAAGTTGGTGCGCTGTTGCTCCAGGGCTTCCGCCGCCTTGCGGGCTTCTTCTTGCGGATAAATGAAGCGAAGCGAATAGATCACATCCTCTCGGTCGGGGTCCGGACGTTCAGCCGAGGCGCTATAGTCGAATTGGTAGACCCGCCGCGTGGTGATGACGGTGATGTTGGTCGCGACCTTCTCGGCTACAGGCTTCAACACCAGGTGATTCGCTTCGTAGCCGACATCGAGCGCCTTGTTATCGCCGGCAGCGAGGTTCACGAAGCTCTCCCCTTCCGCGAATTGAAAGTGAATCTGATAGCCCACGTAGCCGTGCAGGCGGATCACTTGTTCGGCATCGTAGGCAACGACGCGCACACGGGGATCGACGAGTCCTCGCGCCGGTGTGAGTTCCGCGCGCACGCGAGGCGCGGCCAGCGCGCAGAACACACAGGCGCTCAAAGCGACCCAGAAAGGGACTTTCATGAGCTTGCTCCTGGTACCGGTACTGGCGATGGCGGCGGCTCCGAGACAATTTCGGGTTCCCGTCGATATTCGAGAATGCGAAATCCTAGAGGGTTGAGCGAGCGCAGCTGCTCATCCTTCGAGGGCGCGACGTAGCCATACTGGATAGTGGCGATCCAGTGCTGCACGGCTTCGGCGCCCGAGCCGCCCTGCTTGAGCGCAGTCAAGAAGCGCACTTGCGCCAAATCCTGCGTGCCATCGGCGCGCTTGATGAAGCTGATGGCCTGCACCTGCGAGCGCAGTGTCGAGCCATCGCGGTACTTGACCAGGGGGCTCTCCGGATTCGCCCGATCCCAGCCCTGCATCCACGCGGTGTTCAGCACCGGACTGTTATAGGCACCCACCAGGTTGTAATCCTGCTCGGCCATCGCGTAGTAGTAGCGCTCACGCGTCACCACGTAGTTGTGCAATAGATAGCGGGTCACGGCCTCCGGTAGATCGCCTTTGCCGGCGTACACGGGCACGACATCGGTCACCCCCGTGGAGTTGTCGACGCGGATGACGAACGGCTCGACCGACTTCAATGGCAGCATCACATTGAAGGCGAGGAGCGAGAGCGCCGCCAAAGCGCCAAAGGCGCCGGCCACCCAGTAGGCGCGCCGCCGCGAGGCCTCCGCTTTCGCGACGAGATTCTGATCCCAGCGCTGTGCATCGGCCAGGTAGCTTTCGATCTCAGCGCTGCGGGCCATTGGATACCACCGCGGAGGTTTGATTGATGGGGGTGTACGGACCCTTGCACTCGGGCGGCGCGTGCCGATGCGTCGCACAGGCCGTGAGATGGCCGAGCACGAGAACCAACATCCACCGAGCGATGGCAGCTCTCATTCTTGGACGAGGGACAATGGCGGGTAGGCGCATAGGGTCGGACTCCCAATTATTCCTGCAAAGGGTTGGTCGATCGGGTTGTCGGTCCGCACTGTTCACGGCATCAGCTCCGTTTGATCCGATCCGGATTGATTTTTCGCCAGACCGCTTTTACCGCACGGCCACTCTGGTAGCCCAGCTGCTGGCCGGCCTTGCGCGATAGCGGATCCAAACGGCTCGCCGTCGCGGGGCTATATGCACCCGACGCAGCATCGAACACACCCCGACCGAAGCGGCCCGAGGTACCGAGACCTCGTCGCACCATGCCGCTGATGATGTTGCCGCTCGATAGTGCGATACCGCTCGCGAGACCCGAGGCCATGGGCAGAATCTGCGTCAGGATCAACAACACGAAGCCGCAAAACACCGAGACCCGCAACGCATCGGCGCCGGTGACCGAGCCGCCCTCGCTGTAGGCGATCTGCAGCGGCTGGCTGACTGCATGCAGCATCAGGTTGGCAACCGAGGCGACCAGAATGATCACGAGGGCATAGTTCGCGAGCTGCGCGATCCATGCTTCGAAGAAGCGTTTGGTGCTATCAAAGAGGAGCATCGCGATAAAAAGCGGCGCGAGTGCGAGCAAGATCGCGAGTGCCACCAAGGCGAGCGCCATGAGGAAAGCTACATACAAGGTGGTGAGACCGATCGCGAGATAGCAAATGAGGCCGCAGGCGATCAGCGAGAGGCCGCTCTCACTGAAAAGGCTCCCTTGCGAGAGAAGCGAGTCGCCGACCTCCGAACCTTGCGTCCAAATGGTATCCACAGTCGCCATCGGCGTGGCACCCAGCATGCCGGCTGCCACTGCCTGGGGGCTTTGCACGAACACATCGAGAAGGGGCGCGATGTTCTGGGAGATCTTGAAGGTCAAAACCAGAATGACGCCGAGGATCAAGATGCGTCGGCCCCCCTCCAGGACGGGCTCCTCGATCTTACCGGTGAGCTGCAGGTAGCCCCACATCATCACGTACACGGAAGCAAGCGTGATCACGGCCGGCTCCAACAGGGTCGACACCGTGCCGACCTGAGTGGCGATGAAGTTATTCACCTGCCCGGTCAACCATGTGAAAAAGCTAGTCCACATACTCGGCCTTCTTAACTCCTTAAGGTTTGGCCTGGCTCGCGCCCCAATCGATCGGCGCGAGATTCTTCTGCGAACCCACCAACGAGCGGCGCTTCGCCTCCATCGCATTCATGCAATCGAGCGCTCGCTGACGGGTTGCATCGTCCGCGCACCAGGTGACCTTTGCCTGCAACTCGGTGGCGTGCTCGACGTACCAGGACACGGGATGCACGGGCTCCTCGTTCTTCCCGCAACTGGCGATGGCAACCAGTGCCACCATTCCCACCCAGGTTCGGATTCGCATGGGCTGCTACCAGGTGATGGGAGTTAAGGCGGTCTGTGCGCCCTGCTGTTTCACGGCGGCCTCGCGCGCGAGCTGCGCATTCTGCAGTTGCTGCGCCTGGACACTCTGGTAGAGCGCATCGGTCTTGATCTGATTGGTCTGCGTCATCACCTGCTCGGACTGAATGCGTCCATTCAAATCCGCGCTCGCCTTCGTATCAGCGGTCGCTCCCAAGGCGCTGATCAGCGTCTGCACGTTGCTGAAGTTACTGCTGGCGTTCACTTGGGTTTGCTGAGACAGCATACTCAAAGTCGCCGCCGCCTGGCGCGATTGGCGCACGAACTGCTGCGCTTGAGGCGAGAGGCCATTCACCCCTTGAGTGTTCAAAATCGC
>Ga0209773_10000812_pt1 | contig 10516 bp, 6 predicted proteins | sample BogFormECP14_OM1_FD_188244 | JGI IMG/M metagenome (GOLD analysis project Ga0209773, IMG submission 188244) | Bog forest soil microbial communities from Calvert Island, British Columbia, Canada - ECP14_OM1 (SPAdes) (version 2) | ecosystem: Environmental > Aquatic > Freshwater > Wetlands > Bog ... | reverse complement strand
CCTTTGAGAGTATGTCGCCGCGGATGCGGTGCAGGAGGCCGTCGGTCCAGTGTTCTCCCGTCTGTTGCGCGAGGGTCAGCGCTTCGTCGATCCGCGTCAAGGCGCCTTCCAGCGGCTTCGAACTCTGCGAGCCGACCTTGGAAGAACGGCGCAAGCAACTTGTTTCCTTGGTCGGTGTATGCCGACAGGGCCTGTCGAAGCTCCGTCATGCCGATCACACGGTCGCCGAGCCGAGCGCGCGCCCAACTGGAGCACAGCGCCCCCAAAGCCAACCAGAGCTCGAGGCCGTGCCCTCGGCTGACTTCGAGGACAGAGTCCGCGGTCCGGCGGCCGGCTTCGGCATCGTCGCGAACCGCATCGAACACGGCCTTGATACAGTATGTGTCGGCTAGGGTCGGGGCGTGAGCGGATTCAACCGCTCGCGCGATCGCCTCTTCGGCGAGGTTCCGCGCCGTTCCTGCCTCGCCGAGCAGCCAATTCGCGAGGGCGACCGTAGCCAGGGCTCCGATGTCCGTGCCGAACCGGAACTTGGCCTCACGATCGCGTTCGGGTTCGAATATGCGCAGCGCCTGCTCGAGATGGGCGCGGGCCACGGCGAGATCGCCCTGATAGAGGCACGCCGTGCCCAGGCAGCGGTTGGCGGCCACCGCTTCGGTCGTCCGAGCCTCCTTCTCGGTTTCGCGGAGGAAGGTTTCGGCGGTTTCCCGCGCCAACAGCAACTCGCCGCGCATTAAGCTGCCGATGAACAGTCCGTAATATGCGTCGAACCTTTCGGCGGCGTTGTCGACGCCCTTGGTGAGTTCCCGAGCGAGAGTGAAGGCGGCCTTCGCTTCCTCGGAGCCGTAGCCTTGCGACAACATCAACGCCTTGCTGTAGCTGGTCTGCAATTGGAGGCGGCGTTGGCGCGCCGCCGCGGCGTTCTTCACCTCACCGGTCTCGGCCAGCGCGGCGAGCAGGCCTTGCGCCTCCGCGATCTCGGGCATTTCCGGCGTCGGCGAAAAGCCTTCGAGCGCGGGCGCGAGAACGTCGTGCGCCTCGACCGGGCGGGCGGTGGATTGGTAGAGTTTCGCCAGCGCGAGCGCCGCGCGCAGTTCGAAGCTGCGTGTCCCCTGTCGGCTTGCGATTTCGATAGCGCGGCCGAACGCGGCTTCGGCGGGCGCCGGATTCGCTGGATCGCGCCTCAGCATAATTTCGCCGCGCACCCGGTGCAGTTCCGCCTCGAACGCGCGGTGACCAATCCGTTCAGACGTCGCCAGCGCTTCGTCAAGGATCGCGACGGCGCGATCGACGTCGCCTGCCCGAGCTTCGGCTTCGGCGAGCGCAATCTTGATGAGTCCGTCAAGCATCAGAGCTTTCTGGTCGCGCAGAAGTTCGATCCCGCGACGCATACCCTCGAGTCCCCCATTTTGCGTGCAGGCCAAACCCTCGAGAAAGGCCCCATACGCCCGCCACTGCGCCAGACCGTGTTCACGCGCGAGTCGGGCCAGTTCAACGGCGTTCGGTGTGGCCCGCGCGAGGTCGCCGCGCATCAGCTCAAACATGGCCGCGAACATCGTCCCAAATGCGCGCGCGCCGATATAGGTGAGGCTGGCAATCCGCGCCTCAGCGGCGCCAACGTGGGAAACCGCGCGTTCGACGTCGCCCAGAGGCCACAATACAAGCCCGAGGTAGAGCATTGCCGCGACGCCGACGTCGTGGCCGAAGCGTAGCGCCAGATCGTCGTCTCGGCCCGGCTTGAACAAGGCGAGCGCCTGTTCGAGATGGCTTCGCGCTTCGCGGTACTCTCCGGCGTACCAATGAGTGGACCCGAGGATGCGGTGCGCGACGCCAGCTTCGGGCGAATCAGGTCTTGCCTCGACGTCTGCGAGGAAGGCCGCCGCGTGGGCCCTCGCCGCTGCCAGCTCGCCGCGGATGTAACTGCCGCCCCATAGGCCGTGGTCGGCCGCCAGCCGTTCAGGCGCGTCCTTTTCGCCATGCGCGGACTCGCGGGCTTTTGCGAAAGCCTCCGTCGTTTCCGGCGCCCCATAGCCGCGCGCCGCGATCAGCGCGTTGCCATAGGCGACGTGCAAATGTCGCCGCTCGCCCGACGCGTCCGCCGCCGTCCCGCCCGCCGCCCTGTCCGCCATAGCGATCGCTTTGCCCAAATGGGCGATCGCCTCTTGGAAGGCCGAGCGGCGCAAGGCCTGATCGCCCGCCTTGCCCCAATGGTCGATTGCCGCGTCAGTGAGGCCCGCTTGGGTAAAATGATGCGCCAGCGCTTCGGGCTCAGCGGCCGCGCGGTCCGGGAACTGATCGCGCAGCGTCTCGGCGGCGCGGCGGTGCAGCGCCTGGCGGCGGCTTTTGAGCAGGTTCTCGTAAGCCGCGTCCTGGATCAGCGCGTGCTTAAAGCGGTATTCTGCCTCCGGCGGCAGACCTTCGACCAACAGGATATCCGCCTCGGCCAGCTTTTCGAGCGCCGCATGCAGCGGCGCATCGTCCATACCCGCCACCGCGCGCAAGAGTGGATATGAAAAGCCGCGCCCCAGCACCGCGCCGATCGTCGCGACCTCGCGCGCAGGGCCGAGCCGGTCGAGCCGTGCCGACAGCGATTGTTGCAGCGTCGGCGGGATCGTCTGGGAGCCGCCCTGCTCGCCGCGTTCGAGCAGCAGCCGCGTCACTTCCTCGACGAACAGCGGCACGCCGCCGGTGCGCTCGTTGACGCCGTCGACGATGGCTTGCGACAATGCGTGCTTGGCGGCGAGTTCGCCGACCATACGCGCGACCTGGCGCCGATCGAGCGGAGCGAGCGAGATCACGCCATGGTGCGAGCGCATGTCCCATGGCGCGCGGAACTCCGGCCGCGTCGTCGCCAGCACCAGCAGCGGGGCGAACGCGCCGCGGTCGGCGAAACTACGGAGCACGTCGAGCGTCGTCGGATCGGCCCAATGCAAGTCCTCCATCGCCACCACGGCCGGCTGCACCCGCGCGCCCGCCATGTACCACGCGAGCAGCGCCGCCAATTGCCGGCGCCGCAGCTCCTCCGGGGCGAGTTTCGATGCGCGCTCCGGCGGCAACGGGATGTCGAGCAGATGCGCCAGCAGCGGGACATTTTCGGTCGGGTCGAGATTGATGGATTGAAGCGTGCTTTCGAGATCGGCGAGGCGCCGCTCGGCGGGAACGTCCGCGCTGCCGAACCGCTGGCGACCCCACTCGGCGATCGGATGCAGCGGCGTGTTCTGCAACAGCTGCGAGGAACTCCATTCGACCCAAGTGTGTGGCGTATCGACCAGCCGCGCGTGGAACTCCTCGATCAGGCGCGACTTGCCGAGGCCGGGCTCGCCGACGATCTGGACGAACTGGCCCTCGCCGGCCCGCGCGCGCTCCCAGCGCCGCAACAGCATCGCGACTTCTTCCTCGCGGCCGACCAGCGGCGTCAGCGCGCGCTGACCGGAGCGCCGGCCGCCGCCGCTGGCGCGCACGATCCGGTAGAGAACCGTCGGCTCCGGCACGCCCTTCAGCGCCTGTGCGCCGCGATCCTCGGCGACGAACAGCCCGGCGACCTGCCGCTGCACCTTGGCGGTGATAAAGATCGCGCCCGGCTCGGCGAGCGCCTGCACGCGCGCGGCGACATTTGGCGCGTCGCCGAAGATTTCGCCTGACGAATCCACCACGACCGCCCCGGTCTCGACGCCGATGCGCGCCATCAGCTCGGGACGGCCCGCGCCGGCGTTCCTGCGGTTGATCTCCGCGAGCGCGCGCTGAATGCCGAGCGAGGCGCGGACTGCACGCTCGGCGTCGTTCTCCTGCGCGAGGGGATAGCCGAACAGCGCCATGATGCCGTCGCCGAGCTTCTTGGCGACATGGCCGCCCATTTCCTCGACCGCCGCCGAGGCCGCGTCGAGATAGCCGCCGACGAGATCGCGCCAGTCCTCGGCGTCGAGTTTCGCGGAGATGCTCGTAGACCCGACGAGGTCGCAGAACATCACGGTGAGGTGGCGGCGCTCCGCGGAGTCCTGCGACGCTGGGGCAGCGGGTTGCGGCGGCTTGGGCGCTGGATGCTCCTTGGCCGGCTCGCCCGCGGCAAGCTCCCGGATCGCCCGCAAAATCTTCAAACGATGCCCGAGCGAGACGCCGAGGTCCTTCAGATGCTGGTCCTCGAGTTCCGGCAAAACGTCGGCGTCGATTTCGCTGTCGCGAAAAACCGCCTCGTATTGCCCGAGCCCGAGGCGCCGCAGCCATTCCCCGACGTCCATGGTTACATTTTCCCAATGGCCTCGCCATGATCGTCCAGGCTGAACGACGTGTCCATTGAGAGAATTACCCTGAAGCCGCGCCGCCTCGAGGATTGAAGGCGGCCAGATCGTGGAAGCGCCATCCCCACGACGAAGCGCGTAGGCCGGGAACTCGTCGGGAAGCGGCGGAAAGCGACAAGCCGTGTAGCATCGTGGTGTTCAGGATGCTCGCGTTCGCGGGCATGACACATGTTTGCCGCGTTCGATTGTCGGCTCCCCACCCGGCTTCGATACCGGCCGAGCTAGAAAACCAGAAACCGGGGCTTCTGGTTTCTAGCCTTCTGGCTTCTGGTTCACCTTCGCCCCCGCGAAAGCCTCTCGCAACTCCGCGCCGATGCTCGCGAGCGCCGCCTGAGCCGCGGGAATGACGGCGCCCAGAGAGTAGAAATGATGGATCATGCCTGCGTGGCAGAAATGGCGAACAGGCACGCCCGCGCCCTCCAGCGCCCGAGCGAAGAGCGCGCCCTCGTCCCGCATGGGGTCGTATTCGGCGGTGTGGATCAGCGCGGGGGGCGCACCAGCAAAATCGGCGCGCAACGGCGCGACGCGCGGATCGTCCGGCCCGAGGCCGTCGGTGCGATAGAGCTCCCAATACCGCGCCATCGTCGCTTCCTCGATGAGATGGCCGCTGGCCAGTTCGCGTCGCGAAGCCGTGCGGCCGAGCAAGTCCAGGACGGGACAGAGCAGCAGTTGCAGCGCGAGTTCGACGCCCGCCGCTCCGGCCCGACGCGCCGCCGAAGCCGCGAGATTTCCTCCCGCCGAGTCGCCGGCGACGGCCAACCGCCGCCGATCGATGGCCCAGCGCGAGGGAGCGGCGGCGACGGCCATGACGGCCGCGAACGCGTCCTCATGCGCGGCAGGAAAACGAAATTCCGGGGCCAGTCGATAGTCGACCGCGACGACGCGGCAACGCCCGAGATGACAGAGCTCGGCGCACAGCGAGTCGCTGGTTTCGAGATCGCCGGACACCAAGCCGCCGCCGTGAAAGAAGATCAGCCCCGGGAGTTCGACTTCAGAGAGGCCCTGAGGCGAGTAGAGGCGCAACGGAATTGTGGATTCGCCGTTCGACAGCGCGTCGGCGCGGCGCTCGACCGCGGGCGCGGGCGCCGCGAACTCCGCGAGCGCTGCGCCGACATGACGTAGGTCCGCGACCTCCGGCGCGCGCGTTCTGTCACGCGCCGCCGCGTTGACGAGATCGAGAAAACGCCGTGCGCGTGGGTCCAGGGTCAGAAGTCCCTCCGTCGCCAAAAGGCGCTCAGTCGGCGTGCATCCGCCTGATCAACGCCTCGATCGAATCCGTCGTGACGAAGTTCTCCGGCGTCAGTTCCGCGTCGGGAATGGCGATTGCGAACGCCGCCTCGATCGAGAGCATGAGCCGCACCGCCGACATCGAGGTCAGACCGGACTCCCGCAGCGGGGCCGAGCGCGCGAGCGCGTCTTGAGCCGGCAGACCGGGGGCGAATTGCCTTGTAAGAACGAGCAGGCTATGGAGTACGTGGGAGCGATCGAGCATGGACGGACCCCGGATCTGAGGAGGCTTCAATCCGACACGCTACAATTCGAATCACTTCTCGTCCCCCATCGCCGACAAACATACCTAATAAGTCGTAAAGACGGCCGCGTAAAACAGAAATAATGACTAACAAAGCATTAACCGACGAATATACCATTTGTCGTATTGTTGTTCGCATTGGGCTAAGAACGTTTCGACGACGCGCAGGGCGAACGAGTCCCGACAAAGGCCGATCTCCTCGGCTTTACTTGGACCCTATCACTGACGCATCGACCGATTTCAGCCCCGAGGAGTCCCCCAAATGTCCGCGGCCATCAGCTTGGTCACGCCCCGCAATCGTCGCGCCCGCTCCGGCGAAAGCGGCGAGTCTCGCGATTTCGCCCGCCGCGCCGAAGAGGCCGCTAAAATCGCGGTGCGCCATGCCGACGCGGTCGATCGCGACGCTCGCTTTCCGGCGGAGGCGTTCGAGGCGATCCGTGCGCAAAAGTTGCTCGGCATGTTGATTCCGAGCGGGCTCGGCGGCGACGGCGCGCGCGCGGCGGACGTCGCGGACGTCTGCGCGATCCTGGGCGGCGCTTGCAGCTCGACCGGGATGATTTTTGCGATGCATCAGGTCAAGGTCGCCTGCCTCGTCCGCCATGCCCGCGGCAACGCCTGGCAGCTCGACTTTCAGAGTCGGATCGCGGACAATCAATGGTTGCTCGCCTCGTCGACGACCGAGGGCGCCAATGGCGGGGACATCCGTTCCAGCGAAGCCGCCATCCAGCTGGACGGCGCGCGGATCGGCCTCGTGCGCGACGCCTCGGTCATCTCCTACGGCGCGGACGCCGACGCCATCGTGACGACGGCGCGCCGCGCCGAGGGGGCCGCCAGCTCCGACCAGGTTCTGGTCGCGTTCCAACGCTCGGATTATTCGCTGGAGCCGACCAGGGAGTGGGACACGCTGGGCATGCGCGGCACCTGCAGCATGGGCTATATTCTTCGCGCCGAAGGCGTGGCCGACCAGATGCTGCCGGAACCCTACGAGCGCATCCACAACCAGACCATGGCGCCCTACGCGCATCTGTTCTGGAGTTCCGCCTGGCAGGGCGTGGCTTCCGGCGCGTTCCGGCGCGCGCGCGCCTTCGTTCGCCAAGCCTCGCGCAACTCGGGCGGCCGCATGCCGCCCGGCACGCCCCACCTCACGCGCGCGCGAGTGACGCTCGAGACCCTGCGCGGGGCGGTGCAGGCGGGGCTGGCGACCTTCGAGTGCAACGCGGCCGAGCCCGGCGGACTGACCGCGATGAGCGCACAGCTGGCGCTGAACTTCCTGAAAGTGGAAGCCTCCGAACTCGCCTCGACGACGGTGATGAGCGCGATGCGCGCCTGCGGGCTCGCCGGCTATCGCAACGACGGCGATTTCGCGATGGGACGGTTTCTGCGCGACATACTCTCCGCGCCGATCATGATAAACAACGACCGCATTCTCGCCAACGCCGAAGCCGCGGTGCTCATGAGCGAACCGCCGCTTTCGCTGACCCTTTGAACAAGAAGGAAAACGACATGACGGCCTCGCCTGATGCCTTGCATCAGCCTACGACTTCGTCGGAGGAAATTCTCGCCCGACTGTTCCGGCCGATGGGGGTCGACGGGGTCTATAGTCGAACCGGCGCCTATGAGGAGGTGGTCGACGCGCTCGGCGGCTTCATCGGACGCCTCAGGCCCGGTACGGCGGAAGTGTTTCGTTTTCCGCCCGTCGTCAGCCGCGCGCTGATCGAGAAGTCGGGTTATCTCGCGAGCTTCCCTCACCTGCTCGGCTGCGTCTGCGCGCTCGGCAGCGACGAGGCGCGGGTCGAAGCGGCGGTTGATCGCTTCACGGCCGGCGGAACCTGGACCGACAGCCTCGATCCGAGCGAACTCGTGCTGGCGCCGGCCGCGTGCTATCCCATCTATGCCATCGCCGCCGCCCGCGGCCCGACGCCGCCGGAAGGGCTCGTCTTCGACGTCGCCGGCGATTGCTTCCGTCGCGAGCCCTCGCGCGATATCGATCGGCTGCAATCCTTCCGCATGCGCGAATTCGTCGCGATCGGCCCACCGGAGCATATCGTGGATTTCCGCGAGCAGTGGATCGCGCGCGCGCCCGAAATCGCCGGCGCGCTCGGCCTCTCCCACCGCATCGAGGCCGCGAGCGATCCGTTCTTCGGCCGCGGCGGCGCGATGGTCGGGAGGTTCCAGGTCGCGGAGGCGCTGAAATTCGAAATGCTCGTGCCGATCCGATCGGCGGAATCGCCGACGGCCTGCATGAGCTTCAACTATCATCGCGATCACTTCGGAACGACCTGGGGGCTCACCAGCGCCAACCTGGAGACCGCGCACACCGCCTGCGTCGCCTTTGGCGTCGACCGGCTGGCCGTCGCGCTGTTTGCGACACATGGGACCGAGGCGCGGAATTGGCCTGCGGAGGTGAGGGCGGCGCTGCGATTGTGATCGGCGGATGGCCGCTCGATCGATCGCGGACCCCTATCCGTCAATCATTCTCGCCCCGCGGATTGCGCGTCGCTTCGAACAGGAACCAGGTGCGGCGTTCGGTCTCGTCGATCCAGACTTCCAACAGACTCGCGGTAGCGACGTCGCCGTATTCGTCGCAGACGCCGTGAACTTCGCGCATGGTCACGGTGAGCTGCTTGTTGTCGTCGCGAAGTTCAGCGAGCATGTCCTGCGGCTCGACGTAGTCCGCGTCGTTATCCAGGATGCGCTGCTTCCGAGCTATCTGCCCGATCGAGCGCAATGTCGTTCCGCCGATCTTGCGAGCCCGCTCGGCGATTGGATCCGTCATCGCGAATATCTGGTCGCCGTGCTCGTCGAGCAACAGGTGGTAGTCGCGGAAGTGGCGACCGCTCATGTGCCAGTGAAAGTTCTTGGTTTTCAGGTAAAGGGCGAACACGTCGGCCAGCAATCCACTCAGGGCGCCCGATATGTCCCGTGTCGCCTCCGGCTTCAGGTCGGTCGGCGTACCCAGATGTTCGCGCGTGTTCGCTTCTTTCGCGGACGAGGTCTTGCTCATGGTGCTCTCCATATTCAGGCGAAATTGTCGCCGCATCGGGGCATCGGCATTCGAACCGTACCGTGGCGAGAATATAGACCGCTCTCGCCATTTGGGAAGTCATGGCCGATCGAAAGCGCACGCAGAAGCCAGAAACCAGCAGTCGGAGAAAAGGGCGATTCCGGCTTCTGATCTCTGGCCTCTGGCTAATAGCCTGCAATTGAAAAAGCCCGTCAGATGAAGGCTGACGCCTTGATCCGACGGGCTTGATTTGGTTGCCGGGGCAGGATTTGGACCTGGGTCCTTCAGGTTGGGGAGGACTCCCTGGAGTCCAAATTGCCGTTTAAGTTCAATGATTGCCAGCAGTCGTCGTGCCCATTTTGGGCCCTGGAAAGCCTTGGAAACCATGGCGGAGTTTCGTTACTCAACAGGTCTGTGCGGACGTCCTGCGCGAGTGGGGCCTGTTACACCTCGAGCTGGAACTGTTCGAACCGGTGCAGTTCGTCCTCGACCCGCTTTTTGTGGGACCTGGCCGAGCCGTGTCCGACCCAGGTCCAGCTTTGAATTAACAACGCCTGTTCCTTGCGATCCGCCTTGAGATCGATCGCGGCAACAATCTCATCCCCGACGAGAACCGGCAGGGCAAAATACCCCAACACGCGCTTTTCCTTCGGGACATAAGCCTCGAAGCGGTGGTCATAATCGAAGAGCAGCTCGAGCCTTTTGCGCTGGATGATGAGTGGATCGAAGGGCGACAGAATGTGAACGAGGGCCTCCGCCGAACCGGGGGTGGCGTCGACCGTCTGAGGCTCGGCCCAGTGCTCTGCTTTCGCGTGGCCCTCGATCGAGACCGCGACGAGATTGCCGCGACGCATCCTCGCTTCGATCAGACGTCGGATCGGCGCCTTGCGCGCGGCGTCGAGGTGACAGATGGAGTCGAGGCTCACGATCCCTTGCGAGCGCAGCGCGCGGTCGAGCATGTAGTCCAGAATCTGTCTTTCCGAGGCAGGTTTTGGCGGCTGCTCCCAGCCGAAATGCCGGTCCATGAGTTCATAGGTTTTGAGCATGCCCGAGCGTTCGCTGACCGTGAGCACGCCGTTGAAGAAGGCGTGTTGCAGCGCGCGCTTTGATGGCTTGCGGCTCGCCCAGGCGTGATCCTTTTCGACCAGCACATCGTCGTCGATATCGCGAATCGAAAGGGCGCCGTCACGTCGAATGAGCCTGATGACCTTTTGCATCTCCTCCTTCGTCACCGAGCCGAACCAGGTCCTCGGCGATTGCCGATGGCGCTTCATCGCCGGGAGAAAGAACGCGATGTCCCTGGTCGGCACATAGGACAGAGCGTGCGTCCAGTATTCGAAGACGCTCTTGTCGACGCTCTGCGCCTGATGCAGATGCGCGCGGCGATAATCGGGAATACGCGACCACAGGATATGATGATGGCACCGCTCGATCACGTTGATGGTGTCGATCTGCAAATAGCCCAGATGCTCTATGGCGCGAAGGGTCGCGTCTCCCCCGTCGCCAAACGACGCCCGCTCATCGAGGCGCTGGGCGCGAAGCCAGATGCGCCTCGCTTGCATTTTGTTGAGAGGGACGGGGTGGCGAGGTGTTTGGGGCATGGAGTGAGTTTAAGCCGTCAACGCCACGAAACCACAACGTCATTTCTCGGGGCGGGACGCCCCGCGCGTTGGAATCGGCTCGGCACAA
>Ga0209773_10000811_pt1 | contig 10532 bp, 7 predicted proteins | sample BogFormECP14_OM1_FD_188244 | JGI IMG/M metagenome (GOLD analysis project Ga0209773, IMG submission 188244) | Bog forest soil microbial communities from Calvert Island, British Columbia, Canada - ECP14_OM1 (SPAdes) (version 2) | ecosystem: Environmental > Aquatic > Freshwater > Wetlands > Bog ... | reverse complement strand
ACATGTCGATATAGCCGCTCTCCTCGAGCACGACCTGCGCCAGCTCCTCATGCGGAAGCTCACCCGCCTGTGTCCGCCACCGATCGAAGTCGTCGAGGAGGCGACGCAGGATTTGCCGCGGACGTGGTTTCAGTTCCTCCGTTTCGACCAGCGCGCGTGCGGCCCGCATGAGGGAAAGGTCGGCGCGGCGGCCATATTGATGCAAGGTCGCGAGCGTCGCGTCGCCGAGGCCGCGTCTCGGCTGGTTATAAATGCGCTCGAACGCGAGGTCGTCGTCGGGCTGGGCGACGCAGCGAAGATAGGCCAATGCGTCGCGTATTTCCGCCCGCTCGTAGAATCGCGGGCCGCCGATGACCTTGTAAGGGAGCCCGAGGGCGATGAACCGCTCCTCGAATTCGCGCATCTGAAACGAGGCGCGCACCAGGATCGCGATCTCGTTCAGGGAAACGCCCTTGTGCTGGGACGCCTCGATCTCCTCGCCGATGAGCCTCGCTTCCTCCTGGGCGTCCGATGCTTCGATGACTGTCGGCCGGTCTCCCGGCGGTTTGTCGGTAAACAGCGTCTTGCCCAACCGGCCACGGTTGTGCGCGATCAGCCCCGACGCGACGGCCAGGATGTGGCCGCCCGAGCGATAATTTCGCTCGAGCCTGATCACCTTCGCGCCGGGAAAGTCCCTCTCGAACCGCAGGATGTTTTCGACATCGGCGCCGCGCCAGGCATAGATCGACTGATCGTCGTCGCCAACGCAGCACAAATTGCCATTGGTCTGGGCGAGAAGACGGAGCCAGAGATACTGGACGACGTTGGTGTCCTGATACTCGTCGACGAGAATATAGCGGAAGCGCCGCCGGAACGCCGCGAGAATGTCGTCGTGCTCGCGCATGAGCCGCAACGGCTCGAGCAGGAGATCGCCGAAATCGACCGCGTTGAGCGCTTTCAGACGCGCCTGGTAAATCTCATAGAGGGCTGCGCCGCGGCCGCCGGCGAACACCGCAGCTTCGCTCGCCGAGACGTGCCTGGGATCGATGCCCCGATTCTTCCATCCATCGATGAGATTCGCCAGTGCTCGCGCCGGCCAGCGCTTTTCGTCCAGATTTTCCGCCTGGAGGAGCTGCTTGAGCAGGCGCAGTTGATCATCGGAGTCGAGGATGGTGAAATTTGGTCTCAGGCCCACCAGCTCGGCGTGCATGCGCAGAATCTTCGCGCCGATCGAATGGAACGTGCCGAGCCACGGCATCGCCTGCTCGGACCTGGCGAACGCGCCGACGCGGACCCGCATCTCCCGCGCCGCCTTGTTGGTGAAAGTCACCGCCAGGATCTCATAGGCCCGGGCGCGGCCGGTGGCGATGAGATGCGCGATTCGAGCGGTAAGGACGCGCGTCTTACCGACGCCTGCGCCGGCGAGAATGAGAACCGGACCGTCCAGCGCTTCGACTGCGCGCCGCTGCTCTTCGTTCAATCCATCGAGATACGACGGATAGGCGTGCGGGCGACGGATGAGCGGGCTCGCGCGGGCAGCGTCGTTCGACGGCGTCGAGGCGGCCGCCGGCTCGGATGTTTCGGGATGCTGGGCCACGAATCGAATCATGCGCCGGCCGGCTAAGCGGCGCAACCCAGGACGCGTATCTCTTGGGCCACGAACACCGGCGCCCCCGGACGCCGCTGGAATTCCGCGCTTTGGTGGAATCGCTCGCCAGTTTGCGGCCCCCCCTTGTGGGGGCGGGAAGGAGTGGGGGGTCGCGCGAACCGTTGGGATTGTCGTTTCGCGACCCTCTTCAGGAACAGCGGCGGCGCGACCCCCCTCCTTAATCCTCCCCCACAAGGGGGGAGGAGACGCTTAAATCCACCGGCGCGTCTCCAGGCGGACGCCGCTAATTCCATCCGTTGATCTGCACCATGGCCGGCGTAAGGATCGCGGCGAACAGCCCGGGCAGGAAGAACAGGATCATCGGCACGGTGAGGGTCGGCGGCAGCGCCGCGGCCTTTTTCTCCGCCAAAGTCATCCGGTGGTCGCGGCTCTCCTGGCTCAACACCCGAAGCGCCGCGCCGAGCGGCGTGCCGTAGCGCTCCGACTGCGAAAGGACGGTGGTCAGCGAGCGAATCGACTCCAGTCCCGTTCTCAGGCCGAGATTCTCGAAGGCGATCCGCCTCTCGGCCAGATAGGACATTTCGGCCGCCAGCAGCCCCATTTCCTCGGCCATCGAGACGCTTTCGATGCCGATCTCCTGACTGACCTTGCGCACCGAATGTTCGATCGACATCCCGGATTCTGCGCAAATCATGAGCAAATCAAGGGTATTGGGGAACGCCCGCTCAAGTTCCTTCTTCCGCTTGACGGTCTTGTTGCGCAGGAAGAGCTCGGGCGCTTTGATGCCGACGTAGCTGGCCGCGATCGCAACGCCGATCTTGACCATGACCGGCTGATTCCACTTGAGGATCGCGAACAGATAGATCGCGGCGACAAGAAAGAACGCGATCGGGGCCGCCAGGCGAAACGCCAGAAAGGCGTATTCCGCTCCTGCGCCGCGAAAGCCGGCCATCGCCAATTGCATCTTGGCCTTTTCGGTGCTGAGCCAGCTCGTGAGATTGAGGGTTTCGACCAATTGCTTGACGAGACCGCTCGGCTTCACCCTGAGGGTGGTTTTGCTTTGGGCCGCCTGCAGCCGCTCGCGCTCGCGCGCTCTTATCCGCTCGCGTTCGGAGCTCACCGCCTTGATGCGGCGCGACAAGGTATCCGGCTGGAGCCAGGGCATTGCGGCCGTGAGGACCGTCGCCGCCGAGCCGATCGCCGCGAACAGGACCGCCAGAAAATGAGCGTCCGAGAATTTTGCCAGCAGTTCGTCAAGCATGGGCGTGAGGCTCGATTAAAAGTCGAACGCGATCATCTTTTTCATCATCGCCACTCCTATTGCCATCCAGCAGATGGCGATCACGGAAATCATCCGTCCGTGACTTGTCGTCCACAACAATGAGACGTAATTCGGCGACGAAAAGTAAAGCGCGCCGACGACGAGAAACGGGACCGCGCCGATGATCGCCGCCGAGGCTTTCGCTTCCATGGACATGGCGCTGATCTTTCCTTTCATCTTCTTACGCTCGCGCAACACGCGGGAAAGATTGCCCATGGCTTCGGAAAGGTTACCGCCCGACTTGCCCTGGATGGCGATGACAATGGAAAAGAAATTTGTCTCCGTGATCGGAACCCGCTGGGCCATCCGCTCAACCGCTTCCGGCAAGGTCATTCCGAGCGAGAGCGATTCGACAACGCGGCGAAACTCCGACTTCACCGGCACGGGGCTTTCGGCCGCGGCGATCCGGATCGTATCGCCGAGCGGCAGACCGGATTTGATGCCGCGGACAATGATGTCAATTGCGGTCGGAAAGTTGGCGATGAACTTATTGATGCGGCGAATGCGCAGGCGCGCCAGCGTGAGTTGCGGCAGCCCGATTGTGCCCGTCACGCCAATCAAAAGCGTCAGCAACGCGCTTTTCGATTCGATGTAGGTGAAGGCGCTGAGAAACAAGCCAAGAAGCAGGCTTCCAATCCAATATTGCTGTGTCGTGATCGAGAGTCCGGCCTGATCGATCCGGGTCGCCAGGCTGACCCGCTGCTTGCCTTTCCTTTCGATGTCGCGAAGACCGTCGGCGATCTGCTTTTTGCGCGCCGCCCGATCGACGCCCGCGGACGCGTTCAGAGCCTTCGCGTCGCTTTTGGCGACGGCCGTGCGACGCTTGTCGGCTCGCGAGTCTCCGCCGACGAAGGCGTACGCCAGGCCGCCGAATCCAATCGCCAGACATCCCGCGACAGCTATCGGATTGACCATGCCAAGTTTCCTTTTCCCGCGCGCATACTACTGACCCTCCGCGACTTCCGAGATGTCCAGCGCCGCGGCCAGACGGGCCTCCTCGCCGTAGATGCGCGCACGGTCCCAGAATCGCGGCCGCCCGATCCCAGTCGAACGGTGCCGCCCTTTCAGTTTGCCCTGAGCGTCTTCGCCGAGAATCTCGTAGACGAAGAGATCCTGGGTGATCGCGACGTCGCCCTCCATTCCGATCACCTCGGTCACCTGGGTGATCCGGCGAGATCCATCGCGAAGACGAGCGGCCTGGATGATGACATCGACCGAGGACGTGATCATCTCGCGGATCGTTTTCATCGGCAGCGCATAGCCGCCCATCGTGATCATGGATTCGATGCGGCTCAGCGCCTCGCGGGGGGAGTTCGCGTGCAAGGTGCCCATGGAACCGTCATGGCCGGTGTTCATCGCCTGCAGGAGATCGAACGCCTCCGGTCCGCGAACCTCGCCGACGATGATGCGTTCCGGCCGCATGCGCAGGCAGTTCCTGACCAGATCGCGCATCGTGATCTGGCCGACGCCTTCGAGATTCGGCGGCCGCGTCTCGAGCCGCACGACATGGGGTTGCTGGAGCTGGAGCTCGGCTGCGTCCTCACAGGTGATGATTCGCTCATCGACGTCGATGTAGTTCGTCAAACAGTTCAAAAGAGTTGTCTTGCCCGAGCCGGTGCCGCCGGAAATGAGGACATTGCAGCGCACGCGTCCAATGACCTTAAGGATTTCCGCGCCGGGCGGAGAGATCGCGCCGAGCCGGACCAATTGATCGAGCGTCAGCTTGTCGCGCCTGAACTTGCGGATCGTAAGCGCCGCGCCGTCGATCGCCAGCGGCGGCGCGATGACGTTGACGCGCGAGCCGTCGAGCAGGCGGGCGTCGCAGATCGGCGAAGCTTCGTCGACCCGGCGCCCGACCTGGCTCACGATCCGCTGGCAGATGTTCATCAACTGCGCATTGTCGCGGAAACGGACGTTGGTCAGCTGGATCTTGCCGCCGACTTCGATGAAACATCGCGTCGGACCATTGACCATGATGTCGGCGATGTCGTCGCGCGCGAGCAGCGGCTCGAGCGGGCCGAAGCCCAGGACGTCGTTGCAGATGTCGTCGAGCAAATCCTCCTGCTCGGCGATCGAGAGCACCAAATTCTTGATCGTGACGATCTCGTGCACGATATCCCGAATCTCTTCCCGCGCGCTTTCGGGATCGAGTTTGGACAGTGCGGCGAGATCGATCGCCTCGATCAAGGCGCCAAAGATCAGGGATTTGGTCTGAAAATAGGTCTCCGATCGCCGTTCGGTCTGAACGGGCGCGCTCGTGGCCTGCTGGGCCTTGGGCGGCTCGGCGACCGTCGCCGCCGCGGCGACGCGCGATCCGGCGGCTTGGCCGCCAAAGCCCGCATTCGCGCGCTTGCCGAACATCGCTCAAACTCCTTTCCGCGTATGCGAGCGTTCAGCGGAGAAGGCGCGCGCCATTGGGAAGCCTGTCATCGCCGCTTGCGACCGAGTCTGGCGATCAGCGGCTCGAGAACGCCTCGCTTGGGCTTGCGTACGTCCGTCCGGCCCGCGAGCGCGGAAGCGAGATCGGCGAAGACCTGCGCGGTTTTTCCGTTCGGTTCGATTTCGGCGATCATTTGCCCATTGTTGGCCGCCGCGCCGAACAGCTTCGCGTCGTGTGGGATGACCGCGGTCGGGCCAGTCTCGACCGCCTTGGCGAATTCTGCGGCGGCGATTTCCGGCCGCTTGAGCATGCCGACTCCGTTCAGGACCAGCCGCGGCGGAGCATCGTTGAGGCGCGCGCTCTTCACGTTATCGATCAGGTTTTTCGCATTGCGAAGATTGGCGAGATCCGGGCTTGCGATCACCACCACCTCGTCCGCGAAGACGAGCATCCGTCGGGCCCAGCCCGACCACTGGTGCGGCACATCAATCACGACCCATGGCGTCGACGCCCGCATGGCGTCGACGAGCGAGTCGAACGAAGCCTCGCCAAAGTCGAGGACGCAATCGAGCGTGGCTGGCGCGGCCAGGAGACTGAGATGGTCGCCGCACTTGGAGAGCAGCCGGTCCACCAACACGGCGTCGACGCGTTCCGGGGCGAACACCGCCTCGGCGACTCCCTGGGGCGGGTCCTGATTATAGTCCAGTCCGGCAGTTCCGAACGCCAGATCGAAGTCGGCGATGATGGTGGCCATCTCGGTAACCGAGGCCAGGCTCCACGCCAGATTGTGAGCGACCGTCGATGCTCCGACTCCCCCCTTGGCGCCGACGACCGCTATCACCCGCCCAAGCGGCTTGGCGCCCTGCACGCTGAACAGCTGGGACATCGCCTGGACGAAGTCGACGACGCCAAACGGCGTCACCAGATATTCGCTGACCCCGCGCGCGATAAGCTGTCGATAGAGAACGATGTCATTGAGCTTGCCAAGCACGACCACCTTGGTCCCGGCGTCGCAATATTGCGCCAGCTCCTCGAGCTGCTCGAGTAGCGCGTCTCGGCCTGCGGGGGCCTCGAGGACGACCACATTCGGCGTCGGCGCGCTCTTATAGGCTTCGACCGCGGCTGGCGCGCCGCCCATATTCAGCTTGATGTGCGCCTTGGCCATTCTTCGGTCGGATATGGCGGCGCTGACAATGGCGGCGAGATCCGGCGATTCGCAGAACGCCTGGATCGATACGCGCGGCACCGGGTCGATTTGCGCGACGGGTCGATCCATTGGCGCCCCGTCGTCGGTTCCGCTGCCGGCGTAGAACGCCTTCATCGATCACTGTCCCCCGCCGCCAAGTTGCGTCCCGATTGGGATCAGCACAGTATCTTTCCACTGCGTGCCCGGATCCTGGCCGCTGCGGACGGCCTCGATGGCTCTGGTGCGCATCTCGACGTCGGACGGCCCGAGCGCCCGCGGTTGGACGAAATCGCGCGGGTCGTCGACCTGGGCGGCGATCACCGATTGGCTGGCGCAGCCGAAGTTCGAATAGGACTCGTTCTTCCACCCTTCGACCGATGATCCCGAAGCGAGGTCCTCGGGCCACTGGCCGCACGCCGTCGGCACGGTCGCCTTCACCCCGATGAATGAAAGACGAATCGGCGCCGCCGCGTCCTTGTCGGTAGGCGCATAGGTTCCGAACAGGGTGCGCCCGTTGACGCCGGCGCCGGCAAGCGCCACCCGCACCTCATGAATAGCCCTGGAACTCGCGGTTATGCCGGCGGGCGCGAGAATCTCGATGTCGCTCGAACCATAGTGGCGATATCGCTCGGCGAAGGCGCGAATGTTCGCGATCGAGCGCGCGTCGAGCGCGCCGCCAACCGCGAAAATGTCCAGGCTCGTGGGAGCCGAAGCGACAACGATCGGATGGCGCTCCTGAAAATCGCCCGGGAATGCCGGAGCCGTCGATGCATAGTCGACCCCGCAGCCGCTCAGGGCGGCGGCTGCGGCCGCAGCGAAACCCAAACTCAACACCCGAGCGGCGAACGCCTGTCGTGCATCAGGAAGAGCGGCCATGAGAGCTGTCTTTCACAAATTCTGAGGGAATCCCGGGGAAGGAAGCGCGGTAAGGCCTACTGGGTGATGAATCCGATCTTGCCTGCGTAGCCCGGCATCGGTTGAAGCGACTCCGACGTCGAATAAATGCGGTTGACGCGGCCGAGGAACCAGGTTTGCGGATCGCTGGCGTCCTGAAAGTTCTGGTCCGGCCGAACGATCTGGTTGGGATCGATCGCGTGGACGATGTAGGGCGTCACGACGATCATCAATTCGGTCTCGTTGCGCTGATAGTCGCGCGAACGAAAGAGCGCGCCGAGCACCGGGACGTTCATCAGCGCCGGAAAGCCGTTGACCGCCTGCTGCGTCTGGGTGCTGATCAGGCCGGCCGACGCGATCGATCCGCCCGAAGGCAATTCGACGGTGGTCGTATTGTTCCGGGTCCGGAGCCCTGGGATTGAGATGCCGCTGTAAGTGACTTGCGTCGCATAGTCGACGTCCGTGACTTCGGTCGCGATGCGCAATTGGATGCGCCCCTGCGACAGGACGACCGGGGTGAAATTCAGCGTCACGCCATAGGGCTGCTGGATGAATCCGTACTGGCAAGTCGGATTGCACTGCACGTTATTGAGGATGGGAATCGTGCCGCCGGCGAGGAATTTCGCGCTTTCGCCTGAAACCGCAGTGACTGTAGGCTCCGCGAGCGTATGAGCGACGCCTTGCCGCTCGAACGCCTGCAAGGTGGCGCTGAAGCTCTGGCCTCCCTTGACCCAATTCAGCATCCCCTCGGACGTGGCGAGAGCGCCGTTGATCGCGAACGGGTTCTCGAGCGTGAAACTTCCGTTTGGCCCGCCGCCACTCATGTTGACGCCGAGCTGCTTGACGATCTCGCGCCGGATCTCGGCCACCGTGACCCGGAGGCTCACCTGGTCGGCCCCGCGGATGGTGAGAGAATTGATGACTTTTCCGCGCGAGCCGTTGGCGGCGTTTCCCCCCGAGCCATTGGGCGCTGAGCCGTTGGAGCCGACGGAAATGGAGACGCCGCCGGCTCCCGACGGCGACGCAGGGGTCGCATCGTTGACGAAGCCTGACGCGATATCGAGCGCCTTCTGGGCCTCTTCGGCCGACGCGACGGACCCGGTGAGGATGATCTTGTCCGCGACTGGGCGGACGCGGATGTCGTTTCCCGGGATCGCCGCGTTGAGCAGGTCCGTCAAGCCGCCAACGTCGACGCTGCCGACCGAGACTTCGATAGTCTCTATTCTTCGGCCGTCGCGCGCCAATGCGAAGATTGTCGTCTGGCCGTTGGCGACGCCGGAAATGTAGATGCGTTTCGCGGAGCGCACGATCGCATTGGCAGTCTTAGGGTCGCCAACGTAGATCTCCCCCGCGTCCTCGATCAGGTCGAATATTTTGGATTGGCCAACGCCCAATCGCAGATTTACGACTGCCGGTCTGGACGCGCCGCCCGCCGGCATCGAATCGCCGGCGTCGGCGGCGCGGAGGCTTGAAGCCGGGGCGATCGCAAACAGCGCGGCAGCGAAACAGACGCCGAACCTCGGCCGGCTCAGACTGCGATCGGAGGTCATGGTCCTGACTCCGTCTCTGGACAGCGAGCAGCGAACCGGGACGGGCTCACCGGGCGGCCTGCTGCGCGGCGCCGTAGCGAACGACTGTCAGGCCGGCCTTCCCCGAGCCATCGGTGTCGACAACGGTCCGGGCTGGTCCGCCGCTATCGACGAGGCTGCGGAGCGCGAGATGAAGAAGCGAATTCCCGGCTTGCTGGGCGAGGATGATCAGGTTGACCTGATCCGGATCGAGTTCGAGCGTCGCGTTGGTCCCGGTGATGACCTTTTTGCCATTCTGCTCCTCCACGTTCTGGCCGATCGCCAGGACCCGGACATTGGCGAGAATGGTCTGCGCCGTCATGACCTCGACCCCGCGCGCCTTCGTGGCGTCCTCGTCGCGCGCGAGACGGACGACGTCGACCCGATCGTTGGGGAGGATGAATCCGCCGGCCGAAGAATCGCCGCCATTGTCGATCTTGATCGCCACGGCGCGTTTTCCGGTTGGCAGGATTGCCGACATGAACCCGCCGGCTCCCGCCTTGACGAGCTTGTCATGCCGGATCGGCTCGCCGCGGATGAACGCGACCCGCGTCATGGCCCCGATCACATCCTCGAGCGCATCCGGCTTGGCCGACTTGGTGATCATCAATTCCGAGACGGCGGCTTTCGGCCAGGCCTGCCAGGACGTCGCCGTGTCGTTGACAACCGTTCCCATCGGCAGATCCTGAGCGGCCACGAGGACCTGCTCGACGTCGATTTTCGGCGGAGCCGCGGCGGAGGGGCTCGGCGCCGAGTTCGGGGCGCTCCCGAGGAAGATGTAGGTCGCCCCGAACGCCAGAATTGCGATGGTCCCGACGATGATCAGCTTCCGGTTCATGAAACGACGGCCTTTCAAACGCCGACCCGCACCCGGCGGGATTTAGACATCGCAATCGTCAAAGTACGGTTAATTGAAAGTATCGAATTGACTATTAACGTATGAAAACGCTTTCCAGGCGACATAGGATTTGATGGAATCAATCACGTTGCTGCTATGATATTCCGTAGAGAGGGCATCGAGACTTTCGCGAGCTCACCTTTGACTGTGAGAGTTGCGAGAAGATGTCCGTCTTGAGGTTAAAGACTATCCGCCGAGCTATCTAAACGTCACTCGTGGCTTTCAAGAGCGAATATGTCGAACAGGCGTGAAGGGAGCGGAGGAATCGACCGGCGCGCCTTCCGCCTAGACTGCCGCCGCCCAGATGCCCGAGCCCGGATATTGCATCAATCCGGCCGCCGCCAACGCGATCCCATAGGGCACGCCGGACTTGCAGTCGTGCAGGCGCGCGACCGAGGCGAAACGCCCGAGCGCGGCGGGCAACGGCGCCATCCGCGCGCCCAGGATGATCAGCGTAAGGATGCCGCCGAAGATTGCGGCGGCGACGCCGTAGTCGAGGATCGAGCTCCAGCCGAGCCATACGGCGGTCGCCGCCGCCAGTTTGGCGTCCCCGCCGCCGACCCAGCCAAGATTGAACATCACGAACGCCAGCGCGAGGATCGCCAGGGCGCAAGACAGGTTGAGAAGGATATCCGCGGCCGGAACGCCGAGCGGCGCCGCCAGGATCAGATAACCAAGCGCGAGACAGACGCAAATT
>Ga0209773_10000810_pt1 | contig 10535 bp, 11 predicted proteins | sample BogFormECP14_OM1_FD_188244 | JGI IMG/M metagenome (GOLD analysis project Ga0209773, IMG submission 188244) | Bog forest soil microbial communities from Calvert Island, British Columbia, Canada - ECP14_OM1 (SPAdes) (version 2) | ecosystem: Environmental > Aquatic > Freshwater > Wetlands > Bog ... | reverse complement strand
GAGACATAGACGCGGCTGCCGCCGATCACGGTTCGCCACGTCGGTCGGTCGATGAGATCGAGCAGGCCGTGATTGAGGCTGAAGCGGATGAACGCCTCGGCCGGATATTCGCCGACCCGCATCGCCGGAGTGGACCAGACCGCCGCCGCCATCGGATAGAGATAGCAGTCGCGAAAGGGCGCCCCATAGCCGCGCCGGTCGAGATAGGTTTCGAGCGGACCGAGATCCTCGCGGCCGACGTCCTTCCGCGCCTCGCGGAAGAATCGCACGATGTCGCTCAGCATCGACCAATAGAGCGGCCGCAGCAGGTTGGAGGGCTGCGCGACGAGACCGCGCAAGCCGGCGCCGGAATATTCGATCGCGCCGTCGTCGATCGAGGCCGCGAACGACATGTCGCTTTCGCGCGTCTTGACGCCAAGGCGCCCGAACAGGGCGGTGAGGTTCGGATAGGTGCGCTCATTGTAGACGATGAAGCCGCAATCGACCGGCGCGCCGTCCCAATCGAACGTATCGGAATGACCGCCGAGGCGCGGCTCGGCCTCGTAAAGGGTCACGTCGCAGGTCTTGGCGAGCAGCCACGCGGCGCTGAGCCCCGAAACGCCGCCGCCAACGACGGCGACCCGCAGCGGGTCTGATCGACGGGAACTCAAAATTACCCCTCCAGTCTCGAGGGATACGTCAGACCGCGGCGTTCGGATCAACAGTGATCCATTTCAAACAGTCACGCGTAGGATGCAGGTCTACCGAAGGATTGCGTGTGTGACTTGCGCCCTTGCGCGCCCCCGACCTTTGCGGAATAGGTCGGATGCTATGTCTGCGCCCGCGCCGTCCGCCGACGACATGAAACAATGGCTGAAAGCCGTCGCCGAGCATGAGGATCGCGGGGCCTTTGGCCGGCTGTTCCAATATTTCGCCCCCCGTATCGCTTCGTTCATGGAACGAGGCGGCCTGAACGCAGCGGAAGCTGAGGAGATCTCGCAGGAAACCATGGTTGTCGTTTGGAGAAAAGCCGCCCTCTACGATCCCGCCCAGGCAGGGGTGAGCACCTGGGTTTTCACTATTGCCCGCAATCTGCGTGTTGATCTGGCGCGCAAGGCGTCGCGGGCGAGCGCCGGGGTCGCCGCAATGAGGGAATTGCCAATGCGGCTGGAGGCTTCCGTCGAGGATATGGCGCTCGCCAGCGAGCGGGACGCGCGCGTGCGCAGCGCCATGGCGACGCTTTCGCCGGAGCAGGCGACCGTGCTCAGGCTGTCGTTCTTCGCCGAGAAGCCGCATGCCGAAATCGCCAAGGAGCTTTCCCTTCCGCTCGGTACGGTCAAATCGCGCACCCGCCTCGCCATGGCGAAGATCCGCGCCATCCTGGAGCGGGACCTGTGATTACCCACCATCCCTCCGACTTCACTCTGGCGCGTCTGGCCGCCGGGACGCTTGGCGCGGGACCGCAGCTTGTCGTCGCCACTCACCTCTCCGGATGCCCTCAGTGCCGCCGGGGGCTGCGGTCGTTTTGGGCGGTCGGCGGAGCAATGCTCGACGAAGCGCCGCCGACTCGCCTGAGCCCGGACGCATTTGCGCAGGCCCTGGCGAGGCTCCATGAGACTGATCCGCGCGCCGAGGCTGCGCCGCGCGTGCTTCACCCAGACCTGCCGCCACCCCTCAACGGGTATGAGATCGGTCCGTGGCGGGTCGTCGGTCGGAGGTTCCGGTGGCGACGGTTGACGTTGCCCGAATCGCCTGACGCCAATGTCATCATGCTCAAGGTCGGGGCCGGACAGCCGGTTCCCCACCACGGCCATTCCGGGACCGAATATACCCAGGTGCTGACCGGTTCGTTCACTGACTCGCTAGGGAGGTATCGCGCCGGCGACTGCATCGAGATGGACGAAGAGATCAATCACCAGCCGGTCGTCGATCAGGACGGCGAATGCATATGCCTGGCGGCGGTCGAGGGGCGGCTCAGGCTCAGCGGCTGGATCGGCCGCCTGATCCAGCCGCTGATCGGCATCTGAACCGCGATGCTGTGGCTCGCGGTTCTCGTGGCGCTCATGCTTTCCGGGGCCATGGCGCTGGCGTGGCGGGTCGCGCTGACGACGGGACAATCCGGGCGCATCGACGCTATCTGGGCGTTTGCCACCGGATTGGCCGCGGTCGCAGCGGCGGCCGCCTCGCATGGCGACCCGCTACGACGGACCTTGGTCTGCGCTATGGCCGCGATCTGGTCGCTCCGGCTCGCCCTCTACCTCTTGCGGCGCGCAATCAGCGGCGCCGGCGACCCGCGCTACGCCGCGTTGAAGCAGTCCTGGGGAGCGACGGCTTCGCGGCGGCTCTTTCTGTTCCTGCAGATCCAGGCTTTGTCGTCTTGGCCTCTGGCGTTGACGGCCTATTGCGCGGCGGGCGCGCTGCGGCCGGGGCTCGACGGGCGCGACGGGCTTGCGATCGCTCTCTTCGCCCTCGCTTTCGCCGGGGAAGCGATCGCCGACCAGCAAATGGCCGGTTTCAAGCGGGCGCGGGCCAATCGCGGCCGGATTTGCGATCAAGGCTTATGGGCGTGGTCGCGCCATCCAAATTATTTCTTCGAGTGGCTCAGTTGGCTCGCCTATCCGATCATGGCGGTCGGGGCGGGGTATCCGGCCGGATGGCTAGCGCTCTCCGGGCCGCTGGTCATGTATTGGCTGCTGGTTCACGTCTCGGGCGTGCCGCCGCTCGAAGCGCATCTCAGCCGCTCGCGGCCGGCGGAATTCGCCGCCTACGCCGAAAATGTCAGCGCGTTTTGGCCGCGCCCGCCGCGCCGGTCACGGTCGTTCGCGAAGCCATAACGAAGGCGAGATAGCCGCAGGCGGCGGCGATCGCCGAGAGCGCCGTTCCCCAGGCCATGTCGACGAGAGACAGGGTCAGCGGCCAATGCCGCAAGGTCGCCTGGTTGGTGAGGTCATAGGTCGCGTAGGCGCAGAGGCCATAGACGGCGCCGCGGCTCATCGCCTGGCTGAGCCTCGCCGCCGGACGGATCGCCAGGAAAACAAGGCCGCCGACGTAAATGAGATAAAATGCGACGGCAGCCGGCGCGTCGAATCCACTGCGCAAGAGCTCGCCGATCGCCGGGCGATAGATGGATTCGCCTGTAAAGCTCAGCCAGACAAAGTCGAGACCGCAGAAGACGGCGAGGGCGGCTAAATAGGCGACCACGAGCGTTCGCAAGCCGGGCATCCTTCTGTCGCGAGCACTCTCCAGTTACGAACCGATGGCGGCCGCCTCCGGCACGGACTTCGCTTTCGTCGTTGCGATCGCGCTCTAGCGTTTGACGTCATCCGGCATCCAACTTACAAAGAGCAACGCCCCGCGACGAGGGCATCAAAGATACATCCGAAGCGGATTCGCTGGGCCGGCGATAAAGCGCGACCCAGTTTTGGACATGGGAGAGAAACGATGCTCACGATCAAGGCGGCGCTCGCCGGAACGCTTGCTGGCGCCCTCGCCGCGACAGCGGCGCTGGCCGAACCCAAGACCAACATGCTGCATCAATGGTCCGAAGGCTCGGACGCGGCCGCGATCGCCAAGCTTGGCGAGATGTTCACAGCCGCCGGCGGCACGTGGGAGCAGACCTCGATCGCCGGGCACACCGCCAATACGCTTGCCAAACTGCGCGCCGACGTCGTCGCCGGCAACGCGCCGCCGGCCGTCCAGCTCAAGGGTCCGGAAATCGCGGAATGGAACGAGACCGGCATGACCGCCAATCTCGATGACCTCGCCAACAAGGAAGGGTGGGACAAGGTCGTCGCCCCCGAGCTGCTGCCGGTGATGAAGCCGACCGGTCATTGGGTCGCCGCGCCGATGAACATCCACCGCATCAACTGGATCTGGGGCTCGACCAAGGCGATGGAGCAGGCGGGAATCAAGGAGTTGCCGAAAACCTGGGCGGAATTCAACGCCGCCTGCGACAAGGCGCTCGCCGCCCATCTCATCTGTCTCGGCCATTTCAGTCAGGACTGGACGGACGCGACGACGTTCGAGGTGGTCGTGTACGGCCAGAACATCGATCTCTTCCGCAAGGCCTTCGTCGAGGGCGACGTCAATGCGATGCGCTCGCCGGAAATGGTGAAAGCGTTCGAGCAGTATCGAACCATGGTGTCGAAATACATGGATCCGGCGATCGCCGGGCGCGACTATCAGACCACGACCGACATGATCGCCAAGAACCAGGCGGTGTTCATGATCATGGGCGACTGGCAGATCGGCATTTTCACCGCCGCGGGGCTGAAGTCGCCGCAAGACTACGTCTGCGCGCAGGCGCCGACCGACTGGGGCAAGCCCGGCTTCATCCTGAACTCGGATTCGGTCGTCTTTTTCAAGCAGAAGGATCCCGACTACATCGAGGGCCAGAAGCTGCTCGCCCATCTCATTCTGTCGCCGCAGTTCCAGACCGTGTTCAACCAGGCGAAAGGCTCGATTCCCGCCCGTCTCGACGTCGATCTGAGCAATGGGTTCAATCCCTGTCAGCAATTGTCGCAGAAGGACCTGCAGGCCTCGATCGCCGGGGGCACGCTGGTGCGCTCGATGGCGCATAACATGACCGTTCTGCAAAAGTATCGCGGCGCGATGATGGAAGTCATAACCTCGTTCGTGAACACGCCGGGAATGTCGGCGAAGGACGCCGCCAACGCCATGGCTGACGCGGTCGAAGCCCAGAAGTAGCCCCTCGAGCGCCGCCGCGCGGCGAACCTAGCGCGCGGCGGCCAATCTTCATGGGAACGCGAGCGCCATGGCGAACGCTCTGAGCGGGATCGCGGCGGTTCGGAAGCCGGCCCGCGGACGCGACATGCTGACTGCCTGGACCCCGCGGCTGGTCATCCTGCCGGCGGCTTTGGCCAGCTTCGTCTACGTCTTCGTCTTCACGCTGTGGACGTTGTACGTCTCGATGTCGAACAGCACGCTCCTGCCAACATACCAGTTCGTCGGCCTCAAGCCCTATTTCGAACTGTGGTCGAACCAGCGCTGGTCGATCGCCTATGGCAATCTTTTCTACTTCAGCGCTTTCTATGTCGTCCTGGCGATGGTCATCGGCCTCGCGCTCGCTATCGCCATCGATCAGCGGGTCAAGGGCGAAGCGGTCTGGCGAACGATCTTCCTCTATCCGCTCGCGGTCTCTTTCATAGTCACGGGGTCGGTTTGGAATTGGCTCTACAGTCCTAACGAAGGAATTGAGCATTTCGTGCGCAGCCTGGGCTGGGCCGATTTCACCTTCCGCATCACATCGAACCGCGAAACCGCCATCTACGCGATCATCGCCACCGGCATCTGGCAATCCACGGGTTTCGCAATGGCCCTTTTTCTTGCCGGCCTGCGCTCGGTCGATCCGGACCTCATCAAGGCGGCGCAAATCGACGGCGCGGGCCCGGCTCGCATCTATCGCAAGGTGATCCTGCCTTCGATTGCGCCGATTTTCATCGCGGTCGCGGTTGTGCTGCTGCAATTTGCGATCAAGACGTTCGATCTGGTCGTGGCGCTGACCCAGGGCGGGCCGGGTATCGCGACCACCTTTCCAGCGAACTATGTCTATGACCTCATGTTCCAGCGCGGACAGATCGCAATCGGCGCGGCGGCCTCGATCATGATGCTGCTGGCGCTCGCGGCCGTGCTTGTCCCCTATGCGGTCTGGACGACGTGGCGCTCGCGCCGGGGGGCGATCCGTGGTTGACGCGACCTACGACCTCGCCTTCGATCCACACGCCCGCTCGGCGAACCTTCGTTTCATTGCCGGCCGCATCGCCGTTTATGGCTTCCTCGGCCTTTTCGCCCTCATTTACCTCATCCCGCTGTTTGTCATCGTCGCCAATTCCTTCCGCGAATTGCCGGAGATCACCCGCAACGGGCTGATCGCGATCCCGCAAAGCTTTTCCTTGAAAGCATGGCCGCAAGCGTGGCTTCATCATTGCGTGGCCGGCACCTGCGAGGGAATTCACCGCAATTTCTACAATTCGTTGATCATGACCATTCCGGCGACGATCTTTTCGACCGTGCTCGGCGCCATCAACGGCTACGTGCTCTCGAAGTGGCGTTTTCCCGGATCAGAGACGCTATTCGCCTGCATGACGCTCGGCGTCTTCATGCCGGGTCAAGTCTCGCTGTTGCCCTGGGCGTTCATTCTCGGGACCGTGGGGTTGTCCAACACGATTTATGGGCTCATTCTCGTCCATGTCGTTCAGGGCATGTCGTTCACGACATTGTTCTGCCGCAACTACTATGTCGGTATTCCGGACGACCTCATCAAAGCCGCGCGCATCGACGGGGCCGGATTCTGGCGCATCTTTTTCAAGATCATTCTTCCCTTGTCGCCGCCGATCCTTATCGTCACCGTCATCTGGCAATTCACCGGCATCTGGAACGAGTATCTGTTCGGCGTCGTCTTCACCGGCGGGCGCCAGCAGCCGGTGACCGCGGCGCTGGTGGGGCTCGCGACCAATTCCATGAACGCCCGCTCCTACGACGTCGCAAGCTGCGCCGTGCTGATCGCCGCGATACCGCCGCTCCTGATCTACTTCTTCGGCGGCAAGTATTTCGTTCGCGGCCTGACCCAGGGCGCGATCAAATGAGCGGGCGAAAATGGCGACGCTGACCATCTCGGGGCTGTACAAGCGGTTCGGCCCGGTCGAGGTGCTGAAGGGCATCGACCTCGAAGCGCGCACGGGCGAATTCGTTGCCCTCGTCGGCCCGTCCGGATGCGGCAAGTCGACGCTCCTCGCCATGATCGCCGGACTTGAGAGCGTCAGCGAGGGCGAAATTCGCATCGACGGAACGCTGGTGAACTCGGTCGCGCCAAAGGATCGCGACATCGCCATGGTGTTTCAATCCTATGCCCTTTACCCGACGATGACCGCGCGCCAGAACATGACCTTCGGCATGGAGAGCCGGGGAGTGCCGAAGGCCGAGCAGGACACGGCGATCAAGCGCGTCGCCTCGCTGTTGCAGATCGAGCCGCTCCTGAACCGCAAGCCCGGCCAGTTGTCCGGCGGGCAGCGGCAGCGCGTCGCCATGGGGCGGGCGCTGGTGCGCGATCCGAAGCTTTTCCTGTTCGACGAGCCGTTGTCCAATCTCGACGCCAAGCTGCGCGTCGACATGCGCACCGAGATCAAGAAGCTGCACTTGAGGGTCGGCAAGACCACGATCTATGTCACCCATGACCAGATCGAGGCGATGACGCTCGCCTCCCGCATCGCCGTCATGCACCAAGGCTCGATCCAGCAATTCGACGAGCCGCAGGTCGTCTACGACCACCCCGCCAACATATTTGTCGCCGGCTTCATGGGGTCGCCGTCGATGAATTTCATTCCCGGCGAGCTCACGAAGGTCGACGGCCATCCGGCGGTCGCGATTGCGCTCGCCGGCGGTGAGACCGCGATGCTGCCGCTTCCGCAACCGCCCCAGTCCCGGCCCGCGAACGGCAAGGTGGTGCTGGGCGTGCGGCCGGAGCACCTGTTCCGCTACGATCCGACCCTGAAGTCGCAGAAGGCAGGGCTCGCGATGCTGACGGCGCCGGTCGAGGTGGTCGAGCCGACCGGGGCTGAGACCCACGCTGTCTTGAAAGTCGGCGAGCGCGAGATTGTCGGCCGCTTCGATCCCGACGGGGCTCCCCGCCTCGGCGAGCTGTTGCCGCTCGGGATCGACATGGCGCATGCGTGCCTGTTCGATCCCGACACTCAGGCCCTCATCCGGCTGGGCTCGGCTTGACCTTCGCTGCCTATCCCAGCCTTAAGGCGCGTACGGTGTTCGTCAGCGGCGGCGCGACCGGCATCGGCGCCGACATCGTACGCGCTTTTGCCCGCAATCATGCGCGCGTCGCGTTTGTCGACCTCCAGGGCCACGAGGGCGAGGCGCTGGCGGCGGGGCTGACGGAGATGGGCGAGACGGCGCTCTTTCTCCGCTGCGACGTCACCGACATCCCGGCGCTCCAGGCGTCGATCGCGGAAGCGGGCGCGAAACTCGGTCCGATCGCGGTATTGGTCAATAACGCCGCCAATGACGAGCGCCACACGGTCGCTGACGTGACCGCGGACTACTGGGACCACGCGCAGAATGTGAATCTGAGGCATCATTTTTTCGCCGCCCAGGCCGTCCACCCGCAGATGCGCGAGCTTGGGCACGGCTCAATCGTCAATCTCTCCTCGATCGCCTGGCGCGGGGCGGCCGAAATGCCGGCCTATTCGGCCGCCAAGGCCGGGATCATCGGCCTCACCCACGCGCTCGCGCGCGCTTTCGGCCCGGATCACATCCGCGTCAACGCGATCGAACCCGGGGCGGTGATGACCGATCGGCAGCGACGTCTGTGGTACAAGACGCCGGAATCAGTCGCCGCGATCGTTCAGCGCCAGTCGATCAAGGAGACGCTGCTTGGCGACGACATCGCCCGCATGGCGTTGTTTCTCGGCGCCGACGATAGCCGCCTGGTCACCAAGCAGTCGATCACCGTCGATGCGGGGCTAAGATGAACGAAAACGTGAAGCCGCTTCAGCCGGAGACGCGGGGAACCGCTTTCGCCCTCGGCCTCAACCCCTACGGCCTGACCTATCATCTCGGGCTGCAAGGCGCTGGCGGGCCGCGCGCCAATCCAAAAGGCGCGGGGCTCGACGGATTTATCGCCATCGCAACCGAGCTTGGCGCCAAGGTTCTGGAGATCTACGACCCGTGGCTCCGGGCGCTGAGCGACGACGAGCTCCGAGCGCTCCGCGATCGGCTCGCGGCCCTCGGTATGACGCCCGTCGTTAGCTCGGGAATGATGATGGGTCCGTTCGAGAGCGCCTTGCGCTCGGCCCGCGCGCTCGACGCCAAGATCATTCGCTACGGCCTGACTACGGTGCTGTGCGGGGACCGCCATGCGCTCGGAGAGAAATGGAAGGAGCTGGTCACCAGTGTTCGCGCCGCGCTCGCCGACCGCGGGCCGCGCGCGTTCGACGACGGCAGAACGCTGGCGATCGAAAATCATCAGGATTTCGGCAGCGATGAGCTGGCGGACTTTTGTGAGCGCGCGCCGGGCGTTGGAATATGCCTCGATACCGGCAACACGTTTCCGGTCGCCGAGGCGCCGCTCGACTTTACCCGCCGCGTCGCCCCGCATGTGCGGCATGTCCATCTCAAAGACTACCGGGTGCAGTTCACCGATGAAGGCTATCGCCTGGTGCGCTGCGCGATCGGCGATGGCGCCGTGCCGATCGCCGCGATGCTCGACATCCTGGCGGCGCGCGGCGAGACGCTGACGGCGGTGCTCGAGCCGGGAGCGCTCGAGGCGCGGCACGTGCGATTCTTGCGGCCGGAATGGTGGAGCTTTTATCCGCCGAAGCCGGCGTCCGGGTTCGCCGCCTGCCTCGCTGCGGCCCGCGTCAACCGCCTCGCCGACGACGCCGACACGCGCACGCCCTGGGAGCGCGGCGAGGACGCCACGATCGCCGACTACGAACTCGCCATGATCCGCCGCAGCGCCCGCAACATGCGCGCGATCGGCCTTGGCCCCGGGAAAGGAAACTGACGGATGACGAAGGAGCTCACCGGCAAGATCGCGTTCGTCACCGGCTCGGGCCGCGGGCTCGGGCGGGCGATGGCGGAACGGCTGGCGGAACTCGGCGCGGACGTCGCCATCCACGACATATCCTGGACCGCGCCGGCCAAATTCGGCGAGGCCCCCGATCTCGGTGCGGTCGCCAAGGCGATCGCCCGGCATGGCGGCAAGACCGCGGCGGTGGTCGGCAACATCGGCGACAAGGCGGCGGTGGCGAGAATGAAGGAGGAGATTGAGGCCAAGCTCGGCCGGGTCGATATCCTGGTCAATTGCGCCGGCGGCGACATCGGCGCGTCGGGCGGCAAGCCGCAGCCGAACGATGCGCTCGGCATTCCGCTCGAGGACATCAGGGCGCTGACCGAGAACAACCTCTACGGCACGATCCTGGTCTGCCAGGCGTTCGTGCCGTCGATGGTGAAAGCGGGAAGCGGATCGGTGATCAACATCGGCTCCGCCGCGGCGCAGTTCGGGGTGACCAACGGGGTCATCTATGCGGCGCTCAAGGCCGCCGTCATCCACTATACGCGCTGCCTTGCTGCGGACGTCCGGACGGAGGGCGTCCGGGTCAATGCGGTGAGCCCGGGGGCGACGAAGACCGCGCGCTTTGAGGCGACGCGGGTCGTCGATCCGGAAAAGATGGATTCGTCGATCAAGTCGCTCATTCGCTATGGCGAGCCGGAAGAGATGGCCGACGCGGTCGCCTTCCTGGCCGGGCCCAGAAGCAAGTATATCAGCGGCCAGGTTCTTCGGGTGGACGGCGGAGAAACGCTGTTTCCGGGCTGACGAACGGCTAAGAGCAAAAACGGGAGAGTTGAAAGTGTCGGACGCCAAACGTTTTGAGGGGATGACGGCGGTGGTCACGGGCGGGGCGTCCGGCATCGGGTTCGGCGTTGCAAAGCGGATCACCGCCGAGGGCGGGCGGGTCACGATCTGGGACCAGGATCCCGCGCGTTTGAAAGCTGCGGTTGCGGAGGTTGGCGCCAAAGCCGCCCGA
>Ga0209773_10000809_pt1 | contig 10538 bp, 13 predicted proteins | sample BogFormECP14_OM1_FD_188244 | JGI IMG/M metagenome (GOLD analysis project Ga0209773, IMG submission 188244) | Bog forest soil microbial communities from Calvert Island, British Columbia, Canada - ECP14_OM1 (SPAdes) (version 2) | ecosystem: Environmental > Aquatic > Freshwater > Wetlands > Bog ... | reverse complement strand
CCGGACCCGGCGGCGGCGGTGGCGGCGCTGGCAGCACTGGTCAAACCCGGCGGGGATGTCGTGGTTTCCACGCTCAATCGCAAACCGCTGGCATTTGCCGTGGCCATCATCGGCGCGGAGTACATCACGCGGATATTGCCGCGGGGTACGCATGAATATTTGAAATTCATTCGACCCTCGGAGCTGGCCAGATGGGGGCGCGAGGCAGGCCTCGAGCTCATCGACCTGACCGGGATCACTTACAATCCACTGACGCGATCATTTCGACTTTCATCGAACACCGACATCAATTACCTTGCACACTTCAAACGTCCCGCGAGCTGAGCCGGCGCCCACCGTGCGGGCGGTGTTGTTCGATCTGGACGGCACGCTGCTCGATACCGCGCCGGACATGGTCGGCGCTCTGAACGCACTGCGCGGCGAACAAGCGCTTGCCCCGATGCCCTATGAAGCAGTCCGTGGCGGCGTGAGTCATGGCGCCGCGCGCGTCGTCAGAACCGGATTTCCGGACGCAGATGCGCAGAGTTTTGCGTCCCTGCAGCGGCGCTTTCTGGAGATTTACCGCGGCGCGCTGAGTCGCGGAACGCGGCTGTTTCCCGGCATGCAGCAAGTCCTGGAGACTCTCGCGGCCCGCGGCATCAAGGCCGGCATCGTCACCAACAAGGCGGCATGGCTCACGGAGCCCTTGCTCGGGGAGTTGGGATTGCGCGCGTGCTTCGTCTGCGTGGTCAGCGGCGATACCCTCACGGAAAAAAAGCCCCATCCCCTGCCCTTGCTGCACGCGGCTACGCTCGCCGGCGTCGCTCCAGGGGATTGCATTTATGTCGGCGATGCGGAGCGCGACGTGCAGGCCGCACACCGGGCCGGCATGCCCGCCCTGGTCGCAAACTATGGTTACGTGCTGCCCGGCGAGGACACGGCCGCCTGGGGCGGCGACGCCTATTTGAATGCGCCGATGGATCTTTTGGACTGGCTGAGATTGCATGACTGACAGTGTTTGGCTGGCGTGGGTCTTGGGCGCAGGGTTGGGCGCCGTGCTCGGCGCTCTGGCGGCGCTCTTATGGCGCGCACGGCGCGAACAGGCGCTGCGGATCGATGCCGAACTGCTGCGCGGCCGTCTCAAGACCGAGGAGGCCTTAAGCGCGGAGCGCGAGCAGGCACTGGCACGCGCGCGCGACCAATTGCAGGCCGTATTCGGCGAACTCGCGCGCGACAGCTTGCAGAGCAACAGCGAGGTTTTTCTGCAGCTGGCGCGCGAAAGACTGACTCGGCAACAGCTGGACGCCTCGCAGGCGCTGAAAGAACGCGAATCCGCCATTGAAGCCTTGGTGAGACCGATACGCGATGCCTTGGCCAAAACCGAAGCCCAGATTCAATCGATAGAGCGCGATCGCATCGACTCATTCGCGACCATCCGGGCGCAGATGGAGGTTTTGGCGAGTGGCCAGAGCACCCTGTCGCGCGAAACGCGCAACCTGGTCACGGCTCTGCGCCGCCCTGATGTGCGGGGGCAATGGGGCGAGATCACACTGCGCCGGCTGGTGGAATTGTCCGGCATGACTGCGCATGTCGACTTCACTGAACAGCAGCATCGCAATACCGACTCGGGCGCCATACGACCCGACATGATTGTGCACATGCCGGAGCGGCGCGACATCGTGGTCGACGTCAAGACGCCGCTGGATGCCTATCTTGCAGCGGTGGAGGCCCAGGATGACGAGGAACGCAGCGCGCAGCTGCGCCGCCATGCGCAAATCGTCGGGGTAAGGGTGCGCGAACTGTCCTCGAAGCAGTATTGGTCGCAGTTCGAACGCAGTCCGGATTTCGTTGTCTTGTTCCTGCCGGGAGACCAATTCCTCGCCGCTGCGTTGCAGGAAAATCCGGGTCTTCTTGACGATTCGATGCGTCAGAACGTCATGCTGGCGACGCCGACCAGTTTGGTTGCGCTATTGAAAGCCGTCTCGTATGGATGGAAGCAAACGGTGCTTGCCGCGAATGCCGAGGAGGTTCGCCGCCTCGGCGAGGAGCTGTACAAGCGCTTGGCGGTATTCGGCGAGCATCTTGGCAAGTTGGGCAAGTCCCTCGGCAGCAGCGTCGAGGCTTTCAATCGCGCAGTGGGCTCGTTGGAGCAGCAGGTATTGCCCTCGGCACGCCGTTTTCCCGAGCTTGGGCTGCGCGTGAATCGCGAGATCGATCACATCGAGCCGGTCGCGGACCTCGCCCGCATACCGCGCGCGCCGGCCACCGACAGCGACTCTGCCGATGAAACAAGCGACGACGAATCTTGATGCAAGTTATCGCGCGCGCGCGATACCCCTGGGCTCGGCACGACATTGGAGCTGGCTGTTTGCAAGCTCCGAATCCCGCGCACCGCTGCTCGGCGTTTACGCGCTGCTCGCGGAATGGAGCGCCTTGATGGATCCAGCCAGTGAAATGAGCGCGGCGCGCATCAAGCTGGCATGGTGGCAGGAGGAGATGCGCCGCATGACCGCCCGGGTGCCGATCCATCCCATCGGTGCGTACTTGATGTCGCTGCCGCGCGCGCCGCAGGTGGATTTCGCGCCATTGCAGCGGAGCATAGATGCTGCCGCCGCCGAAGTGGATGGCGCGCCGCTGGAAAGCGGCGCTGACCTAGCGCCGCACGCACATGCGCTGCGCGCCATTCCCCTGGAGGTGGCGTCGCGGCTCGCCGGCGAGGGCTTCGATGAGGCGGGCTTGAGTCAATGTACCGAGGCACTGGCCGAAGCCGAACATTTATCAAGGTTGGTGGCCGACTATCGGCGCGCAGCTCGCGCCGGCCGCGTGCCGTTCGCGGTGGATGAGCTCATGGCGGCCGGCATCGATAACGCCAATTTAGCAGCCGATCAACCGCCGGCGCGCCTCGAAAATTACCTTGGACTTCTGCGCGAACGCGCCGCGCATCGATATGAAGTCGCTGCCCTCGCTCTGCCGCGCGGCCAGAGGAGGCAGCAGCGCCATTTGCTGGTGCTCGCGGCGCTCGGGCTCAAACATTTGCGGCAACGCTCGCCAACCCGGAAATCTCGAGGCCCACAGGATATGCTGCTGGCATGGAGCACGGCGCGGCGCGCCGATCATTGAACTTGAGTCCGCCCATGGTCCCCAAACAATTCATCGCCGATCCCGACTTGCTTTCCGGCCGCGAGATTTTGATCACCGGCGCAAGCAGCGGACTCGGCCGCGCGCTCGCCATCGAATGCGCTCGCGCCGGCGCCACTGTCATCCTGTCGGGACGCAATCTGTCCAAGCTTGAGCGGGTGTACGATGAAATCGCGGCACTGGCCGCCGCGACGCCCGCGATCGCGGTGCTCGATCTCGCGGTCGCGACCGCCGTGGATTACGACGCGCTGGCGCGGATCATCGGCACCGAGTTCGGTAAACTGGACGGCGTGGTGCACGCCGCGGCGCAGCTCGGCGATCGTACGCCGCTCGAGCAATATGACGTACCCACATGGTGCAAGGTGCTACACGTGAATCTAACCGCGCCGTTCATCTTGACGCAGGTGTTGCTGCCGTATCTGCGCAAATCCGCGGACGCCTCCGTCATATTCGTCAGCAGCGGTGTGGTGAAGCAATCCCGGCCGTACTGGGGCGCATACGCCGTGGCCAAGAGCGGCCTGGAGTCGGTGCGCAGCATGCTCGCGGAGGAACTGCAAGGCGAGCCGAATATCCGCGTGAATAGCGTGAACCCGGGCCGCATGCGCACCGCAATGCGCGCGGCAGCGTATCCGGCCGAGGATCCAAACACGCTACCCACACCGGCGTCGGTCAGCGGCGCATTTCTGTACTTGCTGAGCGCGCGCGGCCGGAGTATTGATGGGCAGTTCATTGACGCGCAATAACAACGAGGACCTCAACAGTGCACTTACGGACACTTATTTCAGCTTGCGCGATATCGGCTGCCTTCTGCATCGTGGCGGGAAGTGCCCGGGCCGCACCGGCGCCGGCGCCGGGATTGACCCGGCCGCTGGAAGGCGACTTTGTCCTCCATGATTTCCATTTCGCCTCCGGCGAGACGCTGCCGGAAGTGCGCATGCACTACACGTTTTTCGGCAGACCGCACAAGGACCCCTTAGGACACGTCAGCAACGCGGTGCTGATTCTGCACGGCACCGGCGGTTCCGGCCGCAGTCTCGTCAACGATAGATTCTCCGGCGTGCTGTTTCAGAAAGGTCAACTTCTGGACGCCGATAAATATTTCATAGTGCTGCCGGACGATATCGGGCATGGCAATTCCAGCAAACCCAGCGACGCACTGCACGCCCATTTTCCGCAATATAACTACCAAGATATGGTGGCCGCGGAATACGCATTGATCAAGGGTCTGGGAGTGGAGCATCTGCGGCTGGTCATGGGCACCTCGATGGGATGCATGCACACATTCATGTGGGGCGAGGCGTATCCCGACTTCATGGATGCGCTGATGCCGCTCGCCTGCCTGCCGGTGCAAATTGCGGGACGAAATCGCCTCTGGCGCGACCTCCTCATGGAGGCGATTCGCAATGATCCACAGTGGATGAACGGCGACTACAGCAGCGAACCTGTGGCCGCACTGCGTAGCGCCGCGGGCCTGCTGTTGATTGCCGGCAGCGCACCCATACAAATGCAGCTTTCGCTGCCGAGCCAGGCCGCCGCGGATGAATTTCTGCGGAAATACATGGCGCGCGAGATGGACGACTTGGACGCCAACGATCTCTTGTACGCCGTCAACGCCTCGCGCGACTACGACCCCTCCCCCGGATTGGAGAAAATCAAAGCGCCGCTGCTGCTGATCAACTCCGGCGACGATTTCATCAACCCTCCGGAACTAGGGATTGCGGAACGGGAAATCAAGCGCGTCGCCAATGGGCGCTTCGTGCTGCTGCCGGCCTCCGATCAGACTCACGGCCATGGAACGCACACCTGGGCCGCGGTATGGCAGAAGTATCTGGCGCAATTGCTGGATGAATCGGCCGCGAGCGCGAAGACGCCGGCCGCAAAGTAGCAATCGTAGAGCTACGCGGGATCCGGCGCTGCTTCACCAAGCAAGGCGGCGTCGATCTCATTGATCAACGCATTGCGTTCGCTCACCAGCATCGCGCGGGAGTGCCCGCGCGGCAGTTCGCGCGCCAGATGCACGGGTCCAAAGCGCACGCGCATCAAGCGGCTGACGATCAGGCCGCGCGCCGCCCACCAGTGCCGCACCTGCGCCGAGCGCGTCGCGCGCACCGTGACGGTGAGCCAATGATTGAACCCTTCTCCATATTTCGCCTCGGCGCGAAGAATGCTCATCGGCTCGCCCTCGCAGTCGGTGGCGGCGCGGAACTCCTCGACCAGGGTCTCATTCAGCGGACCGCGCATTCGCAGCACGTAGTCGATGGTCAGCGCGTGCACGCCGCGGGACACGCGGTGCGCCCATGACCCATCGTCGGTGAGAATTTCCAATCCTCCGTCGACCGGGGGCATGGGCTGGATTGCCAGCCACCGGCCTGAAGAGCGCGGCAGGTTCAGGTGCTCGGCTGCACGCGAGGTCGCCGCCTTGAGGTCGAGGCTCTCGCCCGGCGAGCGATGAAACAGCAGTACCCGCAGTTCCTTGACGGCCGAGGCCGGGCGTTCGACGACTTCGCCGGCCGCTATTTGGCTGGCGACTTGTTCGGGGAGGATGTGGACTATGTGCTCGGACATAATCTTCGGCGGGACCTGGTTAGAGATTGTAGCTTTCCGAGCGGGTACTCAAGCAACCGGGGGCTTTCGCTGGTTCATTGTTTCGCGTATCACTGCATAACTCGTGCGATGAAAAAAGTTGCGGTAATGCTGCTCGGCGCGGCGATCATGGTGGCTGCGGCGGCGGCGGGCGTTTATGCGGCGCCGATCAAGATTGGGGTTGGCGTGATTGGGCCGATTTCGCCGCAGACTGAGGCTGATATCGACGAGCTGGTCGGCAAGCTGCCCAACGTCAAGGCGGTGCCGATTCAGCCGCCGGGGGGCGTCGATGCGTGCGTCAAGCGTTTTGTCGTGGGCGACCCGGACGACAGGCTCGACGCCGTGATGATCGTCAGCCTGCCGACGGAATCGTTTCAATCGTCGCGCGACTCGAACGAGGCCAAGTTCACCGGCGCCTACGAAATCTGGACGCTGAATCTGTCGACGCTGGCCGAGGACCGCCATCGCTTTACCTTTACCGACAACGAACCGATTATCGGCGGCGCGTCGGCCTTCCTGGCGCTGCCGGCGCAGGTGTTCGCCGAGCGCGCGACCGGCAAGAAACTGATTTCGAGCGATCAATACCAGGCGTTCGAGGCGGTGCAGACGCGGGTCGAGTCGAAGCTCGTCGCTGCGACCAAGCTCTACCTGATGACCGCGTCGATTCGCGACACGGCGCCGCTGGTGCCACTCGATACGGCCAAGGCTTTGCTGGATCGCGGCGACGGCGAGGACGCGATGGCGGTGTTCAAGTCGGCGGGAATCAACAATCCTGAAGTTCAGCAGATGATCGCGAACGCGCAGGGCCAGTTGAAGCGCAGCGCGGCGAATGCGCTGCTCGGACGCACGCTCGGAGCGATGGCGGGCGGGAATGCGGACGCGGCGCGGCTGATACTGGCCGACTATGAGAAGGCGCCGTCGGCCGAGAGCTCGCGCGCGGATTCGATTCGGCGGGTGCTGGCGTACGTGCCCGCTCACACCGAATCGCCGTACGACGGCGTGATGAAGAGCGACGTACCCACGCTCGATCATCAGGCGTTCGTCGCGATGATCAAGCAGATGTTCAGCGAGCAGACGGGCTCGGCGCCGGACGACGTGATCGTCGGCGCGCGGGATATCACGATCGAGGACAAGGACGCGCCGCAGGGGCTCAAGGAGCAACTCGACAGCTACGCGGCTGCTCTCGGGCGCAGCGCGTGGCTGATGAGCCTCAAGTGCGGATGCGACGCTAGCGCGGTGCTGGAGAGCGAAGCGGTCGGCGAGGCGCTGCTGAAGGCGAAGTATTCACCCTCTTTCAAGCGGCCGCAGGTCGGGCTACCTTAGAGGGATCATTCTGGTTCGAACGGAAGACAAATGAGACATTGCGCATATTGTAAAAAGCATCCGTCGGTCGGCAACAACGTCAGTCACGCCAACAACAAGACCAAGCGTCGGTGGAATCCCAACCTGCAGGAAGTGCGGGCGGAGATAAACGGCAACGTGCGGCGGATTTTGGTCTGCACGCGCTGTATTCGCGGCGGGAAGGTTAAGAAGAGCGCTTAGCGGAGCAATCCACTTTATTTAATGTGAAACCACGGTGGTTTCACGCTTCCTCGGCAGGGGTGACCCCTGCACCAAGTAATAGGATCCTCAGAGTAGCGGTTCTAGCTTTTCGGGCGGACGCGCGATGATTGCGCGCTTGCCCCTGATTACGATCGGACGCTGCATCAGCTCGGGATGCTTGAGCAGGAGCGCGACGACCGACTTCTTGTCGGCGTAGGCTGCCGCGTCGAGCCCGAGTTCCTTGAAGCGCTTGTCCTTGCGGACGAGATCGGCGACGGGCACGTCGAGCAGGTCGACGATTTTGTCGAGCGCCTCGCGCGTCGGGTGATTCTTCAGATATTCGACGATGTCGAAGTCGACATCGCGGGTGCGGAGCAGTTCGAGGGCGCCGCGCGAGTTGCCGCAGGCCGGGTTGTGGTACAGCGTTATGCGTTCCATCGTTTTTCTCTGCGCTTATTTTCGCTCCATTTGCCGCCTGCGATCAAACAACGACAGACGGTGCGCAGGCTTTGATGGGAATGGCGGTAGCGGCTACAATTCAGCCGTCGCGAAAGCTATTGCCATGGAGACTTTGTGAAGAACAGATCCAATCTCAAGTCGGGACGCAATTTTCGTTTCGCGGCAGTCGCGTTGTCAGTCGCAATCGGCGCGGGCCTCGCGGCCGGAGCGCGGATTGCGGGCGCGGCGAACGTGAGCGGCACGATGTCGTATCGGGACGGCAGTCCGGCAGACAAACGCGAACTCCACTACGAGAACCGCGTGACCAGCGATATGTTCGTCGCGCCGACCAAGCCCGACGGCTCGTTCACGGCGGATCTGCCGCCCGGGCTGTACGATCTTCGCGCCGAGCGGGGCGTCGTGCTGGCCAGCAAGATCCAGGTCGGCAGCGCGGACGTTAATATCGGCCATGTCGTCGAGCCGGCGCCGCTCGACGTGCGCCGACTGTTCGAGCGTCAAGGCGTGGCGGAAACGCTCGTTGAAAGTCCGGCGCCGGCGACGGCGAACCTGACGACCGGACGTGCGATCGCGGCGATGAGATACGGTCACGAGGCGATTGCGCCGATGGGAGCGCCGGGGACGCCGGCGCCCGAATCGACCCCGCTGGGCGAGGCAACTCCGGTCGGGGTGGGGTCGCCGTCGGCGATGGAATCGCCGCTGCCGGGCGGGTACTGAGAGAGTCCGCGACTGGTTGCTCGCGAAGAGAAGAACCTGACCGCTGCCCTTCCCGCTCGGGAAGGGGAACCGGTCGCGATCATAAATTGCGCGGCCGCAGAACCCTCACCTGACCTCTCCCTTCAACTAACGAGCGAAGGATCAGTGCCGTGGCGCTCGTTGGTGTGCGTCTCGTCCTTTACATAAGCCTATCAAAAGTACAATAATCCTACTCTTAGTTTAGAGTGCGAGGGAGTTCAGGTCCGGCTGAGGTTCGACGGGGGCGTTTTATTTTTGAGGACAACGGCCAATTTCGACCAGAAAAGCAGGAGGGCACGGGAATGGACAAGCTGACGGGGATATTCGCGAGGATGACCGAAGGCGAACGCGGACAGACGATGGCTGAGTATGCGCTGATTATGGCGGCGGTCGCGGTAATCGTATTCGTCGCATACCAGAAGATGGGGACGACGATCACCACGTTGCTGGGCACCGTGAATACCCAACTCTAAGGTTCGGTTCCAGTTTGCTCAGCGGGCTGACGCTCCATCGGGTGCGTTGGCCTTTTTTTTGAGACGTGTCAGGTGCGTTCGACGAATTCGAGGCGATTGCCCCACGGGTCGCGCACGAAGAAACGTTCCTGACCGGGGAATCGATTGCCGGCGACTATTTCTATGCCGGCGGATTCGAGGCGCTGGCGCAAGGCTGCGAGGCTGGCGACGCGAAAGGCGGGATGGCGGCGCGAGTTGCGGTTGACCACCGACGCGTCTTTCTCGGTGGTCAGATGCAGTTGCTGGACGCCGCACTGGTACCAGGCGCCGGGGTTGCCGCTGTCGGTATTGGCGGGCCGCTCGAGCGGAACCAGGCCGAGCAGTTCCTGGTAGAAGGCGCGCGCTCTGGAAAGCGCGTCGTCGCCGGCGTCGATCAGAAGATTTACGTGATCGAGTCCGGTTATCAGGCCCATCGAAATCCTCACCGAGTCAACTGCGGGTGAGGACGCAGATCATTTACTGGGCGAATGCGACCCGCCGAACGCTCCGGCTCCAGCCGCGATTCCGACGCCGATGCCGCCTGCCGCGCCTACTCCAAGCGCGGCCGCTCCGAAAGCACCCAGAGGACCTCCAATGCCGGTGGTACTCCCGAGCCAAAAGGCGCCGCACCTGATCTCGGAGTGTTTGCCCTTGCCGACGTCTTTGCACTCGGGAGGACTGGCGTTATTGCAGAACTCCACGGTGCCATCCTCGACGTCGAGGGTGGTTCGCTTGCGGCATCCGTGGGAGCCCTCGTGCTCATCTTCGTCGTAGCCGGTATCCCATTCGGTGCCGCGGACTGCTCCGATGGCGTTGGGCGTGTTCACTTCAAATGTCGTCGAGCTACCGCGCATCGCGCCCACGATTATGGAATGCAGATGGCCGCTGATCAGCCCGACCTGGCTTGGCGCACCAACCCCGTTGACGAGGATGCTGCTGTCGATCGTAAGCGTTGAAGATGCACCCAACTGCAGCGAGCTGTTGTCGACCAGGCCGATGGTCAGAGAAGAATTCGCTTCGGTGGAAATCTTGTCGTGCAGCAGAATGGGCATATTCGTCGCGGCGGCGATGGTCGCGCCGGCGCGCTGGATATTCGCCGTTCCCTGAATCTGCGTGATCGTGCCAACGGTACTTTGGGCGTGCGCAGCTGGGGACGCTGCTGCAATCATCAGCATCGCCACGAGGAACAGCACCGCAATTCGCCTAGAGATCATATTGCTCTTCCTCTGCTTCCAGCCATCACCGCTTTCACTCCTGAGCGCGCTTTCCGTGCCGCACTATGGCATACCGTCGAGATTGACGAAAACCTTTCAATACAGCCTGATTTTCGAGCTAATTGCCCACCCATGTACTAACGGTATCCGAAAAAGCAACCTCTGCGCGCCTGAAGGCTCTTTGGACGACCATAGCATTAAGAAAAAATAAATCCAACAGTCTCGACTCTTTCCTGCAACCAATCACGCCAAAGGTCTGTAAAATATCGAACTCATAAACCTGAATATGCGGTCGACCTCGCGCCTTGAGGAGCATATTGGCGCTCGGAATTCCATTTTGGCAGGCGTGCCCGCGATTGTCGTCAAGGGTAGCTGTCCGCGAACGGGCCGGACACCGCGC
>Ga0209773_10000808_pt1 | contig 10549 bp, 3 predicted proteins | sample BogFormECP14_OM1_FD_188244 | JGI IMG/M metagenome (GOLD analysis project Ga0209773, IMG submission 188244) | Bog forest soil microbial communities from Calvert Island, British Columbia, Canada - ECP14_OM1 (SPAdes) (version 2) | ecosystem: Environmental > Aquatic > Freshwater > Wetlands > Bog ... | reverse complement strand
ACGCAACCGCGAGATCGAGCCGAGCGTTCTCCAGCACCTGCGGCAGACGCCCCTCCTGCCAGCTCCCGATCTGCTCGCGCAGCCTCTTGCGCAAGCGCAGGGATTGAAGCGAGCCGCCGTTGAAGAGCACGGCGTCGACGCCGGGACGACCGCGCAGAAACGCGGCGAGGTGCCGGGTGACCGCGCTGTCGAAGGCATAGGGGAGTCCAAATTCCTTTATCGCGCCGAGCGCCCGGCTTGGCCGGTCGGTCGACCGGCAGTCAGGGAAGAATCCGTCGAGGAGCAACCCTGCCAACTCCGCGCGCGTTACCGGCGCGGACAGCGAGCCGGCGAACAGACTCGACCCGCGCCCGGGAATCGAAACGGTGAAAACCTCATCCGGCGCGCCTTCGCCGCCCAGCGCCTTTTCCTTGAGAGATCGGCACCGGGCGACCAGGTGGTCCCACTGCCCAGCGGAAAGTCCGCCCCCGCCCGTCGCAAAGCGCGGTTCGAGCAGATGGGCAATGGCGAGATCGATATTGTCGCCACCGAGAAGGATGTGGTCGCTGACAGCGATCCGCTTGATGGCGGGATCGCGGACGTCCTCATGCCGAACGAGCTCGAACAGGCTGAAATCCGAAGTGCCGCCCCCGACGTCGATCACCAAGACATGGCCCGTGGCGGTTTGCAAATTCGGCAGCGCGCCCCACGGATCGCCGCGGTCGGTCTGCTGCTCCAGCCACGAGTAGAACGCCGCCTGCGGCTCCTCGAGCAGACGCACATGATCGGGGAAGCCGGCTTGTTCAGCGGCGGCGAGCGTCAGCCGCTGCGCCGCCGCGTCGAAGGAGGCGGGGACGGTGATCGTAATGTCCTGGGCGTCGAACGCGAAGTCGGGGCCTCGCCTTGAAAACCCGGCGTTCCACGCCGCGCGAAAATGGGCGAGAATGTACGCCGACGCGGCGACGGGAGAGATCTTGTCCTGCTGCGCCAGCGCGTCCGACCCCCACGGTAGGAATGGCGCTGAGCGGTCGGCGGCATGTTGACAGAGCCAGGACTTGGCGGACTTCACGACACGCCCCGGCGTTTCGCTGGCCTTGCGTTGCGCGAGCCTCCCCACGACCCAATCGCCGACGCCGGGGCCATGGCCCCGGATCTGCGCGGCGATCGCTTCCTCCGGCAAGTAGAGGAAAGAGGGAAGCATCGAGGACTCCGTCACCGTCGACGGCGTATCCCACTGCGGGATCGCAAGAACCTCCGTGCTGCCCTCGCCCGAGAACGGCGAGAACGCCAACACGGAGTTGCTCGTGCCGAGATCGATGCCGATACTGAATTTGCGCTGCGCCATCTGTCCATGCCGAGCTATGCCGGAAATCAGGCGGCTCGCTACTCCGTCCTGACCTGGAATTCGACCTTCCAGCGGCGGTCCGATTTGGTGTGTTTCATCCAGAGCTCGAGCGTGCCGAGCTCCGTGACGACCGCGTTGATCTGCACGGGCACGGGCTGTCCCGCCGGAATATCCTCGACCGCCGCCAGATCGACTTCAAGAAGGCTGATTTCCAAGAGCTCACGCTCGGCGTCTGGTATGATCTGTCCGGGCGTGTCCCCGCTTCTCACCTCCGACGAGAAGAACCTGAATTCCGCCGGCTGACCGGTGACGAGAGCAAGATCCCGTCCTTCGATCAGGACTTCGGAGCCTTCCTCCATCCCCTGCGGAACGACGCACAAAGCTTTCAGAGGCGGAGTGAAGCCGGGCACCGCCGGCATCGATGTTTCGAGACCGATATAGTAGGAACGGGATGCGCCGGCCTTGATACGGATTCCCTTTCCCGTGACGCGAATGCGTCCGTAGATCGACGCCCCCTTGGCCACCGCCAAGTCCGGCTGGTATCCGGCGAGCTCGCGAACGGGCTGGCCCTCGTTCCATGCCGTCAGCAGATCGAGGACGCGCCGCCGGATCGGAGCGGCCTTGAAGACGCCGCCGTTGAACAGCACGGCGGTGGGCGCCAGAAACGGCTTCGAACGGGCCTCGGCGCCGACCAGGGAGCGCAGCGTCTCACTCGCCTGCACGTTCTCTAAACTGCGCGTGAGAAAGCGGGCGAGATGCTTGCTGATGACGGGATCGCTCGCGTAAGGCAACCCGAATTCCTGCAGGCCTGCCCGCCTCGCCTTATGCGGCAGATCCGTGACCGCGGTCTTGGCGAAGAAGCCTTCGAGGATGACTCCATCGAGCGTTTGGCGGTCGAGTTTCGTCGAAACGGTTCGAGCGAGCAGGCTCGATCCGCGCGACGGCACGGCGATCGGGAACTCGGCGATGGCGTCGTCTGCGAACATCGACTCCTTCGCCCTCCCGGCGGCATGCGTCAGCGCCAAGAACTGCGTCTCGCCGATCGATTTGCCCTCCGCCTCCAGCTTGGCGCGGAGGGCATAGGCGAGCGCCAGATCCATATTGTCGCCGCCGAGCAGGATATGCTCGCCGACGCTGATGCGGTTGAGGTCGAGGGCGCCGTCCTTCTCCGAGATGGCGATCAGGCTGAAGTCGGCGGTTCCGCCGCCGATGTCGCAGACCAGGACGATGTCGCCGCGGCGAACCTGAGCGCGCCAGTCCTTTCCGGCTTCCGCAGTCCATGCGTAGAACGCCGCCAGGGGCTCCTCCAGCAAGACGACCTTGCCGAGACCCGCGACCACCGCCGCCTCCGCTGTCAAATTTCTCGCAATATCGTCGAAGGAGGCTGGGACGGTCAGCACCACCTCGACGTCCGACAGGGCTATATCCTTGCCCCGGCTGCGGATCGCATAGAGGAAACTTTCCCTGATATGCTCGAGATAGAGGCGCGAGCAGTCGAACGCGGATCGTTTCTCTTCCCGGATCTCCGATTCCCACGGAAGGAGCCGCTGCCGGGGATCGATATGCGGGTTCGACAGCCATGACTTTGCCGACGTGAGCAAGCGGTCTGGAACCAGTGCGCCATGATCGCGTGCGAAATGGCCAATGATCGGATCGCCGACCTCGGCGGTCCGCCATGGCAAGGGGAACGCGCCTTCAGAAAATTCTTCCGGGTGCGGGATATAAAGGGCGGAAGGCAGCGTCGGTTTTTCACCGACGCGATTGGGGCCTAATATTTGGATGATTTCGAGGATTTCCGTTTGATCGCTCTCGACCTCGGAGAAAGCGATCGCGCTGTTGCTTGTGCCGAGGTCGATGCCGAGACTGAACCGATGGTCCATGGAAGAGCGCCAATTTGTTGCCGCGGACGACGATGATGAGGACTTAGGGCAATTGCGGGGCCGGCTCGGCCGACGGTCATCCGAGTTCGACCTCGGCCGGAGCGACCGCCGGCGGCCGGTCGTCGCTCTTTCTTATGAGGCGCGGCAGCTTCACCCATTCCGTCTTCCATCCGTGATGGACGAGCGTTCCTGTGAACGGCGCCTCGCCGCTGATCCTGCCGACCAGACGGTAATCGTCCGGAGCATATCCGGGCGGGACGGTGACTTTCGATCCTTCGCCTTCTTCGCGCATGGGGCGTATCCCGAAATGTTCCAGGAGGACGGCCCTGCATCCCTCATGCAGGACGCGTCCGGCGGCGCCGACCTGCGCATCGCTGTAGCCGGTGATGTCGTCCATCAGGAAGTCGACCAAGCGGCCCTTTTCCTGAAGAATGGCAAGAAAATTGACGACCTCGGCGTCGGCTCGTTTCGCCGTTGGCGACGCGGCGGCGAGGTTGACCGCTTCGGCGGCGGTCCGGGCGCGTGCGGCCTTCGGCCGCTCGGCCAGGAGGGCGAGGAAAAGCAGAAGCGCGAACCCCGCGATCGCCTTCGGCAAGACGGCATGAGCCGTGTCTGCATACGGCATCAGCGTAGGCGCCAACGACAGAGCGGCTAGCGCTAGAAGAATGACGGCGAGAGTGACGGTAAATATTCTCATTGCTTTCGAACCTTTCCCTCCAGCCATTCCGGGGCATTGTCAACCCAAACAAATATAGGCGATTTTCGTCGTCGAGTGATGCCCGGCGATTCGCGATTCGTGAGCAAAAACAGCGGGGCCGCCGCTTTGATTGGGAGCGCCAAACGGCAGTATAGAGTTTAGCCTGACAATGCCCTTCAAGCTCACAAGGACTCCGGACGATCGGATTCCGAAAGGATACGTATCCGGGGCCCCGTGGGGGCTTGCCGCCGGCAAGAGGCGTGACCGCCGTCGTCTCCTCGAACCAGACATACGCGTCGAATCGATAACCCTCGGTGCTGGGCAAACAATCGGGATGCACATCATCTTTTCATGGCGCGTTTCATCGTTTTTCCCTTTGACGATAACTTCGACCGTGCCAAACAAGTATGTGCCGCACAGTTTTTCCCTATTTCAAGTTACGCGCTCTAACACATTCTTGACGCTCGTCGCCTGCCATTGCCGGCCGCGGGGCGTGGTGATCCCGCGAGCATTCAGAGCCGTGGCGATCGCCCGGAGCGTGGTCGCGCCGGACTTCTGAATTTGGCCGATGATCGGGAGGACGTTCGCCGCGCTGCGATCGGCGCTGGCGACCCGCGAGGCGACCGCGGTTTCGCGCGCCTCGGCGAGTTTCGGATTGCCGAGCTTCTGACCTCGCGCCTTTGCCGCGCCGAGGGCGGCCTTGGTCCGCTGCGAAATCATGGCGCGCTCCTTTTCCGCCACGGCGGCGAACAGGTGCAGCATGAACGGATCCGCGTCGGCCCCGAGCTCGGCGACGATGAAAGCGACGCGCTGAGCCATCAGGCCCGAAATGAAGGCGACGTCACGGCTCAGGCGATCGAGCCTGGCGGCGACGATCGGACAGCGCAGCGACCGGGCCTTGTTGAGCGCGGCCGAAAGCTGAGGCCGACGATCGAGCGCGTCGGAGCCCTTGCCGGTTTCGATTTCGACATACTCGCCGACGATCTCGAAGCCTTCTGCGGCTGCAAAACGCGCGAGCGCCTCGCGCTGGGCTTCGATACCGAGGCCCGAAGCGCCTTGCTTCGCGGTGGATACCCGGATGTAGGAAATCAGCGTTCTCATGGTCGCCCCGTCTGTTAAAACATTATACATCCATTTATTAAATTAACAGGAGGAGCGAACGACAAAATTTTTACCGCAATGAGGCCTCGACAAACCCGCGCGCCGCGGCTGTTGCTGATGATCGCTTATCGCGGTCGCCTAATTCGCGCGCGAAGTGTCCGCGTCTTCGTCGTCGCAAAAGATGATTGTTGGCAAGCCAAGCGCCTGCGCTTCGATCGCGGCTTGCTTGCGAAAATCGGGGATGCTCTCATCGTGAGCGCTGTCGAAACGATGGTCACCGGAGCACGCGACGTTCCGGCCCATTCTGTCCGGAGAATTCTGATCCTGGGCTGGGAGAGCGCCAGAGCCGCCTCGGCGCGCGCTAGGCTAGGCGAGAAGCCAAATTACTCGGCATGGCTCGGAAACTCCCCGATTCGCGCTTCGACGGCCGTCAGTCGCTCGGCGAGCTCGCAAGTCTCATAAGCTTGCCGGATGGCGCTCAAAGCTGAAACGAGCGTTGCGGCGTCGCCTGGCAATATCTGTCCAATGGCTAGAGCTTCGAAAATCCGGATCAGTACCCCCGGCAAATCTGACATGGTTTGGATAGGCGGCAACGTGATAGAAATTGGACGTTCCCGGCGCGGCGGAATTATCCTGTCCATGACAAGCCGCAGCGCGACGGTATCGCCCCCCTTGGCCAATTTGATAGCCTTGGCAGTGACGGCCTTGGCCTCGGCGTCGAGAAGCGCCTCGCAAGCGACCGTTGTCTTGTTTCGAGCGCCGCGGGGACGTCCGGGATTGCCCGACGCGAAGGGACGGCCGCCCCTACGGCGCGGCGTAGTTGCCTCGTTTCTACACGACTCGGTCGCCATTGTCGGTTTCGCGGTTCATCGTTGCAAGGCGCCGCCTTTTTTATAGGTACGAAAAACCCCGTGCCGCGGTCGCCGGGCGATCGATAGAGATTTTCGATCGAAGAGGACGAAAGTCATTTTCGGGACATCGTCCCGAGCCCGAATTACATTGGCAAGACTCTCTTTCCGTGTTTAGCTGCGTCACGCAAGCGTGAGAACGACGCCATGAGCGTGACCGAGGCACCGGGACCACAGGCGCTCACCGCGGGCTGGCGAGGATCGGCCGTCGACTTGGCCACGGCCCGGGCGGCGCTGGCCGGCGCCGTGAGTCTGGGCAAGACCCCGGCCCAACTCGATCCTGCGATCGGCCTTCGGCCGGCGACCGCGCCGCAGGCGACGGTGCAGCCAACGGAAAAGACGCTCGCCTTCGCCCAGACGCCGCTCGCCGCCACGGTTCAGAACCCGCTCGGCGTCCCGGCCTGGGCACAAGGAATGGCGCAGACGCACAGTCTTGGGCCCTTCATCGACACGCTCGGCGTCGTCACGATCGTGCCGATCATTCCGATCACCACGTCGCGGACATTCAGCTACGCCGGGGCGGTGAGCGGCTTCGGCGTCCTGCCGGTGACGGGCGCGCCGACTTCGGCGAACTCGCTCACGCTCGGGCCACGCAGCGTCTGGTTCCTCGCGACCCTGCTGGCGCCGGCCGCGCCGGCGGGCAGCTTCACGGGTTTTCGCATCGCTGGCGGGACATTGACCGCCTCCGCCCCGCTCACGCTTGAAAGCAATGGCTACGTGGCGCCGGCCGGCGCGACGCTCACCTTGACCGCGACGCTCGCGCCGCCAACCGCCGCAAGCCCGACGAGCCCCGGCGCCGACCTGACGGCGGCGACCATCGCCCTTCCGGCCACCGTCAGCATCACTTTCACCGAGACTGCGGCGACGATCACGGCGCTCGCCGACGCCAGCGTGACAGTCTACGGCGACAAGATCGGCATATCCTGGCCGACCCGCGCCGCCAGCGTCCCGGCCGGCTCCCCGGTCATTATCGTCGCCGGAGATCCAAGCGCCGCCACGTTCGACTTCGCCAGCGTCAAATCGACGCTGTTCAAACCTTCCGGAACCGCCAAGGTCTCCGGCGCGGGCTGGACGCTGCCGATCGCCGCGACCACGATCACCGCGCTCGGCGAAGCGAGCGGCGCCGGATCGTTGCTCTTGGAGCTTGTGGACGGCGCGGAGGCGACGACCGCCATCACCGGCGCGATCGCCGTTCGCGGCTGGGCGATCAGCATCGACCCAAGTCAGCTCTTCGTGCTCATTGGCGGCGTCGGCCCCGGTTCGTTCGCCAGTTATACGCTTTGGCCGCTTTCGGCTCCGTCCAAGCTACACGCGACGGCGACGTGGCTGACGCCGACCGGGATCGTGGCCAGTTTCCTCGCGACCCCGGGACGCGAGATTGTCAGCGTCGCCGGCGGGGCGAGCCTCTTCCTCGATCGCCCGCTGGCGGCGGACGGCGGCGCCCTGCCGATCGCCGCCCCGGCGCTGTTGGCGCAGAGCCTCACCAGCGCCGGCGTGCAGACGACGATCGTGGGCGTCGCGCCGGCTTCGCCCCCGCCGCGGGACTTCGCGATCGCGCTCGAGAACGCGCTGATCGGGACGCGCGCACCGCACGTGTTCCTAGTGACGGGTCGGACGACCGGCGCGAAATTCACGCGCGCCGATATCGCGCTCTTGATGGATACCCGTTGGCTGTTGCCGACGCTGCCGGACCCCTACGCCGCCAATTTCGACACGGCTGTGTTGTTGCGCGAGCAGGGCGACGGGGCGGTCGGGACGCTCGCGGCGATCGTCGCCTGGAACGGCGCGGCGGCGCCGGCGCTGGGCTTTGCGATCGGGGCGAGCGCGGCCACGGAGATCCTTGCTCCGCCCGTCAGCCCTCCGAGCTTGGGGGTCGTCGATACGACCGGGCTTGCACTCCTCGATCTCTCCACGCGAATCGACCTCTTCGGGGTCGCGGTATACGGCGCTACGGCCGAGGATGCGCCGCCGCCGACGCCGGCGGTCGTCGATCTGAGCCTTGCGCTTCCGGACACGCAGGTCGTCACCTTCGCGTTGCCGCAGGTCTCGTGGGAGCCGATGCTCAGCGTCGGGCCGGAGCCGCCGCTCGGACCCGTAACCGACAGCCTCGCGTCCGACGGACCGGCCACCATCGTGCGCACCGCGGACGCACAGCAGACGCTGGTTGCGGTCGCGCCCGAGCCGGTGCTGTTGCAGAACATCGCCAACGTCGCCGCGGGCGCCGACTTCGGCGCGACGTTCAGTCTGCCCTTCGGCCTCATCGCCAGCATCAGCCAGGCGAACCGGCCAGGCTCGGGCGGGGGGAAGCCGCTGTTTCAGGGCGAGGGCGGCGCGTTCGGGCTGGTGCGGCCGTCCTTCCCGAGCGCGCTCGAAGGCGCCTATCAGCTCTCGCTCGTGGCGCCCGATCCCTCCGCTCCGAAAGCGCAGTTCAGCGGCGTCACCACCGTCTCCACCGACGGCCCCGCGCCCGGCTACGGCTACGATGTTTTGAGCTCCGACGTCGCAACCATATTCCAGGGCGAATTCGGCGGCGGCGGCGGGGCCGTGCCGATCGACCGCGTCGACCTCTCCGGCTACGGCGCAAGCCTCTTCACCGAATGGACCGACACCGGTGCCAAGGGTCCCTCGATCGTCAAGGTGCAGTTCGAGGCGATACGCGGGCGCACCGCCTACGAGGTGGTGAAGGCGCAAACCACCATGTATCCGTACTGCGTGCCGCTTGTGCGCACGATCACCATCGCGCGCCAGAACGCCGGCTGGGTGTCGCGCAGCGATAGCGGCTGGGTCGCCGCGGCGCCGGGCAAGTTCGTCTTCCCGAATACGACGTTCACGCAGGCGATCGTCAATCGCGGCGCCATCACGGGCGTCTACAACGTTCGCAACGTGGTGGAGTTCGAGACCGTGACGGTCGGCGTCGCGCCTGACGTCCACACCTACCGGCGCGCCACGTTCGATGCCGACGTCGGCATCGACCATCGTGTGAAGGTCACCGCCAACGGCAGCGCTTCGAGCGAGACGGACGCCGCCGGCAATCCGGTGACGCTCGTGCCCGCGAAGGGGCTCACCGGTTACGTGCAGCTCACGCCCGACGAATCCGCCTCAGGGCCGCCGCCGCCGAACCTGCTGCCGAGCGCGGCCGACATCGCAGCTCTGTTCGCCAAGGTCGGCACGATCAGCAACGCCATCTCCTGCGTCGCAGAGATCGGCTACACGCCCTCCCAGATCGGCACGCAGCTTCGCGCCGCCGCGTTCGAGATCGACATGGCAACCACCGGTCCGTCGGCCCCGGCGCTTGGCGTCGCCTTGCGCGCCGCGCCGATCCTGCCCAAGGAGGGTGCCTGGAGCTTCGGTCAGCGCGCGAGCACTGGCTCGACGCCGCTCGCGCTGCCCACCAACTTCCCGGTGCCGCTCGTGCAGGCGACGTCCGATCCGGGGAATTGGCGCTTCGCCGACATCGCCGACGTGCTACAGCTTTCGAGCCCGGCCAACGTCTATGGCCTCCTGCAGGACACCGGGACCCAGCGCACGCTCTTCGAGCAGCCGTTCGTCAAGGACCTGACCGGCGGCACCCCGCCTGGCACGGTTCCCGGCATCAACCTGCCGAGCGGGGTCGCGCCGGTGCTCGCCGATCTCGGCTCGCTGCTCAACGCAACCGGAATCTTCCCGCAGCTTTCGGCGGCGATCAACACGTTCGTCTCCGGCGTCGAGGAGCAGCTGCAGACCATCAAGGAGGGGCTGCAATATCGCAAGGAATACGATTTCAAAGGCAACGAGCAGGCGACGACGCTGCTCGACATCGGCATCCTGCAAATCTCCCTGATCTACGCCGACACCAGCGCCGGTAAGGACGGCTCGGGGAACTGGAAGGCGCCGACCAAGATCGTCTTCGCGCTCGATCCGGCGCACACCATGCCCGACGGGGCCGGGCGCGACTGGTGGTTCTCGATCCAGCAGGTCTCCTTCGCGGTCACCATTCCGGAATTCGGCTCCGACCCGCTGCTCACGATCGTCGGCGGGCACAACCAGAACGGCGTAATCGTCGGTGGCTTCGAGGCGGACAACAAGACGAAGCCGGGCCTCAGCGGACTGGTGATCGACTACGGGAGCGCGTTGAGCACGCTGCAATCGATCTTCAGCAAGCTCCAGGCGCTCGCCGACTTCCTCCCCGGGGGCGGCGGCGCCGGGCTCGACGTCTCGCTCTCGGACGGCGTCTTGACGGTGCAGGACACGTTCGCGCTGCCCACTCTGCCGCTGGGTCTCGGCAACCTGTCGGACATCAGCCTCGATCTCGGCCTGAACATCACGCTCTCACCGCTCTCGGCGCAGTTCATCATCGGCATCGGCGATGCCGACAACCCGTTCAACTGGGTCATCTCGCCGCTCGCCGGCAACGGCGCGATCGATATCGGCGTGCAGAACAGCGCGCCCTATTTCATGATCCAGGGGGGCATCGGGCTCGGGCTCTCCATCGACCTCGGCATCGCCGAGGGCTCGGCCTCGATCACGCTGGCGGTGCAGATCACCGTCAACGGCTCGACGATCACGATCATGATCATCCTGAACGGCCAAGCGTCGGTGGACGTGCTAGGGGGACTGGCCTCCGCTTCGCTCTCGCTGACGGCGGCGGTCGGCGCCTACA
>Ga0209773_10000807_pt1 | contig 10553 bp, 12 predicted proteins | sample BogFormECP14_OM1_FD_188244 | JGI IMG/M metagenome (GOLD analysis project Ga0209773, IMG submission 188244) | Bog forest soil microbial communities from Calvert Island, British Columbia, Canada - ECP14_OM1 (SPAdes) (version 2) | ecosystem: Environmental > Aquatic > Freshwater > Wetlands > Bog ... | reverse complement strand
CTGCGCGATCGCGCATCGCAAAGTTCTGTCTCTCGTTCGCACCAATGCGCGCCGCGCTCGCTTGATGCGCTCGGCTCCCATCGCCGACCAATCGACTTCTACCGATCCCGGCGCGGATAGGGAATTCAACCACGCGTTGGCCGAGCTCAAGCCTGAGCATCGCGAAGTATTGCTCCTGAAGTACGTTGAAGAGATCGGCGTAACCGAAATCGCGCAAATATTGCGGCTCGGCGAGCACGCGGTCGAATCGCGGCTCGCGCGCGCGCGAAAGGCGCTTCGCAGAAGCCTGAAGGAATAAAATGGATACTGAAAGAAGCGAATCGGAATTTGCGGCGAGACTGAAATCCGCTATCGAAACCCCGCGCGCAGTGGATGATCGCGCTGTGCGTGACGCATTCACTGCCCGGCTCAAGCAAGTGGCCGCGCGCCCCGACGTCGTGCCGATCGAATTCGACGGGAGAAAGATCGAGGTGCGACGCGGCGGCACCTTGCTCGGCGCCGCGATGAAAAATGGAATCCGCCTCATGCACGTCTGCGGCGCGCGCACGCTGTGCGGAACCTGCCGCGTCGTCGTCGAATCCGGCGAGGACAACCTGACTCCGATGCGCGCGACGGAAAGGTTCTCGCTCCGCTGGCATCTATCGGTCAGCCCGCGCACGCGCCTGGCCTGTCAGGCGCGCGTGAACGGCCCGGTCGAAGCCGAAGCGGTGTTTCCGCTATGCGGCGATTTGCCGAGCCGATGAGGAAATCGCGATGTCGTGGCCATTAAAACTTCGCGCGATGAGTTTCGCAGTGACGATGGGCGTGACGCTCATCGAATCCTTGATGGGCGCGATCCCGATTGGCCTTGCGCTGTGGTTTTTCAGCGTCATGAGCACGGCAAGAATTTTCGAACTGCTGGCCGTAGTCGCGGCCACGTTTTCGCTCTCGATCTCAATCTATTCACACGTCCGCCCTACGCCATTTCTAAGAAGAGGCGCGCTATGAAATCTCAATCGCCCAAATGGATCGTTCCGATTCTCTGGATTATCGCCGTGCTTCACCTCGTCAACGGCTTCGAGATGTTCTTCTTTCCTTCGGCGTGGTTTTTCAAGCTGGTGCCGGGAGTGCCCGAGACGGGACCATACAATATGCATCTGGTTATGGACGGCGGCACGTTTTTTCTCGCTGTCGGTGTGGGATTGGTCGCCGCGGCGATGAATCCGCGGCGCAATGCGATTGCGGTCGTGGTCGCCGCCGTCGCGGGCGTGATGCACTCCGCGCTGCACCTATACTCACACGCCGCCGGTTTGCTCTCGACTGAGCATCTTGTGACCGAGGTACTGGGTATCTACATTCCCGCGATCTTACTAATCGTAATCAGCGCTATCCTCTATAGCCATTCGGATGAAATTCGCGCCGCGCCGGCGCGAGCCGCATAGCCGGAGTTTATTCCAGTGCGTATCGAACCAATCGAAGAAAAGCAGATGAGCTGGATGTTGAAGCCGCTCGTCTGGATGATGAAACGGAAGATCGGCAAGGTTGTAAATCCAATCAAGGCATGGGCGTATCGGCCGGGAATCACGCTGACGATGTCGATCTTCATGCAGTCGGTCGAGGCGTCCAAAGTCACACCACCGACGCTGAAGCGGATGGTTTGCTTGCGCGCCGCGCAGATGGTCGGCTGCGTCTTCTGAATAGACATCAACGCTGCCGGTGGCAGCCAGCTTGGAATCAGCGACGACAAACTCGCCGCGCTCGCGGACTCCGCCGAAAATCCGCTTTTCACGCCCGCCGAACGCGCCGCGCTCCGCTATACAGAGGAGATGACGCTTAGCTCGGTTGACGTGCCCGACGAGGTCTTCGACGAACTCAAGCGCCACTTCAACACTGAGCAGATTGTCGATCTGACTGCGACTATCGCGCTCGAGAATATGCGTGCGCGATTCAATCGTGCGCTGCAGGTCGAAGCCGACGGGCTATGCATGCTGCCGGCGCATCATCCCGCGCTGTCCCCCGACAGTCGCGGCTAGCCTTCAAAACTGACTGGGAGCACGGTTTCGGTCGATATTCAGATTTTATCGACCCGCGCGAGCCTGATAGTATCCGCGACATTACGGTGCAGGGCCGTAACTCCGGCCCGTCCACGCGGTTATTCTGTTCGAGGGTCGAAAGGCAAAGTCACGTTGAAGTATTGGCGCGCGACCGCTCTCTTCTTGACGCTCGTAATCATTGCGCTGGCAGGATGCTCGCACGGTCCTGCCGATACTTTCGGCGAGCGCGACGCGGTGCCCATCCTTGCCGCCAAGGTCGTGCAGAAGACTGTCTCGGATTCGATTCGTGCGATCGGCCGCGTCGAGGCTTTCTCGACGGTCGACGTGAAGTCGCAAATCAACGGCCAGGTCATGCAGGTGCATTTCCGCCAGGGCGAGGACGTCAAGCAGGGCGACCTGCTGTTCACGATCGATCCGCGGCCATTCGATGCCGCGCTGCGTCAGGCCGAGGCGAATCTCGCCAAGGATCGCGCGCAATATCGCGAGGCCGCTGCCGACGAGCGCCGCTACGCTGTCCTGCTCAAGCAGAATGTCGGCTCGCGCCAGCAATACGACCAGGTCGAGGCGACAGCGGCCGCGCTGTCGGCCTCGATGGAAGCCGACGAAGCTGCGGTGCAGACCGCGCGCTTGAATCTCGAGTACTGCGAGATTCGCGCGCCTATCGACGGCCGCACCGGTGATCTGCTCGTTCACGCCGGCAATCTGGTCAAGCCCGACGCCGACACGGCGATGGTCGTCATCAACCAGGTGCATCCCGTTTACGTCGACTTCGCGATACCCGAGCAAAAGCTGCCCGCCGTGCGCGAGTACATGGCCGAGCACAAGCTGGCGGTGCAGGTCTCGCTGCCGGAGCAGCAGGGTCCGCTCGAGTCCGGTGAGCTGAGCTTCGTCGACAACACGGTTGATTCGAAGACCGGCACGATAAATCTCAAGGGCGAGTTCACCAACGCCGACGCGCGGCTGTGGCCGGGCGAGTTCGTGAACGCGACGCTGGTGCTTCGCGATCACCCCGGCGCGATTCTCGTGCCGTCGCAGGCGGTGCAGACCGGACAGCAGGGTTCGTTCGTTTTCGTCGTGCAGCCCGACATGAAGGCCACGCTCAGGCCGATCGTAATCGGCGAAACGATCGACAACGAGACGGTCGTCAACAGCGGACTCAAGCCCGGCGAAACGGTCGTGACCGATGGACAGCTCCGGCTGATTCCCGGCGCGACTGTCACGATCAAAACCGGATTGACCAGCAGCGGCGCGTCATCATGAACATCTCTGAAATCTTTATCCGCCGCCCCGTCATGACGACGCTGAGCTCGCTCGCGATCGTGCTGTTCGGCCTGATGGCGTACAGATATCTGCCCGTCAACAATCTGCCCAACGTCGATTTTCCAACCATCGTCGTGAGCGCATCGCTGCCCGGCGCCAGTCCCGAGACGATGGCTTCTTCGGTCGCGACTCCGCTCGAGAAACAGTTCTCGACTATCGCCGGCCTCGACTCGATGACCTCGAGCAACATCCAGGGCTCGACCAACATCACGCTGCAATTCAACCTGACGCGCAACATCGACGCCGGCGCGCAGGACGTGCAGGCCGCGATCGCCGAGACCCAGGCCCAACTGCCGCAAGGCATGCCGAGTCCGCCTTCGTACAAGAAAGTTAATCCCGCCGATCAGCCGATTCTCTATCTAGGACTCGGCTCGTCGACGATGCCGATTTCGCAGGTCGATCAATATGCCGAGTCCTACCTCGCCGAGCGCATCTCGATGGTCTCCGGCGTCGCGCAGGTGCAGGTCTATGGATCGCAAAAGTACGCCGTGCGCATCCAGCTCGATCCCAAGGCGCTGGCGACGCGCGGTATCGGCATCGACGAAGTTTCGAGCGCCATTCAGAATGCGAACGTCGACCTGCCGACCGGCACGCTTTACGGCGCGCATCAGGCGTTCACCGTCGACACCAAGGGTCAGCTCACCAACGCCGCTGCTTACCGATCTCTGATCGTCGCGTATCAGAACGGTTCGCCCGTGCGGCTCGACGATGTGGGCCAGGTGCTCGACAGCGTGCAGAACAACAAGACCGCGGGATGGGCCAACGGCGAGCCGTCGGTCGTGCTCGCGATTCAGCGTCAGCCCGGCACCAACACGGTCCAAGTCGTCGACAACGTGATGCGCCTGATTCCCGCCTTCCGGGCCGAGGTGCCGGCCGCGCTGCACATCAACACGCTCGGCAACTACGCCGAAACTATTCGCGCGTCGATCAACGACGTGCAGTTCACACTGTTGCTCACCATCTTGCTGGTGGTCATGGTGATCTTCCTGTTCCTGCGCAACTTGTCGGCGACAGTTATCCCGAGCCTCGCGCTGCCGATGTCGATCATCGGCACCTTCGCCGTCATGTGGATGCTCGACTACTCGCTCGACAATCTTTCGCTCATGGCGATTACGCTCGGCGTCGGCTTCGTCGTCGACGACGCCATCGTCATGCTCGAGAACATCGTGCGCCACATGGAGATGGGCAAGGACGTGATGACCGCGTCGCTCGAGGGCGCGAAAGAAATCGGCTTCACCATCCTGTCGATGACCTTCTCGCTGGCCGCAGTCTTCATCCCGGTGCTGTTCATGGGCGGCATCCTCGGCCGCCTGTTGCATGAATTCGCCGTGACCATCGGCGCTGCGATCCTGGTCTCGGGCTTCGTCTCGCTGACCTTGACGCCGATGCTGTGTTCGCGCTTTTTGCGCCCGCCGGGCAGCGAGCGCCACGGCAAATTTTACGCCGTCACCGAGCGCTGGTTCGATCGCATGCTCGACGGCTACCAACGCAGCTTGTCGTGGGTGATGCGTCATCGCCGCGCGACCATGTATTTTTCCGGCGCGCTGCTGCTGGCGACGATCTACATGTTCTACGCGATCCCGAAAGGCTTCCTGCCGTCGGAGGACGCCGACCAGCTGATCATTTTCACGCTCGCGGCGCAGGGAATTTCCTACGATTCGATGGTCGAGCATCAGCTCGCCGCGGCAAGTCTCATCAAGGACGACCCCAGCATCATCAGCTACTTCGTCAGCGTGGGCTCGGGCGGCCCGGGCGGCGCCAGCAATTCGGGAATCATATTTCTCCATCTGAAGCCGGCGTCGCAGCGCCCGCTCAGCGTCGATCAGCTGATTTCGAAATGGCGGCCGGTGCTCAACAGTGTGCCCGGCCTACGCGTCTTTCTGCAGAATCCGCCGCCGATCCGCATCGGCGCGCAATTCACGCGCAGCATGTATCAGATGACCCTGCAGAGCCAGAACACGGCGACGCTGTACAAGTATGCGCCGATGCTCGAGTCGAAACTGCGGATGCTGCCGGAATTGCGCGGCGTCAACAGCGACCTGCAGGTTGAGAATCCGCAGGTCACCGTCGATATCGATCGCGACAAGGCGCACTCGCTCGGCATCTCCGCCAACGCGATCGAAGACGCACTCTACGACGCTTACGGCTCGCGTCAGATCTCGACCATCTACGCGCCCAACGACGAGTACTGGGTCATCATGGAGGTCGAGCCGCAATACCAGGCCGAGCCGGGCACGCTCTCGATGCTTTACGTGCGCTCGTCCAGCGGTGCGCTGGTGCCGCTCGACACGCTGGTCAAGTTCACGCGATCGCTCGGCCCGTTGCAGATTAACCATTCCGGGCAATTGCCGTCGGCGACGATCTCCTTCGACGTCGCGCCCGGCGTTTCACTCGGCAAGGCGCTCGCCCAGGTCCACAAGATTGCCGCAGCAACTTTGCCCGACAGCATCACGACCGACTTCCAGGGCACGGCGCAAGCCTTCGAGTCGTCGCTCTCCGGACTAGGAATCCTGCTCGCGATGACCATCCTCGTGATCTACCTGGTGCTCGGCGTGCTCTACGAAAGTTTCATCCATCCGGTAACGATTCTCTCCGGTCTGCCGTCGGCCGGGTTTGGCGCGCTGATGACGCTGTGGATTTTCGGTATGGAGCTCGACCTGTTCGCGTTCGTCGGCGTTATCATGCTGGTCGGCCTGGTCAAGAAAAACGCCATCATGATGATCGACTTCGCGCTCGACGCGCAGCGCACCGAAGGCAAGTCGCCGGCCGACGCGATCTTCGAGGGCTGCATCATCCGCTTCCGCCCTATCATGATGACCACGATGGCGGCGCTGATGGGCACGTTGCCCATCGCGATAGGACTCGGCGCCGGCGGCTCGTCGCGCCGCCCGCTGGGTGTAGCTGTCGTCGGCGGCTTGTTCTTCTCGCAGTTCCTGACTCTGTACATAACGCCGGTCTTCTACACCTACATGGAAGCATTCCTCGCCCGCTACCACGCATGGCGCGCCGGCGAGCGTGTCGCTCCCGCGCTTCAGCCCGCACCGAGCCAAATCGCGCCCGCGCCGACTGCCGATCCCGCCGACGGCCGCCTCGCCTCCTAGTGATCGCGCCGCATGATTGCCTCCGATCGGAATCCCCGTTAAGCAGGGATGGCTGAAAGGGGAGAGGGCATCTTGGGGGGAATCCGTCTTCGGTTCATCGCGATGATCGCATCCGCATGCGTCGTCGCCGCATTGTTCTGCCACGTCGCGGCTGCCCAGGTAGATGGCACCTTGAGCGGCGACGAGGCGGGCGTGGTGAAAGCGCGAGTCGAGAAGATTCGCGGGCTCAAGTTCACCGCCGATGTTCCGGTCACCTATCTTGGCGTCGAAGCGACCAAGGCTAGGTTCACCGCTAAGTTCGCGCGCGAGGTAAGCGAGCAGGAAATCGAGGTCGGCATCGAGGAGAACAAGCTGATCGGTCTCCTGCCGCCCGATCTGGAATTCGGCCGCAAAGACCTCGCCGACATGACGCTCGAGATTGCCGGCTTCTACGACGACCACCACCGCGACATCGTCATCATCGATCGGCCTTTGGCGATCGAGCTGCCTGCGCAGTATCGCAACGCCGTCACCGGCATGCTGAAGCTCGAAACGGCGGGTGTCCTCGGGCACGAGCTGACGCACGCGCTTCAGGACCAGCACTTCGGCATGGGCGCCACGCTGCAGAAGTACAAGGGCAATACCGACCGCACGCTGGCCTACAAGGCGGTAGTCGAAGGCGACGCGACCTTGTCGGGATTTTCGGTGGTGACCGGGCGCGTCGATGACCAAACGATCGACTACTTCGACACCCATCTGCAGGACATCGTTCCCGTCTTCATGGGACGCATGGAAGACAAGCCGCGCGCGATGACTTACCCGTTTATTTTCCAGTACACCGAAGGCGCCCGCTTCGTCGCCGAGGCTTACCATCGCCACAAGTGGGACGGCGTCGACGCGCTGCTCAAAGGACCGTCGCTATCGACCCAGCAGATCATGCATCCCGAGCTTTACTTCGACCATCCAACGCCCGCCAAAGACGTCAAGCTCACCGGCTACGAGAAGGTTCTGCACGATTGGAAAAAAGTCGACGAGGACACGCTCGGCGAGCTGATGCTCAAGATCATGCTCGAGCGGACGATGGGCGAAGGTACGCCTTACGTCGAAGCGTCCACCAAGTGGGCAGGCGATCGGATCGTAGCTCTGCAAAAGGGCAAATCGCTGACCGTGCTCTGGATGCTCGCGTTCCGCGACGCTGGCTCGGCCGACAACTTCGCTCAGCTTTACTCGGGCATCCTCGATAAGGTCCTGCCCGGCATGACCGCGCGGAAAATCGTGCAGCGCGGGCCCGCCGTCTTCGTGATGATCGGCGACGGCGCCATCCGCAATCACGAATTCATCCCCGAAGTATGGAAGCAAAGCCGCATCGACAACGCCCCCATCGAAGCGCAATGACTCCCTGGGCAAGGAATGGCATGGTAGTGAGCGAGGCTTAGCCGAGAAATCCGCCGACTGACACAGTCGTTGCCAGATGGACTCCAAGTCGCAACTCTCTCCGCGCATGGCGATCCTCGTCGCGCTGCTTTTTATAGTGCTAGGACTCGCCGCCACTCCCCTCACTGCCAAACTCTTAGTTCCCGGGTGGCATCCGACGACGGACGCGCCTCCGCTGCTGGTGCAATACTCCTTTGGACTCATATTCGTACTGGCAGGATTTGCGATCATCATCGGCTACGGCGTCGGGCGCGTTGATGCCAACGGAAATCTGCCCGCCGACGCGCCGCTATGGTTGTATGTGACGCAACAACTGTTAGTCCTGGGAATCGTGGGGACCATGGGCGCGCTTTTCTCGTGGGTATCGATAGGCTCCGGCCCGCGAGCGTTCACCATGAGCACTCCGATTGGGACTTCGCCCGTTGCCAACACTCTGATTGGGCGAATCGCCTTTGGCATCGGTGCAATCTTGTTCTGGATATTCTTCGTCGCCGTCGCTGTCATCGCGGCACGACGTCTGCGCAAGACTCCGTCGGAGATTAGGAGATGACAAAATCAGCAGCCCGCAAAGCAAGCGTTGAGTCCCAGCCGCTGATTGCCGTGCGCGATGTGCGCGTGAGCCGCCGTTGGTATCAACAGCTGCTCGGAGTCAAAGGACTGCCTGAGCATGAGCATCGCAATAGCTACGATCGGCTGCTGATCGACGGTCGCATGATCCTGCAGCTCCATGCATGGGACGAGGAGGATCACCCTAATCTCATCAACGCGGACGCGGCGCCGGTTGGACATGGAGTCCTGCTCTGGTTCGAGGTGGACGACTTCGACGCTGCAGTTGAGCGTGCTCGCTCGCTGAAAGCCGAGGTCATCGAGGAACCGAAAGTCAATCCGAACGCGGGGCATCGAGAGATGTGGCTCCGCGACCCCGACGGCTATGTAGTCGTGATCGCAAGCCCAGGGCGAGAATCCTGACTAAGACACCGCGCGCTCAGTGATAGGACCACGCGAATTCGTTCTTCGAGTCGTCGCGCGGGTCGAGCAACACGTAACCGTCGCGATTGTAGCCGTCGTATTGAAAGAGAATCTCCGAGGTACCCTCGCCGTTGTAGTCCCCGATATCCAGCAGGGTTAGGCCGTTGCCGATCCAGTTGAATTTATCGCCCTGTAAGTGGAACCACACCGAATCCCACTCGTCGCCCGGAGGTCCCTGGCAGCGGTTCAGCTTCGGATGCGGGTTCATCGCGATCAAAACGTCGCCGTTCGCTGAACGGTACGCCTTGCCGTGAATCTGCAGCGCCGACGCCGGATAGGCGCGAGTCGGTTTGCCGTCGCAATTCAGGTCGAGCGCAATTTTTTGTTTGAACGCCGTCGCCGCTCGTTCGCGCATCTCCGCCGGCACGTCAAAGGCCTTCCATTGGTCCGGGTCCTGGTAGTTCGGCGCTGAGACTGCGACCAGCGGCCGATCCGGCGCCGCACCCATCCAGGTCTTGAACGACGCCGCGTCGTCCCGGATTGCGGGTGGGATCGATCCTGCTGCCAGGCCTTCCTGTCCGACGTCCGAGTAACTATAGCCGGGCGGCCGCACCGTGTTCACTTCGCCGACTTTTTTGCCGTGCAGCGCGATCGTCCACGAGACCTTGGTCGGGAACTTTGCCACCGCCTTCGATGCGTCATCATCATGATCGGGCATCGCGCTCCATTGCTGGTCGTGGAAAAGAAAAGCTACCCGCACGTGGAACGCTCCTTTGCTCGGGTCCAGCGGCGGTTCGAGAACACCCAGGTAGATTGGAGCGCGGCCCGCGCCCAGCAGCACGGCCGCGGCTGCGGCCACGAAAGTCGAAAGCGTGGTTATGCGCCGGCGTTTCATGATTTGCACCGCTGATATAGTACTCGATCGTGAGTCCGTCGCCGATGAACATGAACTCGTTCGAGGGCAAGCGCATCCTCGCGCTGATTCGCGACGGCGATTACGCGCATGCCGGCGAGGAGGAGGCAATCGAGCGCGCCTTTCGCACGATTCCGAAGAGCGCCGACCGCTGGATGCTCGACGTCGGATGCGGCCGCGGTGGCACCGCCGATTATCTGCGCCGCAACGGATGGGCCCATGTCGAGGGTCTCGACCGTGACTCCGACTCGATCGAATACGCGCGGGCAACTTATCCCGAAGTCGGATTTCACATCTGCGACGTGCTCGACCTGGCGCGGAATGTGACTCGCGAATTCGACATCATTTATAGCTTCAACGCCTTCTACGCGTTTCCTCGACAGCGCGACGCGCTCGTGGCGATGCGCCAGGTCGCGAGGCCCGGCGCGCGCCTCGTCCTCTTCGAATACAACGTCGGCGATCAATCGCTCGGAGCGAATCCGCCGAACTTCATTCCGTTTGCGATTCGACTACCCGAGATTGGTGCGATGCTTAGTGAAGCCGGATGGGAGCCGGGCGCCGTCGAGGATCTTAGCGCCGACTACACGCGATGGTACGCGCGGTTCGTCGATCGCATCGGCCAAAAGCGCGCCGAGATCGAAAACATCGGCGGCGCCGACTGGTACGACTTCGTGCTGACGATGTACTCCGGGCTCCACGGCGCAATCGCCCACGGCGCGATCGGCGGTGCAATCGTTAACGCCCGCGCCAGGTAATCAGCTCAGCCGATAAAACCGCAGCGCGTTCTGCGTCAGGATGTTGTCG
>Ga0209773_10000806_pt1 | contig 10561 bp, 13 predicted proteins | sample BogFormECP14_OM1_FD_188244 | JGI IMG/M metagenome (GOLD analysis project Ga0209773, IMG submission 188244) | Bog forest soil microbial communities from Calvert Island, British Columbia, Canada - ECP14_OM1 (SPAdes) (version 2) | ecosystem: Environmental > Aquatic > Freshwater > Wetlands > Bog ... | reverse complement strand
CCAGCCGGAACATGCCGAAATCGGCAAACCCGGCATAGAGAGCGGCCTTCCGATTGCGCTGCAAATACCGCGACTTGGCGCGACCCGCCGGGTCGAGTTCGACCCGCCCGCCAAGGGTGACGCGGGGATGGTTCAGCGGGTCGCCGCGGTCGCGGGCGCCGGTCAGCAGGAGCGAGGCGCGCGGATCGTGGGCCAGGTTCCTGGTGTGGCGCGACAGCGTCGACATCAGGAACAGCGGCGCGCCGTCGAAATCGCTGGCGACGCCGACCAATGTGGTCAGGGGACTGCCGCCCTCCGCCTCCAGCGTCGCCAGCGCGCCGGTTCGGGCGAGCCGCATCAGTCGTTTGGCGTCGGCGACCGCCTCGGCATGGGCCTTGTCCGGATCGGCAGAGGCGTTCGCCATGGCGGCCTTGAGACTCGGAGCGGATCGCGACAACAAGAAGCCCGGAGCGTCGAACGGGTCAAGGGCGCCGTTCGGCGGCCAGGCCGGCGGCCGCGCTCCGATCGCTGGCCAATCTATCCAACTTCATGGTAAGCTTGCACAATTCGCACGGGCGCCCCATCTCGGGTCGGCCGGCCGACCGGTCGCCCTCGTTGGAACACATTCAGGCGATCAATGGTTTTTTCTTTGAGCCAGCCAGCCCAAGCGGCGACAGGATCACATCAAAGCGGGAGCTTCATGCCCATTATCGCGCTGGTCGACGACGACCGCAATATCCTGACTTCCGTCTCCCTGTCGCTCGAGGCGGAGGGGTACCGGGTGCAGACCTATACCGACGGCGCAAGCGCGCTCGATGGCCTGAAGGCCAATCCGCCCGATCTCGCGATATTCGATATCAAGATGCCGCGCATGGACGGAATGGAGCTCCTGCGGCGTCTGAGGCAGAAGTCCGATCTGCCGGTCATCTTCCTGACTTCGAAGGATGAGGAGATCGACGAATTGTTCGGCCTCAAGATGGGCGCCGACGATTTCATCCGCAAGCCGTTCTCGCAGCGCCTATTGGTCGAGCGGGTGAAGGCGATTCTTCGTCGCTCCAACCCGAAAGACGCGGCGACGCAGAAGGAGACCGAAGCCAAGATTCTTGAGCGCGGCCGTTTGAAGATGGACCCCGAGCGCCATACGTGCACCTGGGACAATACGGCCGTGACGTTGACGGTCACCGAGTTCCTGATCCTGCAGGCGCTCGCGACGAGGCCCGGCGTGGTCAAGAGCCGTAACGCCTTGATGGACGCTGCCTACGATGATCAGGTCTATGTCGACGACCGGACCATCGACAGCCACATCAAGCGCTTGCGCAAGAAATTCAAGGTGGTCGAGCCCGATTTCGAAATGATCGAAACGCTCTACGGCGTCGGCTACCGATTCAAGGAAGGATAGGCGGCTCGCCCGCCGGCCATGAGCGCCGAAACGCAGCTCGATCGTCGCCTCGCCGCTCAGCCGGCGCGCGGGAGCCGTCGGCGGCTGCGTTTGCGGGCGCGCGTCGCCTGGCGCTTCCTGACGGCCCGGTTCTCGTCGTCGCTCACCCGTCGGATCGTCGTCCTCAATCTGGGCGGGCTCGTGGTGCTGGTGGTCGGCTTCCTGCTGCTCGACCAGTTTCGCGCCGATCTGATCGAGGCGCGGATTCAAAGCCTCACCATCCAGGCCGACATTATCGCCGCGGCGATCTCGGCTTCGGCGACCGGGGACACCGATTCGATCACCATCGATCCGGACAAGCTCCTGCAATTGGCGCCCGGCGAAAGCGTGGCGCCGTCGCAAAGCGACGAGGATGCGACCCAGTTCTCCATTAATCCGGCGCTGGTTGGGCCCTTCCTGCATCGGCTCGTCACTCCGACCCATACGCGCGCCCGCATTTACGACAGCGACGGCCGGCTTCTGCTCGACTCGCGGTCGTTCTCGGCCCGCGGCGCCGTGGTGCGCTCAGACTTGCCGGACGCGTCGGACCGGAGCAGCTTTGCCGATCGGATCATCGCCCGCCTGCGCAGCTTTTTCCTGACCTCGGTCGCGCCGCGGACCGACGACCCGTGGGCGACCAGTGGCAAGACGATGCCGGAGGTCGCTGGCGCGCTGCAAGGCAAAACGCAATCTCTGGTGCGCGTCAACGCCGAGGGCGAGACGATCGTGTCGGTGGGCGTGCCGATCCAGCGGATGATGGCGACCCGCGGCGCGCTTCAACTCTCGACCCAGGGCGGCGACATTGATCGCGTGATCACTTCGGCGCGCTTGGCTCAGCTGCGTTTCTTCCTGGTGTTCGCGGTCGTGATGCTGCTGCTGTCGCTCTCGCTCGCCAATACGATCGCCGAACCGGTGCGCCGGCTCGCCGACGCCGCCGAACGCGTGCGGCGAGGCATCCGTTCGCGACAGCAGATTCCCGATTTCACCGCGCGATCGGACGAGATCGGTCATTTGTCCCGCGCGCTTCGCGATATGACCCAGGCGCTGTACAATCGTCTTGACGCGATCGAGAGTTTCGCCGCCGATGTCGCGCACGAACTCAAGAATCCGCTGACGTCGCTCCGCAGTGCGCTCGAGACGCTGCCGCGGGTGAACGTCGGACATTCCCGCGATCGGTTGATCGCCGTCATGCAGCACGACGTACGGCGGCTCGATCGGCTGATCAGCGACATCTCCGACGCCTCCCGCCTCGACGCGGAGCTCGCCCGAGGCGAGGAGGCCCCGGTCGACGTCGCCGCCCTTCTGCGGGCCGTGGTGGCGATGGCTGAGGATTCTCCGCGCGGCAACGGCGCCCGGGTTGAGTTGTCAGTCCCGGTCAGGCGGGGCAAGAACGCCAGCGCGGACTATTTTGTCCTCGGACACGATTCCCGTCTCGCGCAGGTTGTCACCAATCTCATTGACAACGCCTGCTCCTTTTCCGAGCCCGGCGGCGTCGTACGCGTCGCGCTCGAGCGGACGTCTGCTCGGAAGGAGCCGGACGGGGAGGAGCCTTTCGACCGCGTTGTCATCACCATCGATGATGACGGTCCCGGGATCCCGCCGCACGCGCTCGAACGCATTTTCGAGCGCTTTTATACCGATCGGCCGAATCAAGGCTTCGGCCAGAACTCGGGCCTGGGGCTCTCGATTTCGCGTCAGATTGTGGAGGCCCATGGCGGGCGGATCTGGGCGTGCAACCGGCCGGCGCATTCCGCGGCCGTTCGAGTCCCAAGGCCGGAATACGACAATCCCGACGAGCCGGCAAGGCACGGCGCGGGCGCGCGCTTTGTCGTCGAACTGCCGGCGTTCGCGGTATGAGCGGCGCCGCTGTGGCGGGAGGCGCCGGCCTGCATGCGACGGCCGTGATCCATGGCGAGAGCTGTGTCTTGATCCTTGGACCTTCGGGTTCCGGCAAGAGCGCGCTGGCGTTGGCGCTCATGGCGCGCGCGAGCGGCTCTGGAGCGTTTGGCGCCCTGATCGGCGACGACCGCATTTACGTCCGCGAGGCGGACGGCCGGCTCGTCGCCTCGGGAGCCGCTAACATGGCCGGAATCATCGAGCGCCGAATGGCGGGCCTTATGGAGGTCCGGCACGAGCGGGCGGCGATCGTGCAGCTGGCGGTTGAACTCAGCGAGCGCCGAGGTCAATGGCCGCGAATGCCCGATGATCACGACGGCGTGATGGTCGCCGGGGTCAGGTTGCCCCGTCTGGCGCTTGATTCCGGCCTGAGCGTTTGCGATCAGGCGCTGGCGGTCGAAGAGCGATTGGCTCGTCTTGGAGGCCGAGGACTGCGGCCGAATACGAATTTCGCTTGAACATTGCGCCGCAGTGCACAAAAATGGACGTCCTGAGATTTCGCCGCCGGCTTGATTGGCGCCGAAAGGGTGAGCCGATCGACTGATGGATAATTGATGATCGGAATGGTCCTCGTGACCCACGGCCAGCTCGCCACCGGTTTTCGGGCAGCGCTAGAGCATGTCGTTGGGCCCCAGACTCGGCTCGAGACGATTACGATCGGTCCCGAGGACGACATGGAGCAGCGACGCTCGGACATTCTGAGCGCGGCGGCGCGCGTCCAGGACGGCGGAGGCGTAGTCATTCTTACCGACATGTTCGGCGGCACTCCCTCGAATCTGGCGATTTCTGTTATGGACGGGGGGCGGGTCGAAGTGATCTGCGGCGTCAACCTGCCGATGTTGATCAAGCTTGCGACAATGCGCGAAAGCGCCGATCTCGACCATGCCGTCGTGGAGGCGCGCGATGCTGGCCGCAAGTACATCACCATCGCCAGCAAGGTGCTGGCTGGGAAATGACCCAGACCGGCTCCGAAGAAGAATGCCCGGCGCCGCCGGAGTTCGCCGGCGCGTTGTCGCGCGACTTGCTTATTGTCAACCGAAAGGGGTTGCACGCTCGCGCCACCGCCAAGTTTGTGCAGTGCGTCGACCGGTTTGACGCCGACGTCAAGGTCACGCGCTGCGGCGAGACGGTCGGCGGCGATTCGATCATGGGCATCCTGACGCTTGGCGCAGGCCCCGGATCAACGATCACAGTATCGGCCTCGGGAGCGGAAGCGCGAGAGGCGTTGGAGGCGCTCGCCGCTCTGGTCTCCGACCGGTTCGGCGAGGACGAGTGACGCTTTGAGCCGCTTGCATCGCCGGCGTCTCACCCCGGCCGCTACATGCGGAAGTCCTCGCCGAGATAGAAGCGCCGCACGTCAGGGTGAGCGATGATGTCCTCCGGCGGGCCTTCAGTCAGGACCTGGCCGCTATGGATGATATAGGCGCGATCGATCAGCCCGAGGGTCTCGCGGACATTGTGATCGGTTATCAGCACCCCGATGCCGCGTCCCTTAAGGTGGCGCACGAGGTCCTGAATGTCGCCGACCGCGATCGGGTCGATGCCCGCAAACGGCTCGTCCAGGAGCATGAAAGACGGCTTGCCGGCGAGCGCGCGGGCGATCTCGCATCGTCGCCGCTCGCCGCCGGACAGTGAAATGGACGGCGCGGAGCGCACGCGGGCGATATCAAATTCGTCGAGCAGCGATTCCAGCATCGCTTCGCGCGCTTTGCGGTTCGGTTCGTTGACCTCGAGCACCGCGCGGATGTTGTTCTCGACATTGAGGCCGCGGAAGATCGAGGCTTCTTGCGGCAAATAGCCGACTCCGAGCCGCGCCCTTTGAAACATCGGCAGTCCGGTGACATCGTGGCCGTCGAGCTCTATTTTGCCCTTGTCGGGTTTGACGAGCCCGGTGATCATATAGAAGACGGTCGTCTTGCCGGCGCCGTTCGGCCCCAGCAATCCGACGGCTTCGCCTCGCCGCACCGACAGGCTCACGTCCTGCACCACCATGCGGCCGCGATAGCCCTTGCCGAGACGATGAACGGCGAGAACGCCCTGCCCGCCAGCCGCGACCCGAGAACTGACCGCCGAAGAACTGACCGCCGATCCCGCACTGTCGCCGCGCAGCCATTTGCGCCAGCGAGGAGGCGCGCTTATGCGCTCACGCACCGTGTCGTCGCTCACTGGCGCTCGCTGGTCGCGAAGGGAGGAGAAGGCCGGCGATAGATCGGCAATAACCGGCTCCTATTTCGTCTTCGCCGCGTCGCCGCTCGATTTCGCAGCGTCGCCGCCCGGCTTCGTAGCGTCGCCGCTCGATTTGGGGACGAACTGTCCGTGGACCCGGCTCGACTTGGCGCTGGTGTCGACCGTCGCCTCGGCGGTCTTGAGATCATAGGTCAGCTTGTCGCCTTTGGTGACGTTTTGGCCGTCGCTGAGCGTGACGTGGCCGATCAGCCACACTTTGCCTTCGCCCTTGTCGTAGCTGCCGTTGTCCCCCGTAGCGACCTGGGTCTTGGAGATGACAGTCACCGGCCCGGTCGCCTCCAGGCGCTTGACGCCCGAGTCGGCCGTGGGGCCGGATTGGCCGTCCGTCGTTGGTTTGGCTCCCTGCGCTGGGGCGTGGTCAGCTCCCTGCGTTGGAGCGTGGTCGAGAAAGACCGTCATTGCCGTGCAGGTCATTTTCGTGTCGCCCTGAATGACAACGACGTTACCGGTGTAGACCGCTTTGTGTTCCTTGTCGTAGTAGACGAGCTTGTCCGCGTCGATCGAGATCGGCTCCTTCGAATTTGTTCCAGGGAAGATTGCGGCCGAGTCGCTGGGGCTCGCAGGCTTGTCGCCGGCGGTAGCGCTCGGGGCGCTCGCCGCGCTGGCCCCGCTCGCGCACAGCAGCGCCACGGCCAGCGCCGCCAGCCGGCCGGAAAGGCTAGGCCGCAACTTCATGGATCGGTCCTTTTTGCATCCGCCGCCGGTTGCTGGTCGGTCTGCGGAACGATCCTGGTCTTGACATGACCGTCGAACGTCAGTTCCTGACCGTGGTCAATGGCGAAAGCGCGGTCGGAGACTATGGTCGTGCCGTCGCTGACCCGCACTTCAACCGGCTCGTCGCTTCGAAAAGCTCCGGACTTGAAGTCGAATTTGGCGCTTCGCAACAGCACGTTGGTGCGGCCGTTGGTGATTCGCACATTGTTCGACAGTTCCATGTGCTCGCCGAGGCTGTCGTAAACGCCTGAGTCGGCGGTCACGTGGGTCGATTCCCCGTTAGCCGCGCCGATTTCGCCCTCGACTTTCTCCAGCTCCATGACGGTGGGCTGCTTGATGTCCTGGAGGGCTCGCTTGGCGGTCATGAGATAAGCCTGTCCGTCGTTGCGAAATCCAGCAAGCTTCGGGTGATCCATGACGATCTTGGTTCCCTCCACGGAGAGCGGGGAAAAGCCTAGCGAACCCAGTCTGGTCGCGAAAGGATTGAAAAAGGCGGTCAAGAACATCGCGGCGACCGTCCCGAGGCCGCCGATCAAGATCGCACGGCGAAGCCGTCTGACGCGCGCCGAGCGTCGCCTGGCTGTGGCGAAGGCCTGCTCACGGTCGCGAGGCGGGGCCACGCCAATCCGGCGCGTCGCCGCGCGAGCGGAAAAAGCCGCCGTCGAGTCCGCATCGGCGACGTTCGCCGCGACCGGTTCAGTGTCAAACGCCGACATATGTTCCTTGTTCGACCGCCTAGCCTCGCCGAGGAACCCAAATAGCGTGGCGAAGTTAGGGCCGGGGAGAGGCCGTCGCCAATGTCACAGAACACTGGGGCGCGCGAGTCTCGTCCAAACGACGCCATTTGGGTTCCACTGTAGTCATTTGTGTCTTCGGCTTTGAGTGTCACTCCTTTTGACGCAACCGCCGTCGTCGAGGCGATTCAAGCGAGGTCGTCGGTTCGGCTCGAGGCAAAATCGACCGAGCAAAACCAAGCCGGGCCAAACAAAACCAAGTAAAATTGGCTTGGATCTGCTTGGCTTTGTTCGTCCGAACCCCGACATTTCATCAGTCCGGCTGAAAAAATAAAAGAAGTTCCTGTCCCCTTTTCTCCTGCCCGGCGCCTCGCAAGACGCCGGCTCGATCCGCGAGTGGGAAGTTATAGCACGAATTCTGATTTTCGCAAGAAATTGACGAAGGAATTGCACGACCGCCAGCAGGGCGAGGGCGCCGACGCGGCGACCTCATGATTGCCACCGCGCGCTTTTTGCGCTTTACCCGTCGCGGCGCGCCCCAAGTCGGGCCGGTAGCTCAATGGTCAGAGCCGGCCGCTCATAACGGTCTGGTTGCAGGTTCGAGTCCTGCCCGGCCCACCATTGCCGCGTCGTCAGCCAGCCGCTCCTCATTCGATCCTTTCGTCGGGGTATACGCCCCACAATTTCACCTGTTCAACATACCCCTTGAACCCATCGCCGTCGACCAGGCACCAGGAGCCGTCGCAATTGCGGATGTTGACGATTACGCCTGCCTGAAGCGTCGCGGCCAATTCGTCCGATGCGGACGGGCGGACGTAGATCTTTGAGTTCTCTCCTTTCTTGTTGGGCGTCACCAGCGCGGTTCGCCGGCCGGACAGCAATGAGTGAAGGACCCATCCCTCGACGCCTTCCGAATCGCGGACCTTGCGCCAAATTTCGAACTCGGCGGTGATTTCGACCGGAAGTCCGGCCCGCTGATAGACCCATTTGGTCGCGTGATCCTTCGACGGGCCTTCGCGCAGGTTGACGCGGTCGGTCTTCAGGCTGGCGAAGCGCGGCAGCGGCAGCTTGGTGACCGGCCCGATCGGATCGGCGAGCGCTAGACCTGGAGCCAGAAACAACGCAAGCGCCATCGCAAGAATGGCGCGGCGGCCGGGCAAAAGCATGAGAATGGGATGCCTGTCTCGTCTCATACCGACTTCCTCGACGGCGGACCGGCCATCCTTGTCTTTGCCCGCTCTTCTGCTAGAGAGGCCGCCAAGCCGGCGGACATGGACCCGCGGGCGGCGCACTGGCTCAACCATTTGCGTCGTCTGTCGTTAACGAGGCGTAAACTGTTTGAAGGCGCGGAAGCGGATGGCTGAAAGTGGGGCGGCAGCGCCGCGCGGGCGATAAGGGCGGCGCTCATGACCAAGAAAAGACCCCTCGTGGTGGTCACCCGGCGGTTGCCCGAGTTGGTCGAGACCCGGATGCGCGAACTGTTCGACGCCCGGCTCAACCTCGAAGACAAGGCGATGTCCCAGGCCGAGATCGTGGAGGCGATGCGTGAGGCCGACGTGCTCGTGCCGACCATCACCGACCACATCAATTCGGCGATGATCGCCCAGGCGGGAGAGCAGATGCGGCTGATCGCCAATTTCGGCAATGGTGTCGATCATATCGATGTCACCAGCGCGCTCCGACGCGGCATCACGGTCACCAACACGCCGGGCGTGCTGACGGAGGACACCGCCGACATGACAATGGCGCTGATTCTGTCGACAGCGAGGCGGCTGGTTGAGGGTTCGCACATCATCCCCGAGGGGCGATGGGCCGGGTGGTCGCCGACCTGGATGCTGGGGCGGCGAATCACCGGCAAGCGTCTCGGCATCGTCGGGATGGGACGCATCGGCCAGGCGCTGGCCCGGCGGGCGCGCGCGTTCGGGATGTCGATCCACTATCACAATCGGCGCCGGGTCGCGGCGCAGATCGAGGAATCGCTCGAAGCGACCTACTGGGATTCGCTCGACCAGATGCTCGCGCGGATGGATTTCGTCTCGGTCAATTGTCCCCATACCCCGGGCACCTATCACCTCTTGTCGGCGCGCCGCCTCAAGTATCTGAGGCCCGACGCGATTCTCATCAACACCGCCCGCGGCGAGGTGGTCGACGAGAACGCGTTGATTCGCATGCTCGAGGCGGACGAACTCGCGAGCGCCGGGCTCGACGTGTTCGAGCACGCGCCCGCGGTCAACGAGAAGCTGATCGCGCTTGCGAAAATGGGCAAGGTCACCCTCCTGCCGCACATGGGCTCGGCGACGCACGAGGGCCGCGCCGACATGGGCGAGAAGGTCATCATCAACATACGCACCTTCGTCGACGGCCACCGGCCGCCCGACCGGGTGCTGCCGAGCATGCTTTAGAGCGGGCTGCTTTTGGCTAGAGTCGAGGTTGGGATTCCCGAATCAGTTGCGTTCTGATTCAACCTGTTGGCTGGGCGGAGGCCAGCAGGGAATGCCGAAGCCTTATTCGCAAGACTTGCGTGATCGGGTGATTGACGCGGTGGAGAGGGGCGAGATGAGCCGCCGCGCAGCGGCGCGGCGCTACGCAATCAGCGAATCGGTGGCGATCAAGTGGCTTGAACGGGTTGAACGGGATGGCTCGCGAGAGCCTGTCGGGCACGGCGGCCACCGGGCGTCCAAGCTGATGCCGCACCGTGATTTTCTGCAAGCCGCGCGGACCGAGAAGACCGACGTCACGCTTCAGGCTCTTTGCGATCGCCTTTCGGCCGAGCGAGGGGTCAAAGCCGACACCTCGATGATGAGCCGCTTCTTTCGCAAGATTGGCGTGACGTTTAAAAAAAGACCCTCGTCGCGCGCGAGCAGGATCGTGCCGACATAAGCCGGCATCGCGCGCGCTGGCGAGCCTATCAGGGCCGCATCGATCCCAGGCGTCTGATCTTCATCGACGAGACGTGGACCAAGACCAACATGACCCGGCTTCGCGGCTGGGCGCCGAAGGGAGAGCGCCTCGTCGACAAGGTCCCGCAGGGCAAGTGGAAGACCGCGACGTTCCTTGCCGCTCTCCGCAATGACCGCATCGATGCGCCCTGCCTGTTCGACGGCCCGATCAACGGCGAACGCTTCCGCGCCTATGTCGAGCAGTTCCTCGTCCCGACCCTCAAGCCGGGCGACGCTGTGATCCTCGACAATCTCGGCTCCCACAAGGGGAAGGGGGTGCGGAAGGCCATCCGAGCTGTCGGCGCCCGCCTCGTCTTCCTGCCCAAATACTCCCCCGACCTCAACCCCATCGAGCAGGTCTTCGCCAAGTTCAAGACTCTGCTGCGAAAGGCCGAAGCCCGAAGCTACGAGGCGATCTCCGACGCAAGCGGTAAAATCCTCGCCCAGTACCCGCCCGCCGAATGCGCCGCATACCTCAAGAACGCAGGATACGGGTAAAGCCAAATGCAGAAAGCTCTAGGCCGCTTTCCGCTTGAGCGGCGCCGCCCTGGCGGCCCTGGCGGGCTTCCCGGTCAGGACTTGCGCCCATATCCGCAGCCCTGAGGCCCGCTCTTGGCGGAAGGCCTGGCGCTGGT
>Ga0209773_10000804_pt1 | contig 10576 bp, 10 predicted proteins | sample BogFormECP14_OM1_FD_188244 | JGI IMG/M metagenome (GOLD analysis project Ga0209773, IMG submission 188244) | Bog forest soil microbial communities from Calvert Island, British Columbia, Canada - ECP14_OM1 (SPAdes) (version 2) | ecosystem: Environmental > Aquatic > Freshwater > Wetlands > Bog ... | reverse complement strand
CGCGATCCAATGACGTTCCAAGAGGGCCGTCGCATCGCAACCCCATTTATTTAGACGAATTTACAAACTGTCGGGGGAGGGGGCAAACTCAGCGAACGGCCTCCGGCGATCAGCAGAGGAAAAAGGGTAGAAGCGGTGGGCTTTAGGCCACCGAATAGATATCTGGCCGAAGGCCGCACCTCACTGCCGTAGGCTGGAGCGTAACCGAAGGTGAAGCAACTCAATCCAATGCACCCTAAAATCCCTATTTGGACGAACTTACAAAATATAGGGGGAGGGTCAGAACCAAGGGAACGAATCCCGAAACTTCTGCGTATGGCATCGCAGGAGAAATCATGCCTACAGTACGACACGCCCTCCTCTTCGCCCTCTCAGCCGCCGCACTCACAGCCAGCCAGGCTCTGGCGCAAAGCGCCGACCATGATTGGGCCAAGACCTATTCGATCTCGGGCAAACCAACCCTGACCGTCGAAACCGGCGACAGCAACCTGAAAATCCACTCCTGCGGCGAATGCAAGGCCATCAACATCAAAGTCCATTCCGAACGGGACCTGAACCAATATAGATTGGAAGAAAGCCAGTCCGGCGACCACGTTTCCTTCCTGTTCAAGGAGAAGCCGCACGTCGGTTTCCACGTGAATTGGACGAATCACGGCGAAACCTATGTCGAAGTCGAAACGCCGGCAAAGCTGGACCTCGACGCCAAGACGTCAGACGGCAACCTGAGCGCGCGCGATCTTGAAGGCGACCTGCAACTCTACACCGGCGATGGCAACGCCGATCTCGACAACCTCCGCGGCACCATCCGGCTCAAGTCCAGCGACGGCAACTTGACGCTCCAGAACGCATCCGGCACCATCGAAGCTCGCTCCTCCGATGGCCACATGAAAGTCGACGGCAACTTCTCAGCCGTCCAGCTTCACTCGAGCGACGGCGGTCTCGACTTCGCACTCGCCAACGGAGCCAGGCTGACCGAAGCCTCGCGCATCGAAAGCTCCGACGGCACCGTGACGATTCGCGTCCCCCACGACTTCGCCGCCGATCTCGACATCTCGACCAGCGATGGACACATCGACTGCTCGCTGCCCCTGACCATGGATCACTACGACAGCCGCGAAGGCTCAGGCCATCACATGCGCGGCAAGGTCAATGCCGGAGGGGTTCCGCTGGCCATTCATACCTCGGATGGCAATGTAACGATTTCGCAACTTTAAGAAGAACGGCTCCCATCTGATTGCAGATGGGAGCCGCTTTTCTTCAGACATTAAACGTTCGTTGTGTGCATGTACTGATAGTCGGCGGTCAGTTCCTGCATGATGTCACCGTCAAACTCTTCCTGTTCCACAAAGTAGTGCTTGATTCCGGCTTTCCTTGCTGCGGCGAGAATCGGCTTGTAATCAATCGTGCCCTTCCCAAGAACGGTCGAAACCCGCTCTCCTGGCATCTTTCCTGGAACGGCCGGCTTCAGGTCCTTGACGTGCACCATCGAAACGCGCCCGGGATACTTCGCCAGCAGAGCAATCGGATTCCCGCCGGCTGCGGTAACCCAGCCGCAGTCCATTTCCCAGGTCACGTAGGCTGGGTCCGTGTCCTTGAGAATCACTTCCATGCCGGTGACACCACCGCCCACATCGCGGAACTCCGGGGTGTGATTGTGATACCCGAACTGGATGCCCTCAGCCTTGAACTTCTTGCCGTACATGTTGAACTGCTCCGCATTCCAGCGCCAGTCGTCGGCTGTCATGCCTTTCGCGAAATACCCGCCAGCTCCACCGGGATAATTCGCCAGCTTCGATGGATCTGCCACTCCCGGCGACGAGCAAATCACATAACTCAGTCCCAACGTTTTGGCATACTTCAGAATCCCGTCAGCATCCTTGACGAGCTCTCCCATCGGGTAATGCCCGCTTACGCAGCGCAACCCTGCACTCGACATTGCGGCTTTGACATCCTCGGCACTATGTCCGAAAAATCCGGCAGCCTCGACTTCGCGATATCCGATCGCGGCCAGCTGCGTGAGGGTTCCGGAGTAGTCGTTCGGCAGGAGTTTACGAACGCTGTAGAGCTGCAATCCTACGGGAAGACCTGAAGGATCGGCGTATAACCTGCGTTGGCTGAGGCTGATAGCGGCTGCGGCTGCACCCGTTTTGAGAAATGTCCGTCTCGTGACTCGATTCACGTTTATCCCCTTCCACAAGAGTTGTACAGCATGGAGGGGCTTTGGCGCTCGGGTTTAGCGGGCAAAAAAATAGAGCCTGTATCGGAGCATGAAGATACAGGCTCTTCCTGGAAGGGGTGGTTGCTACTACCGGCCGCCCGTGATCGACACCTCGCGCTGCGAGGCATGTTTTTCACGTACGTCCAGTACCGGTGTGGTCCGCGTCGCTACACGAATGCTGCGAAGTTCGTGTGTGCCATCGGTTTCGTCGTCGAACTTCATCGACAGCGTTGGCGCGTCAGGACCAAATTCTGTGGGGGAGGCCATCCACATGACCGATTGTCCCGGATGAGAGTGGTTGGTCAGTGTGATGACGTTTTCGCTCTGATTGAGCACTACGTCGTATTTTCCGGCCTGATATGTTTTGCCGTGAGATTCAAAATTGAAGGGAACGTTGACCGTCACCTTGCTGACTGCGAAAGCAGCGCTGGAGCTTACCAGGGCAGCTGCTAAAACGAACATCTTTGTCATCGGTCGCATAGTGTTTCCTCCCTACGCAAATCACACTACGGATTCCCAGGTATGCCTGTCGTCAAGCGAGCGTCTAGTTCTTGTCAAATTTGAAAAAGAGTTCTTGACGGGTTATCTCGATATCTATCCAACCGATGAATTGCTGATCACCGAAGCCAGAAGGGAAGAGCTCCGATTCTGGGACGCAGCCGTGTTTTCATAGGGCCGTAACACTGGCGTCATGTGGCGATGCCGGAGGTCCTGCAAGTCTTCAAATTGTAACAAAGATTGGGATTGACAACTCGCAGGTAGCGGTGGAGACTGTGACGGCTACCGTGTTTCATTTTTCCCCTGCTTGTTTTTAATTCGGCCCCGATATTCCAGCAGTCTTCGAGACGTGCTTAAAGTCCTGCGACCCGCACCGACGCGAACCACTGTTCTGACCTGCTCATGGCTCGCCCCGACTTCTCGGCTCGCATAAGCTTCAGGTTGCCTGAGCTTCAGCTGATCTAATTGCGCGGAGATTTCTATGTCAACGCCGCCCCCACGCCTTAGTGCGGACACCCTCGCGTCCGAGCTCGCCCACGCCAGTATTTGTTGCAGCGAATATTTTTGGGGGCGAAGGTAATCATGAGAGTGGCCCTTTTCGACTGCCGTGTAGCTTCCGGTCAGAGGGCCCGGTGGTGGTTGAGAAGGCCGAAACTGACCGTTATCGGACAGAACCGAATATTCGTAATCAAAAATGGAACAAGAAACGGAGAGCGAGCGTACCTCCTACGAAGAGCTTCGTCAATGATAGGTAGGAGTGTGACCGATGATCGTAAGCTGGCCGAATCTTGCAATTGGATCCGTAGTAGGCGCGATTCTGGGTATCGTTGGTGATTGGCAGATCGGCACGCGATTGCGGGTGCGAGCTGAGCGCCGGGCACTTGCCAGAGAATATGGACCCCTGACGGGCCAATATGCAAATTACCGCGTCCGGGACGACGGAACAGAGGAATCGACTGGGGGAATTGTAGAACTCGCCTGGCAGCCGGAGGACGGCTTACTGGAGGCGACGGGCTTTCAGGCAAACGGCAACCCGGAATGGCACAGTTACATCAGAATGAGCCGGGAATACAGCGGGACGGGAACTGGCCACTATAACAATGTCAACTCGATCCACGGCGGCATTCAGCAGATCATCTACTCGAAACAGACTCGCACCTTTAATGTCATGGGAATCAGCCATTCCCGGAACGGGTTTGCCCATTGCTGGAAACTCAAGGAGTAGGTTGCCGCGGGAATCCTATGTCCCAAAAGGAGATGGACTGTTTAAAATTTGAGACCTGGGCTCCTAATCGGCGTGTGTTGCTCTCTCAAAATGTGGCAACATCATTCGCAGGCAAGACATCCACATGTTGGGCGAGTCCTGGTCCGAATGAATGCTTTTTAGCGCTCGATTACTGCGTGCTTCCTCTAATGCTGCCAAGCGTATAGCTCAACGTGCTACCAAAGATGGCGATCCTGAGGCGGCACGGGTCTGGGAAGCCAGGTCAAAGCGATGGTCTCTCGCCGCGGAGAAAAAGGAAGAGTCCACGCGACGCTCAAATGGCGCGAAAAACGAAGAGAAATGATCGGGAGTTCTGCAAATCCACCGAAGCTCCAGATTTTCTGCAGTAGCGCCCTCCATTAAAACCTGATTCAACATCCAACTTTTGGTACTCGTCGTGCACTTAGCGTCGATATTCGCGTTTTCGCTGTAAGAACGGTAAACAACCGTATACAGGCGAGAACAAAGAAATACGGATGTGATGAGAGGGGCACGGGGATGATAAAGCGGCCAAAGGCAAAGCTTATGTACGTTCCGTGGGATGCCAGTGCTTTGGCAGATGCTCTGTTTGAGACACAGGATTTTGCTCAGGCAAGGGTTCTGGCAAAGGCTCTGGCGATGAAGATGGTGGATGACACGAAGGCTGATAAGGCCCCGGTCAGCTATCTGAATGTGAATCAAGCTGAGGAGCAAGCTCAGGCGAAGACTTTGACGGAGGCGCTGATGCGGCAATGGATGCGCCCCCTCATCGAGCCAATCACCGGAGAAGAACCTCGGCTGCGAATGGATGCCTAAAGTCCCCCTGGCTGCATCCTATTGCTGTGCGATTCAAGTTCGACGAATGGCGAGGCTACAACTTAGTTATCTGTGACAATAACGAGGACTTATGAATTGTTCGTACCAGCTGTTAAAAAACTGCACTTCACCGGAACCCTTAACCGGTGGAAACGAAGACGGACTTTGTGTTGTGGGGTATCTCTTCAATTTGCAGCACATCGAAGCCCAGTCCAAGGAAACTACCGCTCATGTCGAGATGAATGAGGCGCCTGACTCCGCAAATCGCGAGGAGCGATTTGATCGGTTGAAAGCTGCTGTCGTTGAGCGACATGAGGTGATGAGAGCGCAATTCGGTCATGTTAAGGATTGCTTTGTCTGCTCCGTGGCCTTTGGACTGACTCCTGCGGTAAAGACCAGAGCTGAGCGAGTGCCGTTTACCCAACTTCTGACGAGGTTTATCCGTGCCGGGCGACTCTCCAAAATGAAGACGGGGCTTCAGCGCGTCTGAATTTTAGTTCTAGAGGTGTCGAGAAACTGGAGGCGCGGGTCGGAATCGAACTCGGCTCCGGTATTGATGGCACGTAAGGTATTCATTCTTTGAGGCTATAGATACAAACCGCATGGGACGCGAATCGTTAGCACAAAATTAGCACATGGGGCTAGGCGAACTGAGTTGCCTCATTCGGGTTCGTGTTTATTGGCTAATCCCAACAGCCATCAAAACTGGGGAGAGTCTAGCGGCTATGACGTTCACCCTCAAACCTCTGGCGACCCTCTTTCAGGATTGAATCCAGTTCTGACTTCAGGCGATTGACCTCGTATTCCAATTCGGTGACGCTGAGGCAATCCGCACTGACTAGATCGTGTGTACTGCCACCAGCACGACGAGTAGATGTCTGGACGTAGATCGCAGCAATCGGTTGATGCGAAAGCATGCTGTCCCGGTCATCGAGAAACTCAAGTGCAAGAGAAGATGGTTCCATCGGGTGAGACTCCTTCGCCGGAATCCTATCATCTAGTAGCCGATATCTTTGACCTTGGGTGCCCCAGTGACGTGCTCAATAGGAGACAAAGCACGAGCTTCACTAAGAGCGCCTGTATTCATGACGCGGCTCCAGATGCATGCATTCAGCTTGGCAGTACGGCAGGCTGACCGCCGACCACAAATCTCGTCTTTACGATATTTACGCCGATCCCTAAGTCAAGGACGAGATCAATCGCAGAGCAGGGAGGCAGTAGCCATTGCCCGGTCTGGGCAACAGAGCCACTTCTGCGCCGCAAAGACTTGCTTCAAATTGCGCAAAGACAGGCAGGTGCGCGCGGGGTGTTCCGATCGCGTCGCCCGGCTGGTCTTTTGATTCCGCACAGGCAATTCCAGCGAAATGCTCGAAGAGCTACTGGACCAGCTCCATCGCACTATGGGGCGAAGTAGCTGGAGAGATCGAGAATGAGGTTGGTGGGGTTGGTGGAGAAGGCATCGATGATCCCATTCGTGGGGAGCACGACGGCCATGTTCGAGGTGATAGCTCCGTCACCTGCATTCAAGGTCGAGACTAAGGGTTGCGCTTCTCCGGCGGGCCACAGGGTCAGGTAGCCTAATTTGCCGGAAGGCACAACCGTCGCGTTCAACACGTACGCCTGAGCGGTGAAAGGGGGCGCGCACGTGCTGGTCTCGACGTCAACGGGAAGCACCCCGATGAAAGCCCCGGTGGTGGTGCGCGTATCGATCACCCGGCAGGGCGTTACTGGATAGAGCGACAATCCGCCCGTCGCCGGGGGCGCGAAATAGCCGTTCACATCCAGCACCACGTCGGCCGCATTCGTCACAAAAATGGAGATGTCCCCGCCAGCGCCCGCGGGAACGATGGCCGCATTCGCCGTGACCGCTCCGGTGGGGGCGTTCAAGGTCGAGACCAGGGGTTGCGACTGCCCTGTAGGCCATGTGGTCAGGTAGCCCAGCGTACCGTGCGGCACCGCTGTGACATTCAGCGAATAGGCCTGCGCCGTGGACGGAATATTGCAGTTGCTCGACTGCACCGGAAAAGCTCGGCTGGTGTTGGCGCCGAGAGAGGGTCCGCCCAGCGGGCCTGTGGCATTGCGCGTGTCAGCGATGCGGCATGGGGTCAGCGGGTAGAAAGACAAGGCCGAGGCCGTTCCGGCGGGCACAAAGTAGCCGTCGATATCCAGGATCACCTGCGTCGCATCGGTGACGTAAACGCTGACGCTCCCGTTGGTGCCTGCTCCCACGATCGCGGCATTGGCCTTGATGCGGCCGTTGGAGTTCAGCAGCGAGACCAAAGGCTGCGCCTGCCCGCTGGGCCATAGGGTCAGGTAGCGGAGGGTCCCACTTGGCACTACCGTAACGTTGAGCGAATACGCGACAGCCGTCGCTGGGGGGATGCTGCAGGCACTTTGCGGAATATTAAATGCGCGGCTGGTATTCGCCGTTAGCTCAGGTCCTCCAAACGGCCCGGTCGGGTTGCGCGTGTCCGCGACGCGGCACGGCGTCACCGGGATGTACTGCAGAGGCGTATTCGCCCAGAATAGAGGAGTAGAGATTGAGGCGCTTGTCCAGTTAAGCATCAGGTTCTGGAAGTAGGTATAAGTGCCAGGATTATTGCCGCTCTCGTTGTTGCCCAACTGAAGATAGGAGACCGTGTCTCCCGAGAGACCGCCCGTGACTGAGGTGTTTCCGATAAGGCTTCCCTGTGCCGTGTAGATCCACATATAGGTAGCGCCAGTCGTGAAGTCATCTACGAGAGCAACCCAGTAGGTTCCCTGCGGTGCAATGCCTATGCAGGAAGAGTGGATAATGGCTCCGCTCGAAGTCTTTTCTTCGATGCGGATGCCGTAGTCGCCCTCGTTTGGGCAGTAAGCGTTGACCTGTGCCTCGCCATACGATCCGAGTAGGCCCCATAGCCCCATGATGTCCCAGTCTGAACCGTCAAGCTGCGCCGGAGGACCCAGAGTGATACACGCTGTCGCCGCCACGATGGATGAGAGGCCCGGAGTTCCAGTTAGAAACATATATGCATTTGAATTATTGTCCGCATCGTTGTGCGCCATGCTGTTGTAATTCAGCGCTTGTGCGGCGTACGTCGCTCCTCCGATGCCCGTCATTTGTACGGCACCCAGATTTGAGCAGGCAGGCTGATTTGGCCCAACCAGGAAATCTGCTATTCCGTTAAAGCTGCAGGTCGTGCCGACAATACACTGCGAACTCACCATGCCTGCATTGGCAATGGCATTCGTTAAAGTAGTGCCGGGAGTGCTGGTATTCATGCTGATCAGGGCATCGGCATTGATCGAAGACCAGGTTTGCGCGTGCAGCGACGAAGCGAATAACAGGAAGGCGATAGTCAACACCTTCGGGGTAATCCTGCCCCACACCGACGCTGAAAGGACACCCAGAACCAACAGGCAATAAACAAGCAAATACTGCATCTCCCTCATCTCCAGGAGCATTCCGACCCTGTAGGACCGGAAGAGACAAACCTCGATCGTGCGAACTCCTCGGCTACCAGTAGCCCTTGCGATGAGGGAGTATCAACCGTGACAAGAACGGTGCGAACGCGGGCTGTGAGGGTTAGAGAAGAACGGGGGGAATGTACTAGTGTCCCCATTATCGATGAACTCAGATTCAAGTTGCAAGTTAAAAAACCGGCAATAATCGATGCAATAGGGATCAAAGTAACAGCCAAAACGATCTTGACATCATGCATTGCTAATCTGGCGGGCCATATATCTGTTTCCGCATACCTGAAACCCCGATATGGTTTTGCGTTATGCGCATCCAACGCAGGAGCGCCAGAAGAAGGGTATAGAGAAGTTGGAAGAGTTTGTAGCCCAGCAGCAGATTGAGGCGGCGGCTCGCCAGCCAGGAATGTCAGAAATGGCAGTTCAATAACAAAATCGTGGAAGAGTCTCTACAGTTTTCAGTACAGTTGATTTTGAAGCTGGCGTGCGATGTCTTGTAACTTATGAAGAAATTGGAGGCGCGGGTCGGAATCGAACCGACGCATAAAGGTTTTGCAGACCTCTCCCTTACCGCTTGGGTACCGCGCCCTGGACAGGAAATATTACTTCACTGGGCGGTGATGAAGCCAGTCTGCGTTTGGTTTTTTGAAGGAACCTCGACGGCAGCTGACTGGAGCGGGAGACGGGATTTGAACCCGCGACCCTCGCCTTGGCAAGGCGATGCTCTACCACTGAGCTACTCCCGCTTAGTACTTATCAAGTATATCGGCTGGGCTGCGCACGGTCAACGCGGGCGAGGCTTGTTCTGCACGATTCAGGTGCGGTTAGAGTGGGGGAGGACTTATCAGCAGAGGTCCGAGATGACAGCGATGCTGTTTGCGCCAGCATAGGCTCGCAGATCCCGTCTCCATCACAGATTCTTGATGCAAAGAAACTGCAGGTCGAATCCCGCGCTTTGGAATTCACGCCTGGAGTTCTGAATTACCTGGAGACCCCCTCGGGCTGTGGCTGGAGGAACGGGCTCAACGCCCCGCATGATGCCCTTTAAGCCGTTTTCATATTCCTGATATCTCCGAGTCACACCTCCCTGGTTGTTCCATGCCGCTTTCGCAATCAGGTCAAACATTGTCCCCGTTGGTGTGGGGGTCCTGAGAGCGGCGATGAACGCCGGATCTCTTCCGAGGCTCTCCGGATTGTATTGCGCCCCCGTATTCACCTGGAGCGGTGAGTTCGGGCTGAGAAACTGCGAGTAGATAATTTGGGCTTTTGCCATGGAAGGAGGAAAACGGAAATCGTGCACGGCCAGGCGGAAGAGGGGTTCGTAGAACAGGTTTTCGATAGCGAAGCGGATGAAGCCGGGGCGCATTTCCGCGGATGTGTCCGTGACGAAACTGTTGTAGTCGATTGGCATAAATCTACGTTCCTTTCATTGGAGGTTTCGCTGGCCGCCTGGTTTTGCCAGCATGCTGTACATCTGAATGCGCCAAACGGAGGTGGCCCTGTCCAGGGGACCGTCGATCTTCGATTACAAAAGGTGAGAATGACGCGCTTGCAATGAACTGCTTGAGAAGCTGCGATTGAGCTCAGCACCGGGCCTCCCGGATCTGAGAAGAGAGAAGTTGGCGGTTGTTCTTGAATCTGACCACGACCTTGCCATGGGTGCAAATGCGTGATGACGCTGCTCGTCCAACCAGCCGGGGTGGATGCCGTCTCCTAGAAGGAAATCGATGAGAGAGGGGGATCTGCGCTGATTTACTGTTTGGATTTTCATGGCTTCTCCTTGTGGGTGTGCTCAAGACAGCTGGTTGCCAGAGATACGCGCTGCGACGCTGTTTGGCGCGGCACAGCGCTTATCCACTCAGCACTGAGGAAACTGGTTTGAATCCTCCGCGGTGATTCTTCATCCGGGACCAGAGAAGCGATTACTGAATACGCACCTGGCCGCGGATTTCGCCTGAAGGAAAGTTGGTGGTGTGGACGTTGATGTAGGTGTCGCCGCTGCGGATGGCCTTGATGAGGCCGGCCAGATTTCCTGGTTGAATTCCCTGGGGGATGACCGAATCGCCGTTGGTTGACGGCAGAATGCTTACATCAGAGGCGGTGATGGTTCCGGTTACCGTGCCGGAGGCGGGACACGCCGGCTTTACGTTGCCGCCGCACAGAAATACGACGACTCCGCCATTGGTCTTGCTGGCGCCAAAGTGAATGTGAGCCTGCACGACGGGGCTGCTCATGTTGGTGTAGGACAATTCGAAAGAAATAGTCCCGTCTTCGTTGATCTCGGCTTCGAAGTTTCCGTGACTGGGGGCGAGGACAGAAGGGACCTGTTCAAAAGAGACCAG
>Ga0209773_10000802_pt1 | contig 10588 bp, 9 predicted proteins | sample BogFormECP14_OM1_FD_188244 | JGI IMG/M metagenome (GOLD analysis project Ga0209773, IMG submission 188244) | Bog forest soil microbial communities from Calvert Island, British Columbia, Canada - ECP14_OM1 (SPAdes) (version 2) | ecosystem: Environmental > Aquatic > Freshwater > Wetlands > Bog ... | reverse complement strand
CTCTATGAATTCGAACCGGCTGCCGGCGTGAAGTCTTCGCGGGTGATCAGCCTCGCCGACGACGTGGCGCGTTCGATGAGCGCGGTGGCCGCGCGCATCGCCGTCATTCCCGGCCGCAACGTGATGGGCATCGAGCTTCCCAATCACAACCGCGAAACGGTCTATCTGCGCGAGCTCCTGGGTTCGAGCGATTACGAGAAGGCGCGCGCGCCCGGCCTGCTCAGGCTAGGTTGCCCGCGCTCCCGGGCTCTTCGACCAGCTCCTCCAATTCCGTCATGGTCTGTTCCACCGTCCGATGATGCGGTTCTTCGTACCAGACGGAGGCGACCCTCTCGACATCGCTCGAGGTTACGCTGACATAGCTGACTTGCGGCCGCTGCGATTCCAGGAACTCATTGATATCGTTCTCCAGCGACTGGATCGGCGCGGTCACGCCCATTGAAAATAGCTTCACCCGCATTGCTCGACTCCGATAGCGCTTTGCGTCTCGATGAGAGGGTGTCCTTTTCGCAGGTGAAGACGCACCCTCCAAGCGTGATCTTAACCCCCCGGCGCCGGACTCGCGGGAACGATTTGGCGCCTTGCGCGTTTCGGGCGCTCAGCACTTCTGGGGTGGCGTCATGAAATTGTTCCGGTGCCAGGTCTGCGACAACATCATCTACTTCGAGAATCGGACGTGCGGCCGGTGCGGCCATCGGCTCGGCTATGTCCCCGAGCTCGAAATCATGGCCGCCCTCGAGCCGGCGGGCGGCGATGGGTGGACCCCCTTGGCGGGCGACCGCGGCCTCAGGCGTTTCTGCGCCAATGCGGATTATGACGTCTGCAACTGGCTGACGGCCGCCGAGGGGCGGGATCGCCTCTGCGTCGCGTGCCGGCACAACGACACAATTCCGGACATATCGCAGCCGTCGCATCTCGCCGCCTGGCGGGACATCGAACTCGCCAAGCACCGGCTGTTCTACAGCCTGCTTCGCTGGAAGCTGCCGCTCGCGACCCGCGCCGAGGATCCGAGCCACGGTCTGGCGTTCGAATTCCTGGCCGACCCGCCCCATCCTTCCGGCCCAAGGGTGATGACCGGGCACGACGACGGCGTGGTGACGATCGCGCTCGCCGAAGCCGATAGCGCCGAGATGGAGAAGCGCAGGGCGGAATTGGCCGAGCCGTACCGCAGCCTGCTCGGCCATTTCCGCCACGAGGTCGGCCATCACTATTGGGACATCCTGGTTCGCGACGGCGATCGGCTCGAGCAATGCCGCGCGGTGTTCGGAGACGATTCGCAGGACTACGAGGCGGCGCTCGAGCGCCACTATTCGCAAGGCGCGCCGGCCGATTGGGGGGAGCGCTTCGTTTCGGCTTACGCGACGTCCCACCCTTGGGAAGATTTCGCCGAAACCTGGGCCCACTACCTGCATATCGTCGACACGCTCGAGACGGCGAGCGCTTTCGGCCTCAGGATCAAGCCGGCGATCGCCAAGGACGGCGCTCACTCGGCCAGGCTCGACTTCGACCCCTACGTCATAGGCTCGATCGATGAGATCATCGACGCCTGGGCGCCCTTCGTCGTCGCTATGAACAGCGTCAATCGGGCGATGGGCAGACCCGATCTCTACCCGTTCGTCCTCGCTCCCGCAGTCCTCGAGAAGCTGCGCTTCATCCACGAACTCGTCCGCGGCGCTTCAGCGCAGAGCGCCGCCGACATACAGGGTGAGCGCCTGGCCGCGCAAGCTATCGGCGAGGCGGTGGAGATTTGACCAGGATCCGCCAAAACGCCCCGTCCCCGAAGGGACGAGGCGTTCGGCCTCTGATGAACGCCTTACTTCCCGAGCGCCTTGTCGGTGATGACGGTCGTGTAGGCGCCGGTCGGCTCCTTGGAGATGACCGGGTCTGAGCCGCCGGTCAAAAGCGTCTTCACCGTTCGCTGATAGTCGGCGACGTCGAGGCGGCCGTCGGAGCCGTCGGTCAGCTTGTTGATCTCGCCCAGCATCTGCGTCTGATGATGCTCCGTTTGGGCGCCGCTCGTGTCATTGTCGAGCACGATCTTGACTGCTTCCTCCGGATGGGCGCGCGCATAAGCCCAGCCCTCCATCGACGCCTTGACGAAGCGCGCCATCTTGTCGACGAAAGCCGGGTCTTTGAGCTTGTCCTCCATCGCGTAGAGGCCGTCCTCGAGCGTCGCGACGCCCTCATCCTCGTATTTGAACACGACGAGTTGCTCGGGCTTGTAGCCGGCGTCGATGACCTGCCAATATTCATTATAGGTCATGGTCGAGATGCAGTCGGCCTGCTTCTGCAGCAGTGGATCGACGTTGAAGCCTTGCTTGAGCACCTTGACCCCGCCCGGCGAGCCGTCGGTCTTGAACCCGAGCTTGCCCATCCAGTTGAGGAACGGATATTCGTTGCCGTAGAACCACACGCCGAGCGTGCGGCCCTTGAGATCGGTCGGCTCCTTGACCCCGGTGTCGGCGCGGCAGGTCAGCTCCAATCCCGAGTGCTTGAACGGTTGGGCGATGTTGACCATCGGCGCGCCCTTCTCGCGCGCCGCCAGCGCCGCCGGCAGCCAGTCGACGACGACGTCGGCGCCGCCGCCCGCCAGCACCTGCTCGGGCGCGATGTCCGGGCCGCCAGGCTTGATCGTGACGTCGAGCCCTTCGTTCTTATAGAAGCCCTTGTCCTTGGCGACGTAATAGCCGGCGAATTGGGCCTGGGTGACCCACTTCAGTTGTAGCGTGACCTTGTCTGCCGCCTGCGCCGTTCCCGCAGCCAGGATCGCCGTTAAGCCGGCGAACACGAAGATAGCCTTCTTCATTTTTTCACTCCCACCATTTGAACCAGAATTCCCGGTCGCGCCGAGTATGACAAGAACACGGCCAGAAGCTCAAGCCTCCTTGGAGCGATAGGAGGCGTGCCAGAACGTCACCCGGCGTTCGACGCCGGCGACGAGCGCATAGAACAGCGACCCGGTGACGGCGGCGACGACGATTGTCGCCCACACCATGTCGATGCTGAGATGACCGACTTCGGTCGAGATGCGAAAGCCCATGCCGACCGTGGGGGTGCCGAAAAACTCGGCGACGATCGCGCCGATCATCGCCAGCGTCGTATTGATCTTGAGCGCATTGAAGATGAACGGCATCGCCACCGGCAGACGGAGCGCCAGCAGGGTCTGCCAATAGTCGGCGCCGTAGGTCTTCATGAGATCCCGCTCCATGGCGCCGGCGCTTGCGAGCCCGGCGATCGTATTCACCAGCATCGGGAAGAAGGTCATGACGACGACCACGGCCGCCTTCGATTGCCAGTCGAAGCCGAACCACATCACCATGATCGGCGCGATGCCGACGATCGGCAGCGCCGAAACCAGGTTGCCGATCGGCATCAGGCCGCGTTGCAGGAATTGCGACCGGTCGATGAGGATAGCAACCACGAATCCGGCCAGCGAGCCGAGCGCATAGCCGGCGAGCACGCCCTGAATGGTCTGGCGGAAATCGGCGGCGAGGGTCGGGACGGAGGTTGCGAGCCTGACCGCGATCGCCGTGGGCGGCGGCAGGATGATCGCGGGCACGTGGAGGAGCCGGACCCCGGCTTCCCAGATCGCCAAGACCGCGAGTCCGAAGGCGAGCGGAGGCAAAAGATCACGGAGGCGCTGCAGGGTCATGGCGTGAACGCCATGCGCCGCTCGGCGACGCGTCCGGCGACGCCGATAGCCCCGACCAGCGCCGCCGACAGCGCCGCCGCCGCGAACAGCGCCGCCCAGATCTGCACCGTCTGTCCATAGTACGAGCCGGCGAGCAGCCGCGCGCCGAGGCCCCCGTCCTCGCTCTTGGTCACTTCGGCGACCACCGCCCCGACCAGCGCCGCGGCGGCGCCGACCTTCATGCTGGCGAAGAAGAACGGCGCCGAGGCCGGCGCCCTGAGCTTGATGAAGGTCTGCGCGTTGGTCGCCGAATAGGTGCGCATGAGATCGAGCTGCAACGGATCGGGCGAACGGAAGCCCTTGACCATGCCGACGGTGACCGGGAAGAACGAGAGATAAGCCGCGATTGCCGCCTTCGGCGCGACGCCGGTGATGTCGAACTGGTTCAAGATGACGACGATCATTGGCGCGAGCGCGATGATCGGGACGGTCTGCGAGGCCACGATCCACGGCATCATCGACCGATCGAGCCATCGCATCGAGACGATGAGGACGGCGAGGCCGATGCCGAGCGCCGAGCCGATCGCGAAGCCGATCAGCGTCTCTTCGAGCGTAATCACGCCGTGGTAGACGAGGCTGCGTTTCGAGGTCGGCGGAGTGGCGAGGACGAGCTTGTAGAGTTCCGCCGCCACCTGATGCGGCGCCGGCAGCTTCGGCCGCTCCATGTTGAGCGACGCGCCGACCAGATCGTGCGCCGAATAGTCCGCGCGGCCGGAGTTGGCGAACTGGTCGCGCTGCAACGACGCGTTCATGAGCGCGGCGGCGACATACCAGACCGCGATTAGCCCGAGAACGACCGTCGCGATGGCGAGCGCGGATTTCATCGGCGAGGACCGGCGCTACCCGTCATAGGAATGTCCCTCCCTCAGCCCGTGCCTGACGCGGTTGGCGACGCCCATGAATTCGGGCGTCTCGCGGATGTCGAGCGCCCGGTCGCGGGGAAAGTCGCAGGCGATGACGTCGATGATCCGTCCCGGGCGGGGGGACATGACGACGATGTGGGTCGACAGGAACACCGCCTCCGGAATCGAATGGGTGACGAACATGACCGTCTTGCCGGTCACGTCCCACAGGCGCAAGAGCTGCTGGTTCAGCATGTCGCGCACGATCTCGTCGAGGGCGCCGAACGGCTCGTCCATGAGCAGGAGATCGGGGTCGAACGAGAGCGCCCGCGCGATCGACGCCCGCTGCTGCATGCCGCCGGACAATTGCCAGGGGAATTTGGCGCCAAAGCCGGAAAGATTGACCAGCTCCAGTCCTTTCGCGACCCGCGCCTCGCGCTCCGCCTTGGCGAAGCCCATGACCTCGAGCGGCAGCGCGATGTTGCGGGCGACGCTGCGCCACGGATAGAGCGCCGGGGCCTGGAATACGTAGCCGTAGGCGCGGCTGGCGCGCGCCTCATGCGGGCTCATGCCATTGACGCGGATTGCGCCGCTGGTCGGAGTCTCGAGATCCGCGACGGCGCGCAGGAGCGTGGTCTTGCCGCAGCCCGACGGTCCGATGAAGGAGACGAACTCGCCTCGCGCGACCTTCAGGCTGACGTTGCTGAGCGCCTCGACCGGGCCATCGCCGGTGTCGAAGCGCAGTGAAACCCCGCTGATCTCGATCGCAGCGTCCGCGGCCGGCGCCTTGCCGCCGTCGTTCGGTTTGAGTTTGGGGGCCGCCGCTACATCCATCGCCGATCCGCGCCCTCAGCGCTGAACGCCCGCCACCGCGGTGAATTCCTTATAGCGCTTGAGCGCGCGCGCGTCCGGGGCGAACGGCTGCCGCTTGACGAAGCGGCCGCGACCGAGCTCCGCCTGCACCACGCCGTCGCGATAAACGACTTCGCCGCGCGAGAGCGTATAGCGCGGCAGTCCGGTCACTTTCACGCCCTCGAAGACGTTGTAATCGATGACCGAGACTTGGCTTCGCGCCGAAATGGTCTTGTTGGCCTTCGGATCCCAGACCGTGATGTCGGCGTCGGCGCCGGGCAGGATCGCCCCTTTGCGCGGATAGAGATTGAGAATGCGGGCGATGTTGGTCGAGGTCACGGCGACGAACTCATTCGGAGTGAGCCGTCCGGTCTCGACGCCATAGGTCCAGAGCACCGGCATGCGGTCCTCGAGCCCCCCGGTGCCGTTCGGGATCTTGGTGAAGTCGCTTAAGCCCAGCTCCTTCTGCTTGGTGGTGAAAGCGCAATGGTCGGTCGCCACCACCTGCAGCGAACCGGCGCGCAAGCCGTTCCAGAGATCGTCCTGATGGATCTTGTCGCGGAACGGCGGCGACATCACCCGCCGCGCCGCGTGCTTCCAGTCCTTGTCGTAATATTCGCTTTCGTCGAGCACCAGATGCTGGATCAAAGGTTCGCCATAGACGCGCTTGCCGAGCGCCCGCGCCCGCCGGATCGCCTCGTGCGCCTGGATGCAGGAGGTGTGAACGACATAGAGCGGCACGCCGGCCTGATCGGCGAGCATGATCGCGCGATTGGCCGCTTCGCCCTCGACGTCCGGCGGACGCGAGAGCGCATGGCCTTCCGGACCGGTGACGCCCTTGGCGAGATAATGTTTCTGCAGCGCGGCGACGACCTCGCCGTTCTCGGCGTGGACGAGCGGCATCGCGCCAAGCTCGGCGCAGCGCGAAAACGAAGCGAACATCTCCTCGTCGTTGACCATCAGCGCGCCTTTGTAGGCCATGAAATGCTTGAACGTCGTCACCCCCGCCGCGACCACCTTGGCCATGTCCTTGCGCACCGAATCGTCCCAGTAGGTGATGCACATATGGTAGGAATAGTCGGCGACGGCGTCCTTGGCGCGCTTGTCCCAGTCGGCGAACGCCTCCATCAGCGGCTGATTGCGGCCCGGGATGCAGAAGTCGACGACCATCGTGGTGCCGCCGGACAGCGCCGCCTTGGTGCCGCTCTCGTAATTGTCGGCGGAATTGGCGCCCATGAACGGCATGTCGAGATGGGTGTGGGGGTCGATGCCGCCCGGGAAGATGAAGCAGCCCTTGGCGTCGAGCGTGCTGTCGCCCTTGAGGCCGTCGCCGATCGCCTTGATGGTCTCGCCTTCGACCAGCACGTCAGCCTTGTAGGTGCGGTCTGCGGCGACGATCGTTCCGCCTTCGATGACGAGCGACATGTTCCAACTCTCCTGAACTCTTGAAGGAACCCTCGCCCCGCTCGCGAGGAGAGGGCAGGGTGAGGGGCGAGGCGATCGGCCGCGGGCGTTAAACTCGCCCGGCCCCTCATCCTAGCCTTCTCCCGGCAAAGCGGGGAGAAGGAACAAGGGACTAAGAAACGATTTCGGCCTTTTCCAAAACGGCGTGCATCAGCACGTTGGCGCCTGCGGTCGACCACTCCTGCTTGATGTCCTCGCTTTCGTTGTGGCTGACGCCGTCGACGCAGGGCGTGAACACCATCGACGACGGCGCGACGCGCGCCATGTAGCAGGCGTCGTGGCCGGCGCCGGAGACGATGTCGCGATGCGAATAGCCGAAGCGCTGAGCGGCGCGCCTGACCGCGTCGACGCAGCCTTTGTCGAAGGCGACCGGCTCGTAATAGAACACCTGCTTGAGGTCATAGGTGAGGCCGATCTTGTTCGCGATCGCCTTGACCCCCTCGTGCAGTGCGGCGTCCATCGCGCTCAGCGTCGCATTGTCCGGGTGCCGAAACTCGCAGGTCATGAAGACCTCGCCCGGAATGACGTTGCGCGAGTTCGGGTAGGGGTTCAGCATCCCCACCGTCGAGACGGCGAGCGGCGCCTTCGAGAGGCCGATCGCGTTGACGAGTTCGACGATCCGCGCCGCGCCGAGGAGGGCGTCCTTGCGGCGCGGCATCGGCGTCGAGCCGGCGTGACTCTCGAAACCCGTAAGGCGAATTTCGTACCAGCGCTGACCCTGGCCGTGGGTGACGACGCCGACGTCGATCGCCTCGTCCTCGAGGATCGGGCCCTGCTCGATGTGGAGCTCGAAATAGGCGTGCGCGCGACGACCGCCGACGGGCTCCTTGCCCATAAATCCGATCCGCTTCAGTTCGTCGCCAAGCCCCTTGCCCTCGGCGTCGACGCGCGAATAGGCGAATTCCTTGGTGAAGACGCCGGCGAACACGCCAGACGACACCATGGCGGGGGCGAAACGCGAGCCTTCCTCGTTGGTCCAGTTCACGACCTCGATCGGATGCCTGGTCTTGATCTTGAGATCGTTCATCGAGCGCACGATCTCGAGTGCGCCCAGAACGCCGAGCACGCCGTCGAATTTGCCTCCGGTCGGCTGGGTGTCGAGGTGGCTGCCGACGAAGACGGGCGGCAGCGACGGCTCGGCGCCCTCGCGTTTCGCGAACATGTTGCCCATCTGATCGACCTTGACCGTGCAGCCGGCGGCTTCACACCACTTGCGGAACAGCTCGCGCCCCTGCTTGTCGAGATCGGTCAGCGTCAGGCGCTTGCATCCGCCCTTGGGCGTCGCGCCGATTTTCGCCATCTCCATCAAGGAATCCCAGAGCCGTGCCCCGTCGACGCGCACATTCGACAAGTCAGCCATCAGGCACAGCTCCAGCACACATTTGTGAACGCTATTATAGGTTTGACCAAATGGTCAAATGGCGTAACCTTGGGCGAAGCGCACATCAATTCGGCGCCGCCGCCCGTCGGTTCGTAAGGGCGCGGCCAGCGGCTTTCCACGCCTTGAGACGTCGGCCGGCGACACGGGAAAACGCGACATTCGGGGGGAACGCATGGCGCGGCGCAGGCCGAGACCGACCATCCGCGAGGAGAACGAACGCGCGCTTTTGGAAGCCGCCGAATGGGTCTTCGCCGAACAGGGGTTCGCCGGCGCCACGACTGCGGCGATTGCGCGCCGCGCCGGAGTGCCGAAGGCGAACCTGCACTATTATTTCCCGACCAAGGAGGGGCTCTATCGTTCGGTGATCGAGCGGGTGCTGACGGCCTGGCTTGCCGCCGCCTCGTCCTTCGATACGAGCGACGACCCGAGGGTCGCGCTCTCGGCTTATATCGGGGCGAAAATGGATCTCGCGCGCGAGATGCCGCTCGCGACCCGCATCTGGTCGGCGGAGATCATGCGCGGCGCGCCAATGATCCAGGACTTCCTCGACACCACGCTGACCGAATGGGTCGTCTCGCGCGAACGTGCGGTCAAGCGCTGGATCGCCGCCGGCAAGCTGAAGCCGATCGAGCCCAGGTTTCTGTTCTACATGATCTGGGCGACAACCCAGCAATATGCCAACGCCGCGCATGAAATCGCGACCTTGAACGGCGGCAGTCCGCTCGACGACAAGGCTTTCGTGCGCGCGAAAGCGGAGGCGATCGAGATCATCCTTCGAGGGGTGGCGGCGTGATAGAGGGCTGAATGTTCGGTCGTCGGCTCCGAAGGCTCCGCGATGACCCGCGCGGGTCTAACTGGCCAAGGCGGGCTGGCGCGGGTTGTGACAAGTCCGCAACAGGCGAAAAAAAGACAAAAGGACGGTGAAATTAGAGCTTGATTGCGGCTCTCGGTCAGGTAGGTTAACGTTGATAAAGTAGATATAAATGGTAGATTTAATCGGCTATATCCCGCCGCTTGAGTCGGCGAAGTGAAATTCGGCGTCGGGTTCGGGCGCAGTGGGGTGCTTATGAAAAAGCTCGGTATCGCCCTGGCGATCGCGATCGCCGCCGTGGGCGGCGCTCACGCCGCCGATCTGCCGACCAAGAAGGAAGTCCCGCCGCCTCCGCCGGTGAACTGCTTTTCGAGCCTCTGGACTTATTTGAATTCAAGCCCCGCGGATTGTCCCCTGAGCTACGCGGGCTTCACCGTCTATGCGACGGTTGACGCCGGCCTCGGCTACAGCTCCAACGGCGCGCCTTTCAACGGGTCGTACGCCAACGGCGTTTACAGCTTCGTCGGTAAGCAGAGCTACGGGTCCAAGTGGCTGTGGACGCCCAACGGGATCAACCAATCGGTGGTCGGGATCAACATGAAGGAGGCGATTCCGTGGTTCCCGGGGTGGTCGCTCGTCGGCGCCTTAGAAACGGGATTCGACCCCTATTCCGGCAACCTCGTTAACGGTCCACGCTCGCTCGTGCAGAATAACGGCCAGGCGCTCGTCCTGCAGAACGCAAACAGCGACTCAAGCCGCGCCGGCCAATTCGATAACTCGATCGGATATATCGGCCTTAGCAATCAGACTTTCGGAACTCTCACCGTCGGCCGGGTGACCTCGCTGACGCTGGACGGCGTCATTGGCTACGATCCGATGGGCGGCTCCTACGCGTTCTCTCCCTTGGGCTATTCCGGCTCCTACGCCGGCTTCGGCGACACAGAAACCAACCGCGCCAATACCGGAGTGAAGTACCGCGTGAGCTACGAGAATTTCCACGGCGGGGGCCTGGTGCAGTGGGGCGGGTATTCTCAGGGCAACGGCACGACTGGCCTATATCAGGGCGATATCGGCGCCGACGTTCAAGACCACTTTGGCGGCCTCCTGTCCGTGGACCTCGTCGGCAGTTACGCTCAGAACGCGGCCAGCCTCTCGAACTTCACCGGCGCCTGCGCCACGCTCGCCAGCGGTCCCTTCAAGGGCCAGACCGGCTGTGCGTCCGGCATCCCGACGTTCTACGGTCCCGACGACCTTAAGGCGACGCTGTCCAACAACAGCGGTCTTATGCTGCTCGCCAAGTACAAATGGGGCCCGGTGACGCTCTCCGGCGGCTGGATGTGGTGGCAGCAAGCGAATCCCAGCGACGACTTTTTGAACGGCTTCGAGACTCTCGGCGGCTATAGTGTCCCCGCGACCATCGTGACGACCAACAAAGCCGTTGCGAAACTCTTTCCGACGGCATGGACCAATTACACCGCCTACAATAAGATGAGGGTGGTTAACGTGCCCTTCGTAGGCGCTAAATATTCGATTAACTCCCAGCTAGA
>Ga0209773_10000801_pt1 | contig 10593 bp, 7 predicted proteins | sample BogFormECP14_OM1_FD_188244 | JGI IMG/M metagenome (GOLD analysis project Ga0209773, IMG submission 188244) | Bog forest soil microbial communities from Calvert Island, British Columbia, Canada - ECP14_OM1 (SPAdes) (version 2) | ecosystem: Environmental > Aquatic > Freshwater > Wetlands > Bog ... | reverse complement strand
GTACACCTCCTTGGTGTCGGACGATGTCGTCAAGCGCGCGAGAGAGCTCGCCGCCGCGCCTTTCGACGCGCAGACCCCGCCGCTGCCCGACGGGCTGGCCCATCTCGATTTCGACGCTTGGCGCGACATTCGCTTCATGTCCGACAAGGCGCTGCTCGGCGAGGGCGGGGGCCCATTTCGCCTCGAGTTGTTCCATCTGGGACATCTCTATCAGCGGCCGGTGACGGTCAACGTGCTGCGCGACGGCATTCCGGCGCCGGTGCCCTATGCCGCCAATCTTTTCGACTATGGACATAACAAGCTGGACAAATCGCTGCCGATCGATCTCGGCTTTGCCGGCTTTCGTCTCCATTACCCCCTCAATTCGCCGATGATCATGGACGAGGTGATCGCCTTTCTCGGAGCGAGCTACTTTCGCTTCCTCGGCCGCGGCCAGCGTTACGGACTTTCGGCGCGCAGCCTTGGCATCAATTCCGGCGTCGGTCAGAACGAGGAGTTCCCCTTCTTCCGCGAATTTTGGATCGACACGCCGGAGCCCAGCGCGCAGCGCGCGATCGTGCATGGATTGCTCGACAGCGAATCAGCCGCCGGCGCCTTCCGCTTCGAAATCTATCCGGCGCAGGAGACCTCGATCGAAGTGACCGCGACGATATTCGCGCGACGCGACGTGCCGACGCTCGACATGGCGCCCTTGTCCTCGATGTTCCTGCTCGGCAAAAACGACCATCGCATCGCCGACGACTTTCGAAACGAATTGCACGATTCCGACGGCCTGCTCATTCACAACGGCGCCGGCGAATGGATTTGGCGTCCGTTGAGCAATCCGAACGAAGCTGCGCTCTCGACCTTCATCGACAAAGACATACGCGGCTATGGGCTGCTGCAGCGCGACCGCAATTTCGAGCACTACCAGGATCTCGATCTCGCCTATGAATTGAGGCCGAGCTACTGGATCGACCCCAGGGACAATTGGGGCGATGGCCGCATAGAACTTGTCGAATTGCCGACGACAGACGAGAGCAACGATAACATCGTCGCTTCCTGGGTCCCCAAGGAGCCAGTCGAGGCGGGGCGAACGATCACCTACGGCTATCGGATCACCGCGCTGATGAACGACGCCCGCCTGACGCCGGGCGGGCGCGCGATCAATACCTATCGCACTCATCCGCGCGCGCTCGGCTCCACCGAGCCGCTGGCGCCGGGTTCGACCCGTTTCATCATCGATTTCTCAGGCGGCGATCTCGGCTATTTCAGCGCCGATCCGGCGATGGTGGAGGTTGTGCCTTCCGCCTCCAACGGGCGGATTACCCGTTCGTTCCTGACGCCGAACCCGCATATTCGCGGCTTTCGCGCCGGAATCGACGTGCAGATCGAGCCGGGCCAATCCTGCGACTTGCGCGCCTTCCTCAAGTCAGGCAATCGCGCCTTGACGGAGACTTGGACGTTCCCCTGGCGGGCGTGAGCCTCCGTACTAGGCGCCCCTACCCGCCGCTCAGCGCCCCGTCGAGATCGCACCACAAATCCTCCACGTCCTCGATCCCGACCGAAAGGCGCAACAAGTCGGGCGGACAGGGCGAGAGCGGCCCTTCTACCGACGCGCGATGCTCGATCAGCGATTCGACGCCGCCAAGCGAGGTCGCGCGCTTCCAAAGTCGAACCCGCGCCGCGGCGGAAATGGCGGCGTTCTCGCCGCCGCGCGCCCTGATCGACAGCATGGCGCCGAAGCCGCCGCTCATCTGGCGGCGCGCAAGTTCGTGGCCGGGATGGCTCGCCAGTCCGGGGTACAGGACCGCCGCGACGGCGGCGTGATTTGACAGGCGCTCGGCCAATTCCAGCGCGCTGGCGCAGGCGGCGCGCACTCGCAAATCCAGCGTCCGCATGCCGCGGATGAGCAAGAAGGCCTCGAAGGGCCCGAGAATCAGGCCCTGGGCGGCGCGAATCTGCCTCACGCGGGCGCTTAAGGCGTCCTCCGTGGCGAAGGCGAGCGCTCCGGCGATCACGTCGGAATGGCCGTTGAGGTATTTCGTCGCGGAATGCATGACGACATCGGCGCCGAGCTCCAGCGGGCGGGTGAGGACCGGCGTTGCGCAAGTCGAATCGACCGCGAGCCTCGCGCCGGCGGCATGCGCGATCGCCGCCGCGCCGGCGATGTCGCTGATCGACCACAACGGATTGGATGGCGTTTCGAGCCAGATCAACTTTGTGCGCCCCGGCCTGACGGCGGCGGCGAGCGCCGTCAAATCCTCCGCGTCGACCAGATCGACGACAAGGCCAAGCGCCGGCCCTTCGTTGACGAGCCAATTGCGCAGCGACCAATACATGACCTTTGGCGCGATCACATGCGCGCCGGGCCCCAGGCTGAGAAAAAGCGCGATCGCCGAGGACATGCCGGAGCCGAAGAGAAGCGCTGACTCGGCGCCCTCCAGTGCGGCGATCACCGCCTCGCCTTCGCGCACCGTCACATTGTCCGGCCGGCCATAGGCGTTGCCGCTGCGATAGAGATTGTCGGCGTCTCTAAGAAAGGTCGTCGTCACGTGCAGGGGCGGCACGAGGGCGCGGGTCGCCTCGTCGATGCGACCGAGCGCCTGGGCGGCGAGCGTCGAAGCGCGCCAGTTCGGATTTCCCTTCGCCATGGCGGCTCCAATTTTAAAGGGCTTGGCCAAGCAATAGTCGGGGCGCGGCCCCGCGCGCCCCGGCCGCCTCTTCGATCAGCAGGCGCTTCAACGACGGCGCTCGATCGACCAGACGAAGCCCGAAATCGCGCGAGGCCCTGAGCGGCCCGATATCGTTGGAGAAGAGGCGGTTCATCAGGTCCATGCCAAGGCTGCTCGCCGCAACATCAAAGCGGCGCGCCCGCTGATAGACCTCAAGACTATCTGCGGCGCCGGGGTCGAGACCGAGCCGCATGCGCTCGACAATTTGCTCGGCGAGGGCCGCAACGTCGCGCAAGGCGAGATTGAGGCCTTGTCCGGCAAGAGGATGGACGACATGAGCGGCATCGCCGATCAAGGCGAGGCGAGTTCCTACGAACCGTCGCGCGATGCGATAGACGAGCGGCAGGGCGACGGGCTTGGAGACCACGTCGATCTCGCCGAGCTTCAAGGTGAAGCGCGCTTCGAGCTCGCGCCGGAAATCCGCCTTGTCGAGCGAAAGCAAGTTCCTGGCGACGGCGCCCGATTCGTTCCAGACGATGCTCGATCGTCGACCCGGCAGCGGCAGGATTGCGAACGGGCCGGCAGGCAGGAAATGCTGCTCGGCGCGGCCGCGATGGTCGCGCTCATGGGCAATCGTCGCAACGATCGCCGATTGGCCGTAGTCCCAGCCGGTCGTGGCGATATCTGCCAGAGCGCGTAATTTCGAGCGCGCGCCGTCGGCGGCCACGACGAGGCGCGAGCGCACCGAGGCGCCGTCGATTTCCGCATCGATCGTGTAACGGTTGGCCGCAAAGCCATTGACACCGGCCTTGCGGCTTTCGACGCCGAGCGCGCCAGCCCGATCATGGAGCGCAGCGACGATATCGTCGTTCATCGCCATATGAGCGAGCGGCTCGTCGGCTTTTTCGTTGAATCTGAGCTGAACCGTCCGCACGACGTCATGGACGCCCCCGTCCATGATCGCCATTTCGTGGATCGGCTCGGCGCGCGACGCGACGCTCTCCCAAGCGCCGATCTGCGTCAAAAGGCGGCGCGAACCTGCCGCTATCGCCGAAGCGCGTTCGCGCCCGTCTCGCTCCCCGAGCTTCGGGTCGGCGATGAGTACACGCGCATCTGTGCCCAGCGCCTGTTTCAGGCAAGCCGCGAGCGCCAGCCCGGCGACGCCGCCGCCGGCGATAGTCACATCGAAGACTTGGTTCGAGCCGGAAGCGCCCAACGTCAATCGTCCGGATTTTGAGTCAATTCGCCGATGTTTTCACTGGTTTCGGGCTCGACGACGATTTCCGAGGCGCCCGCGCGATCAACCCTATCACATGCGCAATGATCCGCCCCGCGGTGAGCGCGCCAAATCCCGCAATGTCCCGCTCCGGCATGAATTCGACAAGATCGAAGGCGGCGATCCGCGCCTTTTTTGACACGCCCTCGATGAGTTCGATCGCTTGCCAATAGTTCAGCCCGCCAGGCGCCGGACCGATCACCGCCGGCATGATCGATGGGTCCAAAGCGTCGCAATCCAAGGTGACCAGCACGTCGGCGCCTTCAGGCACGAGGTCCAAGGCTTGTCCGACCCCACGCTCGTGCAGTCGCCGCGCCGAAACGAAATTCACGCCGGCCTGCACAGCGGCGTCATAATCGGCGGGTCGGGCCGAGCCGACCGCGCGCTGGCCGACTTCAATGATGCGCTCGATGCAGGAGAGCTCCGAGGCGCGGCGCATCGTGCTCGAAAGGCCCCAGCGCTCGCCGTTGACCTCATCGCGAAAGTCGATATGGGCGTCAAGCTGCAGGATCGTGAACCGGCCGCGCCCTTCGAAAGCTTGGAAGAGGGGGATCGGCACGGAATCGTCCCCGCCGATGACGATCGGCGTCGCGCCACGGTCGAGGATCGCTGAAGCGGCGGCCCGGATTCGGTCGCGATTGCCGGCAGGATCGGCCTCGTCGAACGGCAAGTCGCCGCAATCGACCGCACGGGCTTGACCGGCGGCGAGCAGAGGGCCGCCCAAATCGAAATCATAATGCGAGCGCGTCGCCGAATAATTCGCCATCGCGGCGCGGATGGCCGCCGGCGCTCCCGCGCAATAGGCGCCGACGCTCGGGTACGGCGTTGCGCATCCCGCGCCGATTATCGCAATCTCCGCGTCGAGCTTGCTGATGTCGGGGCACGACGGCAATCCGAGAAACGCGCTCGTCGGTCGGCTTCCGTACATCGCGCCGATGTTTCGCTGTTTCGAGGACATGGATTCTTTCTCTTGGCCTCGAACCGGGCGTCCCTTAGGCGTCAATCCTTGGGCGTCTGAAACGATGCTCCTACGGGCGTCAGGGCTCGTCGGTTCCAAGACTCGATTGCCTGCACTTATCAAGCAAGGGGTTTGTTGCGCTGACCCACTTTGAAATCATTCTCAATGGTGCAAGCTTCGTCCGCTGCATCTCAATTCGGACAAGCTTATCAAACCCCGTCATTCCCGCGAAAGCGGGAATCCACTTCGCGCGGGAAGACTGGAAGTCCGGCCCGCCTGGATTCCCGCTTTCGCGGGAATGACACGTAATTACGCTCGGGGCCGTGCGCCCGGTTCGCTCCTCCGCGACGGCTCATCGCGACAATTCTCCGCGACTAACGCCGGTCATTCCCGCATTGCGAAGGAACCCCCGTCATTCCCGCGAAAGCGGGAATCTAGTTCGCGCTGGGAGACTCAAACCCCCCGCCTGGATTCCCGCTTTCGCGGGAATGACAGCCGTTACGTGATCACGCTCGGCGCCGTGCGCCCGGTTCGCTCCTCCGCGGCGACTCACCGCAGCAATTCTCCGCGACTAACGCCGGTCATTCCCGCGTTGCGAAGGAACCCCTGTCATTCCCGCGAAAGCGGGAATCCACTTCGCGCGGGAAGACTGGAAGTCCGGCCCGTCTGGATTCCCGCTTTCGCGGGAATGACAAAACTCTCCGCGCCTCATTTCTAACGCAGGTGCAACGTGAATGCTGTCGGCTCCTCTTAGGGCAGTAGCCGAGCAGGCTGCGGCGGCGCGGGATGCCGGCCGAGCCGCAAATTCCAATAGGCCCAGGATCGCGGATCGATAACGCCCGGCGGCGCGTTGTCGAGCGCCTCGCGCAGATCATCGTCGTCGAGATAGCTGCGCAAAGCTTGCATTTCCTGATGCGTCGCCCGCGCAAAGGCATAAGCCATAAAGCGGACGGGATCGCCGAGGGCGTGGTCGGCGGACTCGAACCAGACGAGCCGGTGAGCGAGCGAACGCGTCTGCGCATTGATGGGAATCGATTTCATGCCTTCGAGCTCGGCTCTTCTCCGGGGAGCGTGTCGGATTCGCCAAATCGAGGCAGCCGGTCAAGATCAACCGCCCGAACGGCTTGCGCCAATCTTTCTCTGACTTCGTGCGGCACGCTGTGCAACCCGCCTTCTCCGAAATAGACCAGAGCCTTCAGGGTTATTTGCGGGTTGAACTCTTCGCCATAAATGGCGACGGCGGCGCCAAGCGCGGACGACAGATCAACGCGCCCGTCGACGTTGAGCGCGTCAATATCGATGTAGTCGCGGGCCTCGGCGCGCAACTGCACGACCCGAACCTTCGCCGCCGCCAGATCGAGCAGCGAAGCGACTCGTAAGCCATTGTCCGCCGCCGCCAATGGCGGAGAGAGACGGCGCAAGCGGGGCACGCCAAAAAAAGACAATTTCACCGGCCCGCCCCTATCGACGATGCAGCTCAGGGTGTTCGGCTCACGCTGAGTCACCGTGGCGCCCGCCAGATAGGGTAATCCGAGCGTGAGGAGGCCGGCATCGAGCGGGCGATCGCCGAAGAAATCGAAATCTATCGATTTCCGATGGCCGAGATGGAGCGCGATCGCAGTGCCGCCGAACAATGTGAATTCAGGCGGCGTTGCCCCAAGCTCGTCCCAAAGCCGCCGTTGGGGCGGAGGCAAGACGTCGAGCCGCGGCGAAAAAGAGGTGGGCATTGGGGCGCGTCGCTTCCAAGACTCAATTGCCTGTACTTATCAGCCAAGCAGTTTGTCGCGCTGCCCCGCTTTGGAGTCATTCCCAATGATACAAGCTTCCTCCGCCGTCTCAATTCGCATAAGCTTCTCAAATCCGCGTCATTCCCGCGAAAGCGGGAATCCAGTTCGCGCGGGAAGACTGGAAGTCCGGCCCGTCTGGATTCCCGCTTTCGCGGGAATGACATCGATTTCATGCCTCAGAGCTCGGCTCTTCTCCGGGGAGAGGGTCGGATTCGCCAAAGTTACCGAAGCTGCTCTGGGATCTCCCGGACCGCGCCTCGCGAGGCGCTGGTCGTGAGCGCGGCATAGGCCTTGAGCGCGGTCGAGACATTGCGCTTGCGCTCCTTTGCGGGCTTCCAGGCCGCCGCCTTCCCTTTGGCCTGCATCGCCGCCCGACGCTTCGCAAGCTCCTCGTCGGAGACCGCAAGGCGGATCGTGCGTTTGGGGATGTCGATCTCGATCCGATCGCCTTCCTCGATAAGCGCGATCGCCCCGCCCTCGGCCGCTTCCGGCGAGACATGACAAATCGAAAGGCCGGCGGTGCCGCCGGAAAAGCGGCCATCGGTGAGGAGCGCGCAGACCTTGCCCAGGCCCTTCGATTTCAGATAGCTCGTGGGATAGAGCATCTCCTGCATGCCCGGGCCGCCGCGCGGCCCTTCATAGCGGATCACGACGACGTCGCCGGCCACGACCTTGCCGCCGAGAATGCCGGCGACCGCGTCGTCCTGGCTCTCGAATATGCGCGCCCGGCCGGCGAAGACCAAAATCGAGGGATCGACGCCCGCCGTTTTGACGATGGCGCCCTCTTCAGCAATGTTCCCGTGCAGCACGGCGAGACCGCCGTCCTTGGAATAAGCGTGGGCCGCGTCACGGATGACGCCCGTCTCGCGGTCGAGGTCGAGGTCGTCGTAGCGGCGCTGTTGGCTGAAGGCGACTTGGGTCGGCACGCCGCCCGGCGCGGCGCGATAGAAGTCACGCACGGTCTCGCTCGACGTCCGCCGCACGTCCCAGCGGTCGAGCGCGTGGCCGAGCGTCTCCGAATGGACCGTGGCGGCGCTTGTATCGATGAGGCCGGCCCGATCGAGTTCGCCGAGGATCGCCATGACGCCGCCGGCGCGATGGACGTCCTCCATATGCACGTCGGATTTCGACGGCGCCACCTTGCACAGACACGGCACGCGCCGCGACAGCCGGTCGATGTCGGCGATCGTGAACGGCGTTTCGCCCTCTCGCGCCGCGGCCAGGAGGTGCAGCACGGTATTGGTCGAGCCCCCCATCGCAATATCGAGGGTCATCGCGTTCTCGAAGGCCGTGAAGTTGGCGATGCTGCGCGGCAGGGCGCTTCTATCGTCCTGCTCGTAATAGCGGCGAGCGAGATCGACGATGAGATGGCCGGCTTCGACGAAGAGGCGTTTTCGGTCGGCGTGGGTGGCGAGCGTCGAGCCGTTTCCGGGGAGCGACAGGCCCAAAGCCTCGGTGAGGCAGTTCATCGAATTTGCGGTGAACATCCCCGAGCAAGACCCGCAGGTCGGGCACGCCGAGCGTTCGATGACATTAAGATCGGCGTCCGAGACGGTCGAATCTCCCGCCGCCACCATCGCGTCGATGAGGTCGACCGCCTTGGCCTTGGCCGCGCCGGCGAGCAAGACCTTGCCGGCCTCCATCGGGCCGCCTGAGACGAAGACGACGGGAATGTTGAGCCGTAGCGCGGCCATCAGCATGCCCGGCGTGATCTTGTCGCAATTGGAGATGCAAACCAGCGCGTCCGCACAATGGGCGTTGACCATATATTCGACCGCGTCGGCGATGAGTTCGCGCGAAGGCAGCGAATAGAGCATGCCGTCGTGGCCCATCGCGATGCCGTCGTCCACAGCGATCGTGTTGAATTCCTTGGCGACGCCCCCGGCCTTGTCAACCTCGCTGGCGACGAGCTGACCAAGGTCTTTCAAATGAACATGGCCCGGAACGAATTGAGTAAAACTATTGGCGATGGCGATGATCGGCTTACCGAAATCCCCGTCCTTCATGCCGGTCGCGCGCCAAAGGCCGCGCGCGCCCGCCATGTTGCGACCGTGGGTGGAAGTGCGCGAGCGATAGGCGGGCATGGCGAAAACCTGGAATTGGCGCGTGGTCGGGTCGCCCCAGCGGCCCTCAAGCGCCCGCTTTTCGCAAATATAGGCCTAGCCCGCAATGGCGCGACAATTTGAGGCGGGGCGGCGGTCCGCGCCCTGCCCTTCGGTCTCTTCGCAGGGTGGGTCTTCGATTCTCTCCCCGGCCGCGGGACAGGTCAGCGGTCAATTGGCTAATATTGGGCGGCTACGTCCTTGGGGAGCCCCGATGCGACCACCCGTCCTGGCTGTTTCTCTCGCCCTCTGCCTCGCCCCTTATATAGCTTTCGCGGTCGAGCCGCCCGACGCGGTGATCCGCGAGATCTATGCCGCCGACGCCTCTTCGATCAACGGAACGGGACCCGGCGTAATGGGCGACAAGGAAGCGCGAGCTCGATTCTTCTCCGCCTCGCTCTTGCACGCCCTCGACGCCAACGAAGCGGGCGCCGCCAAGCGAAACGAACCCCCGGCGATCGACGGAGATCCCTTTACCGACGCCCAAGAATCGAGCCTCGACGATCTCAGGATATCCGTCGTATCGGCCGCCGGCGCCAAGGCCGGCGTCACCGCAGGGTTCGGGCGGATCGACGGAACCCGCGAGCAGCTGACATATTCGCTTGTCCTCGAGAAAGGCCATTGGCGCGTCGACGACATCGCCTACGCCCGCGCCGACGAGCCGCCCAGAACATTGCGCGGATTGCTCGGCGGCAAGTGATCGGCGCCCCCTGGCCTGTCATTCCCGCGAAAGCGGGAATCCAAGGCGAACGCCCGGTCATTCCCACGTCGCGGGAGGAACCCCCGTCATTCCCGCGAAAGCGGGAATACAGTTGGCGCTGGGAGACTGAAAGTTCGGCCCGTCTGGATTCCCGCTTTCGCGGGAACGACAAGTTTTGCGACTTCCGCTTTCGCGGGAATGACAAACCGTCACGTAATCACGCTCGGCGCTGTGCGTCCGGTTCGCTTGTCAATTTCGGCCAGCGAGCGCGACAGGGCGATGAGATCAGCCAGCGCCGCCTGCGCATCGAGGCCGAGATTGCCGTTGGCCGGCTCGTAGCGCTCGATATAGACGCGCAGCGTGGCGCCGACCGTGCCCGTGCCTGACAAGCGATAAACGATGCGCGAGCCCCCCTCAAACATCACCCTGATCCCCTGGCCCGTCGTATCCGAGCCATCGACCGGGTCGTGATATTCGAAATCATCGGCGCCCGCGACTTTATGCCCGCCAAGGCTTTGTCCCGGCAATGTCGAGAATTGTGCGTGCAAGCCCGCCATCAGGCCATTGGCGGCGCCAAGGTCGATCTCCTCATAGTCGTGCCGCGTGTAATAGTTGCGGCCGTACGTCGCCCAATGCTCGTGGGCGAGGTCGAGCGCGGAGATGCGACGCTTGGCGAGTATATTGAGCCAGAGCAGCACGGCCCATAGCCCGTCCTTCTCGCGCACATGGTTGGAGCCGGTGCCTGAGCTTTCTTCCCCGCACAGCGTCGCCAGACCCGCATCGAGCAAATTGCCGAAGAACTTCCATCCGGTCGGAGTCTCGTAGCATTTGACGCCAAGCTTGGCGGCGACGCGGTCGGCCGCGCCGCTGGTCGGCATCGAGCGGGCGATCCCCGCCAGCCCGCCGGAATAGCCCGGAGCGATCTGCGCATTGGCGGCCAGCATCGCCAGCGAGTCCGAGGGCGTAATGAAAATGCCGCGCCCGATGATCAAATTGCGATCGCCGTCGCCGTCGGAGGCAGCGCCAAAATTGGGCGCCTCGGGCGACATCATCAGATCATAGAGGTCTTTGGCGTAGGTGAGATTCGGGTCGGGGTGGTGACCGCCGAAATCCGGC
>Ga0209773_10000800_pt1 | contig 10595 bp, 7 predicted proteins | sample BogFormECP14_OM1_FD_188244 | JGI IMG/M metagenome (GOLD analysis project Ga0209773, IMG submission 188244) | Bog forest soil microbial communities from Calvert Island, British Columbia, Canada - ECP14_OM1 (SPAdes) (version 2) | ecosystem: Environmental > Aquatic > Freshwater > Wetlands > Bog ... | reverse complement strand
TGGCAACTGCTAATCCCCCGAACCCCCCGCCGACAATGACTACCTGTGGTAGCGCCATATGTGCCTCGAATCAATTCACCCGATCTGAAAATGACAGCATCCGCAGATTCCGATGACTTCCACTACTTTCTAGACGGTGTCCCCAACTGCAGATTCTTTCGCCGTGAGTCGCTCCTCGGTTTGCCTCAGTCCGCCGCACTCGATGCCTGTTGCCGCCCGGGGATCGTGCCGCTAACACGCAGGCCTTCGATGTCGTTCGTCGTGAAGCCAAGCTCTTTTAGCACCTCGTCGTTGTGCTCGCCGATTCTCGGCGCGCGCCTGGCGGGCACTTTAGCGACACCGTGCACTTGGATAGGACTGCTTACGGTCGAGATCAGCTTCTCGCCGGCGCCTGCGAGTGGAACGACGATGTCATTCGCCCGCAATTGCGGATCATTTACGACTTCCTGTGGCTCACGCACGGCGCCGAAGGTGACGTGAGCGCCGTTAAAGACTTCATACCAATGCGAGATTGGCTGCGAACTAAAGATCTCATCCAGGATCGCCGTCAGTTGCGGCCGGTTCTGCGCTAGCTTGGCAGGATCGGAGAATCGCGGATCCGCCAGGATGTCCTCGCGACCCATTGCTTTCAGAACCGCGGGGACCTTGTCCGGAGTAACTACGAGAACGAACCAGGTGCCATCGGAAGAGCGATACACGTTCAAACCTGCATTTGCGGGATGCGCACGATCGTGCAGCCCATAGAAATTCGCGCCGCATAGAGCGGCCTGGACAAAGACGCCGGCCGACCAGACACCGGCCGCGAGGAGCGAAGTCGTGACGTAGGATCCTTTGCCGGTGCGTTCGCGACGATAAAGAGCGGTCACAATCGCGGCATAAATGGCGACCGCAGTCGCATTATCACCGCTGCCTGCTACCGGCCAGGTCGGCGGCGATCCTGCATCGCGCGTCATGGAAAGCAAACCGCTTCGCGCCCAGTAGGCAGTGATATCAAATCCCGGAAGATCGGCGTCCGGACCTTTCTCGCCGAACCCGGTGAGATCGGCATAGATCAGACGCGGATTCCACTGCGCGACATCGTCATATTCGAGCTTCAATTTCTTGCGCGCGGGATGCGGTGTGTTGACGATGAACACGTCCGCCCACTTGGCTAAGCGCTCGAGAACCTGCTGCGCGCTCGCAGCTTTCAGATTGAGCGCAACGCCACGCTTGTTTCGATTAGCCAATTGGAAGGGATAAGGCTCTTCCGAATGCGGCTGCGGCGGGATCTTCTGCCCGCTTCTCCACAGCTCTCCGTCGGGTGGCTCGACTTTGATGACATCGGCGCCGAAGTCGGACAGGATCGTCGCTGCTCCGGGACCCGCGATAAAGCTGGCCAGGTCTACGACCTTCAAGCCTGAAAAAATGTTCTCCTCTGCCATATCATCTCCTTGTCGTGAAATCGAGTCAGCGCGCAATGACCTCTTAAGATTCGTTCCACACCGTTTCGGGCGCTGTGTTAACGTCCCTGAAATTTCGGCGCGCGTTTTGCCAAGAACGCTGATGTGCCTTCCTTCTTGTCTTCTGAACCCACGCAGATCCCAAAAAGCGACGCCTCGATCAATAAACCTTCCGACACTCCTGCATCCAGTCCTTTGTTCACGGCATCGATCGAGAACTTCACACCGAGCGGAGCATTGGAATTGATCTGATTGAGAATGGCCTCCGCTCGCGAGATCAGATCGGTTGCCGGCACTACCTCATTTACCAAGCCGGTTCGATATGCCTCTTGAGCGCCAATGATTTCGCCGGAGAGGATGAGTTGTAGCGCCCTGCCCTTACCGATCAATCGTGGAAGACGCTGCGTTCCGCCCGCACCGGGCATGATTCCGATCTTCACTTCGGGTTGGCCAAATTTCGCGGTTTCGCAAGCGATTCGGAAGGTGCAAGCCATGGCCAGCTCACACCCACCGCCGAGGGCGAAACCATTCACAGCAGCAATCACCGGTTTGCCAAGATTTTCGATCAGCTCAGTAACGCCCTGCGCACGCCGCGTCGCTTCTTCGCCCTGAGCAGCGGTGTAACTGGACATTTCCGCGATGTCCGCGCCCGCGGCGAATGCTTTGTCGCCGCTGCCGGTCAAAATAACGCTTCGCACGTTGGCATCATCGCGGGCGACTTCAAGCGCCGTCTTTAGCTCTGCAAAGACCGCCTGGCTCAGTGCGTTGAGCACCTTTGGCCGGTTGAGGGTCACGTATGCAATTGGCCCTTTCTTCTCGTAAAGAATGTTCTCAAATTTCACTGCAGGTGCTGGCGAACTCATTACGATCTCCTTTCCGACTGTGAAGCCCGCTGCAACAATCCTTGAGAACTTGCGGGAATTTCGGCGTACGCGATACCGGTCAGATTTCCTTGGGCAAAAAGCAAAGTCTGCTTGTTTGAACCATCGAGATTGGCACTGTAAGCAGATCCCGCCAGATCGGTTAAGAACATGCGCCTGTTCGTCAGGTCCAACGACAGTCCGATGCCTTCCATCAGGTGATTAAAGACAATTTCCGGTTCCGGCCGATTGCCTTTGGTGGCGTCCATCGGCGCGCGATTCACGGTATTGCCGCGTGGCGGATCTCCGCGGTCGGTCCAGTACATTATTCGGTTGTCCAGATCGAGATCGAGATCGATTGGTTCGGGCAAGTTGTTGTAGAGAACTTCAATGTCTTGGCGGTTTGCCGGAGTCTGACCCTCCGGGATCTCCAGATTCGCGCGGAAGATGCGACCTTGCCCCGCCTTTTCTGCCCCTTTCTGGGTCCAGTAAAGCTTTCCGCCAACAATGTCGAGAGCGATGCCCACGCACCATTTAGTGGCGTCCGGGCCGGGCCGAGAGTCGCCCTGGCTGCTGTCAACGAGGGTTTCAATTTTGGAGCCGTCGAGATTGCATCGCATAACTCGCATGCCTTCGCGATCGCACCAGTAGAGTTTGCCGTTCTTTTTGTCCAGTTGGAGCTGCTTGGCAGTGAAGGTGCCACCCGGAGGAACAGTGTGTTTGAGATTTTTCCCATCGAGATCGGCGCGCTCGATGGAGCCGTCGTTTGCCTTCGGATTACCCATGTTAGTCCAGTAGATGTGACCGGCTTCGACATCTACGACGATGCCGTCCGGAAGCCTTCGGCCCTCACTGACAATCGTCTTCAAGTCAGAGCCGTCTGGCTTACAGGAGAGCACGCGGCCGGCGCTAACGTCCAAGACGAACAAGCGTGCCGAAGTTGCTTTTGTTGTTACTTTGGAGGATTTTGATTTCGCAGCACTGGAAGACATTGAATTCACTTGCTCCTTTTCTGAGATCGATTTGCTAAAGCAACAGCTCAGCGCGACCTTCCGAAAAGATCGCCTTTCGAAATGCGTTATACAAACGCGCTTAAACCGGTGATGGCTTTGCCGACAATCAGGTTCTGCATTTGAAACGTGCCTTCGTAGGTGTAGAGCGCTTCGGCATCGGCGAAGAAGCGCGCTACGTTGTAGTCCGCGACGATTCCGTTTCCGCCCAACAGCTCCCGGGCCCAGGCCACCGTCTCGCGGCACTTGGAGGTGCAGAACGCTTTCGAAAGCGCCGCGTGCGAGTCGGTCATTTTTCCTTCGGCCTCCAATTGAGCCAGGCGAACCAGCAGGCACTGCGCGGCAGTAATATTGGCAAGCATCCTCGAGAGGAGGTCCTGGATGAGCTGAAACGAGCCGATCGGCTTTCCAAACTGCAAGCGCTCCTGGGCGTACTTGAGAGCATTCTCGTACGCACCCATGGCGCATCCAGTCGCTTCCCAGCCCACGAAATAGCGCGTCCCGCGCAAGACTTTGGCCGTATCGCGAAACGATTTATCTTCTTGGAGACGGTTCTCCTCCGAGATCCGGCAGCTCTCCATAGTGATCAGGCCGTTCTGAACCACCTTAAGTGCAATCTTGTTCTGAATCTTTTCGACCTTAAAGCCAGGCGTGGTCTTGTTCTCCACGATGAAGCCCTTGACCTGATTGTCGGCAAGGTCGCGCGCCCAGATGATCGAGATGTCGCACCACGGGGCGTTACCGATCCATTTTTTCTGGCCGTTGAGAATCCAGGTGTCGCCCTCGCGTTTGGCGGTTGTTAACAGGCCGCCTCCTGCTCCAGAACCCACCAACGGCTCGGTCAGACCGAAGCAGCCGATCTTCTCCATGCGAGCCATCGGCGGAAGCCACTTTTGTTTTTGTTCTTCCGACCCACCATAGTAGATGGAAGACATTGCCAGGCCGCTGTGCACACCGAAGAAAGTGGAGATAGACGCGTCGATTCGTCCCATCTCCATCGCAACCAAGCCGGCCAGCAACCCGCCACCGCCTTTGCAGCCGTAGCCTTCCAAGCCAACGCCACCGAGATTGAGCTCCTTCATCGCGGGCAATATTTCGAACGGAAAGGAATCTTCGACCCAGTATTTCGTGATGATCGGAGCGACTTTGGTCTCCATAAAAGCGCGCAGCTGTTTGATAGTTGCCAAATCCTCCGCCGGAAGCGTCTCGGCGAGTTCGTAGAAATCGCTATTGGGCGCCGGGAGCGGCTTCGTGGGCTGCGGGGCGGCTTTTGCTGCGCTCACATCTTTCGTTGGACTCGCCATGAAACACTCTCCGAACTTAAGATTTGCTTCTTGTTACGTCGTCCCAGCAAATGCGGAACTCTCGTGCTCGGGCTAGCTAACCCGACCGTCACCGCTCCGCGTCCCTGTGACTTGCAGCACGGCTAAGTGCACTCCATCGTCCAAATGGCCACTCACTCAGGTTGCTCAAAAAAAGTGTCTTATCTACGCGGCGTAGTCTGGTGTTCAAAAAATCGCTGCCAATATGCTCGCAATTGCACAACTGCCGACAAGCTGCTGGCGGCGTCAAGCGGGCTTTCGAGGACTACGGTTGGGCTCGGGGGCGCCTTCCGTTTCAAACGACCGCATCGTGCGCCGTCCGGATTCTCCGGGTGTATTATTCCCCCATGGCCTCGGCAGAACAGCAACCCGATTCGTTGAATATTCAGCTTCTCGTCGATTCGATCCCTGCGCTGATTCACACAGGCAGGCCTGACGGCTACCTCGATTATTTCAATAAACGTTGGCTGGAATATTACGGCGTCACATTGGATAAAGTGGCCGGCTGGAATTGGACCGCTTACGTTCACCCCGACGACGTTGATGGGATTGTGGCCAAGTGGCGAGCCTGCCTCGCAACAGGGGAAATCTTCGAGTACGAAACTCGGGTCCGCCGCGCGGATGGGGAATACCGCTGGATGTTTCATTGCAAGGTGCCGCTCCGGGATGGCGGCGGCAACATTGTCAAGTGGTATGGATCGAGCCTGGATATTGACGAGCGCAAAACGGCGGAAGAAGCCGTCCGGCGAAGCAAAGCTTATCTTGCCGAAGCCCAACGACTAAGTCATACAGGCAGCTTCGGCTGGAAGGTTCCTAGTGGGGAGATCTTCTGGTCCGACGAGACCTTCCGTATCTTCGGGTACGACCGCTCTGTCGAGCCAACAATGGATTCCGTGGTGCAGCGCGTCCATCCCAAGGACCGCGCCGACGTCAAAGAGGTCATTAGTCGCGCCTTTGCGGGGGCGCTAGAATTCGAGCATGCCTATCGCTTGCTACTGCCTGATGGGCGAGTCAAGCACGTCCACGCGATCGCTCACGCGACACGGAATGCATCTGGCGACCGCGAGTTTGTCGGGGCCGTAAGCGACATCACCGAACGCAAGACCACCGAAGATAAGATCCGCCGCCTGGTTGACGCCGGCATTCTGGGGATCTTCATCGCGAACCTCGAGGGTGAAATTGTCGAGGCCAACCGGGCGTTTCTGCAAATGTTTCAATACGACCGTCAGGATCTCCTCTCGGGCCGATTGCGCTGGGAGGATATGACGCCGGCCGAATTGCGCGAACGCGACCAACGTGCCGTGACGGAGGCACTGGCAACCGGATTTTTCCAGCCATATGAGAAGCAGTTTTTCCGGAAAGATGGCAGCCGCTTGCCCGTGCTTCTGGGAGGCGCGCTGTTTCAAGATTCGAACGAGGGCGTCTCCTTCGTCCTCGACTTGAGCGAACAAAAGCGCGCCGAGGCAAAGATCCGGGAGCAGGAAATGGAGTTCCGGCAGATGGTCGATCTCGTTCCTCAACATGTTGCTGTATTCGGACCGAATGGCGAACGTCTTTATGCCAACCCCGTTACGCTCGATTACGTCGGCCTTAGTCTTGAAGAGTGGCGGCAAACACTCGGACATTCTTTTCGCTCCAGTTTGTTCGTTCATCCTGACGACCAGGAACGAGTGGCGCGCGATTTCAATGCTAATCGCTCCAGTGACTCCGCTTGCGAGTTGGAGTTGCGTGTGCGCAAGGGCGATGGAACCTATCGCTGGTTCTTGGTTCGTTTTAACCCATTGCGCGACGATCAGGGACAGATTACGCGTTGGTATGTTGCCTCGACGGACATTGAAGATCGCAAGCAGGCGGAAGACAGGCTGCGGAGCGAAAACGTTGCTCTGCGTGAAGAAATCGACAAAGCCTCGATGTTTGAAGAGATCGTTGGAACATCTCCCGCTCTGAAAACTGTTCTCTCCCGCATCTCCAAAGTCGCGCCGAGTGATTCTACGGTCCTCATAACTGGCGAAACGGGAACGGGCAAGGAGCTTGTTGCCCGCGCCATCCACCGACGATCAAACCGCGCCTCGCGCGCATTCGTTAGCGTGAACTGCTCTGCTACTCCACGTGAACTGATTGCCTCGGAGTTGTTCGGCCATGAGAAAGGTGCCTTCACGGGCGCGACTCATCAGCGCTTGGGTCGGTTTGAACTAGCAAGCGGAGGCACGATCTTCTTCGACGAAGTCGGAGAGCTTCCGGCCGAGACTCAGATCGCACTCCTGCGCGTTTTGCAGGAGCATGAGTTTGAACGTGTGGGCGGGACCCGCTCGATACGCGCTGACGTTCGGGTGATCGCCGCCACGAACCGTGACTTGCAGGCTGCCATCAGCGCTGGGGCCTTCCGAAGTGATTTGTATTACCGCCTGAATGTTTTCCCAATTGAGATTCCTCCTCTTCGAGAACGAAAACAGGACATTCCCTTGCTGGTCGAATACTTTATCGATCGCTATGCGCGGAAAGCCGGTAAGAAAATTACGACCGTCGACAAGAAGACTCTCCGATTGCTTCAGTCATATCCTTGGCCCGGAAACATACGCGAATTACAGAACGTCATCGAAAGATCCGTCATCGTGTGTGAAACCGAGAATTTTTCCGTGGATGAAAGCTGGCTGTCCAAGGATATTCTTCCGCCGACATTTCGCACTATTCAATCGGGAGCTTTCAAGGTTGAGGTTGAGCCGCGCAGTGAGCGAGAGATCATCGAGGCAGCACTGGCCGAGACCAGAGGGCGGGTTTCCGGACCGTCGGGGGCAGCCGCTAAGCTCAGAATCCCGCCATCAACACTTGAGACCCGAATCAAAGTCTTGAAAATCAACAAGGGCAAATTCAAATTTCGCTGATGGTGCTGCAAGGGTAGGTATGATTGTGTGATTTGTGTGGTTCGCGGGATTCGTGGAATTCGCGCGATTCGCGGGATCAACGCAGCAACGGCCTTCCTTTCGCCTTTCTTCCCATGACATTACGAATGGCATAAGGCTTGCATTTTGCTCACGCGAGTAGCGAGGCAGGCCACTCCCTAAGATGGGCGGTCAAGCGGAGAGCAAAGGGACGCACGACAGGAGTTTGCCGCATGTCATTTTGCTCTGCAAACGATGGATTAAGCCTGGAGCCGAAGTTGCGACGCCTCGCGAAATTCGCTTCAAGAGTAGGAAGCCTGCATGCTCAAAATTGACAGATCATCGAACGGTCGAATCGTGTTTACGCTTAGTGGACGAATTGAGGTAGAAGACACCAAGCAGCTGCAACAACTGCTCGCCTCGGAGGCATCTGGAAAACAGTTGGTTTTGAATTTGAGGGACGTGACGCTCGTCAACCAAGACGGCGTTGAATTTCTTGCCCGCTGCGAGGCGGACAACATCACGCTCGAAAATTGTCCGCCTTACGTCCGTGATTGGATTGGGCGAGAGCGTGCGCGGCCGAGGCGGAAAAAACACAACGCTCGCACAGATAAACTGCAAAAAAGGGAGCAAGGCAATGAGCTTAAATAGTCTCACCTATCCTCTGGAGTACGAGGACCTAAGTCTTAATACCGATCCGGAAATTACGCTTGATATAGGCCGAATTGACGAACCGGCGAACTCGGAGACCGGTTTCGAAGAGATCATCGGAAGAAGTTCGGGTCTTCGCCGCGTGCTCCAGATGATCGAAACTGTGGCTAGCGGAGATTCGACAGTGCTTTTGCTAGGCGAGACCGGCACCGGCAAGGAACTCATCGCGCGCGCCATTCACAGTCATAGTCCTCGCCGGGATCGACCATTTGTAAAACTCAACTGTGCCGCCATCCCTACCGGGCTGCTCGAAAGCGAACTATTTGGGCATGAGCGGGGATCGTTCACCGGCGCGATCGCACAGAAGATCGGCCGGATCGAGCTTGCACATCAAGGTTCGCTGTTCCTGGATGAAATTGGCGACATCGCTCTCGAGCTCCAGCCGAAGCTTCTCCGTGTCTTGCAGGAGCGAGAATTCGAACGCCTAGGAAGCACGCGGACGAGGAAAGTCGACGTCCGGATTGTTGCCGCGACTCATTGTGACCTGGAAGGAATGATCCTGGAGAAGCAATTCCGCAGCGACCTCTATTATCGAGTGAATGTTTTTCCCATCCATGTTCCACCCTTGCGGCAGCGCCCGGAGGATATTCCGCTGCTGGTGCATCATTTTGTCAGAGAAGCGGCAAGAAGAATGAGTAAGACGATTGATACGATTCCACCGGATACGATGGATGCCCTTAGCGATTATCAGTGGCCTGGGAACATCCGCGAGCTGGAGAACGTGGTTGAGCGCGCGGTGATTCTGTCGCCCGGGTCGGTCTTGCACGTACCCCTGCGAGCTCTGCAGACTCGCATCACAGCTGGCCACAACAGAGAGAGGCTTCACACTCTGGCCGATGTCGAACGCGAACACATTCGCTCGATGCTGAAAGAGACGAGGTGGGTTGTGTCGGGCCCCAGAGGTGCAGCAATGCGGCTGGGAATGAACCGCTCGACGCTTCATTTCCGCATGAAGAAGCTTGGTATCGCCCGAAGCGTGGATTCATGTTCTGACTCACAAAAAATCCTGGCGATGCGATGAGAATGAAAATTCAGATTATGGCCATCCTCCTCCTGGTCTGGACTCGCTGACGGCGACGACTGCGCTTAGCCAAGCGTCTAGCGGCGCGGCAAAAAGTAAATAACAAAGGAGACTCGGAATTCCCGCGCGAATTTGTGCGACACTTGATGCAGGCGAACGCAAGGATGCGCTCTTCGTGACACCAGACCGCTCATTGAACCCCGCCGAGCCACCAACCGCAAAACCGCAACCGGCACGCGAAAGCGAGCGCCTGAGATTACTGCTGGACATCACGAACACTTTGGTCTCGAACTTGGAGTCTCGCGACCTCATTCGCGCAATCTCGACGAGCATTCGGCAGGTTATGCGCTGCGACGTCGTCGGAGTGTGGCTGCCAGATGCGGATCAGCGCCAATTGCGCCAACGCGTCATGGACTTCCCGGAAAGCAAGGGATTCGCGACAGAGGACCTTGTGCAACCTGTCGAGGGGTCCTTAGTAGGCAGTGCATTCAAGACCGGTAAGGCTGCGATGCGAACACCAGCGGACTTCACGAACGACCCGACAACCACGGACGTGGCTCGCGGAGAAGGCATCCAGTCAGCTCTGGCGTTGCCGCTGATCATCCGAAACCGGACGCTGGGCGCTCTGGGACTCGGCAGCCGGATCGAGAACGCATTCAGCCCCGAGGACGTTGATTTCCTGATGCGAGTCGCGGGGCAAGTAGCGATCGCCATCGAGAACGCGTTGGCCTATCGTGAGATCGCCGAATTAAAAGACAAGCTCGCACAGGAAAAGCTCTATTTGGAAGAGGAGATTCGTAGCACGTCGGATTTTGAAGGAATCATTGGGCAGAGCTCCGCGCTCCGGCAGGCGCTGCAACTGGCCGAAACGGTTGCCACAAGTGATTCGACCGTACTCCTGCTGGGAGAAACAGGCACCGGCAAGGAGCTCGTCGCGCGCGCCATTCATGAACGCAGCCGCCGCAAAGCGCGAACATTTGTCGAGCTAAACTGTGCTGCTATTCCCACTGGCTTGCTTGAAAGTGAGCTCTTTGGCCACGAGCGCGGCGCGTTCACCGGCGCGGTCACACAGAAGATTGGACGACTAGAACTCGCCGACCAAGGCACGTTGTTTCTGGATGAAGTCGGCGATATTCCCCTGGAACTTCAACCAAAGCTCCTGCGCGTATTACAGGACCGACAATTCGAGCGCCTGGGAAGCACACGGACGAAGACAGTCGAGATTCGGCTGATAGCTGCGACCAATCGTGAGTTGGAGGAGATGATCGAAGAAAAGCAATTTCGGAGCGATCTCTACTACCGCCTGAATGTTTTTCCAATCCGCCTTCCTCCATTGCGCGAGCGCCCGGAAGA
>Ga0209773_10000799_pt1 | contig 10605 bp, 7 predicted proteins | sample BogFormECP14_OM1_FD_188244 | JGI IMG/M metagenome (GOLD analysis project Ga0209773, IMG submission 188244) | Bog forest soil microbial communities from Calvert Island, British Columbia, Canada - ECP14_OM1 (SPAdes) (version 2) | ecosystem: Environmental > Aquatic > Freshwater > Wetlands > Bog ... | reverse complement strand
CGGACCTGTCCGCCAAGCTCGGCGGCCTGCTTGTAGGTCATCCACAGAGGGCAGCTATAGCCTTTCTCCATAGAGGCGGCCCACAGCATCAGGACATTGACGCCACGGTAAGCCTTGCCTCCGGCGCGCAGCGGTCGTGATACCGGCCCGGCCTGGTGCCCGGCTTGCCACGGCTGCAACCATGTCAGATTTCCGCGCTCAAGATCGGCCACGATTTTGTTGGTGACGCGGCTGTAAACGTCCAGTTTCTCGGTCATTTTCGCTCTCCCTTTGGGTTTTGGGTTGCATGTCAATGCAACCCTTGGCCCTCGCCGAGAGCGGGGTGTGCAAGCGTCAGGCGGCTTCGCAGGGACCCAAAAAGCAACGCGGTCTTCGCGCCCCTTCCTTGCGCGAAACCGCGTCTGTCTTTTTGGGTGGAAGCCGCTTGATGCGCGCCGAGGGGCTGGCCCCTAAGCAGTCACGCCGGGAGGCGGAAAATAGGCGCTACGCCGGGAGGCGGGAAACAGGACAGGTGACGGCTTCTAAAAAGAAAAAAGGGCCGTCACCGTGGACCCAAAATCGTTCGCAAAAAAATGTCCGATAACAGGCTTTATGGAAAACGGACACATTAGCCACGAAACTGCTTGTCAGCATGCTGGCCGATGCCCAAATTACGGCCCGTTTTTCAGAAGGTTCAATCTGCAATGATCAAATTGCGTAAACTTGCGTTCCCGGTCTTGGTCGGCTTGGTAATCATCCCTGCAGCGCACGGACAAACTTGGGTACAGCCCGCTTGCTGCGGCCCTGACAGCATGTACAACGAGCAAAATTCGACACCGCTGCAATTCCAAGAAAACAACGCGACTGGACAGGCATGCTGCGGACTAGGGAGCCAATACGAAATCGAACAAGAGCGCCAGCGGGAATGGATGCAAAACTGGCAGCAGCGGCAAACTCAGGACGAGGACAACCAGTGACGGCGGTAGCGGGCAGGGGATTAAAATGGTGACCTTGGTTCACCTCGGAGACGCAGATGCAAATTCATCGCTTTCGGTATGAAGGCATGGCCTTCCATGCGCTGGGCAGCGGCGAGATCATCTTTACCCTCAGGCGAGAGGAGGGGCCTTTTGGTATAGCGTTAACCGTCGAAGACGCCGAACGTTTGTTAGCGGACTTGCCAGAGCAGATTCGCATTGCTAGCGGGCAGAATGCCTAACTAATCGTCGAGTTCGTACGGAAGTCGCATAAAGCAGAGTTCTGGAAACTCATCGTTTGGCGCGTAAGACGGATTCTCGATTCACCGCGACGTGGTGCGCCACCAGAAAGGAGGAGTAGCTGGTTGTCAAATGCCGGGCTTAGTGCGACGCCACGTTTCGGGGGTACGGCTACTCATCGTTTTAAATGATCCAATAGAGAGGCCAGTTATACAATTCTGACGTGACAAATAGTGCCACATCTATGTTATATTCCTCGTTCAATTGTCGGCTGGCTTTTTCATAGCACTGTTTTATAACATCAGTGGACGTATCATCGTTAATTGGCGGGGTGGAGCGAGCCACAAGGCGTGGATATACATCCCCCATAACTCGCCGTACCTGGTTGACCCCTTTCGCGTCGAGGTGATCACGATGCTCATCGCGGGTGTCAGGTACGGCGATCGGTTCCGGCTACACATCCCCCCGCGGCCCCATCGGACAGCCGAAATAATCCTAATCGACTAGGGGCAAGGAGCACGCGCGGATGTGATCGTTCTTGGCGCGGGAATGGTGGGAGTTAGCGTCGCGCTGCATCTGCAAAAGCGTATCAGAAGGGCGTTTCGGCGTTTCGTTAGTTCTGGCCGGAGTGGGACGGGAATGCGGATTAGCAGTGCACCCCGCAGTGGCGTAGCAACCAACCCACTCGGGGCCGGCAGAAAGCCTTGAATCTAACAATATCGGATGTTAGGAAGAACTAGCGCGGAACTATCCTCATTATATCAATGTCTTACTTAGCGGCACTTTTGGCGCGGAAATGACGAGAACCCCTCGTTGGGCCGCTAGACCTATTCATACCGCAAAGCTGCGACCGGCCGGGATCGAGCCGCTTGGACGGCGTGAAAGGCGGTCGTGGCGATGGCGATGGCGATGGCCCCGAGCCCGGCGGCCAGAAATGGTGCCGGGCCGAGATCAATTCGATAAGCGAAGCCGTCGAGCCAGCGGCGCATGAACCACCAGGCGACCGGCCAAGCCAGCATATTGGCCAGTAAAACCGGCTTGGCAAATTGCCGGATCAAGAGCCAACAGACATCGAAGGTGGAAGCTCCAAGCGCTTTGCGGATGCCGATCTCCTTGATGCGTCGCTCGGCAGTATAGGCCGAGAGCCCGATCAGGCCGAGGCACCCAATCACCACCGCGAAGCCGGCAAAAGCCGTGAACACCCGGCCCTCATGGGCGACGTCGCGATAGAGCCCGGCGATACGATCGTCGAGAAAGACGCGATTAATTGGTCGTTCCGGCACAAACTCGTGCCAGACCGCATCAATTCCGCGCAACGTTTCGGGCAGGTTCGAGCCCGACAGTTTCAGGCTGAGAATCTCAAACAGGTCCGGGTTGACAATGAAGATGCTTGGCGGCACCGGGTCGCGGATCGAACCGAGCGGAAAATCTGGGGCCACGCCGATTATCCGGAGACGGCGTGGAGAGCCCGGATCGATGCTTTGGACTTCCTGTCCGATTGCTGCCGACACATCAGTGAACCCCATCGCCCGCGACGCCGTCTCGTTGATGATCGCTGAGCTGATCTGAGAGTTTTTGTCGCCTGCCACCTTGTCCTCGACGAAATCGCGGGAGAAGTCGCGGCCGGCGAGCAGTGGCACTCGATAGACGCCGAAATAGCCGAAATCGACCGGTTGAATGGTGAAATTAACCGCCTGCCCGTCGCTCTGGCCCGACCTGACGTAATCAGTCCTTAAAAAGTTGGACCACAGCGGCAGAGTGAACGTCGCGGCCACGGCCTGGACGCCGGGAACCAGGGCCAGCCGCGCGCGCAGGGCCTCCAGGGGCGCCGCCTCACGCCGTCCCAAACCGTCCGGGGTTGCCTGCTCCGGCATGCCGGTCAGGTCGATGGTCAGCATGAGATCTTTGTCAAAGCGGAGCGCCTGTGAAGTGGCGAAGGAGAGTTGGCGATGGACCACAATAGTTGCTATCAATAGGGTCACTGTCACGGCGAACTGGAAGACGACCAAGCCCAGACGCATCCTGGCGCCGCCGATCGACACGCCGGCTCTTACCTTTAGCACCTGCGCCGGCTGAAAACGCGACAAGATCACGGCGGGGTAAACACCGGCAGCGATACCGAGCAGAAGGGCCGTTGCGACAGGCACGACGGCCAACAACGGATGGCGCAAGAAGTCGAAGGCGATTTGCCGATCGAGAAAGGCGTTCAAGCTGGGCAGTAAAAGTTCCGTCAGCCCCACGCCGAGCAACAAGCCGGCCAATGAGTAGCCAACCGACTCGCCCATGAACTGGACCATCAGCTGGCTGCGCAAGGCACCGAGCCCTTTGCGAACACCAACCTCGACCGCCCGGTGTGTCGCGCGTGCGGTTACCAGGTTAACAAAATTAATCCCGGCCAGCAGCAGGATAAACAGTCCAGTCGCTGCGACCGCATAGAGCGTTTGCTCCTGGTCATCGGGCTCGCTGGTATCCGGGTTGTAGGGATGCAAATGCACGTCGGCCAAAGAGTGCATGAACATCGACGCGAAGAGCGGCTTCGGCCCGTCGGGATCAGGGTAATGGGCGAGGGCGAAGGCGGGGAACCGGGCAGTCAGCTTCTCCGGGTTAACGCCGGGTGAGAGCCGTGCGAAGGTCGCTCCCACGAGCCTCAGCTCGCCCGATGATGGCGGCGTGGCATCCGCGATGGCGAGTTTGCTCCACGCAGTCTTGCCTGATAGCAAAGCAACAAATGTTTCGGTCGAGTTTGATGGTGGGTCTTCGGCGATGCCGGTGACCCGCATCGGATGGAGATGGTCGACCTCCAGAATTTGTCCCAGGCAATCTATGGTACCAAAATATTTCTTGGCGAGCGTGCGGGTCAGCACGATCGAGTCCGGCTGGGCCAGGGCCGTCGCCGGATCGCCGCGCAGCAGCCTGTACCCTAGCACGGCGAAGTAATCGGCATCGACCCATAAGATGTTTTCGACCGCTTCGACGTTACCGTGACCCAGACCGACGTACTGGGTCCTAGTACGTGTGGTCGCGACAATTTCGGGAAAATCGAGCTTCAGCTCTGCCGCCATCCCTGCTGGCGTGCCTCGCAGCGTCACCGGCCGTTGCCCCGCTTCGGCAATCGTCAACTTGATCCAGTAGACATCTTGATAACCTGGCAGGAAGCTATTGTACGACAACTCGTCGCGTACGAAAAGCCAGATTAGTATGACCACAGCGAAGCCCAGAGCGAGTCCGGTGACATTGAGCAGGGCATAGAATCGGTCGTGGCGGGCGCTGCGCCAGGCGGTGGCGAGGTAATTGCGGAACATGGTCTCCTCCTGGATCGGCGCACGCTTAGGCAGCGAGCTGCATCGCAGACACGACTTGGCCATCGAGCAGGTTGAGCGTGCGTTCGGCATAAGCGGCATGGGCGAGGCTGTGTGTGACCATGACGATCGTGGTACCGGCGCCGGCGACCTCGGTCAGCATGCCCAAGACGGCATCGCCATTGGCGGTGTCGAGATTGCCGGTTGGTTCGTCGGCCAGGATCAGCTTCGGCGCGGCGACCAGCGCGCGCGCCACGGCGACGCGTTGCTGCTGGCCGCCGGAAAGCTGCTGCGGCAGGTGGCGGGCGCGATGTGGCAGCCCGACCCGCTCCAGCGCCGCGGCGACGCGCTTCTTGCGTTCGGCCGAGCCGACGCCGCGATAGATCAGCGCGACCTCGACATTCTCCTCGACCGTCAGCTCGTCGATCAGATTGAAGCTCTGGAACACAAAGCCGATATGGGCGCGGCGTAGCAGGGTCAGCCGGCGTTCCGAGGCGCGAGCGATCTCCTCGCCGCAGAAGAAGAACTGACCGTCGCTCGGGCTGTCGAGCAGGCCCAGGATGTTCAGCAGGGTCGACTTGCCGCAACCTGATGGCCCCATGATGGCAAGGAACTCCCCTTGCCCAACGTCCAGGCTGACTTGACGCAGTGCCAGGGTCTCGACTTCGCTGGTGAGGTAGCTCTTGGTGATGTTGACGAGCTTAAGCATGATTGCAGACACTCCTGTCTCAAGGGGAAAGAGCGAGGCGGTCGATGCGATCGAGGCCGGTGTAATCCGAGGTAACGACGCGGTCGCCGGGCTCAAGCCCGCTCAGCACTTCGACCTCTTCGGTATTACGCCGGCCGAGCTTGACGGAACGGCGTATGGCGCTGGACCCGTCGTGATCGAGCACGAACGCCCAGGAGCCACCGGAAGCTTCAAGAAACGGGCCGGCGGGAAGCACCACCGCAGGCACGTCACTGCCCAGTTCGAGCTTGCCCTGGACCGCCTGGCCGCGCCGCAGCCCAGGCAGCGTGGCGCCCTCCCAAGCTAGATCAATTTTAAATTTCCTGTCTTTGACCTGCGGATAGAGCTTCGTGACGACCAATCTGCTGGGCGTGCCGTCGATGGTGACCGCAACATGCTGGCTGGGTTTGACGCGGGCCAGATAGAATTCATCGAGCTGTGCCGTCACCTTGAAGCCGCCATCGCGGTCGATCTGGCCAAGATGCTGGCCGCGAATTTTCTCTTCGCCGATATGGGCGTCGAGGCCAGTCAGCACGCCATCCGCGGGCGCGCGCACGGTCAGCGCATCGAGCTGGCGCTTAGCGACCGCCAGATTAGCCTCTAGCCGCGCCGCCGTTTTCTCAATCAAATCATTGCTCCGCTCGATTACTGCCGTGTCGCGCTGAAGGCCATCGACGGCGATTTCCCTGAGTCGCTTCTGATGGGCCAGCTCATCGGCCGATTGGTCGAGCATTTCTAACGATTCGAAGCCCTTGGTAGCCAACGGCTGCCGCCGAGCTACCTGGCGGCCAAGGCGAACGATATTGTACTCGGCATCCGCCACCGCTTTGGCATCGCTGGTCCTTGCCAACTCGAAACTGAGCTGCAGCGAGCGCTGGTTGTTGATCTGCTCGATGACCTGGGTTTCGCGCGCAATTGCGTCCAGCTCCAGTGACGGATCGGACAGCCTAATCAAGGGTTGGCCGGCGACGACACGCTGCCCATCTTCGGCCAACACCTCTTCGACCCTGCCGCCCTGCACGGCATCGAGCACTATGCTGTCGAGCGGCACGAGCTGCCCTCGCAGCGGGATGAAATCATGGAACGGCGCGGCAGCCACAGACGAGATTGTGATCTTCCGCGCCTCGACATTGAGCGTACGTTCGGCCGGGTGCAGCACCAACCAAGCAATTGCCGCGAGCGCTGTCACCGACATGACAACGCCCACCAGCATCGGCCGCTTGAACCGTCGCCGGACGATCGGGCGATCCATGGCGCTGATGAACGCGGTGCTACCGACGAGTTCCATCACTATGCAGGCTTTCTGCGACGTCGCGCCGTAGGAGATCACGCAAGTAAGATTTTCTGACGAGTTCCATGCCTATGCAGGCTCTCTGCAACGTTGCGCCGCACGAAGATCTCGCAAATAAAGATCTTCCCGATTCATGGCTTGATAGATCGCGGCGCGATTCTCGTAGTGGGCGGCTTCTTGAGCTTCGCGAGCAATCACATCATCCATGTCTGAAAGCGCCCGTCCGTATGAGCCATTGTTGTAATACAACACGGCTCTGTTGACCCGCACGGCCGTCGCGTTATAGCCAAGCGCAATGGCGGTATCGTATCCCTCGAGCGCTTCATCAACTCTTCCAAGCTCCCGCAATACATCTGCCCGCAACGCATGACACTCCGGCTGGCTCGGCTTTAGTTCGAGACTTATCTCGAAACAGGTGAGGGCATCTTCCAATTCTTCTTGACGAGCGTGACAGACCGCCTTGTTGAAATACACCTCCGGATACGGAGCGCTATACTTGATAGCCCACGTGTAACTTTGAATCGCTTCTGGGTAACGACCCTGCTCCTGAAGGATATTTCCACTTTCGTTATGATACTCCGAATAATATGGGTCCATGCCAATTGCATTTTGGTAATAGTTAAGCCCTTCCTCAAGACGATTTAACATGACGTAAACTTGCGCAATGTTGTATTGTAGCACCGAGCGGTGCAAACGGTGGTGATCCTCACCTAGTTCTTTGGTCAGGAATTGGTATCCGGATTGGCACAGATCGAGCGCCTCCTGATACCGTCCTTGCCGTGCCCTCAGGAATGCCAGACCATTATCGATGAATACCTTCTGGAAGGGAGTTTGGCCTGACCCAGGATCGTCATTCGCCGCGCGGATAAGACCCACAGCCCGCAAGATATGTTGCTCGGCACGTTCAATGTCCTTGGTCTCCGCATAGCGGAGATAATGCATGCCCAGGATGTAATGCATTTGGGCAAGAGGGTGCGGCCTGGTAAGGTACGAGTCAGCAAATTCGTCAACGAGGTGCAGTGCACCGGCCGGATCGTTTGTCGTGAGCAGGCAGATATTCATTCTACTCACATAGTATATGCGTTTAGCTTCATCATTCCCGACAAGCTGGTCAAAATACGGCAGAAAGGTTGCCATAAACGTCTTGGCTTCGTAGTAGTACCCACAGCTGTTGTAGATAATAAAAAGTTTGAGTGCTATCCGCGCTGCTGACAGATCATCGCCGGAAGAGCGATAGTAAGTGAGCAGCATTGGATATTTTTGTTCCAACAGGATATCGATATCGGCACCGTCCGCGACTTGCATTTCGAGCATCCGTATTTCGACCTCACTGATGTCGTGAGGCGCTGGCGGATCCGGCTCAAGCTTAGCGATCCATGATTCAGCGGGAACAGCCTGCATGCCCGGCAGACGCAGCGCGACATCGGACCAATCATGCTGCCGGGTCTCGACGATGACGTCGATCTCGCCTTGGACCGCGGACCGCCGCGCCAACTCGCCAAAAAAGCGGGTCGCTAGATGCTGTGCGTGGTCGAAGTTCCGCACGATCATGACCCAGCGGCTTCGATCATGCAGCGCCCGCTTCCACTGCAAGACCATGCCGACCAGCCCATGCACCAGGCGATACGCCCGATCTACCGGATAAAAGCGCGTCTTCTCAGCAGTAGTAGCGGTATCAGTGAGGCAGAGATACTTTGGACGGATGCGGTCGCGATATTGCAAAAGCACCATATGCAGTTCAAGGAGGTGCTCTTCGACAATTGCATCTTCTCCTATTTCCAAAAGGCCCAGATAGGCCAGCTCCGCCAATTGGTCCACGCCAGACCACGCTCCGGCGGCCTCGAATCGGGCGTCCAGTCGGAAGATACGAGGTTCGGTTGGAGCTTCATCATGGCGTGACGTCGAATGAGGTTCAGCCGCCCGGCCCGCGACAGGAAACAGTCTTCGCAGTTCGACATCCCCGTCGGTACGCGGCACCCACGTTCCCGGTGTAGATAGGTGAGTCATTAGTTTTCTCCGTGTGCAAGGTGAATCCGGATTATCTCTGCTTTAGCCACATGTACATGCCAGCACCAAGCATCGTTAGCGTAATCGCGACGTATAGCATAGTATCGCACGCCATCCAGATCGACGCAGGCGACCCACTCAACAAATGGATGGCAGATCCGATATATTTTCCCATCGTCGGCAGGAATACGCCGAACAGAACGAGGAGAGACAATATCCTCCCTAACAGCCAAATCGAGGCGAACACTCTCAGCACAAATATGTTTTGAAACGTATCCGCTGCGTCGTTGTTACCGAACCGACCAAAGGTCGCCTGATAAAGTAGGTTACGCAAATAGCCGCGGGCGTCTCTGTCGAGATCCGGATGACTGAAGTAGTTGCAAAGGACAAAATAAATATCTGTTTTAACAAAAATATTGAACTGCCAGGTTATGCTAATGACAATTTCTAATACTAACGCTTGTACAACCTGCACAGTAAACGCGCTGGCACCATGCCGCAGCAGTACCTCGATGAGGAGGGTCAGTAGCGATGCACAGAGAATGTCGACGAGCACGCCGGCGAACATCGGGAAATAGCGCTGCGACTTCGGCAACGTCAGGATGCCTGTTAGATCCGACTCGGCAACAATAGTCCATAAGCGGTTGCCTATCCCGTACTTCGATTTGATCCCATGTCTGGCGGCTGCAAGCATGTGACCGGATTCATGCATGACGGCCTCTATGAGCGAAAGGATCACGACGAGAAGCAATAGTGCGGTGCGATTTGTGTCGGTGTAGAAGGCGTTGAAATTTAATCGCAATTGGGGATTTTCAATGGCGCTAAATAGCGCATAGACAACAATGATCAGGCAGCAAAACAATATCGGTCGTGAAAATATTGCCTTGGCTATCCACGGATCTACATTGAAGACTCTTCGCGTGGCTTGGGTCGTGGCCGCCATCTGTGCGTTGGCACGTTGCCGTTGATCTTCCGGATAGATAAATCCTATATTCGTCAGCTGGGCGACAAAGTCATCGACATCAAAGATCTCTGGGTATTCGGCCGCAAGCCGAGATCTGATGGTGACAGCGTTATCACCGGATCGGAGCATGTTGAGAATTCTCAAACCCTGTTCCGGAAATTGGTAGAAGTCACCCATCTCACTATTCCCGACAAGATAAAGATCTCCCTCTCTCTGTACCGAAAGAGGGATCACAAAATAGTTCGGTGCATCTACGGTAGACATGAAGAGTTTGCTTCGTTTGCTAGACACATGGAGTTGGCTGTGACCAATGTGCGGGGAGCTAGGCGGTTTTAGTGTTGGTTTACCTACGGAAGAATGAGCCGCCAGATCGGGAGGCATAGCCTCTCGGTTCGTCAAATGAATCGGGAGGTGATATTTAAGCAGCCCGGCTTCCATGCCATGGGATACCATGGCATGGAAGCCTTGCTCACAGCCGTTAGCCTAGAGCTGGCCGACGCCACCTACTGGTGATTACAACCACCGTAGAGCGACGCGATCGTCTTGGTCAAAGCGATCTTCTGCACCTTGATGATCGAGATCGTCTTCATAGTTAGTTCCTTTTCGGTAGCAAGTTATCGATGGCACGGTGAGCAGGGGTCCGTCACCGTCTGCGGCAGGTGAAGTATCTGTCGCGGTGCGGATTAGAGCGCAGACACCGTATCGAGTCCTGAAGGTCTCGTGAAATCCCCCTGAGAAAGTTATGAAAACGAACGTCGGGTCGCCGATAATGTCATGCCAATCGGCATGGGCGCTTGCGCGCGACGCGATACGCGCCCGGGGGGGCAATCTCGTTGATCGCCCCCCGGCAGCCGTCAAACGCGCACCTGGCGCATCGTTTCCTCTCTGCTGGCATTCGCTCCCTCCATGCCAAAGCCGCAGGAGCGGACCCTATGCGCCCAGCAGAGACGCCATCTAGCCTGGCGAAATCATCTCGGAACCCCGAGCGAAATCAAATCGGATTGGCGGGCGAGTCATCCCGGATTCCCAGGCCAGGGCGACTTCTCCCGGAATCCGCAGATGCTCGCGGTGCTGCGCGTGGCTTCGCTCCTCCCATCCCCTACGCTGCGCGCCGTGGCCTGGTG
>Ga0209773_10000797_pt1 | contig 10621 bp, 7 predicted proteins | sample BogFormECP14_OM1_FD_188244 | JGI IMG/M metagenome (GOLD analysis project Ga0209773, IMG submission 188244) | Bog forest soil microbial communities from Calvert Island, British Columbia, Canada - ECP14_OM1 (SPAdes) (version 2) | ecosystem: Environmental > Aquatic > Freshwater > Wetlands > Bog ... | reverse complement strand
TTCAAGGAAAATCCGCCCGTTCTCAGACTGGGCGAGCATCAGGGGCACGTAAATGGTTTCGCCGCGATCGTTCAGATCGACGGAATTGAACAACGCCTCGATATCGTCGGGGTGCAACCGAACGCAGCCGTGAGTCCGGTAGCTGTATACGCTGACGGGATGATTGGTGCCGTGAATGCCGACGACGGGGAAGCTCAGGCCGATCCAGTACTTGCCGAGCGGGTTGTCAGGACCGGGCTCGATCTCGTCGATAACGTCCTTGCCCTGCTCTTCCTCTTCGCGCTGAATCGATGCGGGCGGGCGCCAGGTCGGGTTCTCCTTCATCTGGATCACCGTGAATGAGCCTGTCGGCGTCTGCCACTGCTTGCCGGGCTGCCCTATCGCAACCGGGTACGCGCCGCTCAGGCGGCCATCCTCGAAATGAAAGAGCATCCGCTGCGGGAGGTTGACCTCGATCAAATCGGTTCCTTCGAAGGGAACGATGTGACGATTGTCGATGTGAACGGTGTCGCCGGCATGAAGCCGGTCTGTGACCTGCTTTCCGTTTTCTTGAGCCAGCACCCTGGGGCTCTCACCGAGTCGCGATCCGATCTTCGTGAAGGAGTCGCCGTCGGCGGCGATTAGATCGAATTCGGCGCCGACGATCCGATGCGCCAGCGGTGGCATCGGCACGACCGATTCCGCGTCGGTCATCGTGGTCGAAGAAGGCATCGCCGCCGGTGAAGGAGCAGGCGTTGCAGAGGGACTTTCGTCTGCGCTGGACCCCGTCGCTGCGAGCGCGCATAAGAGGCATGCCGCAAGGACTGCGCGGCTCAGTTGTCGAATCGAAGTCGTCACACTTCGATTGTGACGCGTTTTGGAAACCGACACGAATCGCTTCGTCCGCAAGGGGTCTTGTGGAGACGCGAATGTCCGATACTTGCGCGATTATTTTTTTTGTATTTTCTTCAACGCCTGCTCGACGCCCGGCATTCGCTTCGGGAGTTCCTTGCCTTGCGACCTGGCGATCACACCGCCGATGCCGAGCACCATGTGATGCGAGTGCGCATTGCGAATCGCGGTGCTGAAGCCCATCGCGTCCTGCGCTGAATTCACTGCCCACTTCAGCATCCGCAGCGTGAAGCGATCGCTTTCCGCGATTCGATTCGCCAACGCCATCGTCTCGGCCTCGAGCTCGGCGCGCGGCACGACGATGTTGACGAAGCCGAGGCGCGCGGCCTCTTCGGCGTCGACGAAGCGGCTCTGAAAGAGAATTTCCTTCGCCTTGCGCGGCGGCATGTCCCACGGAATCGAGAAGTACTGCAGCAACGACGGCAGAAACTTGGCGTCGTCCGACGCGACGACCAGGTCCATCGCGGCCGCGAACATCCAGCCGCCGAAGATGCACAGGCCCTGCACCTGCGCGATGGTCGGCTTGTCGAGATCGCGCCATCTGAGCGTGTTGTCGAGGAACATCTGGCGCGAGCGCGCGTACTCGCCGCGCACGCCCTTGGGAAACGGGCGGCGCGCCTGGTCCTCTTTCTCCTCGGGCGTGCCGAGGTCGTGGCCCGAGCAGAAATTATCGCCCGCGCCGGCCAGGATGATGACGCGCACGTCGTCGTCGGCGTTGGCCTCGTTGAAGGCTGCGTCCATTTCCTCGAGCAGCCGCCGCGATTGCGCGTTCTTGTAACGCGGGCGGTTGAGGATGACCTTGGCGATGCGGTCGTGCTTTTCGTAAAGAACAACTTTGTCTTCCATAGGCCGATGTTACATCAAGCTGCCGCGAACAGGGCAACGGCTTCGTGCGTCAACGCCCTGGGGCTTGCTTGAGATTAGACGGGTTGAGTACGGTCGGGGCATCCTGTTGAAGGCGGTGCGAGTTCATGGCGCTGTGGAAACCCGATCAGACGTTCTACCCGTCGGCGCGAATGGCGATGCAGGCGCCGCGCGAGCAGCTCGGTTACGTCGTCACCTTCAATCCGACGGCGAGCAACGGCAAGCATGACGCGCTGTGCGTGCTCGATCTGGATCCTAAATCGAAGACCTATTCGCAAGTCGTCGGGCGCGCCGAGGTGCCGAATGCCGGCGACGAGTTGCATCATTTTGGCTGGAACGCGTGCAGCGCCGCGCTGTGTCCGTACGCACCGCATCCTCATATAGAGCGGCGCTACCTGCTGGTGCCGGGGTTGCGCTCGTCGCGCATCTACATTTTCGACACCAAGCCTGACGCGCGAAGTCCGAAGCTGGTGAAGACCATCGAGGCCGAGGAGATAGCGTCGCGCGCGGGCTACAGCCGGCCGCATACTGTGCATTGCGGTCCCGACGCGATTTACGTCAGCGCGCTGGGCTCGCCGAGCGGCGACGGGCCGGGCGGAATATTCCTGCTCGACCACGAGAGCTTCGACGTGCTCGGACGATGGGAAGTCGACCGCGGGCCGCAGCGCTTCGCCTACGATTTCTGGTGGCATCTGGGGTGGGACGTGGCCGTCACCAGCGAATGGGGCACGCCCAACATGATCGAAAACGGCGTCGTGCCCGAACTGCTGCTCGGCAACAAGTACGGGCACGCGATTCATATCTGGAATCTGCGCAACCGGCGGCATTTGAAGTCGCTCGACCTCGGCGCCGAGAATCAAATGGCGCTCGAGCTGCGGCCGTCGCACGACCCGACCAAGACTTTCGGCTTCGTCGGCGTGGTGATCTCGACCAAGGATTTGTCGGCGTCGATTTGGCTGTGGTATCGCGACAGCGGCGACTGGAAAGTTCGCAAGGTGATCGAAATCCCCGCCGAGCCCGCCGATGAAAGCCTGCTGCCGCCCGCGCTCAAGCCGTTCAAGGCGGTGCCGCCGCTGATTACCGACATCAACCTGAGCCTCGACGACAAATTTCTGTACGTCGCATGTTTCGGCACCGGTGACCTGAAGCAATACGACGTGAGCGACCCGTTCAAGCCGCGCGAGACCGGCAGCGTGCGCCTTGGCGGAATCGTGTCGCACGGGAAGCATCCGAAGAGCGGGCCGCTCAACGGCGCGTCGCAGATGATCGAGCTCAGCCGCGACGGGCGGCGCATCTACATATCGAACTCGCTGTACGGCGCGTGGGATGCGCAGTTTTACCCCGAGGGCGTGCGCGGCTGGGTCGCGAAGATCGATTGCGCGCCGGCCGGCGGCATGACGGTCGATCCGAATTTCTTCACGACCTTCGACGGCGAGCGGCCGCATCAAATTCGTCTCGAAGGCGGCGACTCGTCGTCCGATTCGTTCTGCTATCCGTGACCTCCGCGTGGCCGTGGATAGTGGTCGCGGCACTCGGCGCGTATCACGGAATCGATCCGTCGATGGGCTGGCTGTTCGCGGTCGCGCTGGGGTTGCAGGAGCAGCGGCGCTCGAAAGTGATTTGGGCGCTCGGTCCAATCGCCGCGGGACACCTGGTGTCGATCGCCGCAGTCGTCGCAATTATCGGCGGGCTGCGGCTGTTCTTCGCGATCGACTATCTTCGTCCTGTCGGCGCGGCCGCTCTAATCCTGTTCGGACTGTTTCGATTCGTGTGGCCGCACGCGCATCCGCGATGGATTGCGATGCGGGTGAACGCGTCGGAGCTTGCGCTGTGGTCGTTCCTCATGGCGTCGGCGCACGGCGCCGGTCTGATGCTGTTCCCGATACTGATTGGGATGACGCCGAGCTCCGCGCACGCACATCAGATGGCCGCCGTTTGCGGAGCATTCACGGTCGGGCAAGCGACCGCGGTCGTGCTGGTGCATACGGGCGCGATGATCGCGATGACCGGGCTAATCGCGATTGTGGTCTACCAGTGGATCGGCCTGGCGATTCTACGCAGCGCGTGGATCAACCTCGACACAATCTGGGCCGGCGCGCTGGTAGCCGCAGGAGTCCTGTCCCTCGCAATCCTCTGATGGCCCTGTTTCGCCGTTGGCAGCCATGCTTTTTTCGGGGGCGGCGGCGTGGCAGCATCGAAGGGTATGAACGCATTGCGGATATTGCTGATCGAGGATGAGGCCCGGCTGGCCAACTCGGTCAAGCAGGGTCTGGTCGAGGAGGACTTCGCCGTCGAGCTGGCGGCCAGTGCCGAGGCGGCGGAGCCGATTATCGCGCGCGGTGCGCTCGATCTGATCGTGCTCGACCTGGGCCTGCCGGGGAAGAGCGGACTCGAGCTGCTGCGCGAGATGCGCGCGGCGGGCAACCAGACTCCCGTGTTGATTCTCACCGCGCGCGGCGCGCTCGACGAGCGCGTGGCCGGGCTCGACGGCGGCGGCGACGATTACCTGACCAAGCCGTTCGCATTCGCGGAGCTGGTGGCGAGAATCAAGGCGCTGGCGCGGCGTCCACGAACGCCGGCCTCGACCACGCTCAAGGTCGGCGACCTCGAATTCGACACCGTCAAGCGGCGCGCGAAAATCGGCGAGCACAATCTGAACCTGTCGCCGAAAGAAAAGATGCTGCTCGAACTGCTGATGCGCAACGCCGGGCAGGTGGTGACGCGCGACATGATCGCGGAGACGGTCTGGGACTCGGACTACAGTTCGCTGACCAACCTTATCGAAGTGTTCGTCAATCGGCTGCGGCAGAAGATCGATCCGCGCGCCGATCGCTCGCTGATAGTGACCGTGCGCGGAGTCGGATACACGATGCGCGCGGAATGACGCCGCGCGCGCCGCGCGCTCGCCGCCCATGACGATCAGACTCAGGCTAACCATCTACTGGGCCGCGGTGCTGGCCGCGATTCTGCTGATCGCAGCGATAGCGGTGGTGAAACTTTTCGAGCGTCAGCAGTTCAGCGCGCTCGATGCGGCGCTGCGGGAAGAGGCGCAGAACACCGCCGATCAAATCGAACGCGGCGGCGCGTCGAGCGCGACCGGAATCCTGCAGCGGCTGAGCCTCGAGACGGATATTGGACCGGGGCGCCGCGTGCGAATCGTCACGGCGCATGGCGAAGTCGGCAACTACGGCGACATCCACACGATCCCGCCGCCGTTTGATACGCGGCTGCCGACGCATCCGGAAATAGTCGGCAACCACGTGTTCAGATTCGCGGTCGTGCCGCTGATGTACAACGGCCAGCTCGCGTACCTGCAAAGCGGGGTGCAGGCGGGGCTGGTCGAGGAATCGGTCGCCAACCTGCGCAACCTGCTTCTGCTGATGGTTCCAATTTTGCTGCTGCTATGCGTCGGCGGCGGCTACCTGCTCGCGGGCCGGGCGCTGCGGCCGATCGAATCGGTGACGTCGGAGCTCGACGCGATTGGGCCGACCAACCTGAGCTCGCGGCTGACGGTGCCGCCGGAGAAAGATGAACTCGCTCGGCTCACGACGGAAATAAATTCGCTGCTCGAGCGGCTGGAACGCGCGTCGGCGACCGAGCGCAGGTTCGCGTCCGACGCGGCGCATGAGCTGCGGACGCCGCTGGCTGTTCTGCGCACGGGGCTGGAGGTAGCGCTCGCGCGCGAACGCACGCCCGAGCAAAATCGCGCTGCCCTCGGCGCGGCGCATCGCGAGGCATTGTCGCTGTGCCGGATTGCCGACGAACTGCTGATGCTGTCGCGGCTCAACGGCGAAACGATGGTCGATCGGCATAAGCTGAATCTGCGCGCGCTGTTGAGCGAGATCGCGGCGACGGTCGGGCCACTGGCGCAGGCGCGCGAGCTGAGGCTGAAGGTCGACGCGCCGGAGGACGTGTTCGTCAACGGCAACGAGGGTCATCTGCGGCGCCTCATCGTGAATCTGCTCGACAACGCGCTGAAGTTCACCCCGGCAGGCGGATCGATCGAGGTGGGGCTCAAGAGCGATGCGACCCGCGCCATTCTCCGCGTCGCCGACAGCGGCGAGGGAATCCATCCGGCGGAGCTGCCGCATATTTTCGATCGATTTTTTCGCGGCGCCGGATCGCCCGGCGAAGGCAGCGGCCTCGGCCTGAGTCTTTGCCGCGAAATCGCGCGAGCACACGGTGGCGACATCGCGGCGGCGAATCTCCCAACCGGCGGCACCGCATTCGTCGTGACGCTTGCCCGCTACGTCGAAGATCCGAACAAAGCAACCACCCCGCTCCGCTAACCTGGTCCACAATGGATTAGCTTGCGATGGTGCAGGTTGATTGCCAGAGTCTAATCCAATCAGATTCGCGTCGAAGTGGTGAACGTGCAAACAAACGGTCAGCGGCGATTCACGGTGGTCGAGCTGCCGGTGTTTCCGATCGTCCAGGAATCATTGCTGATGCCGCTAAATTTTCTGCCCCAACTGGTGAGATTCGGCTGGATTCCGTTCGCCGCTATTCTGGTGCTCGACCTCATCTGCTTTGGCCTGCTGCGTGAGGATGTTTCCAGGGGCGTGACCGCCACTCTGATGGCGATCGCGCATTTCGTTCTGTTCACGCCATTCTCTGTGGCATGGACGAAGCTCGCGATCAGAGGCCGTCAAGCAGTCGCGAAGCATCCGCAATTCTCCTACTCGCGGACGCAATGGTTTTATATGCTGGCCAACGGCGTGATGATGGCCGCGCTGCTGGTTCTCGGCGGCGTGCCGTACCTCCTCCTTCGCTACGGGCAACGAAACTTTGACAGCCAGATCTCGCTGTTCGGAGAAACAGCGATGATGCTGGGACTTGGCATCTACGCGCTCGCGTACGTCAGGCTCGCATTCGTTTTTCCTGCGATTGCGATCGGCAGGTACGCCGGCCTGCGAGACGCGTGGAAGCAAACGGCGGGAAACTTCGAGCGGCTCGTGGCAGTTATCGTACTCGCGGTCCTGCCCTGGTGGATTATCCGGCAGGCGTTCGAATGGTACATGGGATATCATCCACCCGGCGTCGTCGACGCGTTCCGGGGATGCATCGACCAGCTGCTAGTCGCGCTTGCAACGACGGCGCTTGCCGGTCCAGCGCTCGCCTACAAGGTGATAGTGCTGGACCAGCCTCAGGATGAAGCCCCCGCCCAATCAATCACCAGCCTCCGCTAGCGAACCGTCAACCCCCATCCCAGCCGCGCTGGTGTAGGTCGTCGAGCGCGACCTTGAGACCGTCCTGAATGTCGTTGCGCAGGTCTTGTGGACTGCCCTTCGGCAACGCCGCAAGCGCTTCGCGGTAGTTTTGTACGCCTTGCTGCAGGTACTTGATACCAGGTCCTTGCTCACCAAGGTAAACGAAGGCCTCGCCGAGCTCATACTTCGCGGTTGCCCATTGCAACGGCTGTTGATCGGATTTGTACACCTTGAGGGAATCGTTATAGGCGTCAATGGCCTGATTCAGATAAGCACTGTCCGAGTTGTTATACCCCATTTCCTCAAGAGCATTTCCGAGCCCTACTTTTGCCTCCGCCCAATGCAAAGGGTCACCTTCCAACGTGAGTTCCTGAAGGCTGGCGCGATAGGCAATCGCGGCCTGCTCGGCATACTGGGCTCCTGACTTCGGGTCGAGATCGTACAATCCCATCAGCGCATCGCCGAGAGCCGACTGGAGTGCCGCCCATTCTGTTGGCCTCTGCTCGCGCGGATAGCCATCGAGGATCTGCCGCAGAAGCGAAATCGATTGGCGAAAATCGTCCGGGTTCGATGACATCTGGCCGAGCTGATTAAGGCTCTGAGCGATTTGGCCTTGGGCTTCTGCCCAGTGCATGGGACTTTCCTGCTTGGAATAGATCTTCAGCGCTGCCCCGTTCGCGGCGATGGAGTCCTCGAGGTCTTTGGTGCCTTCGTCCCAGAAGGAAAGAACCCTGAGCGCGTTGCCGAGTTGGATCTGTGTTTCGCCCCAGAGGTTCGGGAACTTCTGCGGATCGATACCATTCAGGGACACCCTGTAGTAGTCGACGGCTTTTTTTATGCTCTCCCTTCCGGGTTCAAATCGTGAAATTGCTTCGAAAAGGCTCCCGAGCGCGGATTGGATCTGAGCTACATCGACTTGATCTGATCGAGATTGATACACCGACATCGCATTTTGGAAAGCAGCGACTGCCGGATGCAGCAGCGCCGTATCCTTGTTGATGTTGTACTGATCGCACAAAGTTCGGCCGAGATTTCGTTGCGCCATCGCCCATTCGAGCGGGTCCCGGTCGTGGGTCCAGGCATCCAGCGCGCGCTGGATGTTTGCGGCGGAGGCGTTCAGAGAATCCATCGACTTCAGTTCGACGCCCGAAATCCGGTTGGCGATACCGAGGACCAGGTTCACTCGCGCCCGCGCATCGGCGCTCCAACCGGCGGTTTTGCGCGGATCGTCGGCGATCGTGCGAACTTGCGCGATCAAAGGCTGCAGCACGTCGCCAAATTTGATTTTGAAAACTGACATTGTCTCTGCTGTGTCGGTTGCAACGACCAGGCGCAATACCATGACCAGATCGTCGGGCGGCAACTCCGGCAGCTTGAAGTCACCGGGTATGTAGCCTCCGCCGAACTGCGGATAGTCGCCGAACTCGGTGGCGTAGAGCGGGCCGACGGCTGGAGAAGGAACGGCCTTCACGCCACCCCAGATCAAAGAATAGACGCGCATGTCGGTCACCGCTGCGACCGCGTCGAGATGAGCCATGCCTTGGGGGCGGCCTGATATAGTGATCGTGCGGTTCAGAATGATGGGAGTCACAGGCAGCCGCGGATCCAGATTGGTCAGCGCGTCGCGCAACTGACCTTCTATTTTGTGGCCGTCATCGCCTTCGAGATGAGCGATCGCCACCACGACGCGAATCTTCCATTTCGCAAGCTTCGGATAGGGTTCCGATAGTCCCGAAACATCGACGGCGGGCTCGCGCAGGATGTTCGGGCCCCGAAGATAAATTGAAGCCTGCTGCAGCAGCAGATATGGCAGGCAGAACAGCGCTGTGAGACCCGCGATTCGCCGCACCCACTTGTAGCGAAGCTTGAGCCGTCCTATTTGGATGCGTCCTTTCTGCCAGAACGTAAGGCCCCATACGATCGCGGCGATCAAACCGGGAATCGCCGTAACCAAGACGACATCGATCACGAGCCGCGAATGCGGCCAGATGGCGACGATCACCAGCACGAGCGCAATGGCAACCGCCAGTGAATCGACGAGCCTCAGCCACGGATACCGCTCGGAGAAATACTGACGCGGAGTCCTCATTTTGTTAGCGGTGGTCATATTAGCGCAGACGCCATGTCTGGCCGCAAGTTCGCGGGTGCTAGCGACGCGCGAATTCGAACAGGCCAGCCGTCTTTGGGAAGCACCCCGGGAAAGGACGGGCTGTCACGATGAAAATTAAGATCGTAGAAAAGAACTTTAAAAAGGCCGAAGAACAATCAGGCGATCATGGCGCGAGACTAGACGCTCACAGCACGCCGGGCCAGAGGCGGTATCGCACGTAGAGGTGGATGATATGACTGGCTGCGCTGCTCAATCGTTTTGAATCAGGCCGGTCAATCCTGCGATGAATACCGCGCTCAGCAGCCAGCCCGCCATGATTTGCAGCCACAAGTAGTAGCGCAGTATCGAGCCGCGGACCGGAACTCTCCACCCGAAAATCGCACAGTCGCCCGAGGCGGTCTCGTCCGGCCACCAGTAGTGCTCCTGGTGCAGGTTCACGAACGGCAGGAAGACGTCGAGCGAGTACAGCAAGGGATTCAGACCGGCGGTCGGATGTCCTGCAGGAGGTGCGGTGGTCTCCGGCCACGTCAGACGCATCACGCCAGCGCGCGTGCCGATCGACACGAGCGCCGCGCCGAGCAGAACGACCGCAAGCATCCAGGCGACTGTCCGCAGCGGCGCGTGCCCGTAACCCACTGTTACTTTCAAAAACGTGCCCCATGCTCGCCGTATCGGACCGGCGCGGCTGTAGATGGCATCGTCGCGCGCGATCAGCACCCTGGTGGCGGAACTGACGTCGCCGACGCTGCGGTAGTACTTCGCCAGCTCGTCATACGGTTGCGGGTCAGAGGAGGTGGCGCTCAGGCCTAGCCAGTGGAGCCGGCTCGCGACGTCAAGCGGGCTCGGCGCGACGAACGCCTGATATTTCAGTTGTCCGATGTCGAGCTTGCCCGGATTCGGCCAGCTTGCCGGATCGTCGAAGATGAATTGGATTTGAGCGCCGTTCAAATGCTCGAAAGCGGCGCTGCCGAAAGATGCGCCTATGGTGATGAGGTTCTGGATCGATGCGTGTGAGGCGTCCAGACCATGATTGTCGGAAGGCGCGCCCTCAAATTTCACTCCCGCCACGTCCAACCCTCCACCTATGCGCGCGCCCCAAAACTCCACGATCCCATTAACTACCGAGATGTGCGGCACCGGAGGCTGGAAGAGGACATCACTCAGATGGACATCGTGTGAAATGACGGACTGAGGCGCCCAGATGGTATAGCGGTTCGGGTTGATGAAGCGCGCTCCCCAGCAAATGAAGTCTCCCGAAATCGTGGCGTTGTCCATCACGATTGCGCCGTCCGACTCAAAGCCGTCGGCCATCCCAAGCGTGCCTTTGATCTGCGCGTCATGAATGTTCAACGCGACTTTCAATTGCGACTCCAATACGAGCCATTCGCGGGGAAGTTCTCGAGGCGCGATCGAATGACGGAAATGGCCGCCACCGAATCCAGCGGCACCATCGATTGTCAGGCCGGACATGTAGACCTCGGCGGAGGCATCGAAGCCATGGCCCATGTCGAGCTCGCCCGTCACCTTGATTCCGGGCGCGTAGATC
>Ga0209773_10000794_pt1 | contig 10639 bp, 14 predicted proteins | sample BogFormECP14_OM1_FD_188244 | JGI IMG/M metagenome (GOLD analysis project Ga0209773, IMG submission 188244) | Bog forest soil microbial communities from Calvert Island, British Columbia, Canada - ECP14_OM1 (SPAdes) (version 2) | ecosystem: Environmental > Aquatic > Freshwater > Wetlands > Bog ... | reverse complement strand
GGCGGGACCTCGTCGTAGACCATTCGCCAAGGCAATCGACTGCAACGCATTTTGGATTCGCGTCCGCAGGCGTACCCACTGATGACGGTGCCGCAACAAAGACCGCAGATCCTGTAGCTCCTTGGAAGGCATCCAGATCGCCGGAAAGCGGTTTTCCACCAGCAGCTTCAATCAAGCCCGCATCGCGCCGATCATTTTTCTGCTTCCGGGGTTCGGCAGCGCGAATCGTCGCCGGATGACCAACCCGGCATTCGATTCCCAGCTCTTCCATGAGGTTCAAAAACCACTGCATCGATCCCGTGGCTTCGATGCCCACACGCACCGGGCGTGGCAGCGTGGAGTAAAACTCTCGCACGTTATTGCCTTCGTCCTTCAGAGTCACATTCACGACCTCTCCCGTTGCGCTGTCCAGTATCGCCAACGTTTGCTCGCGAGCGTGCAAATCACATCCTATAATTCGCATCTCGGCCTCCTTCGGTCCGAGCACTGTTGGGGTGAACACCGAACAGTTTACTCGGGCCGTCGCGAGGCCGGCGTCGTTATGGCATCAGCCGGACATTTGAAGTTCAGGTACGGGATATGTGCGGTTATGCGACTCACGGGGATTTACACGCGCGGTTGAAAGAAAAGGCTGCAATTGCGCGAGCCCAGGCAACTCTTAATGAAGACCTTCGTCTATATCTAGCGGCGCTCGTAATACCACCACTTCAGTAGAATGGGCTTTATAATGTCCGCATGAGAATTCTAATGCTCACTGGCAAGGGCGGCGTAGGGAAGACCAGCATCGCTGCTGCGACTGGCGTGAAACTTGCCGAGCTTAACTACCGCACCCTCGTGATGAGCATCGATCCAGCCCACAGCCTCGCGGATTCCTTCGATCTGGATACGGAACTCTTCCAAGTGCAAACTTCGAACCCACTTCCGATCAACGATCGGCTTTCGATCATGGAACTGAATATACAGAAAGAAATCAAACGACACTGGAAGGAGATATCTTCTTACATCAGCGCGGTGCTGCGCACCACCGGGATCACTGGCGTCGAAGCCGAGGAGCTGGCGATACTCCCGGGCATGGAAGAACTTAGCGCTATGATGTACATAAATCAGTACCGACGCGAGGAGCGTTACGACGTCATCGTGCTTGACGCAGCTCCAACCGCTGAATCCATGCGGTTCATCAGCATGCCGACGACTCTGGACTGGTACATGAAACACATTTTTCCTTTCCAGCGCAACCTCCTGAAGGCGGTGCGACCGATTGCGAACCGCGTCGCGCCGTTCGAGCTGCCCACGGACAGCTACTTTCTCAACATTCGCGATCTCTTCGAGAAACTCGAGGGTGTGGACGAAATTATGGGAGACCCGAAGGTCACGAGCGTGAGGTTGGTTACCAATCCTGAGAAGATGGTGCTGCGCGAAACTCAGCGCGCGTTTGTATATTTCTCTCTTCACGGGCTAACTGTGGATACTGTAATCGTCAATCGCCTGCTACCCGCAAATGTCGCCGATGCGTGGTTTAAAGAGTGGCACACGTCACAGGAGAAAGTCCTGACTGAGATCGAAGAGTATTTTGCTCCCGTCCCGGTGAAGCGCGTGCCCCTCTTCCAGCACGAGGTGTTGGGAAAACAGCGGCTAGAAGATCTTGCGCAGGTGCTGTATCCTGGGCAACAAGATCCTGCGGCGGTGACTCGGACGGAGAAATCCTACAAGTTTGCGAAACGTGACGGAGAGTACGAAGTGCAGGTGCTGCTGCCGTTTGCCTCAAAAGGCGAGATTGGGCTATTCAAGAAAGGCGACGAACTGGTCGTTGAGATCGGCACCTTGCGCCGGCACATTGGCCTCCCACGGTCGATGGCAGCACTACAGCCGGGCAGAGCGAGATTGGAAAATCAAGTCCTCACGATTGAAATGAAGGAGACTAAATGAGCGAGCAAAATCCAAACCAGCAAACGGCGGGCGAACGCGTCGATCGCGAACCCTGTCTGTGTCGGGAGGTCTTGGATCGTCTACACGAATGCTTTGACCTTCCGCCCACAGTGCGACAACACCTGACGAATTCGCGGATTGAATTCCTCAAGGCGGTTCGCGAAGTAATTGACCACCGTATCGAGCGCTTGTCGAACTCGGGTCAACGAGGCGCCAAGATTGCGATTGATTAACGACTTCGTCGCCCAATTGCCAGAGATCGGATTCGCGTTTCTTGGCGCTTGTGCTGCGTGACGCCTTCGATCGCCCCAAAAGCGGTCGGTGACGCAAACCCCGTTCGTGACGTGTGCCCAGTTAGAGGAAATCACGCACTCGCTGCCTTCGCTTGCGCCTGGTCCGCATGTTTGCATTGTTCGATCTGATACGTTCTGTCCGGATGGTCACGAGAAAGATTCACGATTAATCGCTCCGCACATATTCTGGTGTCAAAGCAGCCGTGATGCTGCTTAGCGCGATTGCCTAAGCGCGAATCCCAACTACAGACGTCCCATTTCTCGCCCACGTGTTCACCTCTGCGCTGGACGTTTTTCCGATTGGCTACTTCTTTGGCTCCAGGCCAGAGGAAGTGCGTTTGGTATAGATCTGCAGATTAATTGCGTCGAATATTTGCTCGTCGGTCAGACCGGTTTTCTGAGCTGCATCGATCGCGAGGCGTATGACTTCTAATGCTCGAGCTTGCCGCCTTGTCATGCGCACCTTCGGTGGCTAGGCGAAACCAGTATCGGCCGGCCCGGCGATCAGGGCAAGACGAATATTGGAGCGTGGAATTGCTCCGCTCGCGGCGAACCATTGCCTCCTGCTAGACGGTAATTCGTGTGGCGGTGTGTTCGAGGCAAACGCGCACGAGCGGCGGCGTAGACAGTCGAGCCAAGCCTGCCGGTAACTTCCGCGCGCATACTTCGCCGTCAACATCGGGAACGATACCCAAGGCTATGTGCGAAACCGTACAGGGCGCGATACATTATTCCCCGTATTGATTGACTCCCTGTTCGCTGCGATTATCCGTCCCCGAACCGAGAACGCTCCGCGGGGACTCTGGGCTGGGAATTCGCGGGCGCTCTTGGTTCGGCCACACTTCTGGTGCCGTCCGCCGGCGCGGAATTGACATGAGTACGAAACGCAATTGCCCCCACTGCAGAAGCAACGAGACGTCTCGGTCGCATCGGCGCGGTACAGTTGAACGCTACCTTCTTGCTCTCATCGGTATTCACCCTTTCCGCTGCCCTAATTGTGACGTCCGCTTCTACGCTTTCGCGCGCTTCGATGACGAGACTTCCGTGAACAACAAGACCGAGTGACCAGTCTTTTCTCAGGAGTCCAATATGTTCGGCAATGATTGGTGGCAGCTATACCGGACCGCTGTTTTTGAGATCAACCGAAACAAACTTCTGGATCGCGTTAAAGCAGCGGAAGATGCAATTCGGGCCCGTGCGTCACTTGGTGGACAGGTTTCAAGCGATGAGCGAATCTCGATACAAGACGCTATGGCTGCTTTGCTTGTCATGAGGCGAGACTTGGCGCAAAGCCCTGTTGATAAAATCAAGCACCGCAGAAATGTTTGAGGCAAGAAATGAGTGAAACACAGATCAAAGTTTGTGGAAAATGTGACGCTGAAATCGATCCGATTCGAAGAGTCGATTTCACGCTGAAAGACGGAGCGAGGGTTTGTAGAACTGGCAAGCAGGGAGACGCGATGCGACCGAGTTCGATTTACAATCGTTGGACTCAGTTTGTAGAAACTCTCAGGAAAGAATGGGCCTGTTTCGGCAACGGAATAATTCTGGCTCTGGCAGAAGAAGAGATGAAGTTTCGGCGACAGGAATTGCGGAAGCAAATCACGGTCCATCGTCAGCCCGATTAAGCCTAGGACCAAATGGCGAACAACATTACGCTACGCGCAGTGAGTGGCACTGCAAGACGTGTCGTCCGCTTTGAACGTCCTGAAACAAGGTCGCGGTTAATCGCTAGGCGTCTAATTTTTCCATTCGACTGTCTGGGAAATGAACTCGCGGCCCGCTGCTGCCTAATGATCGCAAGCAACAGGTCGGTATCGCATCACCGGCCACATCACGAAGTACAAGAAAGCCATGAAGTTCGCCCTGAGTGTGGACTGCGGTTATCACGGCCTGCCGGAAGACGATCAACCTGTTGAAAATCGTACTTCTGTGAAATGGCCAAAAGGGCACAGTCAAAAAAGGCCCGTAAATGGGCCCGAACGTTGCAAACCCTTCGTACAATCCACGTACAATTTTTCTAGGCTCTATAAAAGCAGCTCTGATTGTTCGGGATTTTGCAAGGAAAGAGTGGTTGCGGGCATTGGATTTGAACCAACGACCTCCGGGTTATGAGCACGTGGCAGGCAACTTAACTGCTGTCGAATCAATCGCGCCGTGCTCACGAATATTGCCAAAATCCAGAGTGCGTCAGTCAATGTGCTAGTTGGAGCTAGAGTTACGAATGGAAGCAAGTTTAGCAGCCTAAACGCTAGCAGCTGCGACCGGGCCATATTGATGCGCAAGTCACACTCGAGCAAAACGCGCCAGTTACGAGCGAGGATGATGTAATAACCCCGGCGCAGCCACTCAATTCGGCCGGCCCAACCAGGAATATTGCCAGGCTACGGAGACGTTCTGATAGTTTCCGCCGAAGATAATATATGTGCCATTGCTATAGCTGACTTTGATTGATTGGTGTTTGCTGATCGGGAATGAGGCCGTCCCTCCAAGGCGCGAGCCGGTCTGCTTGGTCGCGAGGTTCCGTATGCCACTCAAGCTGGTAATGCCGCCCGTCCAGAAGTTCGCGTCCAGTGACACCCAGAGGCGCTGCTTCACGTCGTAGCTCAGATGCCCCTCCAGCGCGCCGATCGGGGATTCATTCTGTGGTTTGGTGACCGGACCATCATAAAATGCCGAGTTTGTAGTGTAGAACCACACTCCAGCATAGCCATCGAGCACCCAATGGCCCCAGCGTTCGGAATACCCAAGTTCTGGTTTGAAAGCCCAGCGATTGCTGCCCCAGTTGATAAGCTTCGTGCTGCTGTATTGCCCGGTGGGAGCAATCATCTTTAGACTCAGTCCCAACAACCTTTTTTGCTTCCACCTAGCATATTCCTTCGGTTGCATCGCTGGGCCACCGATCAGGTTCACGGAAAAGCGAAAGCTGGAATCCAGCAGACCCGAACGGTATATCGATCTTGCTTGCGCGGAGACGTCGCCCTGAAAAGTTCCCACTCCGTAGGGGAGCGAGGCCGTGATGTTTGCCGAGCGTCCAAAGAAGCTCAGCGAGTGGTAGTAGCTCAAGATCGATACGTAGTAGGTGCCGGTGGCGTTGCTCACCGGTATTGTTCCGTTGAAGTTCAAACCTCCGTCGTAGAAGGCCCAAGTGATCGTAATTGCGTTAGAATGCACTGCGGTTATTACATAGGCGCGAGGTGCCAGGTCCTGCGCGGAAAGCCGCACAGCTGGCGACGCGAGTGAAAGCAGTAATGCCACCACGAAGCGAAGTCGCATGACCAACCAATAAAACTAATCCAGGAAGGCATGTCATCGTAGTCGAGTCGACGCTGCTGCCGCTATTGTCACAACATACAGTATCCGCGCGGCGTTCGGATGCGTAGTTGCAGATTTGACCAGCAGAGAATCGAGGCAGCCTTTTTCAGAATCGGTACGTTCGCGTTACGCGTGATCCCACCGCCGATTGAGCTGACTTGCCCTCAGGAAGGCTTTCTCTGGCATTCGCATGGAGAAGGCAAACCCGCTGTTGCAGTGCGCGCCCCATCCAAGTTTTGATAAACGCGGTGGTCTCAATGGGTCGACACAACACTAAGCTCGAACCCGCCTCGCATTGAAAACAAGAGCTAAAATAGCTAGCGAGGGCCAGACCAGCCGGAACGCTGCCCTGGCGAGCTCTTGACCGAGCATGACCAAACAGATAGCTCTCCCGCGGAAACATTCTCGAATCAATGCACTGGATGGTGTTGCATCGACTGGTTGAGCTGACGGCTCTTATCGGAAAAGTGAAGTTTTACGGTTACGCGAACCAGGAGTTACGATTAGTTATTCGAACTCCCTCTCGCGAGGGAGCGGGATGCCAATTCAAGTGCGCGGCGTTCTAGTTCACGCCATGTCCGGTACCGAGCTGTCCCGCGTACGAACCGAATTCCGGCTCCGTCTTCCCGAGCCGATCAACAAAAGCGCACTCGAGTCGAGGGGGCCGACATTGTTATGCAATCAAGTGAAGTATTAGCCCGGAACATGTCCAGTTACGCGACTAACAGCTTGTTGAAGAACTCTTTTGCGCCGTCATTTTGAGGCGCGATGCGACATGGAATCTCTCGTTTTGTGCGCTTTTGGCGAGGAGGAATTCCTTACAGCGCTCGCAATGGCTTGTTCAGAGGCCTTTTTCAACAATTTGCTAATCAGGACTCAACCCCGCTCAAGCAAGACATGCGTCATCTTTCGCTTCCTTCTTCTATTCGTGACGGCCGCCTGAAATCCGCCTGTTACTTCTGACAATGTTCAGCGAAGCCGTTGGGGATTACCCTCCGCCGATCAGACCGATGCTGCGTGCTTAACGGCGCAGCCGAATATTCCTCGAACTTGGTAACGCAGGCTGAACGGAGCCAGCAAATCATGATGAAGCCAACTGACGTCAAAGGCGACCGCACCGTGATTCGGTTGCTCGCGGTTACGCTGCTGTTTCTCGCACTCGCCTCGAACGGATACGGACAGCAGGTCACGGGCACGCCGGGTTCGCCTAGCGCCACGACCACCATCGACGGGAAACAAATCCCGCCGCCGCCTCCGAAATTCGGCGGGGTGATCAAGGAAAGCGCCAAGGATTCTACGCCATGGTGGCCGCCGCGCGTTGTGCCGCCCAAGGGCGCGCCCAACGTGCTGCTCATTATGACCGATGACCAGGGATATGGTGTGTCGGGCACATTTGGCGGCGTAATACCGACGCCGGCGTTGGATCGCATCGCTGCAGCGGGGTTGCGCTACACGCAATTCCACTCCACGGCCCTCTGCTCGCCTACGCGGGCGGCGCTCATCACCGGCCGCAATCACCACTCGGTAGGCTTTGGCGTGATCGGCGAGCTTTCCACCGGTTACCCGGGCTATGACTCCGTGATCGGTCCGGAGAGCGCCACCATCGGCGAGATTCTCAAGGAAAACGGCTACGCTACGTCTTGGTTTGGCAAAAACCATAACACACCCGGATTTCAATACAGCAGCACGGCTGGTCCTTTCGACCAATGGCCGTCAGGTATGGGCTTCCAATACTTCTACGGGTTCCTGGGTGGCGAGACGGATCAGTGGGAGCCGTATCTGTTTCGCGATCATACGCAGGTCTATCCGTGGGTCGGCAAGCCCGGCTACAACCTCATCACGGATATGGCGGATGACGCCATCCGGTACATGCGAGATTTGAATGCCGCTGCTCCCGAGAAACCGTTTTTCCTGTACTACGTGCCCGGTGGCAGCCATTCGCCACACCAGCCAACCCAAGAGTGGATTGACAAATTCAAGGGCAAGTTCGACATGGGCTACGAAAAAATGCGCGACCAGATCTTTGCAAACCAGAAGCAGCTCGGCGTAATCCCACCCGACACCACACTAACCCCGTGGCCGGATGGACAGGCAGAGTATGGCGGAGCGAAGCTTCCGAGATGGGACTCGCTCGACGCAGTGGAAAAGAAGATGTATGCGCGCGAAGCGGAAGTATTTGCTGGATACACAGCCTACACCGACCATGAGATAGGGCGGGTAATTCAAGAAGTCCAAGATGAGGGAAAACTCGACAACACACTCATCATCTATATCGTCGGCGACAACGGCACCAGCGCCGAAGGCAGCGTCTACGGCACGTTCAACCAGATGACCGCTTACAATGGCATCCTGAACCCGCCGGCCGTCAATGCCGTCCGGGCGATGGATTTACTGCACTATGACGATTGGGGTTCAGACAAGACTTACCCGCACATGTCGGTGGCATGGTCTTGGGCGTTTGACACTCCGTTTAAGTGGACCAAGCAGGTCGCGTCGCATTTCGGCGGAACGCGGCAAGGGCTGGCCATTTCGTGGCCCGGGCACATCAAGGATGTGGGCGCCATCCGCACGCAGTTCCACCACGTGATTGATATTGTGCCAACGATCCTGGAAGCCGCCGGCATTCAGGCGCCCGATACGGTCAACGGAATCAAGCAGAAGCCGATCGAAGGTTTGAGCATGCTTTACACGTTCGACTCAGCCAACGCGAGCGTGCCATCCAAACGCGACACGCAATATTTCGAGATGGTTGGCAACCGCGCGATCTACCACGACGGTTGGGTCGCCGCCACCACGCCGCCTGCACCGTCATGGGAGTTGGGAACGGGCACCATGCCGGCCATCGACGACTACCATTGGGAGCTTTACAACATCGCCAAGGACTATTCGGAGTACAACGACCTCGCGACACAAATGCCAGACAAGCTGAAGGAAATGCAGGCGCTGTTCCTGACGGAGGCGGCAAAATACCAAGTATTTCCGTTGGATAACACCGGCTTCGTGCGCTTGCTGACGGCGCGACCGAGTGCGGTTGCCGGTAAAACTGTCTTCACTTACACGGGTGAGAATATCGGCATTCCCGTCGGCAACGCTCCCAGCATTTTGGACAAGGACTACACCATCACCGCCGATGTGACGATTCCCGACGGCGGAGCGGAAGGAATGATCGCGACTCTGGGGGGCCGCTTCGGCGGCTACGGCCTCTACCTCAGCCGCAGCTTCAATTGGTGGTACCACGAAAGATTTTTTAGAAGATTGGGTTTTGGGCTGGTGGTTTTGGGTCTGTTACTTGCGTGGCTTACTAAAAGCAGCAGGCTCTACCGGCTGGGCCAGGCGATGTTGATATTCGGTGTGCTCTGGGTGGTAGTGGTTTTTTGCGTCGGCTTGATTGGGATCGGAAGGGGCAAGCCGATCTTCCTCTACAACATGCTGGATCTGGAGCGTTTCAAGTGGGAGGGCAGTTCGCTCAGCTCCGGCAAGCACACGATCGTATTCGACTTCAAGTACGACGGACCCGGTCCCGGCAAAGGTGGCACCGGCGTGCTCTCGGTGGATGGCAAGGAAGTGGACCGCAAGAAAATCGAGCACACGATCCCGTTGCTGATGGCCATAGACGAAACGTTCGACGTTGGGGACGATACCCGCACCGGAGTGGACGACCTTGAGTATCGGCTGCCGTTCCGATTTACCGGAACAATCAACAACCTGACCTACAAGCTCGGTCCCGAGCAGATGTCGGCAGAGGACAAAAAAGCCGCAGCGGAAATGCTCGCCCGAGCGCACGACTAGGCACCTGAGACAAACATCGGTGCTGGAAGTTTGACGCGATCGCTGATTTCGAAAGTGCGAACAAAGAATTGGCAGCGCGAAAGGAGAAGAAATGAAAACTAAGATGCTCATACTCACGGCCCTGTTCTGCTGCATGTCTGCGGTAGTGTCCGCGCAAACGGTCTACGTGAATTCCAGTCCCAACGCTACTTTTTCGGCGTATCACACCTATGCCTGGGGTCAGAACCAGAACCCCAACCAAATTGCCAGTTCGTTCCTGGCGCAGGAAGCACAGAGCCAAATCAACACCCAGTTGCAGAGCAAGGGAATGAAGCTGGTGCAAGAAAGCGAAAATCCCGACTTGATCGTCGTCATCAGCGGTGGGATGAAGACGCAAACCAGCTACAACGCTTGGGGCATGCGCGGATTCGGCGGTGGAATGGGCGGGATCACGCCGGAACAAAATGTAATAGGGACGTTGGTCGTGGATATTTACGACGTGAAAGCCAAAGAATTGGCTTGGCGTGGCATGGCTCAAAACACCTTGAACGATAGCAACTCGCAGAAAAACATGAAGATGGTGGACAGTGCGGTCGCCAAGATGTTCAAGAAATATCCCTCGTCGTAACAATGGAAGCAGAGGGACCATTCGTTGAATCGAAGCATGAAGTTGAACATAGGAGGAAATGATGATGAAGTATTCGCATGTCTCGTTTGTAGTGCTGGTGCTGTTTGTTGCCTTGCTAGTGGCGCTCCCGCTGCTTCGTTCCAACCGCGTTAACGCCCAGCCGGCGCAGCAGTATCCGATCCTGGATAAGGTCGCTGCCAAGGTCATAGCGAAATACCAGAATTCAAGCTGCGAGCAATTGTGGCAGCAGAAGAGCCAAAAGGCCCCGCCCACTCCAGAAGAACAGAAAGTGGTGCAATTTCTTCACAACGATGCACAGATGCGCAGTATATTCATCAACAAGGTCGCGCCCCCCATCGCCAACAAAATGTTCGAGTGCGGGCTAATTCCCTAAAGGACATGTTCGCGACTCTAGGCGGGCGCTTCGGCGGTTACGGCCTCTACCTCAGCCGCAGCTAAGTGGAGAATATAGGTGCGAAGAAATTCCGTGGTCAAGGTGGCGGCGTGGCTCGAAATCATTGTCGGCGCTACGCTCGTCGTGGCTCTCGATGTCGCGTCCCAATTGCTGTTTGCTACAGCACCGGAGGGTGTGGGCGCGCCGATGGGGCGCTTCGCAGGCATTGCGCTGTTTGCGCTCGGCGTCGCCGGTTTGGGTTCTACTAAGCCCGGATTGGGTGGAAGTGCGGCGTTGGGTCTCTTAGTCTTTAAC
>Ga0209773_10000793_pt1 | contig 10639 bp, 10 predicted proteins | sample BogFormECP14_OM1_FD_188244 | JGI IMG/M metagenome (GOLD analysis project Ga0209773, IMG submission 188244) | Bog forest soil microbial communities from Calvert Island, British Columbia, Canada - ECP14_OM1 (SPAdes) (version 2) | ecosystem: Environmental > Aquatic > Freshwater > Wetlands > Bog ... | reverse complement strand
ACCCGCACTTGCACATTAAGGAACCGATCATGGCACAGCGTTTAAAGGAAGTAGATGTCGTCGTCTTCGGCGTGGTCAATGCTCTGGTGCTGCATTCGTTGCCGGTGCCTGAGGCGAACCGGGTGTACTCCATCCAGCCCAAAGGGGTTGCGATTTCCTATCCCAATTACGTGGACATTCGCGACCGGAATAAGACATTTTCCGGCGTTTCTGTGGTCCGAATTGCGCGCATCGGTCTCGATGTGAGTGGCAGCGCGCGGCCGGTCTGGGGATACGAGGTTTCAGGAAATTACTTCGAGATGCTGGGGGTGAAGCCGGTGCTGGGGCGATTTTTCGCTCCGGCTGAAGACACGAAGATCAACGGCGAGCCCTATGTCGTGCTGAGCTACAACTGCTGGAAGACGCAATTTGGCGGCGATCCGGGCGTGGCGGGACGGACGGTGCGGGTCAACAAGCATCCGTATGTGGTGCTGGGCGTTGCTCCAAAGGGCTTCAATGGCACGGAGCGGTTTATCTGGCCGGAGGTCTGGGTGCCGATTCACAATGAGCCGCAGATTGAGGGCTACAACTGGATCGAGTATCGCGGAGCTTACAACGCTTGGGTGGTCGCACGCCTGAAACCCGGAGTGACGGCGCAGCAGGCGAATGCGGATCTGGCTAATATCGCCGGGCAGCTCTCGAACCAGTATCCGGATGCGGATAAAGGTCTCGATTTGCATCTGGCGCAGCCTGGGTTTCTGGGGGACATGCTTGGTGGGCCGATGCACGGCTTTCTGCTGGGAGTGATGTTGCTGGCAGGGCTGGTGCTTCTGGCTGCGTGCGCCAACCTCGGCGGCCTGTTTGCCGCGCACGTCTCCGATCGCGCCAGGGAGATCGGCATTCGCATCGCAATCGGGTCCAGCCGCAGGCGGATTCTTCGCCAGCTGGTGACGGAAACGGCGTGCCTGTCTTTGCTCGGCGGCGTGATTTCAGCGTGCCTGGCGGCGGGGTTGCTGCATGCGCTTACGATGTGGCGTCCGCAGACGGATTTCCCGGTGCAGTTGCTGGTGGAGCCGGATGGCTTTGTTTATCTGTTTGCCGCGCTGCTTTCTCTCGCGACGGGGCTGCTTTTCGGCATTATCCCTGCAAGGCAGATCTGGGATACCGATCCGAATCAGGTGCTGAAAGCGTCAGGAACCTCGGGGGCGGCGTTGCGCAGGTTTTCGCTGCGGGACATTCTGCTCGCGGTGCAGATCGCGCTCTGCTGCCTGCTGGTGACGGCATCTTTTGTCGCGTTGCGTGGGCTGCAGCGAACCCTGAATATGCCTCTAGGGATTCGTCCTGAGGGCGTGACGGTGGCTTCGATGGATACGCATCTGGCCGGGTATGAACATTCTGGTGAAATTCAGAAGCGCCTGCTCGATGCGGTGCGCCAGATTCCGGGAATTGAGGGCGCTACGCTGTCGAACTCGATGCCGCTGGGCGTGAACCAGAGTGAAACCAGCGTTTACCCACCGGGAACGACGTCGTTTACGGCATCGAATCAGGCGTTCACTGCGAACTACTACGAGGTTTCACCGGGGTATTTTGCGGTGGCGGGAACGCGCCTGCTGGCCGGGCGTGATTTCACCGACCACGATGATGAGAAATCGCCCGGTGTCGCCATCGTGAATGAGACGTTCGCGAAGCGGCTCTTTGGGACAGTGGATGTGGTTGGAAAGCCCTATCCGGACGGCCCAGATCATAAGTTCTTGATCGTTGGCGTTGTTGAATCCGGAAAATATGGGACGCTGACGGAGGACCGGGCTCCGGTGGTGTACTGGCCCATCGCGCAGCGAGGAAACAGCGACACGGTTCTGCTGGTGCGTTCGCATCGCAGCTCAGCTGAGATGATTCCGGCGGTGCGCAATGCGATTGCGAGCGTCGATCCGGCGCTTCCGATCTTCAGCCTGACGACGTGGACTGACGTGCTCAGCCTTGTGACTTTTCCGGCGCGCGCGGCGACGATTGCGCTGGGAGTTCTGGGCGCACTGGCGATGATGCTGGCGGTTACGGGCATCTTCGGCATGGCCAGCTATACGGTGTCGAAACGGATGCGCGAACTGGGTATCCGCGTGGCGCTGGGCGCGCAGAACAAGCACGTGCTGCGGGCGGCGCTGGGGCGCGTCGTATTGCTGCTGGGGATTGGGTCGGTTGCCGGGCTTGTTCTGGGCGCGGCGGCGAGCCGCGTGCTGGCGAGTATCGTCTATCAGGCTTCGGCTGCTGATCCCTGGGTGATTGTTGCAGTGGCGGTGACGATGGGCCTGATCGGGTTGGCTTCGGCTGCGATTCCGGCTGGCCGGGCGCTTTCTGCGGAGCCGGCCCGGTTGTTGCATGATGAGTGATGTGGGAGTTTGATGCAGATTAGATCTATATTGCATCAAACTCGGTCAAAGAGTATCATCTACGCATCATGAGAACCACTCTTACTTTGTCTGACGAAGCCTATGAAATTGCTCATCAGTACGCGGAAATTCGTGAAGTCTCTCTGGGTAAGGCTGTTTCCGACTTACTGGAGCGCATCATGAAGCCAAAGATGCGCATACGGTACGAGGACGGCATTCCAGTGTTTGATGTCCCTGTAAATGGCCCGAAGATCACAACGGAGATGGTAAGGCGCGTGGAGGCTGAGGATTATTGAGCCGATATCTGCTTGATGTTAGTGTTCTTCTCGCGCTGCATTGGCCTCGTCACATCGCTCACGAAAAGACGTTGCAATGGTTCCGAGGGAGAGGCGAAAAAGCGTTCAGTACCTGTGCTATGACTCAAGCGGGATTTGTTCGCATCGTAACGAACCACACCTTCCTTGAAGATCAGATCAGTCATGATGAGGCGCGACGCTTGCTGGATGACTTGACGCGCCTGAAAGGGCATGTGTTCTGGAATTCAAACTCTAGTTATGTCGAAGCAACATCGTCATTCACCGACAGGATTTTCGGACACAGGCAGGTAACGGATGCGTACCTGCTGGGGCTCTCTATCCACGAGAAGGGTGTGCTGGCTACGCTGGATAGGGCTGTTCGTCACCTGGCGGGCGAGGAGTTTGCCCGGAATGTTCTTGTGATTGAGTGAAGTTCTGCTCCGCGCCAAGCGGCCTCGATTTGCGTTAATCTGTTGGGCGGAGTTGATTCTGTGATCGAGTCACTGCGTCGAGACTTCAACGAGCGTTATCGTCCGGAAGCGTATCGCAAGATGCTGCACAGTCTCGACGCGTGCGTGCGCACGCACGTTGAGTTTCGCGTTGCCGAGACGCCGTGCTTCTTTCCCAAATCGATGTTCGATGAAATGGCCGCGATTGGCGCGGAGTTGACGCACCGGCTCGTCGATGACCGGGCGTATCTGAAGGCTTCGCATGCGATGATTCCGGCGCAGTATTGCGCGGCGGATGAGACGCCGCATCCCCACTTTATGACGGCGGATTTTGGGCTGGTACGTGAAAAAGACGGCAAATTAGCGCCAAAACTGGTCGAATTGCAGGCGTTTCCGTCGGTTTTGGCGTATCAATTCGTGCTCAATGAGGTGTATCGGTCTGCCTTCAATCTGAATGGCGATCTTGGATACCTGCTTGGCGGTCACACCGAAACGAGTTTCTGGAAGCTGATGGAGCGCGTTATTCTGCGCGGGCATCATCCGGAAAATGTGGTGCTGACCGAGGTAGAACCGCGGAAGCAGAAGACGCTGCCGGATTTTCTGGTGACTTCGGAGCGGCTCGGGATCGAGATTGTGGATATTGCCGAGTTGGTCGCCGATGTTAGGCCGGGAAAGCCGACGCGCCTGTGCTACCGGAAGGGCAAGAAGCTTATTCCGATTCGCCGGATTTACAACCGGGCGATTGTGGATGAGCTGATGCGCAAGCACATCGAGTTGCCCTTCGATTACCGCGAGTCGTTCGACGTGGAATGGGCGGGGCATCCGAACTGGTACTTCCACATCAGCAAGTTTTCGATCCCGTATCTGGATCATCCGGCGGTTCCTGCGGCGGTGTTCCTGGATGACTGGATGGCCGGGAAGGGGCGGCATCGGCTGCCTCACGATCGGGAGCAGTGGATTCTGAAACCGCTCTTCTCGTTTGCGGGGAAGGGGATCGAGTTTGCTCCGTCGGACGAAACGCTGGCGTCGATTCCCAAGAATCAGCGCCATGAATATCTTTTGCAGCAGCGGGTCCATTTCGAATCTGTGGTCGATACGCCGCATGGGATGACCCAGCCTGAGATTCGGATACTGTACCTTTGGCCGGATGGGGGGCATCTGGAGCCGGTTTTGTCGCTAGTACGGCTGGGCCGGGGAAAGATGATGGGAGTCGATCACAACCGCGATAAGGAGTGGGTGGGCGGTTCGGCGGCCTTCTATCCCGCGCCAGGCCATTGATTTCTTGGGGTGTTAACCCGCCTCCAACGTTACAATTCGTGTTCCTGCAGGCAGGATTCGACAAACAAAGTAGTGACAAACATTGTTGCTCCCTGCTTCCATAGAAGGGTGTAAACTTTGGTAATTCGAGGTAGGGATTACGTTCGGGTAACCTAAAACGAGGCGCCTTTGTGCATCCGATAGGAGTGGATGAACATGTCTGAATACTCCTCTCGCTTTGAAATCGACGCACAGGGGTCACGTTTTTCTGTTCGTTTTCCTCTTCGATTACCGGTATTAATTCTGTCAGGGGACCGGGAGTTTGTGGGAACAACAGAGAACATTTCGGCGAATGGAGTGCTGTTTCGCCTGACAGAACATCTTCCGGCGAACACGAAGATCGAGTTCCTGCTGGAGATTCCCGCAGGTGAGTTGTTCGGTGACAACACGGCTGCCGTTCATTGTCTTGGACGAGTGATTCGCACCTATCGGGAAAGTTCAAGCTATTTTGCGGCGGCGGTGATTGACGAGTATCGCTTCCAATAGAGCGACGAAGTGGGCAAAAAATGATGACGTCGGAAGCAAAGCAAAAAACGGTTGAAGGCGCTGTACCGGCTCCAAACGGTGCAGCTGTAGCTCCTCACGTCAAGCCGCTGATTCGCGTGATTATGGCCGACTCGCAGGCAATTTATCGCGTAGGCATGCGCAAGGTGTTTGCCGTGGAAGAGGACATCCAGATTGTCGCTCAGGTCGACAGCCTGACGACTCTGCAGGCTTCGCTGCCCCAGCATCCGGCTGATGTGCTGGTACTGGAAGGGAACCTGCTCTCCGGCAAGGCCAACCTGGTCGCGGACATTCTGCACCGTGCGCCGGAGCTGAAGATTATCGTGCAGGCTACTTCTACCGATGAGGCTCATACGGTAGAGCTCTACCGTCGCGGTGTCCGCGGGGTGATTCCCCGGTCCATTTCGCCGGATCTGCTGGTGAAGTGCGTGCGCAAGATTGCGGCTGGCGAAACCTGGATCGACAACCAGTCGGTTACCTGGGTTATCGAAGCCTACCGGACGCAGGCGTCGGCGCTGGCGAGTCCTAAGAACCAGCCGCGGCTGTCTCCTAAAGAGCTGGCGATCATCAACCATATTACCCAGGGCAAGCGGAATAAAGAGATTGCCTTTGATCTGGGCACCAGCGAGCAGGTCATCAAGAATTATCTGCGCAAAATCTATGACAAGCTGGGTGTCTCAGACAGGCTGGAGTTGGCCCTTTACTGCCTGCATCACCAGATTCACACCAAAGGCACCGAAGCTGAAGCGAGGGCTAGTATCGAAGCTGCGCTCGGCGAGACGGCAAAGCTCTAAATGCGGACGCGCTCAAGCGGAAAGCTGTTCGCGAACTTCTTCCAGTAAAGCGACGAGTGTCGTGAGCTTTTCTTTGCTCATCTGCTTGAGTATGTGCCTTATGCCTTCGCTTACAATCGGGTCCATTTCTTTGAGCAGCCGCTGGCCTTCGGCGGTGATGGTCGCATAGATGACGCGCTTGTCTTTCGGGTCTCGCTTCCGCTTGATGAGCTTCTGTTTCTGCAGACGGCCGAGGAGGCGGGTGATGTCGGGATCACTGCTGACGAGGCGTTCGCCAATCTCCGAACATCGCAGGCCGGTGTCGCCTGCCCCGCGCAGAATGCGCAGCACGTTGTACTGCGTCGGCGTGATGCCGTGCGGCTTGAAGAGCTGCACGGTGTGATGCTGCAGGCGGTCGGAGGTGCGCCGGATGCTGAGCAGCGCTTCTTCCTCAAGCGTTTCGAATGGACGAGTCTGTTTGATTTCTTCCTGTAGCTTGCTGACCATGAGAGCCTTTGCAAAAAGTAGCAGGTGCGTTCCGCATGGAGCGCACCCTTCAAGATGATAATGGATTGCTTTTACTGCTTGACCAGTTCGATGTCCAATTCCACTTTTACGTCGTCGCCCACAACCGCATCGCCTGATTTCAGGTTGCCGCTCCAGGCGAGCCCAAAGTCCTGGCGGTGAATCGTAGTCGTTCCGGAGAATGCGCGACGGGTCTTGCCCCAGGGGTCGGCTTGCTCCTTGCTCGGTCCTTCAAGCGCGAGGGTGACTGTCTTGGTCACGCCGTGCATGGTGAGATCGCCGGTAAGCTGCAACTGTCCGTTGCTGCTGGAGAGGCTTTTACTGACGAAGGTCATCTGCGGATACTTCGCCGAGTCAAAGAAGTTCGGGCTCTTGAGGTCCTGGTCGCGCTGCGCAACGCCGGTATCGACAGTTGTGATATCGACGATGGCGTTCGCGCTGGACTTGGTGATGTCCTTCTCGTCGAGGGTGAGGGCACCGTTGATGTTGCCGAAGCGGCCATGCACATTCGAGATACCCATGTGCCTGACGGTGAAATCGGCCTCGCTGTGGGCGGGGTCAATCTGCCACTTCGACACCTGCGCCGAAGCGACAACTGTTGTAAGAGTGAGAAGTGTAGTGAAAATAGCGGACTTGCGTAGTGCCTGCATAGAATCGTTCTCCAAAAACCTGTTTTCCTGCTTGTGCCGTGAATCTGTTAGCAGCATTTATTGGATACATATCCCTATATATTCGTTGCAACAAATAAATTGCGATATAAACAGAATATTTAACAGCGCTTACTCTGATAAGCTCCAATTTCCAGGCCTGATGGCATGCCGATTCGCTTCTTTTCTCAATTCCGGTCGCTGACTCCGCGGCAGCGGCACGCGTTTGCCGCCGCTTTTTTGGGGTGGTCGCTCGATGCCTTCGACTTCTTTCTGCTGGTGTTTTGCGTCTCGGCAATTGCCGCGGATTTTCATGCACGGACTTCGGCGGTAGCCGAGGCTCTGTTTCTCACCCTCGCTTTTCGTCCTGTGGGGGCGTTTCTCTTTGGCACGCTGGCGGACAAGTTTGGGCGCCGTCCGGTGCTGATGCTGAATATCGCCTGCTATTCAATCTTTGAATTGTCGTGCGCGTTTGCGCCGTCGCTGCATGCGCTGCTGATTTTGCGCGCGCTATTCGGGATTGCGATGGGCGGGGAATGGGGCGTAGGCGCGGCACTGGCCTTTGAGACGCTCCCGCGAGAGGGGCGAGGTTTCTTTTCGGGGTTGCTGCAGGAAGGTTATGCGGTCGGCTATCTGATAGCCGCTGCGGCCTACGCGGCGCTCTACAAGCCGTTTACGCATCTGGTCCTGATGGGACACGTTGTGGGCTGGCGTGGACTCTTTGTTGTGGGCGCCGCTCCGGCGCTGCTAGTTCTCTATATTGGGCTGAAGGTTGAAGAGTCTCCGGTTTGGCAGGAAGGCCACAGGAAAGGGGCGAAGCATGCGATGTCGGCTGCGCAGGGCATCCGGCAATATGCGATGACTTTCATTTTTGTGATTCTGCTGATGACTGGATTCAATTCGTTTTCGCATGGGACGCAGGATCTGTATCCGACATTTCTGGAAAAGGATCACGGCTTTTCGCCTGCGCTTACGGGAGGCGTTGCGATTGTCTACAACATTGGAGCGCTGCTCGGAGGGGTTTTCTTCGGCAGTCTCTCGGAGCGCTTTGGCCGCAAGCGAGCGATCATCGCCGCTACGCTGCTGGCGCTGCCGATCATTCCCTTGTTTGCATTTGGACACTCGCTCTATGTGCTGGCGACCGGTGCTTTTCTGATGCAGTTTATGGTGCAGGGAGCGTGGGGCGCGGTGCCTGCTTATCTCACGGAACTTTCTCCTGGTCCCGTGCGCGCCACGTTTCCCGGGCTTGCTTATCAGCTGGGGAATTTGCTGGCGTCGCGCAATGCGGTGTTGCAGGCGAAAGCTGCGGAACACTATGGGAGCTATGGCATGGTGCTGGCGTGTACGGTGTTGATTGGCGCGGTTTACTTGGCGATAGTCACTGCCTGTGGAAGAGAGGCCAAGGGTGCGGAGATGACTGCGGAATGAGAAAATTCTGCTCGCAATACGTAGATTTTTTCACTGTGGGAAACGAGTCGCGAATGTGCGCGGACACTATTGGCCGAAAATTCGAGTGAATATCGAGAGTCAACTTATGGAACTCGAGTTGCATCGTAGTTAGCGTGTAGTTGATTGACGAGATCGAATTGGCAAAGATGACAGGATGACGCTGAGCATTCTCGGCAAATCCCCCAGAAACTGTCGTACTTGCCAGGTCGAGCAAAGCGGCCCTTTTTCAGAGGGGCCGCTTTTATTTTTGGAGATCAAAGACGATAGCGACACTTCTGACGCTGGCCGAATGCGTAGCCGGAATAGTCGGGCGGGAGATCGACGATTTCGATGAACTCTGCTCCTGCGATTTCACAGCTTCGACGCGAGGCGGTGTTTTGGGGATCGCAGGTGATCCATAACGGATCGATGCCCAGCTTTCTTGCCAAAGGCAAAATCAGCGAGACGGATCGGGCCGCATAGCGGTGGCCGCGAAATGGTTCATACACTCCGTACCCGATGTGTCCTGCGTAACGCTCGATCGTGATATTTGTCTGCGAGCGGAGGTTGATCTGGCCCATTTCTTCTCCGCTTATCGAGTGGACGATTCGGAAATGATAGGTGGGGACCAGATGCGTGCGGTGCGGCGCGAAGCTGACTAACTCCAGGCTTAGTTCGCCATCGCTCAGGAGGCCGGGTTCTATCTGCATTTGTTCGGACATGCTTATAAAACCATCACAACTTTTTTGTGCCACCTTTGTGAATGGCCTCGTTCAATGGAGATTGTGAATGCAAATGCAATCGCGCTCTACCTATTGCTTATTTTGATTGCAGGAAGCGTGTGGTTTCTGGTTTGGGTCTTCTCCCATCTGGCGCGGGAGACGCATAGAAAGCGGCGATAATGAAGTTTTAGAGAGTGGCGGACTGGTATCCGCCACTCCTCTGACTATCTGACTATAAATTTCCGCGTGCGGCCTGTTCACGCTCGATGGCTTCAAACAATGCTTTGAAGTTGCCTTTGCCGAAGCTGCGGCTGCCTTTGCGTTGAATGATCTCGTAGAAGAGCGTGGGGCGGTCTTCTACAGGACGAGTGAAGATCTGCAGCATGTAGCCTTCGTCGTCGCGATCGACGAGGATGCCGAGCTGTTCGAGTTCCTGGATGGGCTCGTCGATTTTGCCGACGCGCGCTTCGAGTTCCGTGTAGTAGCTGTGCGGTACTTTCAGGAATTCAATACCCTGTTGCTGCAGCTTGGCGACGGTGTGCAGAATGTTGCCCGTTGCAAGCGCGATGTGCTGCACGCCGGGGCCGTGGTAGAACTCGAGATACTCTTCGATCTGCGATTTTCTGCGGCCTTCGGCGGGCTCGTTGATTGGGAACTTGACGCGACCGTTGCCGTTGGCCATGACCTTCGACATGAGCGCTGAGTATTCGGTCGAGATGTCCTTGTCGTCGAAGTGCTGGTAGAGCGAGAAGCCCATGATGTCGGCGTAGAAGTCGACCCAGCGGTTCATCTCGTTCCAGCCGACGTTGCCTACCATGTGGTCGATGTAGAGCAGGCCGACGGGACGGGCGAGCGGATCTTTGTGGACGGCGCGGTAGCCGGGCATGAAGACGCCGCGGTAGTCGCCGCGTTCGACGAAGGTATGGACGGTGTCGCCGTAGGTGGCAATGGTGGCGAGCTTGACTGTGCCGTGCTCGTCGCGCAGCTCGTAGGGCTCGTGCACGCTGCGCGCGCCGCGTTTGGTGGTTTCTTTCCAGGCGAGCTTGGCGTCGTCGACCCAGAGGGCAACATCGTGTACGCCGTCGCCGTGGCGGTGGACGTGTTCGGCGATTTCGCCGTCAGGACGCAGCGGTGTGGTCAGGACGAATCGCACCTTGCCTTGCTGGAGGACGTAGGAGGCTCGGTTACGGACGCCAGTCTCCGGGCCGGAGTAGGCGACGAGCTTCATGCCGAAGGCCAGACGATAGAAATACGCAGCCTGCCGCGCATTACCAACGTAATACTCGACGTAGTCTGTTCCGTTAAGGGGAAGGAAGTCTTTTTGCGTTTGCACTTCCGGGTGCGCAAGAGTGGACATCGAAAGAGATACTCCCGTTTCACTAAATTAGACGCGCAGATTGCTAGTTCAGATGCCGCTCTGACCGCAACTGCGACCCACTAACATATACCCAGCGGACAAGAGTTGGCCATACCCGTATGGTGAAGCTGGTTACAAAATGTTTCAGTGGGGGAAGACGGTAATGGCGGTGAAGATTACGGATCGCGATGCGCTGCTGATCATCGATGTGCAGAATGACTTTTGCCCTGGAGGGGCCTTGGCAGTCGATGGCGGAGA
>Ga0209773_10000792_pt1 | contig 10647 bp, 8 predicted proteins | sample BogFormECP14_OM1_FD_188244 | JGI IMG/M metagenome (GOLD analysis project Ga0209773, IMG submission 188244) | Bog forest soil microbial communities from Calvert Island, British Columbia, Canada - ECP14_OM1 (SPAdes) (version 2) | ecosystem: Environmental > Aquatic > Freshwater > Wetlands > Bog ... | reverse complement strand
CTCGGTTCGCAAGAATCCGCGATGCAGTTTTTGGAACAGGATGGTTTTGAGATGGCTATGCCTTTGATGACCTTCGAAGAAGTACGCGCGCTTCTCAAGCAGAGATTTCCGGTGCTGATGGTCGATAGCGTGGTTTCCCTGGAGCCCGGCAAAAGCATCAGAACCACCAAGAATGTAACTGGAAATGAGATCCAGTTTCTCGGTCATTTCCCCGAGCACGCGGTGATGCCGGGAACATGGATTGTCGAGGCCATTGGGCAGTCGGCTTCCATTCTGTTTGCCAAGACAAGTGGGACGCAGTCAGGAGATTTCCTGATGCTTGGCTCAATCAATGACATGAGATTTCTGATTCCTGTGGTGCCAGGGGATAAATTAGAGATTGAAGTGCAGGTCCTCAAATTTGTCGAGGATCTCGCATTTGTAGAAGGAGTTGCAACGGTCGATGGCGCCGTTGTCACCAAGGGCAAGCTTGGTTTCGCCAGGCGGAGTCTGCCCATTCCCCCACCTGCGTAACCTTTCTCTCTCCCGTCAGCGGTTGTCGCGCCTCTGAATCTGGGCGCATCGGAATGCACTAAAGGACACCTTCCCGAATTGCAACGAAGCACTCTTGTGCGGCGCGTACCTCGCTCTCCATTGAAGCTGCTGTGCTCATCCTGATGGTCGCCGAGCGACCGTTTTTTCGTCCTGAGCATCGCTGCGCATCCCGCGTCAGTAAAGCCTTCCGCGCCCCTATCCACTAGCCCTCCCAATCGAGCGGAATCCCTCCCCACGGGGACATGTCCCTTGGCCTCACTCACCTCTGTCCGTCTTGCTCGCCCACGTACGTCCCTCGGTTATCTGGTTCCTCTGTTGCCTCGCTGCCACGATGACCTCGCCAGCTTCTCGCAATGGTGCGGGAGCTCTTTACCCCATGGAGCGGAAGATTCACATGAAGGAAAAGCTTTCTCGTGCGAGTGGACTTCTCGCGGGAATCGTCGTGTGCCTCAGCTGTCTGGCCAACGTGGGCTGTGCCGGCTTCTCCACTCCAAAGGCTAGTTCGCAGTCATCTGACCCTCTGCCGGCGTATAACATCTCGGGCAATATCAGCCCTTCGGCGAATGGCGGTGGAGCAACTGTGACCCTCAGCGGTGCGGCCAGCGCCACCACCATTACCGACAGTTCCGGCAACTACAGTTTCAGCGGTCTCTCCGGCAGTTCCTTTACGGTGACCCCCAGCAAGACGGGTTTCAGCTTCACTCCCGCGATCCGAACGGTGACGGGAAACGGCTTGAGTATTGCCGGAGTCGATTTCACTTCCACCCCTCCGAGTCAATTATCGGGTCCGATCGTGATCAATGGTCAAAGCGGTACCGTGATTGAAGGTTTGACCATCACCTCGACGACTGGCGATTGTGTGACCATCACGAATTCGACTAACATCACCATCCAGAATTCAGAAATTGGTCCTTGTGCAGGGAGGGGTGTGAGAATCTCCGGTGGGAACGGAATTAATATCTTTGACAGCTACATTCACCCTGAGACTTTGGCTGCTGGATGTTGTGACCACAATGACGGAATTTATTCCACCGGAGGAACGCAAAACCTGTTGATTCAGGGCAACGTCATTGCCTACGGTGAGACGAATATCGAGGTTCAAGGGGGCAGTGCGATTACGGTCACGGGGAATTTCCTTTTGAACCCACGCAACGAGCAGAGCGGTTCCCAATCGAGAGGGCAAAACTTCCAGTGCTGGGATAGTTGCACTAACGTCACCGTGCAGAACAACTACGCGCTTTCCAGCTCCGATACCACGCAGTACTTGTATCCTGAAGCCACCGTAGACTCCCTAAGCTTCGGGGTGACCACCGGTTTCGTCGCTCAATACAACTACATCACCGGGGGACAAAGCATTTCAGGCTGCGGAATAATGGCCGACACTTTTTCGAATAACGGTCAGATCCTTGGCAATAGCTTGCTGAATACAGGCCAATGTGGCATCGGCATCACAGATGGAAGCCATGTCGCAAATAGCAACAAAATCTACAACACCAATCCGGTAACCGGAGGCGGCAATACGGCCATGTATGTCGCTCACTACGGCAAAAGTAGCACTTGCGGCCCCATCACCGTTACTGACGACATTGGGGATGAGATTAAGCCGGATGGCACCCACTCTGGCTGGTGGGACGCAGGAAACTGCGGAGCCATCAACACTAGTACTGACGTATTCGGAGCATCTGCTGACTCTCTGTTGACACCCGTATCGGATATATTTGTACCTCCTTTGATTCCTCCGCAGCCCAGGAACTGCGTCGTCAGCTCACCTTATTCGACGCAGACGAGCTCGAATCCCTGCGCCCCATAAGTCGCCCAGGCCGGCGCGCTGTAGCTTCTCGTGACTTTCGCTGGCACAATCCGTAGAATACGCGGAAGAATCAAAAGCATCCCGTCGAGAAGGCAGCCGAAGTTATCTACCAACTGTAGAAGGCGTTGGCCGACAAGAAAATAAGGGGCGATCCCTGCTCCCCTTCTCTTCGCAGTGTTTGGTGAGAGATACCCCGAATGAAGACGCTTCTTCTCAGTTCGCTCCTCGTCGCTTCCGTCGCAATTCCCTGCTCACTGGCTCCGATCCGGTGGAATCTGGCAACCGTTGCCATCGCCGGCGCTTCAGGGAGCTCCCCGGCCGCGAAAGCCGTCCCGAGTAAGGGAGGCTCATCTTTAACCGAGTCAGGCCCTATTGTGATCAACGGTCGCGATGGAACTGTCGTTCAAGGGCTGAAAATCACCTCGACAAAGGGTGACTGTGTTCGGATTGTCAATTCCAGGAACGTCACCATCCAGAATTCCGAGATTGGCCCTTGCGCCGGAAATGGCGTGTTCATTTCTGGAGGAGATGGGATCAACATTTTTGACAGCTACATTCATCCCGAAACCCTGAGCCCGCGATGCTGTGATCACAATGATGGAGTTCTCGCCCTCGAGCCCGCCAACCTTGTGATTCAGGGAAACGTCATCGCCTATGGCGAATCCAATATCGAGGTACACGGAGGCAACACGGTTAGCGTCATCGGGAACTTCCTGTTGAACCCTCGAGGTCCGTTTCCACGGGGGCAAAACTTTCAGTGCTGGACCCAGGCGGGACAGGGAGCAGGTACGCATTGCAGAAACATGACGGTCTCGAACAATTACGCACTCTCAAGCACGGATACGTCGAAATATCTCTATCCAGAGAACACCGAGGACTCCATTAATTTCGGTTTCACAGATGGGATTCTTGCGGAGAACAACTTTATAAGCGGAGGACACAGCAAGTCCGGCTGCGCCTTAATTGCGGACAGGGGCGCTAACAACGCTCAATTCCTGAACAATCGAATCCTCGACTCGGGTCAGTGCGGGATAGGTATTTCCGATGGAATGAACCATGTCGTGGACAATAACAAGGTGCTTATTCGTAATCCGGTGCCTGGAGCCGGAAATCAAGGGATCTACGTCTGGCAGTCTTATAAGGAAAGGGGCGAGTGCGGGTCCGTAAGAGTTACGAACAACGTCACTCTCGCCCTAAAGCCTGACGGCACCAAATCAGGGTTCTGGAAGGGACGTGGATGTGATCCCATGACCTTTGAAAACAATGTATCTGGCCCGGCTGCCGCCAAGCTTCTGAATTCTGTTGATCAGATATTCGCGCCTCCTCTGATTCCTCCGCAGCCTAAGAGTTGTGTCGTTGCCTCACCCTACTCTACGCAGACGAGTGCACCGGCGTGCGCTGCGTCGTCGGGAGCGGCGACGGGTCAGTGACGCAGGTTGGGCGCTGAGGGGCAAAGGCGAACGAGGACTATGGAGGCGTAGTGAGGGCGATCGAGTGTGGAACAGATGGTAGGGATTCTGAAGGAGAACAAGGCGGGGCGAGGGATCGCGGAGTTACTTCGAGGGCGGAGCGTCAGCGAGGAAGCGCTCCGCGGGTGGAAGAGTACTGCGGGACGGCGGAAACCGCGCTGCAGTTCAGGGCAGGACAGTGAAGGCGATGTTGCTCGTCAGCGTGCCCGTGGGTGTTGTCACGGTCACGGTTCCCGATGTCGCGCCGTCGGGAACCGAGGCCACAATCGAAGTGGCGGATGTAATTTTAAAGGTGGCCGCTGTGCCGTTGAAGCTGACGCCGATGGCGCCCGTCAAATCCGTTCCCAGAATCGTAACCCGAGCGCCCGCGCTGCCGGAGGTGAGCACGGTCTTCACAAACGGGCCTAGCCCAACGTCCAGCACGAAGACCTCTCCATTGCCGTCAGTCCCGCCGGACTGTGTTGTCCCATAGAATTTCCCGTTCGTTGCTTGCATCAGGCCCTGGGGACAGGAGCCGTCCTTGCCACTGAAGGTGTGAAGTGTCGTTTCCGCACCGTCCAGAGGGAGCTTAAAGATTAAGACCGTAGTTCCCCGCCGCGGCATATCCGCACGCTGTGCCATAAAGGCTTCCATCGGTGCCCTGGACTAGCCCGGCTGGGTCCGCGCCTTCGGCGCAGCCGCCCGGGGGCAGAACGTGTAGAGGGTCGTCAGTACCTCGTCGGCTGTGATTTTGAAGATTGTTGAACCCTCCCCGTATACTCCCCCTGTTATTCCGTAGAAGTTGCCGTCGACACCCTGAATGAGATCGCTCGGATACACGCCATCTGTGCAAGGATCCTGTGTGCAAAAGCTATGAAGCGTGGTCAACGCCCCGCTAGGAGTGAGCTTGAAGACGACGCCTTTGCCGGTTGCGCAGCTAGCCCCGCCTCCGTCTTGGGTCGTTCCATAGAGATTGCCGTCCGTGCCCTGGATCAATGCGCTCGGACCGCTCCCGTCCGAGCAGCGTGGCAGCGAACCAAATCGGTACAGCACATTCAGAAGTCCTCCACCGGAGACTTTGAAGACCATGCCGGCAGCCTTGCCGCCTTCTCGCGACGCCCCATAGATGGTCCCATCCGCAGTTTGAAAAGAGACAAAGGGTTGCGCTCCTCCTACGCAATCGTTCTCCAAACAAAAGTTGTAGAGTGTGGTTAGCGCACCTGTTGGAGTGAATCGGAAAACCGTCCCGCCCCCATTCAAGCCACCCCCGTAGGTAGCTCCGTCGAAGTCTCCATACTGACCGAGGACCAGCGGTTCGGGCGGCCATCCCGCTGGACAGGGGCTTATACCGCAAAAGCTATAGAGACTCGTGAACGCAGCGTAGACACCAATTTTAAAGAACGTACCACCGCCCGTTGAGCCTCCAGCGGCAGTCGTGCCGTACAACTTTCCGTCGAAGCCTTCAACCAACGGGGAGTTCGGCCCCGAGCCATCAGAGCCGCCGAAGTTATGGAGGATGGCGAAGCTCTGAGCCGACGCCGCCGTCGCTGTGGCCAGACAGAGCAGGAATGCAGCAAGACCTCTCTTCCATCCGCACCGACTTAGCACGTTTTCCCGCATGGAACTCCTAGGACGCTGAAAGCAGTCTGGTCCTTCACCACGATGCCGTCAAGATGGAAGGTTTGCGACGATCAGCCAGACAGATTGTCTATTCGAGGGTTTCTTGAGTAGGGATCGCTGCTGATCAGTCATACCGTCGCAGCGACAAGAGTTCCGACGCAACGCTGAGGACAAACCGCGGTCCATTGAGCAAATAGCGCCGCCACAGCCGGCGCGGTTCCTGCACCAGACGAAACGACCACTCGAGGCCATGGTTCTGCATCCAGGCCGGAGCTTGTTTGGCCCTGCCGCTGTTGAGATCGAAAGCCGCTCCTACGCCAACAACTACGGGGACGCGAAGCTTCTCCCTGTGCTCATACATCCATCGTTCCTGCTTGGGCGTGCTCAGGCCAATCCAGAGAACGTCGGGATTCGCGGCATGGATTCGGTTGATGATCTCTTCATCCTCTTCGGGCGTGAGCGCGCGAAAAGGTGGCGAATATTCGCCCACTACATTGATTCCGTAGCGTTCCTGCAAGGCACCAGCCAGCAACTCCGGCACACCTGGCAGCCCGCCGTAGAGGAAGTGGCGATACTGCGAACCCGTGGACCCGCAGAACGTCTCCATGAGTTCAGGCCCGTACACACGACGCTTCAAGGGGAATCCATGCCGGCGGCCGAGCCACACCAGCGGCATACCGTCCGGAACCACCAGGTCTGCTTCATTCAAGATTCTCTTGAAATAAGGATCGTGCTGAGCCTCGCTGACGCCATGCATGCCGGTCACCGCGATGAAGTGGCATCCATCACGCCCGGAGATCCAATGCCCCATTTTCGCGATCACGTCGGGAATCTGGACGGCATGGACGCGAACGCCCAAGACCTTGAACGTCGCATCGTCCTGCGGCAACTCGTTCGCCGATTCGGACTCGGCAACTTGTGTGTCCGTTTCCATTGTGCTCCTTGATACAGCCCGGGTGCGGATTTCGCAAGTACAACGGATTGCACCTCTGATCGAGCTCGGCTTGACGCGGCTCGGCAGAAGTGCGACGCGACGGATGGAACGGAGTGCCGATCCTTCGACTTACCTTGCCCCAGGCAAAGCCATCGAAAGATCGGCCATCAATTCACCGTCACAATCACCGCATGCATCGTGCGTCTTGCTGCCGTGACAGAATCACTTGGCTTGCGAAACCAATTGACCCGAAGGCGTCCGGCCCTCACTGCGCAACTCCTCCTCGATCCAGGGATAAGTCTTTCGCAGGCCCTGACGAAGATGGATCTTCGGCTCCCAGCCCAGCACTTTGCGGAGCAGGGTGTTGTCGCTATTGCGCCCGCGTACTCCCTGGGGTCCCGTCAGGTTATGGCGCTTGCGAAGCCGCTTGCCTGCTACTTCGCTCACCAGGTCCACCAGTTCGTTGATGGTGACCAACTCATCGGTGCCCAGGTTCAGAGCGTCGCGGCAATCCGAAGCCATGATGCGAACCAGCCCTTCGACGCAGTCGTCCACGTACATGAAGGATCGTGTCTGATTGCCGTCGCCCCAGACTTCAATCTCATCGCCGTCGTTCGCCAGGGCAACTTTCCGGCTGATCGCGGCAGGCGCCTTCTCCTTGCCGCCGTCGTAGGTGCCGAGTGGCCCATACACGTTGTGGAAGCGGACGATGCGGGTCTCGAACTTGTAGTCATGCCAGTAGTAGCGGCAGAGCTCTTCGGCGTAGAGCTTTTCCCACCCGTAGCCAGGCTCCGGATCGGCCGGAAACGCGTCTTCTTCCCGCAGAGGTGCGACGTTCGCGTCCAGTTGCTTGCACTGCGCGTACACGCAGGCGGACGAGGAGAACAAGAAGCGCTTGATCTTGTTCTGCCGGCTCGCCTCGAGCATGTGGGCGTTGATCAGAATGTTATTGCGGGCTATATCGGCGTGATTCGCGGTGATGTAGCCAATTCCGCCCATATCCGCGGCCAGGTTGTATACTTCGTCGATGCCGCCGCGCGTGGCCATCAGGCAGTTGTCCCACCGGCGCAGATCAAGCACCTCAAATTCGTCGGCCGCCGAAACTTCGTACTCCGGCTGCTTCACGTCGACCCCGCGTACCCAGTAGCCATCAGCTTTCAGCCGCTTCACGAGATGGTGACCGATGAAACCTCCAGCTCCGGTGACGAGCAAGCGTTTTTGCGTGTTCATAATTATGTTTTCCTTTTCAGTTCAGTTTTGTAGATTGTCTTGCTAGAATTTACGGCCATTGTCCATTCGTGAGCGGCGTCTTGGCTATCTACGCTACCCTTCTGAGCATACTATCCGGGGGGTTGGGGGGTAACTGTATCTTTCGGCCATGGCCGCATGGAGTGTACTTGTGGAATCTTCCGGCTCCACGGCCTTCATGGGAGACTGCAAATGCTTGTCGCACTGCGAGACTTCGGCTCGTCCACTAAAGTTGTCCCCCCTCGCAGTGAGACCGCTTCAAACTCTCAATACAGGACGGTAAATTCATGCGAACGATCTGCAGGTTGGCTTTCATGGTTTTTGTGGCTGCGACCTTTGCGCAAGCCGCCACGACAGTCGATATCTATCCTGGAGCCGACATCCCCAGCGTCGTCGCCGCTAACCCTGCGGGAACAACGTTCGTAATTTACCCTGGCACCTATCGCGTCGGAACCATCACCCCCAAGACCGGCGATTCGTTTATCGGCTCAACCGCTTGTGCGCCGCCGAAGACATCTTGCCCGGCGATTCTGAACGGCTCCAGGCTGCTCACCTCGTTTCAGACAACAGGCACGTACTACTACGTCACGGGCCAGACCCAAAACAACGCTGTGACCGTCCCGAGCAGCAAGTGCCAGCCGATGAATCCTGGTTATCCTTTGGCGTATCCCGGCTGCATCTATCCCGAGGACCTCTATTTCGATGGTACGCCCCTGGTTCACGTGACTTCCCTGTCGGCTGTCGGCACGGGAACCTGGTATTTCGACTACGCCACGGACACCATTTACTTTTATGACAATCCTTCAGGCCACACGGTCGAGGCCAGCGTAGTTCAATCGGCGTTCTCTTATGGACCGGCGAACAACGTGACCATCGAATACCTGACGGTGGAGAAATATGCCACGCCAATCATGGGCGGAGCAATTGGAGGAATCCCCATCGGCTACTTCGGCTCCCCGACAACGGGAGCGAACTGGATCGTTAAGTACAACGAGATTGCCCTGAACCACGCCGACGGCGTCGTGGTGAATTTTGGGTGGCGCGTTCTCTACAACTACATCTACCAGAATGGCGATCTCGGCATTGGAGGCGGAGTCGGTGGAGGGAACTCCGACGGAAGCGGTACGCTCTCCTCTAACGTTCTCATCCAGGGAAACGAAATCGCCTACAACAATTTCGCCCACGTCAGCCCTCACTATGGAGCGGGCGGAGCGAAGATGCTCGTCACCCGCAATGTCGAATTCCGCGGCAATTACACGCACAACAATCAGGGATCGGGTTTTCACGCGGACACCTACAACTACGGGTTCCTGTATGACAACAACACCAGCGCAGACAACACCGAGCAGGGAATATTTCACGAAGTCAGTTACAACGCCGTCGCGCGAAACAACAAGTTGCTGCGCAACGGCTACATTCATCCCAATCTCTCATTCTGGCTGTACGGAGCCAACCTGCTGAGTTCCACTTCTCAGGGCATGACGGCCTACTGCAATACCGTGGAAGTATCGGCGCAAGGTGGAAACGGAATCGACATCATTGGCCAGGTGCGTACTGAAACCACGATCCCGGAAAACAACTATTTTCACCACAATACGGTAGTCTTCGACGGCAATTCCGGGGTAACCGGCGCCGCGCGAGACAGCAGCACCTTAACCAATTTCTTTAACGTGAATCACTTCGACTACAACACCTACCACATGCCGGACGTCACTCGGAAGGCTTTTGCCTGGAATAGCAAGTGGTACGACTTTGCCGGATTCCAGGGCGAGGGCCAGGATGTGCACGGTTCAGCAGACGCCGACTATCAGGCCAGCATTCCCGTCGTGAGCATCACGTCTCCTACGGATCAAAGCAGCGTCACTGGCACAGTGGCCGTAGCCAGCACAGCCACCGATCCGGCGTCCATCAGCAAGGTGGAGTTCTACGTCGACTGGACTCTGGCAACTACGAAGACTGCCGCACCCTACACCTTCAGTTGGAACACAACGCCGGTTGCAGCCGGGTCGCACGTTATAACGGCTATGGCCGTCAGCAGCAATGGAACCCAGGCCTGCTATGCGGTCACATTGAATGTGACGCACTGACACCGGTCCGGCTAAATCGACCTGGGGGAGGAAGCGGCCGTCCGCCTTACCTTCGCGCGCTCTTCCTCCCTCCGGTGCTTCAGTGCCCGAAATCTTCTCAACACCCAGAACGGCGCGAAGCAATAAACCAGGACGACTGCGGCGTCGAAGGTTCGCAAGCTGCGAAACCGCACTCGGTCGAGGAGTCTTTCTGCGAGTGACGGCTTACCGGTATCCGCAGCTCCCTGAAAGAAAGACGCGGGCCATTTCTCGCTATATTCCTCCCGCCACAGCGACATGTAGCGCTCAATCTTGCTTTTGAGATTCCCGGGAAGAACCTCCGCACGCTCACCCGGGGCGACGATGCGTTCGCCTTTCACCAGAGCATGATGCCCGCCATCATAGATGGCAGATCGATCGGCCCCCTCCAAGGAAGCCATCTCGGGAGCGAACGAGATGCCTAGAAACGTACAAATACCAGCCAGCGTTTCCACCGGGTTCTGCACCAAATCTCGATATTGCAATTCGTGAACGCGAGCTCCGCGCCGGACCAGCCGGTCGCATTCGGCCCGCATCGCCTCCATCCCCAGCAGCACCCGCAGAGTCATCCCGGTTCGATCAAACCAGGAGTGCTCCTCTTCAGCGGCGCGAGTGACGCTCCTGCAGATGGAGGCCGGATCCCGCCAAATCACGATGAAACGCGCATCGGGAAAGTCTTTAGAAAGGCGAGTCATGGAATCGAAGTAGTTCGGAGACTTGTCGCCTCCGATCAGAGCTCCCTTTTTGCGCGCATATTCACGGTAGGCTTGTTCTGCGGCAGCCCGAATACCGGATACATCGCCAGGAAATTGCCGGGCGTCGAGCCCGTGGCGACCCAGACCGGTGTTCCAGAATTCCCATCTTCGCAGCCACCTCGAACTTGCCCCCGGAACCCAAAACAGGGCTCGTAAGAGAAGGATGTCTCCTTCATACATCAAGGCAATTTTC
>Ga0209773_10000790_pt1 | contig 10650 bp, 6 predicted proteins | sample BogFormECP14_OM1_FD_188244 | JGI IMG/M metagenome (GOLD analysis project Ga0209773, IMG submission 188244) | Bog forest soil microbial communities from Calvert Island, British Columbia, Canada - ECP14_OM1 (SPAdes) (version 2) | ecosystem: Environmental > Aquatic > Freshwater > Wetlands > Bog ... | reverse complement strand
ACCCCAAGAGTAATCGAGATCAACTTCTAGACGGTCGCACGCAGATCGGAAGAGCGAAGCACAATAGCGCTCATTCGAGGTATGGCGACGGCTCCATCGCGAATCTCCTCTTTGGTTCCCGCTTTCCATCGTCCATCCGGATCCACTGCAGAATCGCCGAACGTAACTTCAGTCTTACTCTCTGCGGATGGAGCAATAAGCCGGAGAGCAATGACTGTGTTCATGCCTAATTCTCTTATCGAAAGATGCGCATCCTGCAAACTGTCTTTGTTCACAATGACAACCGAGCGCGGCTTGCCACCTGTTCCCAGAACATAAATCGCCATGTTTATACCACGAGTATCGATGTCAGTCGGAAGGACCTCATTGCAATCAACAACGGCTGCAGCAAACGCCAGCATGCCGTAATAGGGAGAGCCAGCCGTATTCGTGCCTTTTTGATCGTCCTGGATCGGAGAGTAGGAACTGATGAAACCCAGTTGGTTGATGCCCGTTTCGATGTTCACGCCAGAGCAACCGTATTGGGCCAATAGCAGCATGTAATCTAGCGTCCAAAGAGCACCCACGAAGGTATCGCTCACTCCTGGACGGCCTCCTCCAAAGAACGAATTTGTTTCACACATGCGCCAAGGAATTCCGCTGCGTTGAGAAACGGCGCGAAGGCGTACCAGTGCATCTTTCAGACGCGGATCAGGACGAAGAAGCTGTTCGGCAGTGCCGAACTTCTGATTACCTCGATAATAGTGGGTCGTCAGCAATTGAACGTCACCCTTCGAGTCATTCGCAATGCGTTCCACCCACTCTACCGAACTGGCAGTGTCCGGAGCGGCAAAGCGGATACCGGGCACTGCCTTCCGAATCGCGGCGAGCCACTCGCTATACTCAGCGCGGTATGTCTCGTAGTTATATGGTGATGCGCGGAATGGCTCTTCGCCGTGTCCGTAATTTTCCACTTCATTGCCAAGTTCAAGAGCCAACAGCCGACCGCCCAGTGCTGTTGAAACGGCACGCGCTTCGATGATCGCATCTTCAATGCGCCCTTGTGCGAAGTTGACACTCCAGATCGCGCTCCAACCAGTTGTTCTGAGAAATTCGCCGAAACAATCCAAGTCAGTTCGCGTGATTACTGTATTCTGGCGTTCCGCTCTCGAAGTTCCACTCGGTTCGTAGCGGGTGTAGTCGGCAACGATGCCTCCAACGCGCAGCACCCCTGCAGGTCCCAGCCCCTTGATCAGATTCACGTAGCGATGATTGTCTACGTTCAACAGCCCCGGAGTGGCAACCGAGGACATTTCATAACCCAAGCCGATAAAGTTGCCTGAGACAGATACAGGCGCGGCCCCGCTTAGCCTGGGTTTATTTGGTAGATCACTTACATTGATAACGGCAGGACTTGAGTCACTGAGCGACAAACTGGCGCAACACTTCACGGCATTACTCAGAAACGCACGTCGACTAAACATATTCGATCACTCAAAGTGAAGTAGCGACGAGAGGGTTACTTGCGTGCCCATTCAATACTCGACTTCAAAATAGTAGCTGGCTTTCGAAAACCGAGGAACTAATGGCGAAGCTCGAGGCGACTCTTGATACGTTTTTTCTTGGATCTTCGGTCAGTTATTCCGAAAGCAGCCTCATCAGAGGCTGCTTTCAGTAAATTTATTGTTTGTCCAACACATCATAGAGTGGTTGGAGTGGCATAACTTCGGCATCTTCACCAGCTACCGAAATAGCCAGGATTCGAATCTTGTCATTTGCGGGTAATTTAAGCGTGCTTGCGTGTGGCGTCAGTGGTAATCCATATGCGAAGAGATAGCTATATTCGTACGGTTCATTGAGTCCGTCTGGAGTGTGGTGGTGCGAGGCATACCATGCAAGATCGGCACGTTTGATGTAACCCGGACGAAGCCCGAGGTAATCTTCCGGGTATCGCGGAGACCAATATGGTGAGCCCCGATCGCTCAGATCCCATGTGGCATGGTTTGCCGACACAGCCCAATTCTTGCGTAATGGAACCTCTTTCGCTGGACCATTGTTGCCAAACTGCCGAATAGTCACCGTGTCAGGAGCAGGCTTCCAGAGACGCGTATCCCATTGGCCTATGAATCCACCCCAGTTTTCAACTGTGAGCTCAACTGGTTTATCTCCAACTCTGAAGGTTGCCTTCTGATCGCCGTCATCTGAGGCAGCTATGATATAGATCTTATTGAAATTGCCAGGAGGCAACTGAATCGTCTGGCCACGCGCCACGATTGCATTTAGCTTCGATTCGCCGGCCGCCGCCAGTTTGAAGCTGACTCCGCCAAACGTGAATTCCGCTGGCAACATTTCGGCAGGAAGCGCGTCCCCCATCGCGTCGAAACCGCCAGTTGATTTCGTGTCGTCTTCGCTAGCTGTGGCCAAGTCGTACTTCAAATCAACTGGCTGTGACTTGACTCCGCTGAGCTGCGCAGGGGCGGCCCCAAGTTTAAGCGCAAACGTTCTCGGCTGATATGCGTTGAACGATGTTTCGAGCGCACCATCGACTACATTCGCAGAGCCGAGAGGTAGTTCCTGGCCGTTGACTTCACGCGCAGTTGTAATTGGCCCGGCAAACTTCACCCGGACATTCCCAGACGGTTTGCCATCCAACTCCACCATCCGCAGGATGACCTCGTCGCTCGTCTCCGCTTTCTTCAGCGCGAGTACTCGAACGCGAGGGTTGTCCACAGTCACGAGCGAAAAGTTCCGGCCGAGCGCGCCATTATGTTTCTCCGTCTCAAATGCGATAAGAGGCGAACTCAGTTGGTATGCCTGCCAGTCTGTCTGCGCCTGTCTCCAGTCATTGGCATGCCCGGCAATGCCGAAGACTATTTCGTGATGTCCCCAATCCTGATTGAGTTGATCGGAGTATCCGCGTCTCTGATCTCCCGGCGGAAACCCTGGAGAGCGCAACAATGTGAGTCGAATCGTATGATCGTCGCGTTTGTCAGAGCCATTTTTCGCGCCAGTCAAAATTGTCGCGCCGTAAGAGCCGCTGTCATCGGTAAGATCGATCCAGTGGTGTGAAGCGACCTCAAATTGCCGGTCGTATGCGTTCGGACGTTGGATGGTTCCGACTTCCCAGTTGTAAGTTGCCATCTTGTTGCTGGCCGAAAGCGAGAAGACAGCCTTGAGATTTGCCGAGAGTGATTTCCAGTCTATCGAGTTACTGAACTCCACTCGATTCCCGGCGTCCCCTGCAGAGAGGCGGATCGTCTGAACGAATTTTGATCCTTCGGCTTCGCGCGTGACCTCAATCGCCACACGGACTGGACCGTGTTCAACGATACGCGTCTTAGTCGGACCACCCACATAGGAGCGCGGCGTCGCCTGCTCCTGATCGAAATCCATATTCCATGCAGGCCACTGGCGCGGTGCATCATTTGATATTGCCAATCGAATCGGTGAAGAGAGGAGTTCTTTATTCAGCTTCTTGTCGAAGATGCTGGCTACGTCGCCGTCTTTATTCAGTTGGACCTTATAGCGCGAATTCTCAAGCGAAGATTCCGTAACTTTCAGTCCAGTCGAACGCTCGGAAGATTCCCCACGACGAACGTCGTATACCGAATATCCGACCGACGGCGTCCTGGCAAGAAACAGCACCTTACCGTTTTCTATTTGCGAGGGAACCTTTTTACCGTCGGGACCGGTTACACGTACACCTTTTGGCTGTCCGCCTGGAAACGAAATCGACGCTTCTACAACATCTTCGCGGTCAATATTCAAGGGGTTGTAAACGACAACAGGCACTCCGTCGACCTGTGTATTGAGGCCTGACGCAATCGACTCTGTTGCACTCGTTAGCACAGATGCAAACTGGTTTAGCGCGATCACGTCGTCGTTCTGCGCAAACTCGTAGGACCGAGGAGTAGCTGTACCAGCTCCAGTGTCATGGAATTGGCCGCCCATCACCAGCGTCCAGGCAGCATTCAGTCGCTCTTGCGGATAAGGGCGTCCGCCCATCCACGCGGCCGCAATCGACGCCTTTTCCGCAGCATCCGCGAGAAGCTCGTTTTCGCGGTTCCAGCGTTTGTGATAGGCCTGCGATGTAAGTGATCCCGCCGAGTGGTTGATCAGTTCCAGATCCCCTTTGTATCTCGGCATCCGTGACGTCATCTCTGGCTTGATGTCCAGGAACATCTGGTCTGCGGGTGAGGAGACGACACGTACCGGCCCATCTCCCATGCGAACAGGCGTGCCGCTGGGTGGCTGAGTGGAGTTGTCCGCGGAAGGCAGCACGGCTTCGCCTTGAGTCACCATCGCTTCAAGAAGTTTCACGGATTCTTCATCAACAGCGCCACCGATGTCGCCCGTTCCAATGTAGTGGTAGTCCGCAAAAACTCCTGTAGCTTTGCCATCGATATCGATGCGCTTCACCCAATCCGTTTCCGGCTGAGTGGGTCGACGCCCGCCACTTGGATTCGAATCGGAAGCTGGAGGCGGTGGCGGAGTCTTGCTCAGATCAGAATGAATACGGCTACCATAGCCTCCTGGATTGAGCGCAGCCAGAACAGTTTCGCCATCTGGTCCTTCCCAGACACCCACGTTAAAGGGAATACCTTCAGGTGTCTGCTCCGCAGAATCAGGTCCTCCTACCTGTGGAGCAGGCTGCCAGGCAGCGCTGAGCTTCTGTGTCGAGAAGCCTTTAACACCGGCATGCGCGAGGATTGTCGGCAACGAAGCCGGAAAACCAAAACAGTCCGGTAGCATATATTCTGCGCTGGCTTTACCGAACTCTTTTCGGAAATATGTGTTCCCATACAGGACCTGGCGAATGATCGATTCCGCGCTTGGCAGATTTACATCCCCTTCCTCCATGGAAGAACCGGCCGGGTACCAGTTGCCGGCGGCGATATACTGCTTCATCTTCGCGTAATCGTTCGGATAGTACTCCTTCATCAAGCGATAGCGGTTTGCTCCGGTCCAGTTAAAAACGTAGTGTGGATATTTTCCGATGTAATCGAAATTCACCCGCATCGTCTTCAAGAGATATTCGCTGATCGTCTGCTGAAAGTCCCATCGCCACTGGGTGTCGAGATGGGCGTAAGGAACCACATAAAGCGTAGGTTGTTTGGTGATATCGGGTGCCTTCATGGTTTGTGCAGCACTCGATACAAACGCCGCTCCAGCGATCGCGGCGAAAATACCTTTTGAGGAAAATGACATGCTTAGCTCCGGTTTCAACAATTACACTTTTCTCGGAAGTGTGCTCATTTACGACTGTGGAAACGCTACCAGTCTTAGTGCCAAACCACTTTACTAAGCTGGGGTTGGATGCTGTCAAGTAGTCGAAGTGACATGTCATCTGAACAATGGTGGCAAACGTGAAAATCGATCGGGCATTCTGACGCGATCTATTTTCTGGGGATTTTGGGGAGATGAGTTTTGCAGCAGCCAGGCCTCGACCTGCGAGCGCTAGGTCCGGCATCGGTGTTATGTCGGTCAGATCCGGTCGACGGGCAGCAAGTTACCTGAGTGAAAGGAGAATGCGGACCCTAAGCGATCGATTAACATCTCCCAGAGGGACTTCGAGCCATGAACCAAGCAGAGATGATCGCCAAATGGGACGAGCACATCAGTTATGAATTTTCGACACGCGACGTCACTTCCACCATTGCAACAATGGTGGAAGATGCCTACGTCAACCATATCCCGGTCATGACGGGCGGTTATGGCCATGCAGCCCTGCGGCGCTTTTATGCGGAAGACTTCATCTCGCTGATGCCCGCCGACACCTCCATCAAACTCATCTCCCGCACTCTCGGACAGGATCAATTGGTTGACGAGATGATCTTTTCCTTCACTCACACCGAAGAGATGCCTTGGATGCTCCCCGGAATTCCGCCGACTCATCGCCACGTCGACATTCCTCTTGTTGTAGTTGTCGGTTTTCGCGAGGGCAAGCTGGCGCATGAGCGCATCTACTGGGATCAGGCATCAGTGCTCAAGCAAATCGGCCTGCTCACGGACTCGTCGCTCCCGGTATTTGGAGCCGAGACTGCGCAAAAGCTCCTTGACCCAGCCATGCCCTGACTTGAGCAGGCGATTCAGGCGGGAGTTATATTCTCACTTTGTATACTGGCGACACGCCTAGTCGTCAGATTACCGAGTGTCAGGAGCCAAGTGGTCAAACAGCACTTACTCGCACCCCAGGTCGTCAACTTCCCCTACGATCGAATCCGTTCGCTCTTTCCGGCGCTCGCCGAGGAGCCAGGCTTCATCTTCTTCGATAATGGTGCTGGCGCGCAGATTCCCCAAGGCGTTTTCGACGCGATCAATGGTCATTTATTGCACCACAACGTGCAGCGCGGCGGACGCTACGCCAGGAGTATGGAAGTCGACGCAACCGTCGCGCGAGCCCGCGAGAGCGTCGCCGCTTTGATCAACGCACGCAATAGCGACGAAATCGCTTTTGGCATGAACGCCACGTCGTTCCTTCGTCTCCTCAGCCTGGCGATCAGCCGCACCCTCGAGACCCGCAACGAGATCGTCGTCACAGACCTTGACCACGAAGCCAACATAGCCACCTGGCTGCAACTGGAGCGGGAAGGAGCGAGGATTGTATGGTGGAAGATGCGTGAAGATAACAACCTTCACGTTGAGGATCTGGCGCCGCTCCTCACCTCGAAGACCCGTCTTGTTGCTTGTACGGTTGCCTCCCATGCCCTCGGTTCCATAGTCGATGTCGATGTCGTTGCCAAACTGGCGCACGCCGCTGGTGCTGAGGTCGTTCTCGATTGCGTTCACTACGCCCCTCACGCACTCATCGATGTGCAGGCATTCGACTGCGACTACCTGGTTTGCTCCGGCTACAAGATATTCGGTCCTCACATGGGTTTCATGTGGGGTCGACTCGAGCTTCTGCAAGCTCTCCAGACCTTCCGCGAGGACTTTATCCCCGATGCTCCTCCCGGCAAGATTGAAGCCGGCACCTTTATCTACGAGAACGTTGCGGGCATGGCAGCTGCCATCACCTATCTGGAAACTCTCGGCGCGAGCCACGGCGGTGAAGAGGAAAACACAGCACCCGCATCGCGGCGAGCCTCCCTCGTTCGTGCCATGGCTTCAATCCGCGAGTACGAAGCTACACTTTCTTTCGAGATGCTCGAAGTCCTGCGGGCTGCCGGCGCCATCATCTACGGCGTTGACGATGCTTCCCGTCTGTCCGAACGCGTTCCCACGTTTTGCTTTAAACTTCCCAACGTCGCGCCAGCGATTGTCACCGAGATCATGTCGGACCGCGGCATTGGCATTCGTGACGGCCACATGTACGCTCCACGATTGATGAAGCGCCTGGGCGCTAGCCTCGACATCGGTGTCAACCGCGCATCGCTTGTCCACTACAACACCCTCCAGGAGATTCACGAGTTCGGGAAGGTACTTCGTGACATCGTTCGGGGGTAATAAGCAAGCTACTCCACCGCGGGCACCGATGGCTTTCAAAGTCGCCGATCCGCCCGAGAGTTCTCCCGAACTCAACCGCGCGCTGACGCAACGCCAGCTCACCATGATGACGATCGGTGGTGCGATCGGAGTCGGGCTTTTTCTCGGCAGCTCCGTGACGATCCGGCTCGCCGGGCCGGGCGTCATCCTCTCATATCTCTTCAGTGCCATCGTCGCTCTCATCGTCGCTTACTCCGTCGCGGAAATGGCTGTCACACATCCCGTCGCCGGCTCTTTCGGCGTCTATGCGCAGACATACTTGAACGGGTGGTCAGGTTTCACGGTTCGTGTTACCTACGCATTCGTCCAAATCCTGGCTATCGGTGCGGAGGTCACTGCCGTTGCAATTTACTTTTCGGTCTGGTTTCCGGCGGTTCCGCAATGGGTTTGGGTGGTTGGAGTCTCGCTCGGTTTGATCGCAGTCAATGGCCTGCGTGTCGGCAACTTTGGCGAATTCGAATACTGGTTCGCCATCATCAAGGTGATCACGATTGTGATCTTCATTCTCGTCGGCCTTGGACTGATCTTCGGCGTTGGCCCTGCGCGTGCCATAGGCTTCTCAAATCTCATCTCCCACGGAGGGTTTCTTCCCAACGGCCTGAAAGGTGTCTGGCTTGCCTTGAGCCTCGCGCTTACAAGCTACATGGGAGTAGAAATCATCGGCATCACCGCCGGCGAGGCGTTGCATCCCGAAAAGACCATTCCTCACGCCATGCGCACCGTTATCCTTCGGCTCATCCTCTTCTATGTACTCTCTATCACCGTGATGCTCTCGATGACTCCGTGGAACATGATGGGCAGCGGCATTACTGGCAGTCCCTTTGTGCTAGCTTTCGCGAGGGTCGGCATTCCTTACGCCGCGAAGATCATGAATCTGGTTGTCATCACTGCCGCTCTTTCAAGTGCGAACACAAATCTCTACCTCACCAGCCGGACACTCTTTTCGCTGTCTCATGACGGCTATCTCCCGAAGGGGACCGGCAGTGTGAGCAGGAACGGCGTACCCTACATTGCCCTGATGGTGTCGACCGCTGGCATGGCTGCGGCCATCCTGCTGGCCATCTTCGCCCCCGGTCGAGCATTCCTGCTGCTTTACGGCGTCGCCGTGGCCGGAATGTTCTTCGTCTGGAGCATCATCCTGCTCGCCCACTTGTCCTTTCGCCGCTCAATTGGAAAATCGCGCGTCGCACAGCTCCCGATCCGCCTCCCGTTCTCGCCTTACTCGCAGATCGCGGCCCTGATCGCTCTCGCGGCAATCGCCATCAGCACCTATTACGTGAAGGGCCTGGAATACTCGGTTCCGAGTTTCATACCGTTCCTGCTGGTGATTACCGCCTTCTACTGGACGCTAAAGCGAAGGAATCGCAAATCTGACTAGGGCCTGTTAACAGGCCCTAGTGCATTACCGTTTCCGCGTCGGCAATTTGCTGACTGGTTGAAGACATGCAAGGATGTTGGCTTGAGCAGGATGCAGCATGATTTACGGGAAGCTCTTGCAGTTTCTGGATGTCGCCAAGGATGGCTCTTACAGTTGCTTCGACCAAGATTTGTCCTTTTTCTCTAGTCGCCAGCGTCGGATCACCCCATGCACCCGTCGGTGAGTAGACCTTATCCGTTGCATTTGGGTCTCGCGTGAGTCCTCCTGGATGGTGAGGGTGCAGGTCTTTCTCCGCTTTCGACATCCTCACGGTGTCTGGAGCGATGTAGAGCATCATGGAAGTTTCGATTTCGTCGGCGTGAGTGCCCTCTGGCTCCTGTTGCACTTTCTTAACCACGTCATCGACCTCAGCGAGGTCGAAATACGTCATAGTTATGCCTTCAGAACTGAGCGTCTTGGCCGCCTCGGAAAGTGGTTTGATGGTCGAAATTCCTGTGTTGAGGATGTAGAAACGGCGCGGCCCATGCAACGCAAGCGTGTGGCAGATTTCTACGACCATATCGCGTGCCGTATGCGATTCGAGGGATGTTGATCCGGGATATTCCAGGAAGGCGGGATAAAAGCTGTAATTGATGGTCGGTGCGATGACCACCGGAGCAGCAGCCAGCACTCGATTTTTCAAGTACTCCGCCATCACCCAGTCGTTGTTGAGCTGTAAATGTCTGCCGTGCTCTTTCGATTCTGCGCCCAATGCGATGACTACCACGCGATCTGGCGTCAATATGTGCTCAGCTTCGTCCCATGAGAGGTTTTCCAATAGAACGCCCCGGTTGCCATTTTCCATTTTGGATGTCGGGGGCTTTTGTGCGAAGCACTGCGTTGCAAATACCCAAACGACGAGGAGAATGAGCACCAACCTGAATGCGGAACCAACGCGATGCTGCTGCATTTCTTGTGTCCTTTCAATGAGGCAATGCCTACCTGCGTTTTCAACAGGTGGGGAACTGCTCCACTTAAGCCAAAAGAAGGCAACCTCGCCTATTTGCAGGCGAATTGCGTATCCTGCGCCGCGATAATTTGCCATCTGACATTTCTCTTGAGCCACGTATCTGTCCAAGTCAGGCAAATAGGCTTCTCGGTCCCGACCCACAGGCCGCGTCACTCATCAAGCCCGCCCGGGTCCCCGAAGCGGCTTTAGCGTGGTACTCGATTCGCGCTAGAGGCGTACCCTCGCAGGCAATATGAACCCCAAACGAAATAGGCCAATCTGCGTCACGCTGATCGCTCTCGCTTTCTTGTCGAACGGGTGCGGTGGTAGGAGATGGGCTGATCTCCCTCATTCCGTTCGAGTGCCCTGAATCAGCAGCCAGTCCATGACAGTAAGCATACTGTGGCTCGGGAGCGACGCGGAAGTGTTGAGCTTGTCCGAGCAGCCCGTTTAAGACAACTTGGATAACTTCACTTTCGCAAATGCTTCACTTCGGAGCGAGGTTTAGAGGATGCCAGCGGGTCCCTTTCGGCAATTCGCCCAACTCCCCGACGTTTTGCGTGTCGGCGTATAGTCGTCATAGCAGCGCAGCATATATCGGTGATCCTATAAGGGTTCTGACACAAACATATGCGAGAAAGGCACCTTTCGACATGTCGCATCACAGTGGCCGGATTCGATCGTCAGCCGGGGTCCTTTTCTGTCTTGCACTGATCGCTTCAACTACAACTCTGGGAGAGGTTGATAGCGCATCCTTCCACAAAAGCGCACGTGGGGATCAGATCGTCCAGCGAATGATGGAGTCCAACGAAAAGCGTGC
>Ga0209773_10000789_pt1 | contig 10655 bp, 7 predicted proteins | sample BogFormECP14_OM1_FD_188244 | JGI IMG/M metagenome (GOLD analysis project Ga0209773, IMG submission 188244) | Bog forest soil microbial communities from Calvert Island, British Columbia, Canada - ECP14_OM1 (SPAdes) (version 2) | ecosystem: Environmental > Aquatic > Freshwater > Wetlands > Bog ... | reverse complement strand
TGCAGCAGATAGCCTGAGACGACGCGCGGCCTTGGCGGCACGGCCCGATTCGATTGTTACCTGACGGGTTCTAAGGCAAGAATATCTCAAGAACAGTGTCGATCTGGGGAACGCCGGCTAGGCGGAGCATTAGGCAAACACATTCCGTTACGTAATCTCCGCCGGTCGAATATTGGCCTGCGACAGAGTTTTTAAATCACAAGACAGTCGATGCCGCTGTGATCTGGGTCACACTTCCGGATTGAAAATGACAAATTGCGTTAGACGGCGGGCGGCGCTCGTTCAATTTGATCGAAGCGCGCGACCAGCTCTATTCGCCGCTCTTCATCATCCGCGAGAGGCGCGCAAGGCGGCGACGACGGCGTCGATTTTTTGGTCCAACAATGAGCCGATCGCATCGAGTTCCGGGCGCCCCAGCAGCGCGAGAAATGAGGACGGGCGATCGAAGGCGATGCTGGCGCCTCCCGGCGCGCCGGAATCATAGAGACAGACGCGAAACGGCACATAAAAGCCGGCGCGCAAGTCGATGTCGATGATCTCATTGGCGATGACCGGATTGCCGACGAGGTAGAGCGAGCATCGCTTCGGCCGCCCGGACAACGAGGTGATGGCGCCCTGGTCGGCGCGATAGAATATCATCAGGCCGTGCGGGCCCGCCATGCGATCGACCTCTCTCTCGATTTCGCTCCACGGCGCCCTTCGTTCCGCCAGGGCGGCCCCGCTCGTCGGCTCCCAGCGTCCGAGCTCGCGCTCGAAGGCGGTGACCAGAGCGTCATAGGACAATCCGGTCGCGATATCCTCGTGGGTGATGACAGCGCTCATTGCGGGATCCATATCTGTTCAGCAGTGCGGCCGGCCATGGCGGCGGCAGCTGGAGCATCCGTCGAGGGCCTGCCTACGCGGGGCCGCCTCCGGATGAGGTCGACGCAGTGGGACGCCTACCTTCGCAAATTGGTGCGCGCGAGATCGACGATCTCGTCGCCGCGGCCGCTCAGGATCGCCTTCAGCATGTAGAGGGTGAAGCCCTTGGCCATTTCGGCGGTGATCGCCGGCGGCATGGCGAGTTCCTCGCGAGCGACCACCGCGTCGACCACGACCGGGCCGGGATGGGCGAGCGCTTCGGCAATTCGCGCGTCGACGTCCTTCGGATCCTCGATGCGGACGCCCTTGATGCCGACGGCTTCGGCCATCGCGGCGAAGTTCGGATTGACGAGATCGGTGCCGGTCGGCAGGAAGCCGGTCGATTTCTGCTCGAGCTCGACGAACCCGAGCGCGCCGTTGTTGAACACGACGACTTTGACCGGCGCCTTGAGCTGGGTGAGGCTCAGGAGATCGCCCATCAGCATGGCGAAGCCGCCGTCGCCGGAGAGCGAGATCACCTGCCGTCCGGGCGAGGCCGCCTGGGCGCCGATCGCCTGCGGCATCGCGTTGGCCATCGACCCGTGCCAGAACGAGCCGATCAGCCGGCGCTTGCCGTTCATCTTGAGATAGCGCGCCGCCCACACGGTCGGCAGGCCGACGTCGCAGGTGAAAATCGCGTCGTCAGCCGCCTTCTCGCTGATCACGCGCGCGACGTGCTGCGGGTGGAGAACGCCGCCCGGGCGTCCGGTCGCGAGCTCGTCGAGGCCCTTCCGGGCGGTGGCGTAATCCTTCAGCGCCGCGTCGAGATGCTTGCGGTCGCTCTTGGCCTTGAGCCGCGGCATGAGCGCGCGGAGCGTCGGCGCGATCTGGCCGACGAGGCCGAGCTCGACCGGCGCCCGGCGGCCGATCGCCTCTGGTCTCAAGTCGATCTGGGCGATGCGGGCGTCCTTGGGATAGAATTGCCGATAAGGGAAATCAGTCCCCAGCATCAGGAGCGCGTCGCACGACTCCATGGCGTAATAGCCGGACGCAAAGCCGATCAGGCCGGTCATCCCGACGTCATTGGGATTGTCCCACTCGACATGCTCCTTGCCGCGCATGGCGTGGACGGTTGGCGCCTTCACAGCCTCCGCGAACCGCATCAATTCGTCATGCGCGCCGGCGCAGCCGCTGCCGCAGAGCAGGGTGACCCGCTGCGCCCGGTTGAGGAATTCAGCCAGCCGGTCGAGCGCCGAGTCGGGCGGAACGATGACCGGCTGCGCCGGCGCCAACCCAAACGGCTTCGGCGCCGGCGCGGCCTCGGCGGCCTTCAGCATGACGTCGCCCGGGATGACGACGACGCAGACACACCGTTCCAGGATCGCGCGGCGCACCGCGGTCTCGAGCACGCGCGGCATCTGCGCCGGAGTCGAGACGAGCTCGCAATAGCTCGAGCATTCCTTGAACAATTGCTCGGGATGGGTCTCCTGGAAATAGCCGGAGCCGATCTCCGGCGAGGGGATCTGGGCGGCGATGGCGACGACGGGAAGGCGCGAGCGATGGCAGTCGAAGAGGCCGTTGATGAGATGCAGATTGCCGGGGCCGCAGCTGCCGGCGCAGACCGCAAGCCCGCCCGTGACATGGGCGTCGGCGCCGGCGGCGAAGGCGCCGACCTCCTCGTGCCGGACATGCAGCCATTCGATGCCGCCGGCCCGGCGCAGCGCGTCGGTGAAGCCGTTGAGGCTGTCGCCGACGACGCCGTAGACGCGCTTGACTCCGGCGGCGGCGAGAATATCGACCATCTGGTCGGCGACGGTGCGGGCCAAGGGCGTCCTCCTAGGGTCACTTGTTGCGGGCGGCGCAACGATAGACGAAAGCCGGGGGCGAGGGATATGGCGCCGAAGTATCGTCTGGCGGGCTCGCCGCTCCCGCAGGGCTGGTTGTCGATGACGCGAGAATGCGCAAGCATGATTGCTGCGAGGGAGAACAGGGCAAGGACACCCCTCTCCCGAGGCGAGAGGGGTGAAGGATGGTCCTGACCGGCGCCGAGTTGCTTGTCTCCGCGCTCGAGAACGAGGGCGTTGAGCAGATCTTCGGGATTCCGGGCGAGGAGAATCTCGACGTCGTCGAAGCCTTGCGCAAGTCCAGCATCAAGCTGGTGCTGACCCGCCACGAGCAGGCGGCGGCGTTCATGGCGGCGACCCACGGGCGCCTGACCGGAAGGGCCGGGGTCTGCCTCGCCACCCTGGGGCCCGGCGCGCTCAATTTCACGACCGGCGCCGCTTATGCGCTCCTCGGCGCCATGCCGATGGTGATGATCACCGGCCAGAAGGGAATCTTGAGCCGCAAACAGGCGCGCTTTCAGGTGGTGGACATCGTCTCGACGATGACGCCGCTGACCAAGATGGCCCGCCAGATCGTCAGTCCGGCGACCATTCCCTCGCTGGTGCGCGAAGCGTTCCGGGTCGCGCAACAAGAGCGGCCGGGCCCGGTTCATCTCGAACTCCCGGAGGACATCGCCCACGAGCCGGGGCCGGACATGGTCCCGGTCCCGCCTCATCCGATCGACTTGCCGATCGCTCCGCGCGCGGCGCTCGACCGGGCCGCGCAGCTCATCCTCGACGCCGAGCGGCCGCTGATCATGCTGGGCGCCGCCGCAAGCCGGCCGCGCCTCGCCGAGGCGCTGTCGGCGTTCGTGCAACGGGTGCAGATCCCGTTCTTCAATACCCAGATGGGCAAAGGCGCGGTGACCGGGGGGTCAGGGCTCTACATGGGCACCGCGGCGCTGTCGGAGCGCGATTACGTGCATAGGGCGATCGATCGGGCCGATCTCATCATTTCGATCGGCCACGACACGGTTGAGAAGCCGCCATTCTTCATGGGGCCGGACGGACCGACGGTGCTGCATGTCGGCTATCTCCCGGCGACTGTCGAGGAGGTGTTCTTTCCGCAGGCGGAGCTCATCGGCGATGTCGGCCCGAGCCTCACCCTCCTCGCCGACCGGCTCGAACATAAGCTGCCGCGGGCGCAGGCGCTGCTCGGCTTGCGCGACGACATCCTCGCCCATATCGCCGACCGGGCGGAAGAAAGCCGCTACCCGCCGACGCCGCAGCGGATCGTCCACGACGTGCGCGAGGCCGTGCCGGAAGACGGGATCGTCTGCCTCGACAACGGCATGTACAAGATCTGGTTCGCCCGAAACTACCGCACCCATGTCGCCAACACGCTGCTGCTCGACAACGCGCTCGCCACCATGGGCGCAGGGCTCCCCTCGGCGATCATGGCCGCTTGCCTCAATCCGGGCCGCCGAGTGCTCGCCGTCTGCGGCGACGGCGGCTTCATGATGAACTCACAGGAGATGGAGACGGCGGTGCGCCTCAAGCTCAATCTCGTCGTGCTGGTGCTTCAAGACCACGCCTACGGCATGATTCGCTGGAAGCAGGCGACCGACGGCTTCCCCGATTTCGGCATGACCTTCGGCGATCCCGACTTCGTCGCCTATGCCAAGGCCTATGGCGCGAAGGGGAGCCGGGTCGAAACCGCCGACGGACTTGCGCCTACGCTCGAAGCCGCATTCGCCGCCGGCGGCGTGCATCTGATCGTGACGCCGGTCGACTATTCGGAGAACAAGCGGGTGCTGGTCGACGAGCTGCGCGCCAATGCGTTGACATAAGGCCGCGGGCGTTGGCTAATCCGAGCGCAGCTCAACTGCTTTTCGGCGAACGACGCATTATATTGACAGCAAGCACCAGATATTGACAGCAAGCACCAGCATCTCCAGGCCCGCGATATCGCGGCAGCACGCGCGGACTTGGCTTTTTCTCGGCGCGATCCTCCTGCTTCAGGCGGGGCTGACGTTCCTGGACGCCACGCCACGCTATCTCTTCGGGGACTCGGGGTCCTATCTCTGGTCCGTATTTCACGGCGGACCCGTCGATCGATCGTGGACTTATCCGGCGTGGTTCCTGCGCCCGCTTCTGTTCTTGCATTCGCTGAATCTGGTTGTGTACGTCCAATGCGCGCTTGGCGTCATACCAGCATGGCTTGCTTTCGGGCTGGTGTCGCGTCCAGACGAGCGCAATTCCGACATCGTCGCCTTCCTCACGGCATGCGTCTGCGTCATCGAGCCGCTTGCCCTGACCTATCAGCGCTTCTTCCTTGCCGACAGCCCGGGGCTCGTCATGGCTGCGGCGGCCGTTTTCTTCTGCGTTCGGGTGATCGACAGGAGCGCGGGAGCCCCGGTCTACTCGGCCCTCGCGCCTCCGTTCGTGGTCCTGGCCGCCTCGCTGCGCAGTTCGCAAGTCCCGAGCCTGGCGTTGCTTTGCGCATTCATGTTGATCCTGCTCTTTTTTTTCTATCGCGACTATCGCAGTGGCGCGGCCATGCTGGTGTCGCTTGCCCTGTGCCAATTCATTTTTTCTCAGTACGCCATTAAGAACCAGGGCACCCCGGGATACAACGCCGCATCGGGACGATTCATGCTGGGGGCCGTGCTGCCCATCGTCTCGCGTGATGACATTCAACCTTACATCGACCCGGAGAGGACGCCCGCGATTCTGGATGACAGAGCCAGAGACCGGCGGGCGCGGCCCGATGAGCTGTTTCAGCCGGGTCTGGCCGCGGACGAGATTCAACAGGCGACCGAAAACGTAAAAGAAGAGAGTCGTCTCGCGAGCCGCATCGCTAGTCACGCGATCGTCCGGGATCCAATCGGTTTTCTCGGCTTGGCCTGGTCGACCTGTCTCGATTATTTCGACGAGCCGTTCATACGCTACCGAGTGTCGTTCGAGGCTGGGACGCGGGACTTCGATCCCGGCGCTTTATCGAATCTTGCCGAACATCAGATTTATGGCGCGGTGCATACGAAGGACATTCAATCGCCTGTTCGAAGCTATTTTGAAGCGGCGTGGTGGTACTATGGCTTGATCCCGGCAATTTCGGCAATATTGCTGGCGGCTGCCCTGGTCGTCGATCGAAGACTGTCAACGCTGACGCTCGCGGTGTTTGCGCTTGCAAGCGCGGCATCCCACGTCGCGTTTTCCACCGAGCCGGTCCCGCGCTATCTGATTGTGGCCGCCTGGGTCAATGTCGTGGTCGCCGGGAGAATCGCAAGTGTCCTCGCGACCCGGCTTTCACCGTCCCGATGTGAGCCGGCCCTTCTTGATGAGGCGGGGCCCGGCTTCAAGCGGTTATCAAGCGTTTTTTCGGAAAATGGCTGAAGATAAACCCTTGCTGTTCCCTATAAATGGCCCCCGCTGGTCAAGCCGAAGCAAGCAAATTCTCCTGCGTTCTGTACTGATCGTGCTTAGCGGCATGCTCGGCGCGGGCTTTGCCTATAGGTTAGGGCAGGACATTAATTTCGACCAACTGAACTATCATGCCTATGTGGCCGACGCGTTTTGGACGAACCGAGGCGGCCGCGATGTAGCTCCTGGTCAGATCCTACATAGCTTCTTCAGCCCGGTCATTTATCTACCATTCTACTTCATGGTGAGATACTTCCCGCCAACCGCGGTCGGGACGATACTTGGCGCAATCCATGGGCTCAATTTGTGGCTTGTGGCTGTGATCACTTGGATTGTCACCCCAGCGCTGGGTTGGAAGGAACGGCTTCCGACGGTCGTCGCAGCAGTTGTGATTTCGGCCGCCAGCCCGATGGCGATCTCGGAGGTTGGCACGACATTTTCTGACCTGCTCACGAGCATCCTAGTCCTTGGCGGGCTGGCGCTGCTCATGCGCGCCGAATTTCAACCCGGCCGCGCCATGTCGACATCAATGTGGATTGTCCTCGCCGGCGCAGTCGTCGGCGCTGCCGTAAGCCTGAAATTGACCAACGCGGCGTTTGCAATTGGGCTCTTCGCCGCAGCGATGGTCGGCTGGAGGAGTTGGAGCGAGCGTCTAACAGCAATCGCGGCGACCTGCGCGGGCGGATGTCTCGGCTTCGCGCTGTGCGGCGGCTTTTGGTACCTTCGGATGTGGCGGACGTTCGGCAACCCTTTTTTCCCATATTACAATGCCATCTTTCGATCACCTGACTATCCGAGCGCGACTTCAGTGTTCGATGGGCGCTACCTCCCGCATGGCCTGCTTGACGCGCTGAGTTACCCATTTCGGTGGGCCATTGGCGGACAAGCGACTGCGGAATTACCATTCCGTGACATCCGATTTGCAGTCTTGGTCGTCGCGGGGTTGGTCGCATTTGGCATCCGACTGGCGGGAGGTTCCGACGCCGCGATGCGGTGGCCACCAGGAATGCGGCGGCTGATGATTTTCTTTCTCGTTGCATTTTGTGTTTGGATGTACGAGTGGTCGATCCAAAGATACATCGTAACGCTGGAGTTATTGCTCGGACCTGTACTGATCCTCGTCCTTCAGGAGTATCGATCAGGTAGGTTCGGCCAGGAATTCTTGCCCCTTTGCCTAGCCGCTATACTTGCCGGTGCTTGCGTAGCAACGATAACATCGCCAAATTGGGGCCACGTTTCTTGGGGCAAGACTTGGTATTCCGTAAATGTCCCGCCGGTCGTCGGCGATCACCCAATTGTATTTCTCGACGGCGAGCCACTTTCTTATCTTGTGTTGGAGCTGCCGCAAGCATCGACGGCAATTGAGGTCATTGCATGGGAAGACCTTTCCGCAATCGGGGACAACGAATTTCTTCGTCGAATTAGGGGTCTACTTGCAGACCCGAAGAATGAAGTGATCCAGGCGGTGGCTCCAGGACCACTATCGGACAACTTCAAAAAGTCTATTGCGCGCTATGGCCTCATTCCAAGCGGGAACTGTATAACGACCGTCGGCCGGCCATCTCCATTGACTTGGTGCCCACTCACGCGGACCGCTCCGAACGGTTGATACGGCATTGGAAGCGTTGGTTCATCCGCGAGGGGTAGGTCTAGTTCGGCGACCTCATGCGACGGTCAGCGAGCCTCAAGGAGTGCAAAAATTCTTTCGTCACGGTGGTTGTCTTGGGGGTTTGAATTCGGAATTCCAGAGGAGAAACTTGCGACTAAGCTCCAGCCGGTACGCTCAATCAGGCGTTCAAACCCCGCTTGGGTGAAAATCCAATAGTTCGTCGAGTCGTTGTTGGATTCATCCGCCGCCAAAAGATAGGCGGCTGAGATGTTCGAGACGTCCTGCGTTCCGGCTCTGAAATGCCGTGCGATTCTCGTCGAGATAATCATGTGGCGCGAGTGTTTCGCCATTCGCTCCAAGACATAGAATGGGTTTTTCAAATGATAGAGTAAGCCCAAGAAAAACGTCAGATCGTAGCTTCTCTCGTGCAGAGAGAATTGAGAATCGAGATCAATCTCGAAGATTCTTACAGTACTTCCGAGAGCTCCTTTCAGATAGCGCGCTCCCCTCAAGCCATTCATGTTCGTTGGTCCATAGTCATACAAGTCACAATCGTACTGTAGTTCTGAAAAATAAAACGCCAACTCCCATCTGCGCCACCGATGTCTGCAATTGTTTTTGGTTTATTGAACAGGTAATCGTGCTGACCAGATACAAGCCGCCCGATAACCTCGATATTGGACATCGTTGCGTAAGGATACCACGGAAAATCGACCTTTGCGCCAGCCTTGATCTTAGCGATATTTTCGCCGAAGGCACCAGCGCCGAAACGAATTTTGTCGAATAGCGGTGTCATTCTGAACCCCGATGTAGACAACACTTCTGATACAAATCGTCACAATTAAGCAACTCCGTCACGCTGTCGCGGTTGAAGGCTATCAGCCTTGACGCATTATTCCCCGCTAAGGCTCCCCCGAGGCGCGGACGTTTCACATTGGCAGGCTCGCGCCTGGGCGGATATTGTAGTCGCGAGAAAGGTCGCCCGTGTCCTTGTGACTCGGCTTCACCATCTAACGTGGGACGCCCCAAAAGCCGCAGGGGCGGTGATCGCCAACATGGAAGACGTTAGCATTTGCGAGCTGCGGCGGGAGTAAAGCGAGGTCGGCGGACTTCGCAGGCCTCACCCCGCGTGGCGCTTGAGAAACGCGAGCGTCTTCTCGTTGAACGCGGCGACGTTTTCGTAGATCGCGGCGTGGGCGCAATCCTCGAACACGAAAAGCTCGCTCTTCTTGATGCCGCTCTTCAGCGGCTCGGCGAAGCGGGTCGAGGTCACTGTGTCGTGGCGGCCGAAGGTGATCTGGGTCGGGGCGGAGATCTTGCCGAGCTGGGCGAGAGCGTCGTGAGCGATGACCGCATTCGACTGGCGGATGAAGGCGTCGAACGGCTGCTTCGGACGGCTGCGCACGAAGGCCGCGAGCTGGCCGATGTACTCGGGCTTGGCGGCGTAAAGCTCCGGCGTGAAGCAGTAGGGAAAAATTCCCGCGATGATCATTTCCTGGACGCTGCCGAGACCCTTGGCGATCGTTTGCCAGCTTTCGGCGACGACCCTCAAGAACGGGTCAGTTTTTGGCCATGCGGAGTGCAGCGACAGCGTCTTGACCCGCTGAGGGTATTTGCTCGCGAGCCATTGTCCGACGGCTGCGCCCAATGAAACGCCGCTCACATGCGCCCTCTCAACGCCGATCGCCTGCATGAATGCGGCGACGTCGTCGGCGAACAATTCGGTCGAATAGGTCCCCTCGGGCTTGTCGGTCTCGCCCGCGCCGCGCGGATCGAGCGAAATGCAGGTGAAATGCTTGGCGTAGTCGCCGACCTGGAACGCATAACAGGCGTTGTCGGCGGCGAGGTAGGGGATGAGCACCAGCGGTTCGCCCGATCCTTGGCTCTCATAATTGATCGTGACGTCGTTGACCTTGACCTTGGGCATCGCGGCCTCCCGGGGACACGCCTCGTCTTCACGCGAAGGCGTTGATCGAAGGCTACGCTCAGGCCTCGGGCGCGGTCAACGCGCGGCGCCGCCGGCCTTCGTCCAGGCGGACATGCCGCCCTCGATGTGCCGCGCCGCGGCGAGGCCCTGATCCTGGGCGGCCTGCACCGCCATCGCCGAGCGTTCGCCGAACGCGCAGTAGAAGACGATCGTCTTGCCCGATTGCGCCAGCTCGTGAATGAGGCCGCCGTCGCCGATGTTGTCCATGAGCTCGGCGTAAGGGGCGTGCAGCGACCTCGGAATGGCGCCCGTCCGCTGGCGTTCCGACCTCTCGCGCAGATCGATCAGCGCCACATCCGGCCGGCCGAGAAGCCCCTTCGCCTCGGCGGCCGAAAAGGCCCAACCCTTGCGCGCGACGTCCTGCTGATGCAGCCCCTGATGGATGTTGGCTGGCACCGCGACATCCATCATTTTCGGATTTGGCAGGTTAAGGCTCGCCATCAGCGCGGCATATTCATCGGCGTCGCGAACTTTCAGCCGCGGGTTGAACCGCTTCTCCTCGCCGATGGTGCTGACGGTATCGCCCTTGTAGTCGTGGGCGGGAAAGACCAGCGTCTCCTCGGGGAGCCGCAGAAGCCGCTGCAGGCTCTCGTATTGGGCGCGGGAATCGCCGTTCTGGAAGTCGGTGCGGCCGGTGCCCCGGATCAGGAGCGTGTCGCCGGTGAAGACGCGGTCGCCGAAATGGAAGCTGTAGGAATCGTCGGTGTGGCCGGGAGTGTACAGCACGTCGAGGCTCAAGCCCTCGACCGTGAGCTTGTCGCCGTCGGCGATCCGCATCGACACCACGTCGACATTGCTCTCTTCGCCCATCACGGTCACGCAGCGCGTGCGGTCGCGCAGCGCGCCCAAGCCGGTGATGTGGTCGGCGTGCAGGTGGGTGTCGACCGCCTTCACCAGCCTGAGATCGAGCTCCTCCATCAGCTTGAGATAACGGTCGACCTTCTCGAGCACCGGATCGATGATGAGCGCTTCA
>Ga0209773_10000787_pt1 | contig 10658 bp, 6 predicted proteins | sample BogFormECP14_OM1_FD_188244 | JGI IMG/M metagenome (GOLD analysis project Ga0209773, IMG submission 188244) | Bog forest soil microbial communities from Calvert Island, British Columbia, Canada - ECP14_OM1 (SPAdes) (version 2) | ecosystem: Environmental > Aquatic > Freshwater > Wetlands > Bog ... | reverse complement strand
CGCTCGGCCGCGTTAGGGGGCAGGCTGCCGATGACCTGCTCTGCCTGGACAGGGTTGGTGCGAGCCGCAGCCAGGGCTACCTCCCCCAGGGTCTCGAGCCGGGCCGGCGCGCTGCTGATGGCGCGGGAATACTGCTCGGCCTCGGTCAGCAATTGCCCAGCGTGGTCAGGGTCGATCTGGGCCGCTGCCGCCTTTACGCTGGCCAGAGCCATGCTCTGCAAATCACTCTTGCTGATGGCGCGAGCCCACTGTTCAGCCTCGATCAGCAGCTGCCCGGCCTGGACAGGGTCAGTCTGGTCTGCTGCCTCCTCTGCACTCGCCGTCGCCGTGTCCTGCAACGTACCTTGCTCAGGGGTAGTGCGGGCGAACGGCTCGACGTCATCCGGCAGCCGTGCCGAATGGCCAGGGTCGGCTCTGGCCGCGACGATGGCGACCTCGGTCAGTGCCCTGACCTTCCAGTAGATTGCCTGGTCCGGGTCGTGCAGCATCGAGGGCGGCGGAGGTGCCTCCCGCTCCCACCTACCCTGACCTGGAGTCTGCCTGGCCCGGCCGGTGACGGTGAGGGCGATCTGCCCGGCCCGGGTGGAGTCGGTGCGAGCCGCCACCATGGCGACCTTGGCTAGCGCCATGTCACGCGCAGGCGTGCCCATGGGCCAAATGAGCTCCTCCGCGCTGGCTATGTCGACGTCAGCCACTACTTCGGCCACCTTGGCGATGAACGGTGCGACATCGTCTAGAAATTCTCGGTGGCGCAGCGCCCGGATGACGGGGGGGATCTTCTCAATGTCAGCCACCAGCCGCCTTGCGGGCGCTGGGTCGATGCGGGCCAGGAGCATGCCGAACTCTGATGCGGAGTGCCAGACCAAGGCCTCCAGGATGTGGTGGTAGCCTGCGGTCCCCGCGATGCGCTCATTCCAGCTTGGGTGCAGGGCGTCGTCCAGTAGCTGTTCGGCGCGAGCAGGGTCGGAGCGGGCAGCCACCGTGGCCACGTGTACCAGTGCCCTGGCCCGCTGAACCGCCAACGGGAGCGCACGGTCGTACTCATCATCCAGTCCCCGGGCGCGGGCGCTGCTGCTTGCTGGAGGCGGCGGCGGGCCGGGAATCGTTGCCGCGCGGTCCTCCGGTGCCATGGCGTGCTCATCCAGAGGGAGGGCGCGGGAGATCTGTTCTGCCTCCTCCAGCAGGCGGGCGGCGCGGGCCAGTTCGGTGGCGGCTATTGCTACGGGCTTACGCGGTGACTCATAGGTCGTGGTCACGGTGTGGAGTGGCGGGGCAAGCCGCTGGCTGGGTAGGTCAGGGTCGGCGAGGAGTTCCAGGATCTCGGCCGGGGTGGGCCGTTCGGAAGGCTCCTTGGCCAGGCACGCTGCTACCACGTCGCGGATCTGAGGGGCCATGCCGCTAAGGTCCGGTTCTTCGTGGACGACTCGGTAGGCAATCATCTCAGGCAGCCCCACGCCGAACGGCCGGATGCCGACGGCGCAGGCCAGCACCATCCCCAGCGCGAAGACGTCGCAGGCCGGGGTGAGCGGCCGTCCCAACAGAACCTCGGGTGCTATGAAACCCTTCGTGCCAGGCCGCGCCGTAACGCCGGAAGCGTCGATGGCACGCGCGACACCAAAGTCGATCACGTGAGGCCCGTCGTCAGCCAGCAATATGTTCGACGGCTTCAGATCCCGGTGGATGATCCCGGCGGCGTGAATGGCTCCCAGCGCTTCGGCCACGCCGGCGCCCAGCACCTTCACGCTGTCAAAGGGGAGGGCCTGGCCTTCGCTGAGAATCTGCTCAAGAGACGGTCCGGCGACAAAGGCAGTCACCATCCAGGGCCGTTCGGCGTCCGGGTCAGCATCGACAACCTGTGCGGCGTGAAAGCCGCCGACCTTCCGGCCAGCCTCCACCTCCAGACGAAACCGCCGCCGGAACTCGGCGTCATTAGCGAAAACTGGATAGATGAGCTTGACCGCGACCGGACGCCCGCCCCGCGACCGGCCGAAGAACACCTCGCCCATCCCGCCCGCCCCAAGACGACCGATCAGAACATAGTGCCCGACTCGCCGAGGGTCTCCTGGCCTAAGGGAATCCATGCCACTCCGTCACCGCACGGGATAGCGGACGCAGTGAACCCGCCCGAACCCGATGATTCCAGGAAACAGGTCGCCGAGAAAGAGTTGCTCCATCGCGCAGCTAACCAGGCGAGCGCTTGCCGACACCCGGGCAGGCTGGTCGCGTCGGGCGAGCTCTCTCCTGACCTGCGCGGGTATGTCATCGCTGACATGCATGCGGAGAACACCATCATGGCCATCGTCCCCGATGCGGAGCGGTCCACCGCACATGGGGGCGACGTGTAAGGGCAGGACGTGGGGCACTATCGGTCCGGCCGCCAGCGGCCCGACGCCATCGCCTGAATTGTCTGCCAGTACACAGGAGTGTCTTCTTCGCTGGACCCTCTGGGCCAGGCGGCAGGTAGGCCGCTAGCCGGGAACCTGCTGTCCGCACCCGTTACGGCCCGACGCCGGACTGGCCGGCTTTCATGCTGGACTAGCGGAGCCGCGGACGGGGTCAGCACCTGATGCCGTCGCGGGTCATGATTAACATGCACATCCGGACACTACGGGCCAAGGCCGGCCATGACCCGCATTGCGCCTCACCGGCGTGTCGGGTCAATTCCGCGCAGTGACAACGCGGCGATGACCCCTGCGACGATGGCGATGGTCCCGCCTCGTCCGATCATGGGCAGGTCACGCTGGTTGATTTTGCCAAGCGGCCAGGTTTCGCAACCGGTCGCGGCCTCCCCTGCGCGGGTACCGGGCCGGGGACGACGGTGGCAGCCGTGAGCGGAACAGGGCCCACACAACCTTTCCGGTCTCGCTTGGCGTCGTGTAGCCCCACTGGTCGCTGAGCGTACAGATGATATGCAGCCCACGGCCGGTCTCAGCCAGGGAGCCGGGCGTCTGCGGCATCGGAGCCGCTTTGCTCGGGTCGGCGACCGCGCACAGCACGCAGGGCCCGGGCTGGAGCAGGCCGAGCCAGACCGGGCGCCGGGGCCCGGTGTCGCCAGACCCGGGCAAGGCATGCCGTAGCGCGTTGGTCAGCAGCTCAGACACGACGAGCGTGATGTCTGGGCTGCGTTCTGCCACGCCCCAGCGGTGCAGGGTGCCGACGGTGAAGTCTCGGGCAGCGCGGACCGATCCGGGATCCGAGCCGAGCAGACGTGTGGCGATCCGCGGCGGGCGCGCCCAGCCCATAGGGACAGGATCCGGCGCTAGCCACCGGTCGCCGTTCATCACGCCGGCCATCTCCGCGGCCAGCATCAGCCAGCGGCAGCCGGGACCGGCCGTCAGGTGTGATGGATGTGTTGCCATCGCCGTCTGGTCAATCTCATCGCGCCATGGGTACGGGCGCGCATTTCTTGGAGTGTGGCACCGTGGGCTGCCCTCACTGGTTTGGCGAGGTTGCCGCCTGGCGGACGCCGCGGGCTTGCCGTGCTCGGTCCGGATTCCAGGGCCACGCCCCGCGGATCAAGGTACCGGCTGGCCTCTCAGCGTATCTGCCAGCGGACATGGCCTGGGCGGCCGGGAGATAGTGGTGCCATTCGCGCTCCGCCCGGCTGGCCGGGGGATAGCCGCTGGCAGCGCGGCTGAGGTCATGGCTCGTTGCCCGGGCGGCGCTGTCGGCGGTGCCGCCACCGGACACCGCGGCCCGGGTGGTCCGGGCGATGGCCATGTACCGATCCCACGGCACGACCGGGTGGGTGGCCCAGAAACGCGGGTCGGTTTGCTGGCAGCGGGGGCAAGCCAGCCGGCCCAAGGCATCGATACGCCAGCCAGCGCCGATCGCGCGGGCCCGGGTGTCGGCCTCGCCAAGTGCGGCAGGATCGCTATACCAGGCGATGCACGAACCCATCTCGCACCACATGATCGGCACCCGCAGCTGATCGCCGATCACAGCCCGCCCGGTAGCTCCGGCGTCGGCCTCGGCGTGGGCGCGGGCCTGAGCGCGGGCATCGGCCTGAGCGCGGACGCCGGCCTCGGCGCGGACATCGGCCTGAGCGCGGGCTTCTGAGGAGGGATGGTCGGCGCCGTCCGCTCTGGCGTAGCCATCGCCGGGCGGCTCGTCACGGCTATCGTCGCGGAGCTGGGCAAGCCAATCGTCCATCTGGGGCCAGCCGTGTTCCCGGAGAGTGCTAGCGTCGTCTGACCGGACCTTGAGCTTCATCCGGGCCTCCCTTTGACCATTGGGGGAAAGCGCTGTACAGCTGCGGGTGACTGCCCCTAGGACAGGTAGCGCAGCGGGATGACGGACTGGGCGGTCGCTGCCCATCCAGCAGTGCCTGGCTCCAGCGGTACCGGCACGGTCGGCTGCGGGCTGGCCGGACCGCTCGATGGGCCGGTACCGGGAAACGCCGGCATGCCGTCAGCGAGCACCTGGTGTGTCCCGGTAGGCGTGTGCCGCCTTCGCGCTTGCGCTCCCCTTTCAAAGCGCCCGGGCTCACCGTCTGTTGTTTCAGTCTTTCCACCGTCCCGACGTTGAATTACAACAGGATATACGTACGATAAACATTCGGCTCATTTATCATCTATTGCGACGTGGCATGTGGACAATTCCGATTTTCTCCGTATGCACAGGACGTGGCCGGCGCTTTCCCAGGTAAAGGCCCCGTCGCGTGTACGCCCAGGCAGCGGAATCCCCACCATTTCCACCGCGCATACACAGGCTCAGTGCTGTTTCACACAAGTCATCCACATGTTTGTGCACAGCCAGCAGGTAAGCAGCCCGCTTGGCGCGCTGGCAGGCAGCGACCGATAAGCGCGCGGTACTTACCTGACAGAGCCAGCAGCCGGATGCGGGGCTCCCGGCCTGGCGCGGATGAGATCGCGGGACGCGGATGCCTTGGGTCTGGGCGACGGCGGGCATGCGCGGCTTCCGCGCCTACTGCCTTCGGTCGTGGCGCTGCTGCGTGGGGACCGCGCCTGTGCTCCCGGCCGTAAACCAGGTCATCGCGGCTGGTATTCGGGCGGTTGCCGGCGTGCCGGTCCTGGAAGGAGACGTTCCTGCAGGGCAGAATCAGACAAGGCCCCCCATGTATGAGATGGGGGGCCTGGCCCGGCCTCGCAGCGCCAAGCGCGGCCAGTTGCCCGGCTTTGCTGGCGCCGCACGCCCCACCGGTGCCAGGTACCCGTATGAGGGGCCGGTCTCCCGGCTCCTCGCACGTTCCCCGGGGTCGCCCCCAAGGTGGTGCCCGTTTCCGACGGTGAAAGCATTTCTACTGCCTTTGCGAACGCCGCGCAAGAGCATGAGGTCAATTATCTCTGGTTTCTGCGCTTTCCACATGGTATCCACAGAAGAAGGCAGTTATCCGCACCCTGATGGTGGTTATCCACCGGCCAATTCACAGACCATCCACAAGTCACCCTGCGTAACTCCGGGAACACCGAGTCCCGTCGTTGCCGCGTGTAATCGGCTGGTCCTCTTACTGGCGTCTTTCCGGGTAATCATCTGATGCCTGGAATTTGGATAAGGCGCTGCGGCTTGGGCTTACGGCTGGCTGGCGGCTCGCCGAACCTGCGGATGATGACGGACGGCCTGGTCAGCGCCACAGAACCGCTGACGATTCAGATGTCCGCCAGTGCGTACCGGGCGACCCGTCCGATACGGGCGGCTCTGTCTTCGTACGCTTCGCCTGCGTTGGATCCACGGCCATCACGTTCCCGGTGCGTTGCCGAGCTGGGCCGGCGTCGGCGGACTGCCGTGGCCGACGGGGACAGGGCAGGTAAGGGGCGGCGTGCACTCCTTCGCGGCCGCCAGGACGGCGGCCTCGCCGAGCTCGTGGTAGGCCTCGAACTCGGCGGCGTCGTACAGCTGCTCCAGCGTGCTATCACACGGGTAGGTCGAGTGACCTTCGGCGTAGGCGAGGACGTCCCAGGGCGCTTGCGTCCACCAGCCGAGCTTGCATACCCAGATGTCACCCATTTCGGGCAGCCCGGGCTGCCCGGCGGCCCTGCTGAACGTGCCGTATGCCCACGGGTGGACCACCTGGCCCGGTTTCAGACCGCTGCCGCCCTTAATCATCGTGGTGGGATCGAGGGCGATGCTCACTCCGGCGTCGCTTCTGGCCAGGGCGATGGATCCGCCGAGGGTGAACCATGTGTCGGCCATGTCACCGGAAGCATCCAGCACCACGATGTGCTGTGCGCCGCGGCGCAGCGCCTCGACCAGGCCGAGGTTGTCGTAGTGGCCGCCGTCGGTCACGTACATCCATGTGTCGCGATAGCTCAGGTGGCCGGCGGCCTCGGACCACAGCAGGCCGACGGTGGGCTGCATCAGCCGGTACCAGAGTTCCCCGGTGAGCTTGCCGCGCAGCCTGAGGTCGAGGACATGGGCCCAGAGCCTGGCCTCCCGGCTGGCGTTCAGGTCCGACTTACGGTCCCAGAGCGGGTGCGGCGACATATACCACAGCAGCAACAGCAGTGGCCGTCGCGTCCACGCCCGGTCGGGTCGCCCGGGGATGCCGTTTGCCTGGTCATCGATCCGCTTCCGCGCTGCCTGGACCAGTGTGGGGTGCGGCAGCCACACGCCGAGGCGGACGTTCGTCGCGGTGAGCAGAATCCGGTAAGCCTGCCGCGTCGCGGAACCCATCAGCGGCGAGATGGCCGCCCCGCTGATCGCCGAGATGTCGAACAGGGTGCTCCGGCGCTGGCCGACGAGAGCCTCGTAGTCGGACGTCAGGGCCAGGGCGTCGGCCTCCCCTTCGGCGCAGGTTTCGCGGCGCATGGTGACGTGTTCCGGGTCGAAGCTGACGCAGAAGCCGCCGCTACCCGGTGGCACCTCGCGGTCCGCGTTGATGTTGGCGGTTCCGCAGATCACCAGGCTGGGTTCTTCGGCGGCGCCCCCATCGTTCCGAAGTTCGGACAGGCGGGTCGCGGCGGCCTCGGCGAACAGGCGGCGCGCGCGCACCGGGTTCCGCTCCTGCGCCGCGCGCCGGGTGACAGCGAACGCGTTGGCCAGCCGCCACCGGTAGACATCGTGCAGCGACATGCGGTTGACGTTCACCGCGGCACGACCGAAGATCATCACGGCCAGCGCTGCGATCACCTGCAGGAGCTGATCCGCGGTGAATCCGGACCGGGCGCCGTCGCTGATCCACAGCAGCGCGAGCACCGCGCCGCCAAGGACGATCACGGCGCTGGCCAGCCACGGCAGTAGCTGCTGGCGCAGCGAGCCGGCCAGTTGGGCGAGGAAGCTCGGCTGCCCGGCCGCCGCCGAGTTCGCCTGATCGCTTAGCGCGTTCCACTTGGCGAGGCCCGCCTGGCAGAACTTGGCAATCGCCGCCACCGCGGCGACCAGGCCGGCCACCGCCGCGGCCGACCAGGCCGGCCTCACGCCGAAGCCGAGGGCGCGCGCGACCGTACCGAACGATCCGGTGCTGCGGGTCAGCCACGAGATCAGCGGCGGGGCCGCGAGCATCGCCAGGGCTAGGCCGGCCGTCAGCAGAGCAGCCCAGCTCACCACCTTCGCCCGGTTGGCACTGCGGTCCGGGTCGTCCGGCTTCAGCCAGGCCCACCACCGCAAGCCGGCAGTGCGGCGGCTGAGCGGCGGCTCAAGCGTCAGCCACCAGTACGCGAACAGCACCAGCGTGATCCCGGCACCGATCACCGGGGGCAGCCACCACGCGGTTCCGGTCGCCGCGGCCGTCATCGTGCGCGACCCTGACGGGACCAGCGCGCCCTGCCAGCGCAGCAGCCAGCCCCAGGCGTGCGTGAACGCGTAGACGGGGGCGGCCACGATGATGAACGTGACGATCGCGCCGAGCAGCAGCGACAGGACGCCGACCAGCACCGTCGCGCCGTTGGGCGCGATGTAGCGGGTGTTGTCGCGGAAGTTTCGCTCTTCGGCCGTACCGGGGGCGTAGGCGTGAGGCACCGTGCCGGGCGGCAGGTCGTGCGCCACGAGGGCGCGGGAGGAGGCGATATAGCTTCCGCCGGATACGCCCACGATCCACTTGGCGGTCTCGAGCAGACCGCCGCCGTCGAGACTCTGCAGTGCCCCCAGACAGTAGGCGGCGGACCGGATGCCGCCCCCCGAGCAGCAGATGGCCCAGTCGCCGCCGCCCGTCGCGCCCGTCCCGGCGACGGGCACCGCCCCGTCCCGCGCGGGCCGCACCGGGTCAATCCCAACTGCCGGTGGACTTGACCTCAATGACCTCATGCCACCCCTCCTCGGGCCAAACGCCAGGCGTATCGCACCGGGCATTCAGGGGTACGGAGGCAGCAGAACCCTCCCAGATACGTGCCAGCGGCGCGAAACCGAATGGCGAGTTCAGCTCTTCGGGCCAGAGCCTGCGCAAGGGTTCGCCGGGCTGCTGCGGCAGCTGCGGGCCGCGGTAAGGATGACGCAGGAGGAACTGGATCTATTACGGCCGCGACGAGCTGGTCGCCGGCCTGGTACAGCGGCTTACGGAGCGGCTGGACCGCGCAGGGATTCTGCCGGTGGCCGGGGAGTCAGGGGCGGGCAAGTCGTCCCTGCTAAGGGCGGGATTGATACCTCGGCTGGCGGCTGGTGCTTTGGGGCCAGGGTCGGATCGCTGGCCACGGCGGGTGATCCGGCCAACGGATAATCCGCTGCGGGAACTGGCGATTCAGCTGGCGGACGTGGCGCACGCTGATGCGGATTCGGTATACCGGTCGCTGTCGGCAGCGCCTGCTGAGGCGCCGATGCTGGTTGAGCTGCCGGTGAGGACCGCAGAGACCTCAAGCAGACGCGGTGCCGAGGGAGATCCGCCTCGCCGCCTCGCAGCGACCAGGCGCGGCACGCACCGGCTTGCCCGGCGAGAGTCGCCACGGTTCGTTCGGAAAATCAAAGGACACCCGTGCCGACGGCGACCGCGAGGACGGCGGCGATCAGCCCGGTAACGAAACCGACCGCGCCGATTACCGCGACCCTGGCCGCCGGCAGCCGGCCGCGACGGGGTGCGGCGGCCAGCGAGACGCGGATCAGCCCGCGCCGGTACTCGGCGGTGATGAACATCGCGCCCACCACGAGTGCGATGGGCGTCCCGGTCAGCGCCTGGTAGATAGAGATTCCCGTCCCGGGTTTTATGCACGCCCCGTTTTGGGTGTCCGCGGCACCCGGCTAGCCGCGGGTTGAGCGCAGCGGATTCTTTCGGCCAAATGCCGTATGACCAGCTCGGATCGGCGACTGATTCGTGCTTGCGTTCTGTGACCGCCGCCCGGTTTCCTTACGGTCAGCGGCCTGCGCGCCCGGAGCCTGAGTTAATGGCCGGCTCAGCGCTGGCTGCTGATCTGTGATGTCCGCGCCGCCGTTCGTCTCACAGTGAGTCACGCCGCGCTGCCAGCCGGAATTAACGTGACCCAAGCGGGCTACCGCGATGATCTCTACAGCCTGGGAGGCTCTGTTGAAGGCGCTGGTGTACCACGGCCCCGGCCAGAAGTCCTGGGATACGGTCGAGGACCCGGCTCCGGCCGAGCCTACGGACATCGTCGTCCGGATCGACACCACCACGATCTGCGGCACTGACCTGCACATCCTCAAGGGAGACGTGCCCGCTGTCGTGGACGGCCGCATCCTGGGCCACGAGGCGGTCGGCACCGTGACAGCGGTGGGCTCGGCGGTGACTAGCCTCGCGGAAGGTGACCGGGTGCTCGTGCCGGCGATCACATCGTGCGGGCGGTGCGCCTACTGCAAGCGCGCGATGCCGAGCCACTGCCAGGCTGCCGGCGGCATCGGATGGATCTTCGGGCACCTGATCGACGGCACCCAGGCTGAGTACGCCCGGGTTCCGTTCGCGGAAACCAGCGTGCACAAGGTGCCCGAGGGCGTGACCGACGAGCAGGTGCTGTTCCTGGCCGACATCCTGCCGACCGGCTACGAGGTGGGAGTCAGGAACGGCCGGGTCAAGCCGGGCGATGTCGTGGTGGTTGTCGGCGCGGGACCGGTCGGCCTAGCCGCGATCCAGACAGCGTCACTGGCCGGCGCCGCCAGCATTATCGCGCTGGATCTCGCCGAATCCCGCCTCGAGCACGCGCTGCGCTTCGGCGCCGACGCCACGATCAACGCAGCCGACCCAGCCGCCGAGGAGCGGGTCGCGTCGCTGACCGGCGCAGGACTCGGCGCTGACGTGGCGATCGAGGCGGTCGGGACGCCGGGCACCTTTGACATCTGCACCAGGGTGGTACGACCCGGCGGTGTCATCGCCAACATCGGCGTGCACGGCGCACCCACCACGCTGCACCTCGAAGAGCTGTGGATCAAGAACGTGACGATCACCACCGGCTTGGTCGACGGCACCACCGTGCCGCTGCTGCTGCAGCTGGTCCAGTCGGGGAAGATCGCCGCCGAGATGTACGGCACGCACGACTTCGCGCTGCACGACATGATGGCCGCCTACGACACGTTCGCCGAGGCAGGAAAGCACAACGCGCTCAAGGTCGTCATCAGGAGATAGCAGCGAGCCCTCCTCCGCCATAGCAGCGAAGCCGGCGCGCAGCTGCCCCGCTGTCCTGCGGCGTCCGGAACCGGCCAGCTGCGGTTGGCCCGGGCGAGTATGTGGCGTTCCTTACCCGCTGGACTGACGGCACGACAGCCACGGCGCCTGGACAAGCCGGTTGTAGGCTGACGCTTGGCTAGCTGAAAGGAACCGGGGG
>Ga0209773_10000786_pt1 | contig 10660 bp, 7 predicted proteins | sample BogFormECP14_OM1_FD_188244 | JGI IMG/M metagenome (GOLD analysis project Ga0209773, IMG submission 188244) | Bog forest soil microbial communities from Calvert Island, British Columbia, Canada - ECP14_OM1 (SPAdes) (version 2) | ecosystem: Environmental > Aquatic > Freshwater > Wetlands > Bog ... | reverse complement strand
CGGCTTCCGGCAACGGTCCCCACGACTTCGGTCGGTCGCTGTCCGGAGACGAACACGTGCCGTCGACCGAGTTCCCCGCCATCGCGAGCAAAGCGAAGCGACCCAGACTAGTCTAGGGGTCCCAGCCGGGGCTTAGTCTGGGCTGCTTCGCTTTGCTCGGAGTGACGGTTGGGCCCGCCGACAGCCGCCGGCCGAAAAGTAGCACAGCAGCCACTTGATCTTTGCGGCATCGGTCTATCGAACAGCCCTGTTGCGGTGGCCGTCCGATAGTCCTCGCCTCTCTCAATTCGGCGTTCTCCACAAGCGTTCGAACCCCCGGCTCACCGTCTCCGCGCTGCCTTTCCAGTTACGACCGAAAGAGGTCAGTCCGAACACGAGCAGGAGGACGACGGCCCCGACCGTGGCGTCGGCCCCGAGCGCTACCAGTCCGTAACCGAGGTGGATATGCATGGCTGGCAGCAGCCAATGGCCGAGGAAAGCGCCGACCAGGCCTACCGTCAGATCGCCGGCAAGCCCCAGACCGCTGAACCGAACGGCGTTGCCTGCCACCCAGCCGACAAGCAGGCCTATCAATAAAACGACAACGAGACTCTCATTCATGGCGAATCTTCCCTCGCTCACGTCAAGCCGGGATCGGCGAGCCGCACGTCAATATAGCCTGATGACGAACTTCTTTGGAAGATAAACATAGTCGACGTAAACGAAAGCTTGACGTTCATCAATAAATATATCGAGTTATTCGACATTCCTACAGCAAGGCGTGAAGCTAAAACTCGTATTTATTACCTGTGACCTTCGCACAGCTCCTTCATTCGCAGGCCGCCCGAGCCCAAGAGGTAAAGGAGGCGGTATTGGAGGCCGAACCTGGCGCAAGCTTTCGATACGCCGGCCTCTGCGCAGCGCCTGAGCGCCACGCAGAGGCATCTGAGTAGATCGGCTTTCTGAGACTGGGCAATGCGCAAGTCTGGGTTCGCGGAGCATTTGTGGTGCTCGAGGTGGAGCGCCGGCGTCCCCGGCGCAGCCGGCTCGCAGAACGGCGTGCGAAAATGCAAAAACTGCGCAGAAATGAAAGCCGCGAGGCGCTGTCTGTGCTTTATGTCAAGGCGTCCCGAGGTCTCTGCCCGGGGCGTTCCTCCCCCAGACTTGGCCGCCGCCAAGGCGGTCCATTTTGGGAGCGTCGGTCGCGTACGGCATCAACGCTTGAACTGCGGGGAATCACAACTTTGGAGCCTCTCGAGACGTGGCCTCCTTGACACAGGCGTCGTGGCGGGCGCGGTGACTATCGCTACGAGCGTACGATCCTGCGAGGTTTCGGCAATCCGTGACCTGCCGGCCCGCAGCGGCGGTGGTCAATCGTGACGATGCCGCCTCATACCTTGGTATCGCGACTCCGAACCAACGTCGCATCAGTGTGACCGTACAGAGCATTGCATCGATGCTCGCCAATTTCGATGTTGGCAAAGCGAAGCTCGGCTTGGTGAGAATGCCTAGGGTTTGATCGATGTAGCCGAATCGAGACTGACGAGACGACGATGCGTCGGGCGCCTGAGCCCGTCGCTTCCGGCGCGGCGAGTGGAACGCAATGCACGCCAAAGCTCGAGAGCAAATGGGGAAATGCGAATGAGCCGCTTATTTGCGTTGGCCGCAGTGATGGCGTTGTTTGGTTGCGGTCCTTGCGCCGGGCAGCAGGGCGGTTTCGGCCCCGCCCCTATGTCTGGGTCCGGAACGACGTCTCCTCTGGGCGCTATAGTTACCACTTCACCCGCCGGCGGCGGCGGAATCGACTTGGGCCTATCGGACCTCTTCGTGGTGGGATTATCTCCGCTACCCGCCGCTCCGGTCGGAGGCAGTAGCGGCTGTCCCGATGCGATCACTTCGGACAGCACGCCAGCGCCCACTTTTTCCGGGTTCGATACTAGCGGGCCGACCAACGTTGCGGCATTGCCGCCGGGCTGCGTCGCCACTACGATCGGCGGCGTCAATTTGGCCGCCGGCCTATCCAACGTGCCTGGATCGATCGCGGTGAGCAACTACGCATCGACGTACCTCGGAGCGCCAACCATCGCGCTGGGAGCCACCGATCAGAGCGACGCCGGGCTGAGCCCGCTGTCCCCCGCGCAGGCGCTGAACCTGTCTGGATCGTCCGCGGTGATCGGCGCACCTGGCGTTCCGCTGGGAACCACCGATCTGAGCGCCGCCGGGCTGAGCCCGCCGCCCGTCGTGCAAACGACGAGTTGCCCAAGCTTAGTGGGTGTCTCGTCTTCGCCCTCATCGACCGCCACCGTCCGCGGCGGCTCGGTGACCCTCTTGACGCTTGGCTGCTGAACTATACGGCAGCTCGCAACTCGACAAAGTAAATCGACTTCGCGTCGCTCCCAATAACGGCAGGGTCGGTCCAAAGTATAAAACAAGGCTCGAACATCCGGCGGAACTGGACACCTGTCGGGCCGATTTTTTGGATGTGATTTATTCGGACCTGCGCCACGACACGCAGGTCCGAGCAACCCCGGAGCGGGTCCATGGGCATTGTTCGATTCGCGCTGAGATTTCCGCATACCTTCTATGTGCTGGCCGCGCTCATCGTTTTTCTCGGCGCCATCGCGGTTAACAGCATGCGGGAAGATATCTTCCCGGACATCGACATTCCTGTCGTGTCAGTCATCTGGCAGTACACCGGCCTCAGCACGCCGGAGATGGAACAGCGCGTCACAATTTACAGCCAATATTCGATCAGCTCGAGCGTCACGGGCATCAAGAATATGGAGGCGCAGACGCTGAACGGAATTTCGGTGCAGAAGATCTACTTCCAACCGGACGTCAATCTCGACCTCGCGATCGCGCAGATCGTGGCGGCGACCAACGCCATTCGCGCGTTGATGCCTCCGGGTATCCAGCCCCCGTGGGTCGTGCAATTCAACGCCTCGAGCGTTCCGGTGCTGCAGCTCAGCCTGAGCTCGAACACTCTGAGCGAGCAGCAGCTCTACGACTACGGCATCTACCGGGTGCGCCAGGGGCTTGCTCCAATCCCTGGCGTCACGCTGCCGACGCCCTCCGGCGGCAAATACCGCCAGATCATGGTCGACATCGATCCTCTCAAGCTCGAGTCGCGGGGCCTGACCCCGTTGGACATCGTGAACGCCGTGAATGCGCAAAATCTGACGCTGCCGTCAGGGACGTCCAAGATGGGCGACATCCAATACACAGTGATGACCAACGCGACCCCGCCGAGCATCGCCGACCTCAACAATATTCCGATCAAGGTCGTGAACGGCGCAACAGTCTTCATGAAGGATGTCGGCCAGGTGCATGACGGCTGGCTGGTGCAGCAGAACGTCGTTCGCGAAAACGGTCGACGCTCAGTTCTGCTCAGCATCATCAAGAATGGCAACGCCTCTACGGTCACCGTCGTCAACGGTGTGAAGAACGCCTTGAAGACCCTCCGCGCCGCCGCGCCGGCAGGCATGCACATCGGAGAACTCTTCGACCAATCCGTGCTCGTCACGAAGTCGATCGAAGGCGTGGCGCGCGAGGGCGCGATCGCGGCTGGATTGACCGCCTTGATGATCCTGCTCTTTCTCGGATCCTGGCGATCGACGCTGGTGGTGATGATCTCGATCCCGCTTGCCATCCTGTCCTCGCTCGTCGTATTGTTCTTTCTCGGTGATACTCTCAATACGATGACGCTCGGCGGGCTTGCGCTCGCGGTCGGCATCCTCGTGGACGACTCCACCGTGACGATCGAGAACACCCACCGCCTGCTCACCGAGGAACGCCAGCCGCTGCCGATGGCCACGCTCCACGGCGCCGCCGGGATCGCGGTGCCGACCCTGGTCTCGACGCTCGCCATAAGCTGCGTGTTTACGTCGGTGGTTTTCCTCGAGGGTCCGGCGAAATACCTGTTTACGCCGCTCGGGCTCGCTGTCGTGTTCGCGATGCTGGCGTCCTACGGGCTCTCCCGCACCTTGACGCCCATCACGATCGGCCTGCTGCTCAAGAGCGAGAGCCATCACACGAACGGCCCGCGCGGTTGGTTCGGCCGATTCAGCCAAGGCTTCGATCGCAGCTTCGAGCGCATGCGCTCCAGCTATGTCGAGCTCCTCGCCTCCCTTCTGCGACGACGCTGGATCGTCCCCGTCATTGCGATCCTGCTGCTGGGCCTCGGAGGCGTTTTGCTGTCACTTGTAGGTCGCGACTTCTTCCCCGCCATCGACGGCGGGCAGATCCAGCTTCACGTTCGTGCCCCGCCCGGAACTCGGATCGAATCGACCGAGCGGGTTTTCCAGGCGGTCGAGGACAAGATTCGCGAAATTATCCCGGAGCGCGAGCGCGGCCTCATCGTCGACAATTTCGGATTGCCAGCGCGGACCTATAACTATGCATTTATGGACGGCTCGGACATCGGGATCAATGACGGCGTGATCATGGTGTCCCTCGAGGACGGGCACGCGCCGACCGCGGACTATGTTCGCAAGTTGCGCGTGGCGTTGCCCGAAGCGTTTCCAGATGTGGTGTTTTACTTTCAAGCGGCCGACATGACGACGCAGATCCTGAATTTCGGGCTTCCGTCGCAGATCGATGTGCGAACGGTCGGCGTCGATCGCGTGACGAACCTGCGCGTAGCGAAGGAAATTCGACGTCGCATGGCAGCCATCCCGGGCATCGCCGACGCTCACCTACAGCAGGAGGTGGACGGGCCGGCCTTTTACGCGACGATCGATCGGACGCGGGCCGCTCAGCTCGGCCTCAATGCCGCGTCCATCGCCACCAATCTCAACGTCAGCTTGAGCTCCTCCGAGGCGGTCACGCCTAATTTCTGGACCGACCCGGCATCCGGAATTCCGTACTATTTTGCAGTCCAGACGCCAGAACGCGAAATCCACTCCATCAACGATCTGAATAACACGCCTGTTTCTGCCTCGACCTTCGCCCACGGGAACGTGCTGGTGCCGGGCCTACTGAGCAACGTCGCGACCATTACGCGCCAGACTGTGCCGACCAACACCAATCAAACCAACATTCAACCGGTTTACGAGGTTTTCGCCGCCGTGCAGGGCCGCGACCTGGGCAGCGTGGCGGCCGACATCAACAAAATCGTTGCAGATTTGAAAGGACAGCTGGCGCCGGGGAACACAATCCAGGTCGTAGGTCAGATCCAAAGTATGAGCGACTCCTTCCACGACCTCGGAATCGGGCTGGTGTTCGCAGCGGTGCTGGTGTATTTGCTGATGGTCGTGAATTATCAGAACTTCGGCGACCCGTTCGTCGTCATTCTCGCGTTGCCCGCTACTCTTTGCGGCATTTTGACGATGTTGTACATCACCGGCACGTCCCTGAGCGTGCCATCCCTGATGGGCGCGATCATGGCGGTCGGCGTCGCTTCGGCAAACTCGATCCTGCTCGTCACCTTCGCACGCGAGCAACAGCTCGCGGGCCGGCCAGCCGGGCAGGCGGCGATCGACGCGGGGCATACGCGGATTCGGCCAGTGTTGATGACAGCGGCTGCAATGATCGTCGGCATGATTCCGATGGCGATCGGAGGAGCGGGCGAGGAACAGAACGCCGCGTTGGCCCGGGCGGTGATCGGCGGCCTGCTGTTCGCAACGCCCACCACTTTGCTGGTGGTCCCTTATCTGTTTGCAATGCTCCGAAAGGGCAATGACGGAAAGTCGGCCCACGGCGTGTTTGAGGAGAATGTCTGATGAACGAGGTCAATAAATCGTCCGAGTTCGGACGGTCTTCCCCGGCCGCTCCAATCCGCAGGACCGAACCGTCTCCGGCGCCGAAGGAACAGACCCGCCCTCGGAGCAAGCGCTGGCTTCTCGGGGCGGGCGTCGCGCTCGTGCTCGTCGGCGCCCTCGGATACGGGGGTTGGCGGGACTATACTCAGCGCCAGGAAGCCGTCGCCGTCGTGCAGCAACGTACGGACTTCGTCCCGACGGTGCAGGTCGCGCCGGTGCGTGCGAGCAGCGATCCGATGATCGTGACGCTGCCGGGAACGACGTACGCATGGGCGGTCGCGAACATCTATGCGCGCGCCAACGGCTATATCGAAAAACGCAATGTCGACATCGGCGACCACGTCAAGGCCGGCGACTTGTTGGTCGGGCTTACCGCTCCCGAACTGGACTATCAGGTATTGCAGGCTCAGGCGACATTGATTCAAACGCAATCGGCCTTGCGCCAGAACCAGGCGAGCAGAGCGCTTGCAAAAGTGACCAACGATCGCATCGGCCCACTGGTCAGGCAAGGATGGGCCACCGCTCAATTGGGCGATACGGATCGTCTCTCTCTGGAAGCTCAGCAGGCCGCGGTCGAAGTCGCCCAGGCCAACATCGCAGCTCAACAGAAACTGGTCAACGTTCTCAGCCAACAAAGAGACTACTTGCGAGTCGTTGCTCCGTTCGACGGCGTCATAACCCAGCGAGCGGTGGATGTGGGTAGCCTAGTGCAGAATGGCAGCACATTCATGTTCACAATGATGCAGAGCAGCGTCATTCGTGTGCAGGTGTTCGTGCCGCAAGATCAGGCGTTCGGAATGGACGACGGCGACGCCGCCGTCATTCGGGTTCCCGAAATGCCGAATCGGACCTTTCCCGGCAAGGTCACGCGGATTTCCGACGCTCTGCAACAGGGCACTCGGACATTGCTCATCGAGGTCGACGTGCCCAACCCTGACGGAGCCTTGACGCCGGGAATCTATTGCACGGTCGAACTACACATCCCACGCAAGGTCCCATCCTTCGTGGTTCCCGCTTCCGCCCTCATCTTCAATCGAGACGGATTGCATGTCGCAGTGGACGAGAATGGAGTCGTCCGCCTTCGCAAAGTGACGGTGGCGCGTGATCTCGGAACTGAGATCGAAGTTCGCGACGGCGTCAAGGCGGGCGATGAAGCCATTCTGAACCCAATAGTCAACATCGCCGACGGCAACCCCGTGCACAGCAAGGCGTCGACCTCCAATATCGTGCCGTGATCGGCGCCGCCGCGATAGGCTCGAGTAGATTCCAAGGCGGCGTCATCCCTTTGGCGGCGGATCTCGCTTTCCGGCGAGCGTGATCCTCTGGTAACGGCTCGAGAGCGTTTTGTGCAGCCTGCGATGTGGATTACCGAATATTTGGGGCGGTCAGGCGGGTCGATCCGATCGTGAAGCTGCGAATCGTGGCGCACTCACTCCAACCCTCGCCGGGCAGGTCATGGCGGTCGCAATAGCCACCGAAGAGGAAGACTCGCAAATCCATCACGCGTTTGCCGAGGATCTGGCGGAGCGCTCCCTGCGAGGGGTCGGGTTGCCGGAGACTGCGGCTCGCCTGCGGAACGCCCTCGCAGCCGACCGCCGGCAGCCCGCCGCTTTTGGTTTGCCGGATAGACTGCGACGTCCGTCTGGTCCTTGACCGTCAATGCGGCGGCGGTCTCGTTCATTTCCCGCCACAATCGCTCAGGCGACGCCCAACAACAAATGAATCAACTCGTGGTTGGCGGCGACAATCGAACACGGGCCGTGTTTTACGAACATGTGTCATGCTCGCGAACGCGAGCATCCAGAATACCACGACGCTACAAGGCTTGCTTTGCGCCGTCGGGACGGATCGTGTCGGAACACCATCGTTCGCGCCGAGCCGCGTTGCGTTGGGGCGTCGTCCGAACGAAATCCGCCCCCATTCGCCGCGGTGTCCCAACTTATGAACTGGCGCGAGGACGACGCAGCGCTATGCGGCGCTTTTTGCAGCTGCCGCCAATGCGCAACGTTCTCGCCGTCTACTCGCTTTTGGCGAGCGCCAGCGCCCGCCGGAGATGGTCCTCGATCTTCGGCAAGGTGTGGCGCGCGAATTCCTTGAGGTCGGGGTCGGAGCCATTCTGGATTTCGTATCGGAAAAGCGCAGCGTTTCCTTTCTGGTAATCGACCTGGCCTCGCACATAGTCTTGGTCCAGCGGCGCGCCCTGTTCGGCCTCGAGCGATGCAATCATCGTGTCGTAGGCGCCATTCAGCAGCGTGTTCGGCGGCGCCGCGACATGCTTCTGCTGCAGGACGGTATTGAGTGCCTCGACAACCGGCGCGTGGCTCACGACCATCAGATGCGCGTAGTCGCGTATGCTGGCGTTAGTGGCCTTTTTCTCAGCAATTCGGCCGGAATCGATCTGGAAAGGGGCGCCGAGATTGGCTTGGGCCACGAAATTGTAATCCACCGGGCTCAAAGCCGAAGACGCCGCAGCGGCTTCGGCCGCAGTATTGGTGGTCTGCGCCCCAGCGATGCCGGCGGCAACGGGCAGTAGCGTGAAAACAGAAGCAAGGCGTACGATGTTTTTCATAAGCGGAGATCCTTTCATTTGCAGGAAATCTGGCATTTCTGGGAGGGCGTGAATTGAAGTGAGCCGCTTTGTTTGAACCTGCCTCGATACATTTGCCTGGCGACGAAACTTTACCTCCGTACGGTCACTCTCCTAGTGCGGCGAGGCCTGCGCGAGCGATCTCAACGTCATGCTCAGGCGTGTCGAAACTTGCGCCGATGGCGCCGATCACCTGGCCGTCCACCACAACCGGAAGGCCTCCTTGCATCTCGACGAAGCCGCGCGCCGTCACGGCGGCGATGCGGCCGTGGTCGATAGAGTCCTCGAGCGCCTGACTCGGTTCCTTGAACAGAGCCGCGGTCCTGGCCTTGCCCGGCGCCAGTTCGACACTGGCGAGATAGGCCGCATGATCCATGCGTTCAATCAAAATAGGCCACCCGCCGTCATCGACGACGGCCACGACGCCCGCCAGATGATGGCGCCCGGCCTCCGCCTCGGCTCCGGCCACCATCTTCCGCGCGGCCTCCAAAGTCGGCGCCTTTTTGTCGAGCAATTGCGCCGGCGCGCCTTGGGTGAGAAGAGCGAGGGTTCCGAGGGCAAGACACGAGGTAATTATCCGCATCGCTATCTCCTTTCGACCTTTCGGGATTTCCATTCCAACAATGAAAACGTGCCGGGGCCGGCCGCCGATCATTCCCAGCGAACGCAGGTTAGCCCCGATTTCGCAGCCACGGCTCCCCGCAGGCGGGTATCCTTGGCGACTCCGACCGTGCGTAAGTAGTGCAGCGCCGGTCTCGTCAGCTATCGCTTTTGTCATGATAAACACGGCGGAGCAATCAGACCTGAGCGCACGCGCATGCGTCGTTTGTCTAGACTTTCTCAACCAAGGTCTATCCGGAGCGTTGGCGCGCAGCAATCACCTCGACAGAAAGGAACTTTCATGCCCGCGCCCGCGGAGCACCGCGTTGTCGAACGCTTACCGTGGTCACATTAGAATGAATGATTTGAAGTGGCGGCGCAGGCGGCGCTGCGGGCGTAAGGCAGCGGCCTGAGTGTCGGAGAAACTGCCGCGATCGCGACGCCCCGGATTGAACCCATCCCCTCGGCGCGTCGGCTGATCGAGTGGACGGGCGGACATGCAGATGGCGGCAGATTTGGTCGGAGGTGAAGCGAACTACGCGGGGGATGCGCCGCGCGCGAGATCGCAGCGCTGAGCCGCTCTCAAGTCTTCTCTGATAGCAGCTCGAGCTTATCTGCGATTCGGCCCAGCTCGGCTGGGGAGCGGACATTCATCTTCCGCATCAGATTGCTGCGATGAACCTTCACCGTGGGTTCTGAGATACCGATATCCCCCGCAATCTGTTTGCCGAGGCGGCCCTTGACGACGTGGACCATTATCTCACGTTCCCGTGGGCTGAGCGACTCGAACCGCGCCCTGAGGGCGTCCAAGGCCTTTTCGCTCTCGCGCCGAGCTCGATCGCGAGCGAGGCCGAGTTGTATCGCCTCGATCAGGTCCTGATCACGGCAAGGCTTGGTCAGGAACTCGATCGCTCCCCGCTTCATCGCTTGGACAGACATCGGTATGTCACCGTGCCCCGTCATGAAAACGATCGGGATTCCGACATCCGCAGCCGCGAGCTCGCGCTGCAAGTCCAGGCCGCTTGCCCCGGGCATTCTAACGTCGAGGACGAGGCAGGTAGGACCGTCCGAGCGTTCGGATTTGAGGAAGTCGGGAACCGACGCAAATAACCTGGCATCCAAGCCGACAGATCGCAGGAGCCGCCCGACCGATTCCCGCAATGCCGAATCGTCGTCGACGACCAAAACGGTGGGATCGGATTCGGACATCGCCTTCACCCGCGACACCGGATCGGAGATCGACCTCAGTCCATCCCCAAGCACCATGACGGGCAGTTAACCACCTCCCGCGCAGAAGTAAACCCGTCGCCTGGGACACGGGGATAAACCATGGTTTAGCGGCTCCGGGCTTGCTGCGGCGGCTTTCTTCACGCAAATTACGAGTTCCCAAGCTGGCGCGACGACGTATTGGACGCCCGTATTGGGGACGGCTTCGCGCGAATGCCGGAGAGCCGAATGTCCAAAGCGCCATTGATCGCAATCGTCGATGACGACGAATTCTTTCGCGGGTCCATGAGGAGACTCATGCGGTCGCTGGGTTACGCGGTCGAGGCTTTCCCATCGGCAGCCGATTTTCTCGCATCTCGCCGGCTTGAAGAGACCTCCTGCTTGATCGCTGACATCCATATGCCCGCAGTGACGGGTCTCGAACTCTACGAGCGTTTGGTCAAGGAGGGGCATATGATTCCAACCATCCTCGTTACCGCCTATCCCGACGAGACTACCCGCACGCGGG